>Ga0209012_1000460_pt1 | contig 58069 bp, 47 predicted proteins | sample RS3BMetagenome_FD_184735 | JGI IMG/M metagenome (GOLD analysis project Ga0209012, IMG submission 184735) | Ferric oxide microbial mat and aquatic microbial communities from Rainbow Spring, Yellowstone National Park, USA - RS3B (SPAdes) (version 3) ... | reverse complement strand
GGGCCAGCGCCGAGCAGCTCTTTGAGCGAAGCCGGCGACTTGGGTGCGGCCGCGCATAAATCGACGATTCGGCTCCCCTCGGCGACTGCGATGGTGCGTCGTCCTCCTACCAGAACTGAACCCAGTCGCATGTAATTAGTGCCTCCTTAAAAAACTTCAACTACTGAAAGCTTGGCTGGCATGCCCGGGATGAAGCTCATCGACTGGATGCGGTGAGTAGCCCGCAGCAGGGACCCGGGGCCTTGCCTGCTCCGCTCTATTTATTTGCCCGCCCTCTGTCAAGGAAGGCCCCGGCGCCCCGCCGGCGGGGTCGTTCGCCGCCGGCTGGGAGCTTGCCCGCGGGGGGGTTTAGGGGCGGGCCCGCTTGCGCCATTATAAAGGAGCGAGATCAAGCATCATGGCCAACGGCTCGGAACTTCGCCGCGCCCGCGTCGCGCGCGGCCTGACCCAAAACGAATTAGCCGGCCGAGCCGGGATTTCCCGCCAAGCGCTGGGGGCGATCGAGGCTGGGACGTACCAGCCGGGGGTTGGGGTGGCACTCAACCTGGCGCGCGCCCTGAGCGAGAGCGTCGAGCATCTGTTTGGTGAAGGAAGCTCGGATCCGATGCGGCCAGTGGAGGCGATTTGGAGTGGAGGGCCCGCGGCCGCGGCGACCAGCCCGCAACGGGTGGCGCTGGCCAAGGTTGGCGGCAAGCTGGTCGCGATCCCGGCACCCGCGGTGCGGCTTGAGTTGACGCCGGTGGCGGGGACGGTGCGCCGTCTCGGCCGCCAGCGGGTTCAGGTCGACACGGTTCTGACTCCCGCCGAGATCGATCTGACCCTGGTGGTGGCGGGATGCGACCCCGGGGTCGCCCTGCTGTCCGATTTCTTTGCCCGCCATCGCCTGCCGGTAGGTCTGGTGTCGCTGCCCTGTTCCAGTCGCGACGCGCTGCAGGCGCTCCATCAGGGACGGGTACATGTGGCGGGCGTCCATCTGCGCGATGCCCGTACTGGGGAATACAACCTGGAGTCGACCCGCAGGATCGTCGGCGCACAGCCCACCGTGCTGGTTAATTTTGCGCAGTGGGAATTGGGCTTGGCGCTGGCGCCGAACAATCCACACGCCATCGCGAGCGTCGCCGACCTGGCCCGGCCGGCCATCCGTATCGCCAATCGCGAGCGCGGCGCGGGCGCCCGTTTGGCGCTGGATGAAGCCCTGGCCGAGTTGGGATTGGATGGCAGTGCGATCGACGGTTATGCCTTGGAACTGACCGGCCATCTGGAAGTCGCCGCGGCAGTCGCGCGCGGGAGCGCCGATGCCGGGATGACGATTCGAGTCGCGGCCCAGGCTTATGGATGCGCCTTTTTACCGATGCGCCAGGAGCGCTACGATCTGGTGGTTGCCCAAAGCGATCTCCAGAGCGAGCCTGTGGCCGCGCTGATGGAGGTGCTAAGCTCGCGCCGCTTCGCTGCCGAAGTCAGCCAGCTCTGTTGCTATGATACCCAGCGCATGGGTGAAGTCATTGCCCGCCTGGAGTGAACGCGAAGGAGTGGTTCGCGAGCGATGCGGGCGTTGTTCCGTCGATTGGATGCGAAGGGTTAGCTTTGATCCAAATGCTCGGCCAGCGCGAGCAAGGCCTCATCGCCGCCGCGCGGCCCGATCAGTGACAGCGCCAGCGGGAGTCCGTCAACCTGCGCCAGCGGCAGGCTTATCTGCGGCAGGCCGCACAGGCTGGCGGCTGCGGTCAAGGTCAGGTTGGAGAGGCGCTGAGCCTCGCCATCGTGCGGTAGCGGTGCGACGCTGTATGCTGCCGGCATCGCGATCAAGCCGTCGTGCCCCAGCAGCGCATCCAGGCGCGCGCTGATTTCGGCTCGTCGGGCGGCAGCTCGTTGAACTTCTGCGCTGCCGACCAGTTGGGCCTGCGCGAAGCGCTCCCGTGAAATGCCCAACCGTGGCTTACGCTCGCTGATCCATTGTCCGTGGGCAGCCCAGGCCTCGTGGCTCTGAATAGTGCGATAGAGCTGTGGCCATTGGTCCAAATCGCCTTGAGCCAGGTTGATGGACTCGACCGTCAATGTGCTGGCGATTCGTGCCATCGGCTGACGGAGCGCCTCGCGCGCGGCCTCAGCCGCAACCGCGAAGGCGTCTTGAGCGATCAGCAGTCGGCGGGGAACCAGAATAGCGGCGGGCGAGCCAAGCAGGACTGTTCCGAGTCGGCGCAGCAGATGGGCGTCGCGGGCGAAAAAACTGACGGTATCGAAGCTGGGCGCCAGGGGAATAACGTCTTGTGTGGAAATCCGTCCATGAGTAGTTCGAATTCCCCAGATACCGCAATAGCTGGCTGGTACGCGTACCGAGCCGCCGGTATCGGTGCCCAACGCGCAATCTGCCAGGCCGCCGGCCACGGCCGCGGCCGAGCCGCTGGACGATCCCCCGGGCATGCGGCCGGGCGCGCGCGGATTGGCTGGGGTGCCGTAATCGAGGTTCTCGCCGGTCATGCCCCAGGCCAATTCATCCAAGCGGGTTTTACCGACCAGCCGCGCGCCGGCGGCGAGCATCGCGCTGACCGCCGGCGCGTTGCGGTCGGCGGGCGGATGGGTCGCCAGCCAATCGCCATTGCCCGCGCAGCAGCGGTAACCCGCGATCGCGTAGAGATCCTTGGCGGCGAAACTGACCCCGGCCAGGGCTTCGGCGCCGGAGCCCTCGAGCCGCACCTGGTCATGATCGCAGAAGGGGCCGGTCCAGCGTTGGCTCATCAAGCATCTCCCTCAGGAGGCGATTCGTCCCTGGAGTCCGTGGCCGACCTGCGCCATCGTGCCGGCAGGTTGGGCCACTGGCCGCGCGCGCCGACGCGCTCCGATCGCGTCAAGGTAGGTGTAAATCACAGGAGTGATGTAGAGAGTCAAAAACTGGGAGAAAACCAAACCGCCGGCCACCGCCACGCCCAGCGGCCGGCGCGCCTCGGCGCCCACGCCCCAGCCCACCGCGATCGGCAGGACACCGATGAGGGCGGCGAAGGTCGTCATCATGATGGGACGAAAGCGCACGATCGCGCCTTGGAAAATTGCCGCGGTGGCATCGTTGCCGCCGCCGCGCTGCGCCTCCAGGGCGAAATCGATCATCATGATGGCGTTCTTTTTGACCAGACCGACCAACATGATGATGCCGACGAAGGCGAACAGGTCCAATTGGAAGCCCAACAACCACAGGGTCAACAAGGCGCCAAAGCCAGCCGAGGGCAGGCCCGAAAGTATGGTGACGGGATGGATGAAGCTTTCATACAGGATTCCCAGCACCATGTAGATCACCAGGATCGCCAGAATCAGCAGAATCCCCAGGCTGCGCACCGAGGCCTTGAACTCCTGGGCCGTGCCTTGGAAGGAGGTGGTGATGGTGGAAGGCAGGGTGTTGGCGGCCAGCGCGCTGACCTGCTGGAGCGCGTCGCCAAGCGAAGCACCCGGCGCGAGGTTGAAGGAAATCGTCACCGCCGGTGATTGACCCAGATGGTTGACGGTCATCGGCCCCACGTCGTGAGTCAACTTGACCAAGGTGCTCAAGGGGACTTCCTGCCCGTTGGCGGAGCGCACGTAGAGCAGCGAAAGCGTGGCCGGATCCTCCTGATACTGGGGCAGCAATTCCATCTCGACCCAGTACTCGTTGTTGGGCGCGTAGATCGTCGAGATCTGGCGCGAGCCGTAGGAGTCGTACAGCGCGTTCTCGATCGCCTGTGGCGTTACACCCAATGCTTGCGCCTTGTCACGGTCGATTTCGATATCGATCTGAGGATTGGAGACCTGCAAGTCGCTGTTGACGTCGCGCAGCAGTTTAAGCCCGCGCATCTTGGCCTCGAGAATTGGCGCGTAGCGATAGAGGTCTTTGGTGTTGATGCTTTGCAAGGTCAATTGGTACAGCGCCTTGGTAAAAAGGGCCCCGATCTGGATCGGCGGCGGGACCATCATGAAGGCGCGCAGGCCGGGGATGCCCGAGATTTTGGGTTGCAATTGGGCCACGATGCGCTGCACGGGGGGCCGCGGCCCGTTCTTGAGCTCGGCGAACAGGAAGCCCTCGTTCAAGCCGCCGGGCCAGGTTCCGCTGAAGCTGGTCGAGGTGCCGGCAATCCAGGGATCGGCATCGATGATGTCGGCCAGCACCTTCATGTGCTCTTTCATGCCCTCAAAGGAGATCCCCTGGGCGCCCTGGGCGAACACCATGACCTGGCCGGTGTCCATGCTGGGCAGGAAGCCCTTAGGAACCAGCTCGAACAGGTAGCCGGTGGCAATCAGGATGAGAAAGGAGAAGAGCAGGGTTCCCAGCCGATGGCGCATCACAAAGCCCAGCGATCCGCGATAGGCCGAAAGCATCGCATCAAAACCGCGTTCGGTGAGCTCGAAGAGCCGGCCGTGATGGAGGCTTGATTGAGGCCGCAGAAAGCGGCTGCACATCATCGGTGTCAGGGTCAGCGAGACGAAGCCCGAGACCAGGATGGCGGCGGCGATCGTGACCGCGAATTCGTGCAGCAGACGGCCCAGGATGCCGGCCATGAACAGGACTGGAATGAAGACCGCGGCCAGCGACAGGGTCATCGAAATGATCGTGAAACCGATCTCCTTGGAGCCGTCCAGCGCGGCTTGCAACGGCGCCTTGCCCATCTCCAGATGGCGCACGATGTTCTCCAACATCACGATCGCGTCATCCACCACGAAGCCCACCGACAGCGTGATCGCCATCAAGGACAGGTTGTCCAGGCTGTAGCCCAGCATCGCCATCACCGCGAAGGTGCCGATTACCGACAGCGGCAGGGCTAGGCTGGGAATGATGGTCGCCGACAGGTTGCGCAGGAAGATGAAAATCACGAGCACCACCAGCGCGATGGTCAGCAGGAGGGTGAACTGGACGTCATCGACCGAGGCTTTGATGGATTGGGAACGGTCATACAGCGTCACCAGGGTGACCGCGCGGGGCAGGTCGGGCATGAAGGCGGCGATCACCTTCTTGACGTTGCGCACCACCGCCACGGTGTTGGAGCCGGGCTGGCGCTGGACGGCCAGCACTACGCCGGGATGGCCGCTGACCCATTCGTCCTGTTTGTCGTCCTGAACGCTGTTGAGGACTCGACCGAGTTGCTCCAGCCGTACCGGCGAGCCGTTGCGATAGGCCACGATCAAGGGACGATAGCCGGCGGCGTCGGTCAACTGGCCACTGGCCTGGATGGTGAAGGCCTGATGCTTGCCGTAGAGCGTACCCACCGGCAGATTGACGTTGGCCGCCTGCACCGCCTGCGCGACCTCGTCTACCCCGATGCCGCGCTCGGCCAACTGGCGCGGATCGAGCTGAATCCTGACCGCGAATTTCTTGGAGCCCCAGACCTGAACCTGAGCTACTCCCGATACCATCGAGATCCGTTGGGCGAGGTCGTTCTCGGCGTACTCATCGACTTTGGACTGGCTCAGGCTGTTGGAATAAAAGCCCAGGTAGAGGATCGGGAAGTCGGCCGGATTGACCTTGCGAAAGGTCGGCGGGCTGGGCATGCCTTGGGGCAGGTAGGCCTGAGCCGCCACGATCGCGGCCTGAACGTCCTGGGCCGCCGCGTCGATATTGCGGCTGAGTTCGAATTGCAGGGTTACGTTGGTCAAACCCTGAAAGCTGGTCGAACTCATCGACGCCAGGCCCGCGATCGCGGAGAACTGATGTTCCAGCGGCGTGGCGATCGAAGAGGCCATCGTATCCGGGCTGGCGCCAGGCAACTGGGCGTTGACCTGGATGGTGGGAAAATCGACGGTGGGCAGATCGCTGACCGGCAACGAACGATAGGCGATCACGCCGAAGAGCACGATCCCCAGCGAGATCAGGGTCGTCATCACCGGCCGGCGGATGAACAGCTCGGTAAAGCTCACTAGGTCACTCCCGTCCGAGTGGGACCAAGCCCGCTTTTGATTTTCACCCGCGATCCGGGAATCAGTTGCACTTGGCCGTCGGTTACCACCGTCTCGCCCGCATGCAGCCCGCGCTTGATAATCGTCATCGCGCCCAGGGTGTCGCCGATCACCACCGGTTGCAGCCGCACGCTCTGGTTGGGCTGAAGCACAAAAACGTAATTCCCCTGCTCCCCGCTCTGGACCGCCTGCGAGGGGACCAGCACGGTGTTGGGCCGCTCGGTGAGAGTCAGCGTGACGTTGACGAACTCGCCCGGCCACAAGGCTTCATCGCGATTTCGAAACAGGCCGCGAAACTGGATCGTACCGGTGGTGGTATCAACCGAGTTGTCGATAAAATCCAGCGCTCCGGTGGAGACCTGCTCGGGCGCGCTGGGCGGGTTGGCTTCGACCGTCAGCGGATCGCGGTTCATGTAGCGGCGAATCAGCGGCAGGTCCTTCTCGGGCAAGCTGAACTGCACGTAGATTGGCTTGATCTGATTGATGGTCACGATCGGGTTGTCGGGATTGGCTTTGATGATGTTCCCGGCCTGGACCATCAGCGCTCCCGCCCGTCCCGCAATCGGCGATAGGATGCGGCAAAATTCCAGATTGAGCTTGGCGGTCCTGACGTTGGCCTTGTCTGCCTCGACCACCGCCTTCAATTCGTCCGCCTGCGCCTGGGCTTGCTCGGCCTGCTGCTGCGAGGCAGTCCGGCTTTGATACAGCGCCTGCCAGCGCGCGGCATCGCGCGAGGCCTGATCGCTTTGCGCCTGATCGCGCGCCAGCGTGGCCCGAGCCTGGTCGAGCGCGGCACGGTAGGGGCGCGGATCGATATCGAACAGACGCTGATCCTGAGCTACTTGCTGCCCCTGCTGGAAATAGACCCCGATGATCTGCCCACCGACCTGCGGTTTGACCGCGACGCTGGCATAGGCGTCCACGGTGCCGATAGCGTGGAGCTGCACCGGCACGGTCTTTTGAATCGAGCGCGCCACCAGCACCGCCACCGGTCCGCCCCATTGCGGGTGGCCGCTGGGCGGGCCGCCGCCCGAGCAGCCGTTGACGATGAGCACCATGCCTAGCACGCCCAAGCTCCAAAATCTCGCGAGCCGGCAAGGAGGCGATAGGTGGAATGCCTTGCTCAGACGCGTCATCATGACGATTGTGCACCTGCGCGCCTGCGCAGTCGGGGTCCTGAGCAGCGGCAGGGTGTCATGTCGAAGCGGCTCGGCACCATGCGTAAAGTCGACCTCCGAAGGATTGAACCTCCGATCCTACAGGTTGACGCGGCTTGAGAAAATCACCGCCAGCGGGGGATCGCGGCCCTATCCTGCCGGCCGTTCGCTGGCCTTCTCACCCCACTACTCCTCGCTACTCGAGCCGAGTTCGGCCGAGGGGCCGACTAGCGAATCTCCGGCAGATGGGCGCAATAGAGCGCCCCGGCCGCGCCGCTAAGCGCGCGCTGGCGTCCGATCAGATCGAGCCAGGGTTGTGCTAGTCGGGCTAGGGCCAGACTTTGGGCGCGCTCCTGACTTGCCTGGTCAAGCCCGAGTAGCTGACTGAGAAAACTGGGCGGGCGCGGCAAGGTCTCGATCTGAATCGGTTGGTTGGCGGGCAAGCCGCCAAGCGCCGCCGCCTGGGTCAGCGCCGCGCTCAAGCCTCCCAGCCGGTCGACAAGCTTGATTCCCAGCGCTTGGCGTCCGGTCCATACCCGTCCCTGCGCGATCTGCTCCACCTGGGGCACGCTGAGCTTGCGCCCGGCCGCGACGCGAGCGACGAACCGGCGGTACACGTCGCCCAGCAGATGGTCATGAAACAAGGTGGCCTGGGCGGGTGTGAAATCGGTGAAGGGATCGAACATCGCAACGTTATCGCCTTGCGCGACCGCACCGGTATTGATTCCCAGCTTGGTGGTGGCGGCCGCGATATTGAACTTGCCGCCCAAGACTCCGATCGAGCCGGTAATTGTCCCCGGATCGGCGAATAGCAGCTTGCCCGGAATCGCAATCCAATAGCCGCCCGAGGCAGCATAGCCCGACATGCTAACCACCAGCGGCTTGGCGCGAGCGGTCCGCTCGACCTCGCGCCGGATGAGTTCGGAAGCGATCACCGAACCGCCGGGCGAATCGATGCGCAGGACGACCGCTTTGACCGCATCGTCCTGACGCGCCTGGGTCAACGCGTCGACCATGTCGTCGGATCCCATCGCGGTACCTTGGGGCGAGAGCAACGGATCGAAGCCGCCGCTGCCGCGCTGAATAGCTCCGCTGGCGTAGATGACGGCTACCCGCGATCCCCCGCCCAGGCCGCCCAGCAGCGGCGCTCGCGTATAGTCCATGAAATCCACCAGGCGGTGGCGCCGGCCGCCGCCAAAATGCTTCATGCGCTGGTCGAATTGGTCTTCGTACTCAAGGCGGTCGACCAGATGCGCCTGCAAGCCGTCGTCGGCGGTCAGCGGCGCGCGATCGATAAGCTGGCGCACGGTTGCGCTGGGCAAGTGGCGTTGGGCCGCGAGTTGGTCGACCAGTTGACCGTATAGGTCGTCAACCAGGCTCTGATCCTCTTCATGCTGGGCCGGAGTGAAATCCTTTTGGGTGAAGATATTGGCGGCGGTTTTGAACTGCCCGATCGCGTCGAATTGAGGCTTTATTCCCAACCAGTCCAAGGTCCCGCGCATGAACAGCTCGCGCATCTGCACGCCTACGATATTGAGTTCGCCCTCGGGCATCAGCGAGACCTCTTGGGCCGCGCTGCCAACCAGATAAGCCAGGTTGCCGGGGCCGGTCTCGCCGGCGGTTTCGATATACGCCGAAGCCCATTTATGGCTGGCGCGAAAGGCCCGAATCAGACTGGCCAATTCCTGTCCCTGGGCCATCTCCATGCTGGGATCGATCACTTTGATCGCCAAGCCGACAATGCGGGGGTCGCGTTGGGCGGATACGATCGCGCGCCGGACCCGGTCCAACGGCGTTTGGGTCACCCCGCGCAAGCTGTTGATCAGGCCGCTGTTGTCGTGTTCGACCACGGGGCCCGAAAGATCCACCACCAACACCGAATTGGCGGGGACGCGCCGCTGGAAATAATCCACTACCAGCGCGATGACAAATAGCACTGCCGCCAACACCACCGTGCGCACCAACCATCGGAACAGCCACTTGAACATAGCTCTCACCACCGCCGGCCTCGGCCGCGCGCCCGAGGTCGGCATCCTTGGTACATGAAACGAGACGAGCCAGCGCAATAGCGCGACCCAGACTTGAACCGACCCTCGCTAACATCGATTATAACGAACCATACCCCGCCGGTTGGGGCCAGTCCCAGGGTTGGCAGGGAGTGCTTATGGCCTGGCGGTTAAAGGGACGGTGCGAGGCGGGGCTGGTGCCGAGCGCCTGGAGATCGCAGAGGTAGAGATGGCAACAAACGATAGGACATGGCTGGCGCTGATAGCCTTGCTGTTGGCGCTGCTGACCCCGCGAACCGTGTGGGCACAAGCCACCATCATACCCACTCCGGCACCCACTCCCGCCCCGGCGCCGACGGCGACCCCGGCGCAACTGGGCCGCAGCTTTTATTGCAACTGCGCCGCCTTTGGCCAGCCGGCGAGTTGGGCTGGCCAAGTGCGAGCACTCAACTACTTCCAAGCCCGTCAGACCGCGGGCGGGGAATGTTTGGCATATCTGGGGCTGGCGCCCCAGTCGCCCTATCTGGCCACCCCGGCGTCGGGTTTCGGCGCAGGGGCAGCGGCGCAGGAGACGCCCAATCCGTACGTATCCGATCCGCTGGCGGCGGCGCAGAGTCCTGAGCGTCCGCCGCTGCCAGCCAACAATCCTTGTGCCAGTTGCGCCTGTAACTGACGGGTCAGGGCTCCTCGAGCCGGGCCGCGCCGTTCGGGTATGCCCTGTTTTTGGGCACGCGCTGGACATTAAAAAGTTCGCGGAGGCTAGCTGTTAGCTCGCGCGGGAGTTTCCAAGCCAGTCTGACGTTAGTGAGGCGGTCCATTTTGCCCGCCTTATGTTGAGCGCTAGTTGCGCGCCAACTGATCGCGCGACGGGCCGGAGGCCTGTCCGACGATGGAAATCTCCGGCAAAGCAACCAAAACCCCTGTCCGAAAGCGTGGGCTCTTTGCTTCCGCTCGCACCATCGCACCGGCATCGGGCGTCGGTCTCATGGCACCGGCATGCCGCCACGACGATTTGATCCGGGAGTACCGCCGAGCGCTTGCCAAGTGACGCTGGCACCGTCCAAATAATCTTCGTGTCCCAACCGTTGCAGCGTCAGGGTGCTGGTTGCCAGCCCCTCGGGCAGCCGGCGCGCCAAGCGCAGCGTTAACGATTTGGCCGCCGGCAGGCGCGTTGGCGCGCTGAGCGCTTCTTCGATCAATCGCCCAGTGGGGTGCTCCCTCGCCAATGGTTTCAGCCCCAGCAGCCAAATCAAGCTGCGCCCCAGGTCGAGGTTGGAGGTTGGATCGGCGTCGGTGAACGAGCGGCGGAAGTCAGGTCCCAGCGCGGCGCAGAAATTATGCAACTCGTAGGCTCCGACCGCGCCGTGACTTCCCATCCCGGTGGTCATCCGCGGATCGGCGCTGTCCGAGTAAACCAGGCCCGGCATGGGATGGATGGCGCGCTGCGAGCGGTTGGCTACCGTGCGCGGGCCGGCGGCCGTGATTACGGTGGCCGAGGCGTGGGCACTGCCTGTTTGATCGGGCGCGCCCTCGATCTCCCGAAAGGAGATGATTAAGTCGGGCGCGCGCCGGCCCATTAGATTGAACCGGGTCAGGCTGAAGGTGCCCGCCAGGCCGCCGCGATAGCCGGCGCTGTCGCCCGGGTGCGGCGGAGCACTGAAGATCGGACCGCACCAGGGTTGAGCCAGGGCCCAATCGACCACGCGCTGCAACAGCTTGCGGCGCGCGGCAGGTGGAATCTCACGCGAGAGCACCAACTCGTCGCTGCCGCCGTTGCTGGAAACGGTTATGTCGTCGCTGGTGGAGGAAGTTTTGAAGCCCCGCGCAATCAGCAGCTCCTGCAACGGTACCCGGGCCTTGATGGTGGCGAAGCCATGATCGGAGACGACGATGAGATCGGTCTGCGCCGCCAGTCCCAGCCGGCCGAGCGCGCGCCGCAGCAGCCCCAGGTTGGCGTCGCAATTGGAAAGCGCGGCCAACGAGGGCGCGGTCCCCAGCCCGGTCAGATGCTGAGTGATGTCGGGATTGTGCTGCCATAGCACCAGCAGCACGTTGTGGCCGGCGTGCAAGGCCTGGGCCGCGGCCGGCAGCACCTGCTCGGCGGCGACCCGGGTGAAGAAGGTATCGCGAGTGACGAAGGGTGGCATCTGCCACATCCCCATCGAACGCGCGCCGGGGTAGCTTATCAGGTGGAATTTCTGGCCGATCGCCGGCGGCGAGATCAAATCGTCGGTGATCAGCAGCGCGTCGCCCTGGGCCGCGCTTGGGCTGAACCCGGGGTCGAACAGGAAGGTGGGGCCGGCCTTGCCCAGCAGCGCGACCATTCCTCCGCTTTGGGCCAAGCGCTGACCGATCGACGGACCACCAAGCAGATCCGCGCCCAATTCCTTGGGGCTGGCCAGCGCCATCAGGACTGCGCTGTGCTCCAGGTCAAGCGGCCGGCGACGCGCATGCCACAGCACCAGATCGTTTGCATCAAGCGGTGCGTTTTTGGGGGCCGGCGGCAGATAGGGCGCCAGATCCGCCAGATCGCCGCGAATGCCGGTTTGCGAGGGCGGCGTAGCGGTAGCCATGACCGCCGCATTGACCATCGTTTCTGTGGGAAAAATCGAATGATGGTTGGCGAAATAAACGCCCTCCTGCCGCAGTCGGTAGAGTTGAGGGGTAACGCGGGGGTTGACTGAATCGGGACGCAGCCCGTCCCACACCATGACAATCACCAACCGTGCGGGGCGCGGCTGCGCGCCAAGCTGCGGCGCGCCCACCCCCAATAGCGCGATCACAACCAGCCAGCGCCAACCCGCGACACAGCCTCTTTTCACTTGCAACTCCTTTGCCCAGGGCTTGCCAAGCAAGCAGCGGTGCAGCTTGCCCTGCCAGTCGAAATGATGATCGCGCCAGCCCGCCATACGCAACAGGCAAATTGGCGTATCGGCGTCCAATGTGAAGGGTTTACCCGAGCCTGATGCGCCAGATTTTGAATGGCGAGTACCCATCTGCGCAAATTTTTCCGCCGCCGCCTCGGGCGCAATGATATTTTTGAAATTGCAATCGGCTTTGCGACGCGGGCGCGGTGTCTCATCGCTGCCAGCGCCATCATTCTCAACAATCAGGAGCATTTGGGATGCGGATCAGCGAAGTAATGAATGAACCGGTTGCCTGCCTGCCTAGCGACGGTGCCACCCGGGCGGCAATCATCATGCGTGATGAAAACACCGGCATCGTCCCGGTGGTCGCCAGTTTCGAGGACCGCAAGCTGGTGGGCGTGGTCACCGACCGTGACCTGTGCATCGACATCGTCGCCGCCGGGCGCGACCCCAATGACGTCAAGGTGCAGGATTGCATGACCCGCGAGGTGGTGACCTGCCGCCCGGAAGAGGACCTCAAGCGTGCGGCGGAATTGATGGGCGACAACCAGATTCGCCGAATTGTGATAACCGACGATAACAGTCATCTAAAGGGCGTGGTCTCGCTGGCTGACATTTCCTGGGATCGCCAGTTGGGGGAATCCAAAACCGCCGAGATCCTCGAGAAAATAAGCTCCCCTTCCAGCGAAGCGAGCAAGCCTCGTGCGCGTAGCCACTAGCATCTTGGCCAGCAGATAGTTCGAGCGCCCGCTTCGCCCAATACCGGCGCCGACTTGGCGAGGGTGGGCTGCCCTCGTTCACGGAGAGCCGGGGGTTGCGCCCCCCGCCAAGCCGTCCTCATCAGCACAAACCGCCTTGTCCGCTGTAATGGATACAGCCCGCGGGGGAAGGCCGGAGCGCTGCGCGGGCAGCCGGGTGCGCAACATAGATGCCGTCCAGCGCCGCCTCGTGGGCGATGCGCTCGGCGGCGCGATGACGCATTAGCGTCTGGCGCTCCGAGCCGACGGTCGAGGGGAAACTCGTATCGAAGAGCGGGGTTTGGGGCGCAAGTCGCCACGGAAAAGCGTCGCGCTTCGTCGCCGGTCGCTTGGCTTTGGCTGCGGGCTCAGCTCCGCCCGCCGAGCAGAGCGAGAGCGCCTTCCCACAGCTCCCGCGCTACTTCCGCCGCGGGTCGCGCGGTAGCCAAAGCCGCGGATTGTCCGGCCCAGGCCTGCATCCGATCGAGGTCGCTGGTTTTTAGCCCGAGATCGCGCATCGCTTGCGTCAAACCGCGCTGTACCGGATAGGGTGCGGGTGCCGGCGCATCTGGCGCGGCCGCGGCCCGTGCGTAGGCGGTTGCGATGCTGCGTCCGGGACGACCGGAAAAAGCGCGCGTAATTAAAGTTTGCTCCGGCAGGGTCCTTGCCAGCCCATCGGCCCACGCCGGCGGGAGCTTCGCTTCGGGACAACGCAAGAAACCGGTGCCGACCTGGACTGCTGAGGCGCCCAGGAGGAGCGCCGCGGCGACTCCGCGCGCATCGGCGATGCCACCGGTCGCAATCACCGGTACGCTCACTGCGTCGACAATTGCCGGTAAAAGCGCGAACAGCCCCACCATCTCGGCTTCGGCCCGCGCGGCATCGAAAGCGCCGCGATGGCCGCCGGCCTCCATCCCCTGCGCGACGATCGCATCGGCCCCGGCTTGTTCGGCAAGATTTGCCTCGGCCACTGTCGTAACGGTGGCGAACCACTTGATCCCCTGCGCTTTCATCCTGTGCACCAAAGCAGGCGGATAAATCCCCATGATCGAGGAAATAGCGGCTGGCTTGGCCTCGAGCATCGCGTCGCACTGGGCGGCGAAATCCGGCAGCGTTGCATTCCCGGCCTCGCGCGCTACATCGGGGCCCCACTGGCGGAGAAAAGCGCGGACCGCGCCCTCGACGGCGCTGTCGCGTGTGGGGAGGGGGTCCGGGACCCAGAGATTGAGCTGGAACGGGCCCTCGCTGCCGGCCCTGGTTTCCGCTGCCCAGAGCTTGATCGCGTCTGGCGGCATCATCAGCGCGCCGCAGGCTCCCATCCCTCCGGCGTTGGCGATAGCTATGGACAACGAAGGCGGGCAAGCCGAAGCCATCGGCGCCAAAAGGATCGGAATCCGAAGCTTGTGGAGAGCGCAAAAATCATCGGCGCGCGCGACGGCGTGAAGGGTTGGCATAATCGCGACCTTTTCAACCGAGGCTAGCGCCATGATGGCCGGCGAGCAATCGCGCGAAAAAGTGGCGGTTGCGCGCTTAAAAATTGCGCGGTCGGGATCGTGCGGGCCCGTGAAACACAGGGTTGTTCCGCTCGTGCGCTTTGTTTAAAACAGATTAGCCCCGCAAACCGCGTGGGCAATTCTGTTGGTGCGACAGAGCGCACGAGGACGTTTGTGGGATGAAATTCGTCAGCCTCAGCGCGGCAGTTTTCGCCCTGCTGATCGGTCTGCCCCCCTTTTCGGCGCATGCCGCCAACGGCAGCAGCAGCCTCGGCGACCAACTCGGTGCCGATGGCCGGTTCGTGGTCAACAGCGCGGTTAACGACAGCTACGATTTTTTCACCGCGCCGCTGCTGCTGGGTCAGGCGCTGCGCACACCAGCTTTCTATTATACCTTGCTGGGCGCGGGTGCTGCCTTGGGTACCGGCTTTGCCCTGGATAACACGGTCTACGGCCATCTGCGCGGGATGTCTTCCAGCGTCGGCACCGTTTTGGAAGACGTTCCCACCTTCGGCATGCTGGGCGTCACCGCACTGACCTACGGCTGGGGGCTTTACACCGACAACCAGCGCACCCGCCAATTCATGATCACCACCAGCGAAGGAGCAGCGGTAGGAGCGGCCTTTACCTTCGCCTTCAAATACGGATTCGCGCGCGCGCGCCCTTATCGCGGCAATGGGCGCTGGGCATTCTGGGACAACGGCGAGTCCTTTGTTTCAGGCCATGCCACTCCGGCCTTCGCGCTGGCCTGTGGCTTGAGCGAATATGCCGATAACAATTGGATGGTGGCGGTTCCCGCTTACGGGGCTGCGACCGCGGTGGGGATCGGCCGAATCGGCACGGGCGCCCATTGGCTGTCCGATGTAGTGGGGTCGGCTCTGCTGGGCATCGGTTCGACCGAAATGGTGCTGTACTTCCACAAACAGCAGCTGGAGCATCCCAGCTCCTGGCAGATCTTTACCGCCGGCGCTCCCTCGGGGCAGGGCGGTGGGGCCGGCGTTTCCTATGACTGGTAGCGCCGGCGCGCGGTATCCCAATTCGCGAACGCGAGGTTAGGAAGGCGATATCGGTCGCGTGCTTGCGCCTCCAGAGGGTGTGGTACCCAAGAGCGTGATGCGATTGAAAAAAGTCTTCAAGTAATGGTTTGGGAGGCTAAGGATTAAAAACGAGAAAAGTATCGGCGGGCCATAAACCACGTGCTTGCGTGGTTTACTTTGACGCTCTCGATGAACCGCATCCCTCACGTCCGCGAAAATCATCTTTCCAGCAAAGGCGATAGCCGAGCAGTAAAACGTCAAGGCGATCTTTTTGCCACTACTCATCCAGTTCTTTGTTGGATTCTGTCCGCATAACCCCACCGCCCTGAAGATGAGCGGACCTTTGAGTCCAGCATTTACCGCGCAGACGCAACCATAGCGCTGGAGAACGACAAGGTTTAACGGTCTGGAGCATTAGCGAAGAAGGCTGCGCCTGGTAGCCGATACTCGAAGGCGAGGATCGACCGGGCTGCTGCCATCGGCGAGCTTCAGCAAGCCGTCACGGCTCGGAAGACGTTGATGCCGGTCGCTGTCCGAATCACGGATAGTAGAGGTCGGCGCCCGAAGTTATCTGGCCGGCGATGTTCAGCCCTCCCGCGATCAGCGCCCTGCCGTCCGCAAGCGGCACGGCGACCGCATAAGCCCGTGAGCTACTCATCGTCCCCTTGCTGGCCGCGAAGCTGTCCGTGGTCGGATCGTACAGATCGGCCGTGGCGGTCGGCCCGTTGGCATCGTTGCCGCCGGCGATCAGCACCTTGCCGCTGGGCAGCGGTACGGTGGCTGCCCACGCCCGCGCATCGGAAAGCTTGCCGCCACTGGGAGTAAAAGTATCGGTGGCGGGATCGTAAATATCTGCGCTGTTCAAGGGCGTTCCAGCGCAGTCCTCGCCGCCGACAATCAGCACCTTGCCGTTTGCCAGCAGGATCGCCGCCGCGCCGCATCGCGGACTGCTCATCGTGCCGTTGCTGGGAGTGAAAGTATCCGTGCTCGGATCATACAGGTCGGCGCTGTTCGAACCCGTTATCCCGCCGCCATATCCGCCGGCGATCAATACCTGGCCGGTTGGTAGCAAGATAGCCGATGCGTATTGACGAGCCGCGCTCATGTTACTCGCGCTCGGCACAAAACTGTCAGTTGCCGGATTGTAGAGGTCCGCGCTGGTCTGAAAGTTATTATTGATGTCCAAACCGCCCGCAATCAGCGCGTATCCGTTTGAAAGGAGCGCGCCAGCCGCGCCGTAGCGCGAGTCGCTCATATTGCTGCTGGTCAGCCGGAAATCTCCGACGGCCGGATCATAGATTTCGGCGTTGTTTAAGACCACTCCATTGCCGCCGATGCCGCCGGCGATCAGCACCGTTCCGTTGCCCAGGGTGGCCGATGCGGCCAAGTAGCGCGCCTGAAGCATCGAGTTGGTTGGAAGGAAATCATTGCGGCGAGAAACGTAAAGATCGGCGGCCGCCAGCGGCTCCAGATAGTCGTCGAAGCCTCCAGCAATCAGCACCTGCGTGTTGGATAGCATTGCCAGCGACGCTCCAATGCGTCTCCGCGTCATGGTTCCGGCAGTTGGCACGAAGCTGTCCGGCGCAGGCGTGGGCGTGGGGCTTGGGGCGAGCGTCGGAATTGCGCTCGCAGTGGGCGTTGGGATCGGGGTGGGCGTCGGAGCACTGCTACTTGAACTTGACGAGCTACACGCGGCCGCTGTCAGCATCAAGAGGGCGACAATCCCGAGTTTTGCCGCCATGACTCTTCTCCGCGATCGGTGACCGATTTGCATTATTGGCCACCCCGCGGGCTTGCCTTGGTCTGTGGCAGGGCCGAGGCCTGTTGCGTCGACGTGGGAGAGCTCTGAAGTCCCAACGCCGCGGCGACGTTGAGCGTGCCATATCCGTAAAGTTGATTGGGTCGAAAGGACGAACCGCAAGACAAGCTCAAGTCGGGAGTCGCGGATGATTCGAGCAACTGAATGGTCGCGCCCACGTCGCCGACCAAATCGTGCCGTGCGCTCCAGACCAGAGCCACCGCCCCGGAGGCCGCGGGCGCCGCGAAGGAGGTACCCGAGCCGGTTGCGTAAGTATCGGTGGGCTGCGCCGAGGTAATTAGTGTCCCTGGCGCGACGATTGCGGGCAGTGTGAACGGGGGCTGGCTATTCGGACCACGCGAACTGAAAGGCGCGACTATGTTCTGCTTATAAGACAACGCTCCGATTGAAAACACCGCTGGATAGTCGCCCGGATCGAAAACGCTCCCGCACGCGGGGCCGAAATTGCCAGTCGCGGCGACGGAGACGATTCCGGCAGCTCGCAGGTTGGCGAAGGCCTGCTGCAGTCCACAGAAGGGGCATACGAAGGAATTGTTTACCACGTCCGGCGCCTTGGTCGGATCCGGATTGGCGCCGGTGAGGTCCCAGGGGGCGAGCATGAATTGAAGACAGGTCAGGACGGTAGATACGTTTGCACCCGGGCCCAAGCCACGACACGCGATCCACTTGGCGCCGGGCGCCACGCCGATCTGATTACCCTGCCCGTCGTCGCCTACCATGATCCCGGTGGTGGCCGTGCCATGCCCTTCCTGGTCAATCGGAACCGGGCTCGCCTCAATGGTTGGATCCCACCAATTGTAGTTGTGATCGGCACTGCTGCCGTTCCACCCGCGATACTGGTTAATCAGCGCCGGGTGGTTCCATTGCACGCCGGTATCCAGGTCTCCGACTACGATTCCCTGTCCTGTAAAACCATCGGCCCAGACTGCGGGCGCCTGTATCCATGCCACATTCCAGGCAATCCCGATCGGCACGCTCGCAGCCGACAAATGCTGCTCCAGGGGATCGACCGTCACCGGGCCGTCCGTCTGGATGCTAGCTACGTCAGCCCGCGCGGCCAGTGAGTACACCGCTGGGCCGGAGATTACATTGTTCGGAGCCGCGGTGGCGACAAGCGCATTTTCGATATACAACCGAGCACTTGGAATCAGCCCGGCTTGCGATATCGCGGCCGCGACCGCGGGCTGGGTACGATCGGCCATCGCGCGCAGCGTCTCGTACACGTAACGCGTCTTTTCGGCTTTCGTGGACAGACTCTGGGCGCCAGACAGATCGGCCTGCTGATCCAGGACCACGATCATGCGCTGCAATCCGCCGCTGGCCAGCCCGTGGGCGACGCCGGCCGTGATTTTAGCCGATTGGGCTCGACAAACCGTTGCGAAGACGGCCTGCAGCAGCAAAACGCCTAACAACGCTGTTATAAAGCTAAGCTGCTTGGAAGCCGGGAATGGAACCAGGCTCTCCTTCTCGTTCTTCACGCAGCTATCGCCTCGCAATACCTGATTTTTCGATCGTCTAACCAAGAATGAAAAACTTCCAATCTGATGCATCCATCGGATTCTCGAACTTTAATTTACTTTGTTCAATTTTTTTATTCGAGCATCGTTTTTTGAAAGTCTTTACCATGCTGATATGCCGAAACACAACCGATTGGATTCCATACTGCTGCTGAGCGGCTGACAGCCGGCACAATTAGCTTTATGGCTGATTCCTTTGCTGCGCGTGCGAGACCCGGGAGGCCGGCTTACGTACCGAGGCCGAGGGCCTGCCGATGGCCTCCGAGCAGTCCAATAATGACCCAGCAGTGTTGGCGCCGTCCGGGGACGGTCGTCAGGTTTTGTGCCGGGTTGCGTTTAGCGCAGCTTTTGCCGTGCTGGATGAAATCGAGAAGGTAAGGGAGACTCCCCTCGCGCTTTTTGTGGACGCGCAGGGACGCCCTTTCTACAACCTCGGGACAGGCTGCTTCAAGGGACAGGCTGCTTCAAGCCGGGGTCAGTGTTCTCAAAACCTGGGCAGCTCAAGAAACAGCAGCCACGAGGATCGCGCCTCGCCGCATGGGCCTTAAGTCACTGTGCCTCTTCTCGGAAAGGTAAGGTGCCCAGTAAAGAGGTCACTTCCCCGCCGCGGCAGCGGTGACTGTCCGCTCTGGTGCGGCGCCCGGTCGAAAGAGCGCGAAGCACTTGGAGGAGTTGAACACATAGCTTTCCACGTAATCGACGACCTCCGCCGACTGCTTGAGCTGCGCCATTGCGCCCGCCAGACAGACCCAGTTGAGGATTTCATGCTGGCCGGAGTCTTCGATCTGGCGTTGTTGCAGTCTACCCCAGTTCACAAACGCGCCGCTGCGCAGCTCTTCGTGTCGCGCACGGTCGGCCGGCAGATCCGGATAGAGCCGGCCGTGCTTTTCGGTCAGCGAGCCGTGTGACCAACTCGACGAGGCGATCAGGGCCACTCGCCAGGGGCTGGTGGCGAACCAGCGCGCGATCGCGGCGCCCAGAGCGAAGCAGCGGGCCGGACTGGGAGCGGGCGGCGAGACTTCATCGGCCCCTTCGCCCATCGCGCCGGCAGCGGTCTTAATCAACTGATTGCCGTAGCAATTGACCGCAAAGGGAATCACCGGATATGGGAAACCGCGCCGTTCGTAGTCCAGATATACGATCGTGTTGTTAAACGAGTGGGCCAGGCCGGCTTCGCTGCGAAAAGTGTAGGAGTAGGCCAGGTCGAAACCCTCTTCGATAAGTCCGCGGCACAGGCCCGCGCCCGCTTCGCGATGGCCGCGCACGAGCATCTCGGTGTCGTTGGGCAGGCCCCAGACGTTGCCTTGGGTCTTGAACACCACCTGTCCGCCGCCGTAGGGATGGCATTTGAGCGAATCGAAAATTCCGATGCAAAAAGCGGGTATGCAATCGCGACGATAGTTCTCGTACTGGTCGTCGCCCCAGATCAGAACCAGATCGGGGCGAAAGGCGTCCAGTTCGGCGCGCAGCCGCGCATAGCCGGCCAGCAGGCGGCGGCGATGTTCGATCGCGGCGGCATGTCCCTGATCGTCGCTCCATTCAGCGCGCATCTCAGGCGGCCATAATTGGGGATTATTGTAAAGTTCAGGCTTGATCCGGCCGATTTCGCTGTTGCGCTGCAACATCCGCGACCAATGCTCGGGCGCTACCAGCGGCCCTGGATAATGGCTTAATCCGATGCCTAAAACCGCGGCCATGTGGATGCCCTCCTTAAGCGGGATTCAACGCGCAAGCGCTCGCTGCAACGGCGGTTCGCTTTGATGCGACAAGCCAATCTCCCTGCGTTCGCGGCTGGACTGCAGGATGGCAAGGCAGATCTCCGTGGTAGCCATGCCCCAACGCGCATCGAGCAGGGTTGGCCGATTTTGCGTGACCGCATCATGCAGCTCCAGCAATTCGGCCGCCCGTCCGCGGCTGGGCGGGCACTTTATCTCGCGCCGGCCTTCGGCGCCGTACAGGTACAGCCCTTCGGGCGATTGCCGAATCACGCCCCGCTCGCAGGTGACAACCGTAATTCCGAAAAATGGCTGCTGCTGGGGCGCCTCGGTTATCGGTCCCGCGCCTCGCCCGTAACCGTAGGGATTACCGGCGCGCACCTTGGCATATTTATCGGCCTCGCTGACCGGACCCGGAGGCCGCTCGCGTGGCAGGACCGAATCGTAGTTGCGATGGCGTTTGCCCGACTCCCCGATCCCCCAGGTCAACTCGGTCACGTCGAAATAGCCGTGGCCGTCGAAGACCGCGGTCGCCGCCACCCCATTGTCGAAATCCAAAAAGGCGGTGTAATTGCTCTCGCCCTTGGGATAATGGGGATCCCAGCGGCCGGCGATCGCTTTGACGCTGCGCGCCTTGGCGCCCGCCAGATAGCGCAGGGTATCGAGCTGATGGGGGCCTTGCCGGAACACCACTCCGGTACCCTGGCTGGTGTCGACTTCGTCGGCCACGATCGAGCGGATCAGCCAGTCGTTCCAGTTCCAGGTCTGGATGTGAATCACCCGCCCCAACTCGCCACTGGCGACCACTTCGCCCAGGGCCTGAATCGGCGCGTCGTAGACCTTGGAATGGCCCTGGACATATTTGACCTGGTTGCGTTGGACCGCTTCCACCATCGCGGCGCATTGCTCCAAGGTGATCGCCATGGGCTTTTCGCAGATGACGTGCTTGCCCGCGTTGGCGGCTGCGATTACGTGCTCGGCATGGAAGCGATTGGGCGAGGCGATCCAGACCCCGTCGACCTGTGGGCTGGCGAACAGTTGAGCGGCATCGTCGTACATCGCAAGCGGCTTGCCGTACTGGGCCGCGAAATACTCCAGGTTGTCGCGCCGAACGTCGGCGATCGCGGTCAACTCGACCTGCGCGGCCACCTGTTTCAGATGGGGCACGGTTTGCAGCGCACCGATTCCTACCCCGACAATTCCCAAGCGCAGAGCAGCCATATCAACCTCTTCGCAAGCTGGCCCGAGCCGGGCCGCGGCTACTTGGCGGCGCCGCCCCGGAACGCCGCGGCGGTCGCCTCCTCGGTGCCGAAGAAGCTGAGCACTTCGCTGCCCCATGGTCGGGTGGCGCTAGGGAAGGTGATCATCCGATTTTCCGCTTCGTCGCGCACGACCGCGACGGTGGGCTCTTCGCCCCGCTCCACGCGCGCGATTTGCTCGGCCAGCATCCGCCGATACATCACGATCCCGCGATCCGAGGCGCCCAGATGCTCGCGCGAGCGATCGAAAACCGGGCCCTGGCTCTCCCAGGCCATCCGATCCTGGCTGTAGAACGAGCGCAAATCATGCTCGCCCTCGGGCGTCATCATCTCGCTCAGATACTGGAAGGGCGGGTCCTCGTCCTCGCTCATTTGCTTGGCGTCGGCGCCAGTGGAAGGAACGAAGCCGATCCATACGATCCGAGTGCTGTAATCGTCGATCGGGACCCGCCAATGGAGGGCTTCGACCGAGCCTTGCGGAATGCGCAGGATGTTGGGGAAAATCAGCGGCGGACGGATCTCCACTTCGCTGGCGATGCCCTTGGCGGGGTCGCCCTTGTAGACCAGCAGCTTTTCCACGCCCCAGCGGCAGACCTCCCAATCGTACTTTTCGATCGGGCGGCGATAATAGCCGGCGTCGCCCTGGATCGGCAGATTTTTGACCAACGACATCTGACCGTGCAGGTAGAAGGTGTGGACCGAGTCCACGGTATTCTCCTCGCATTGCAGCCAGTTGCAGCGGTGGATCGGCATCAGATGGATCAGCCGCCGGCCGTCGGTGCGCACCAGCACGTCCCAGCGCGGCAGTAGCGGCGCGCGCGCCGGATCCGGCCCCATGTAGGTGAACAGCAGGCCGGCCAGCTTGACCACGGGGTAGGCGCGCAGCCGGATGCGGTCCTTCAATCCCTCGCGCTGAGGCTCGAAAGGCTGTTCGGTGCAGTGGCCAGCCAGGTCGTATTTCCAGCCGTGATAGCAGCAGCGCAGCTCCTCGCCTTCGATGAAGCCATGGTAGAGCGAGACTCCACGATGGGGGCAATGCTCTTCCACGCAGCCGAACTTGCCGCTGGCGGTGCGAAACACCACCAAGTCCTCGCCCATCATACGAATGCGCTTTTTGGGCTGCTCGGCGGTGAGCTCGGCGGCCGGACACAACGGTTGCCAGTAACGTCGTAGAAGTTCGCCGCAGGGCGTGCCGGGTCCAACTTTGGTCAGTCGCTCGTTTTCTTCACGTGAGAGCATAGGCCTTTACCCGCTTGTGGTTGAACGTCCCCAATCAGGCCGCGCCCTGGGCGGTGCGCAAGAATTCCAGGACTATCGCCGCCACTACCTCGGGCTTGTCGTTCTGAACCTGATGGCCGGCGCCGGCGACCCAATGGAACTTGACCTTGGGCAGCATCGGTTCCAGCGCGCGGCCGGTCTGCGGCAGGGCGAAATGATCGTCCTGGCCCCAGATGAAAATCGTCGGAATGTGCGCGGTCAGCACCGGTAGCGTGGTCCGCATATCCATCTGCAGGGACAGAATCGGGTCGCGTCGCAGCGCTTCGGTAGCCTTGGTGAAGGCCGCCATCGCGGCCATCGCGCCCGGGCGAGTCGCGGCGGTCTGGCGTTGATCGAGCACCTCGTCGGTTATCTTGCTCGGATCGTTGACCAATCCCTCGAGTAGTTTCTTCATCGCGGCGCGCGTGCCGTCGTAGCCCTGCAGCGCCTTCATCGCCGCCGTGGGTTCCTGCTTGAGCCCCATGGCCTGGCCGATGGTGAGCGAGCCGAGCAAGATCAGATGGGAGACGCGCTCGGGATGGAGCAGCGCATACTGAGCGGCGACCCAGGCGCCTTGCGAATTGCCCAGCAGAGCGAAGCGGTCCAGGCACAAGCTATCGGCCACTGCTTCCAGATGGGCGACCCGGTCGAGCAGCCCGTGCGGAGTGGGGGCAAAGGGGTCGGTCATCCCATAGCCGCCCACAGAATCGGGAGCTACGCAGCGCAAGGGTGTCAAGGCCGCGATCAGTTCGCCCATCCCGGCCTTACCCGAGGAGCCGTGGCCGCCGCCGTGAATCGCGACCAAGGTGGGTCCATCGTCCCCGACCTCGGTGTAATGGGTCTTGACCCCGTTGGCATTGACAAAACGCGAGCGCAGCACCCGATCAGCCATCAACTTTGTTCTCCCTGCGCCCGACTTCTCGGTGCGCTATTTTCGGCCTGCGCCGGGCGAAAAGCCTTGCGGCTATTCTTTGGCGAAGGTGACCTCGACGGAATCCAACCCCGCGATTTCGACTTTGACCGCCTCGCCCCAGTGTACTCCCGCCATCGGACCTAAGGCGCCCGAGAGCACCGTATCACCGGCCTCCAGCGGGCGACCCAAGCGGGCCATGGTTTGCGCCAGCCACAGCACCGCATTGAGCGGATGGCCCAAGCATGCGGCACCGACGCCTAACGAGGCGGTCTGGCCGCCGACCTGCATTAACATTCCGCACAGGCGCAAATCCAGCCCTTCCAGCCGCCGCGGCCTGGTGCCCAGAACGTAGAGTCCCGAGGAGGCGTTGTCCGCGATGGTGTCGATCAGATTGATATTCCAGCCGGCGATCGCGCTATCGACGATCTCTATCGCGCAGACCGCGTAATCCACCGCGCTTATTACCTCGGCCAGTGTGATGCGCGGTCCGGGCAGCCCCCGCGCCATCACCAGCGCCACCTCGGCCTCGACCTTGGGCTGGATCAGCCTTCCGGGCGCGACCACGCCGCCGGCGGGGACCGCCATGTCGGCGAACAGCATCCCGTAGTCGGGCTGGTTGACGTCGAATTGCCGCTGCACCGCCTGTGAGGTAAGCCCGATTTTGCGCCCCGAAAGCAAGCGCCCTTCGCCCAACCAGCGCTTGGTGTTGGACTCCTGCACCGCGTAGGCGGTATCGATCTCGCCGGCGGGCAACAAATCGCGCACCGGTGGGCAGGGCTCGGCGCTGCGTCGCGCCTGATAAATCAGCCCGGCGGCGCGGGCAATGGTTTTGGCGTCTGCGGTCATTTTGCCGATAAATTCCGACTTCCGGACATGTCGATCATGCTTTGACCGGACCTCCAACCCGGGGGCCGCAACCGAAGCCGAACTCTACCGCCGTTGTAACAAAAGGCCGCTCGCGCCGTCAAATTGCCCGCACGCGACACGAGGTCGGTGATTTGAAAGCTATCGACACACGCTCCGATACCTCAATGAGAGACGTCATCTTCCCCGAGAAGTTTTATTTTGGCCCTGGAGGCTCTTATCAATGTCCACCATTCCATCCACGATGAGCTGCCCCCACAAGGCATTTACTTTGAAGCACTCGTCGAGAAGGCATTCAAAAGGATCAAGCAGCCATTCACCGTCATCCAAGCGACTGGCAGAAATCAGCCTGGTCACGATCTACTAGTTGAAAACGCCAGGATTTCGCTCAAGACGGCAACGGGGCTGGGGACGAAGCCCCGTCTGATCTGGATAACCAAGCTGTGCACCACCGAGCGCGAGCCTTGGCAGGCGGAGGTCTTGCTCAGGCCTGCCGCCAAGCACCTGAACGCTTGCCGCGCTTGACGACGGCGACCATGGTGGTTTTGAATTGGGGCGCTTACGCATCCGAATCCGCGCGCCCCCGCTAACCGCGGCTGGAGGAGAAGCCGTTGATGATAATCGCCAACAAGCCCGATTTGCCCGACGAGTACTTGGTCGACAATCGAGTCTATTTCGATTCCAACACCTACGAGGCCGAACGCGAGCGGATTTTTCTGAAGAGCTGGAACTTCGTCTGTCACGAGAGCGAGGTCCCCAATCCGGGCGATTTTCTGACCACGACCGCCGCTGGGCAGGCGATTATCGTCTGCCGCAACAGCTCGGGCGAACTGCGCGCCTATTACAATACCTGCCGTCATCGCGCGGCCCAGGTGGTGTGCGAAGAGCGCGGCCACACCCGCAATTTCACCTGCATGTACCATCTGTGGTCCTACGACCTTAATGGCCGCCTGGCCGGCGTACCGGAGGCCGCCGCCTATCGCACCAGCTTCAATCCGGGCGGCCTGGCGCTGGATGGTTTGGGCCTGGTGGCGGTGCGAATCGAAGCCTGCCATCGCCTGGTGTTTGTCTGCTTCGATTCCCAGGCACCCGCGTTGCGGGAATTTCTGGGGGATGTCGCGGCGTCATTGCAATGGCCCTTCGGCGCGCCGGAAAGCGAAGTATTTTTGGTTCGGCGCTGCGTAGTCAACGCCAATTGGAAGATGCAGCCGGAAAACAGCCGCGACGGCTATCATGCCCCCCTGCTCCATCGCCGCCTGCTTGACGTGAGCCCGCCGCGGCCTTACCGCTTGCTGGAAAACGGCCATGCATATCAGGAATTGGGGCTGGATTACGCCAGCGGGCTGGCCAAGGGCACGGTGGACAAGGTGTTGCGCGACGACCCCGAGATGACCCTGAACTTCATGCGCCATCCGTTGCCTGGAATGACTGCGCAACGGCCCGCCTTTGTCGTCGTCCTCTTTCCCGACACCCTGCTGCTGGTGCGCTACTCGACCGCCCTGATCGAGCGCCAGATTCCGCTTGGTCCCGAGCAGACCCTGGTCGAACTGCGAGCCTGCCGGCGGCTTGACGATCCTCCTGAAGTGCGCGCCGTGCGCGAACGCCATTGGCAGCTCTACTGGTCGGAGGACGGCGGCAATCTGCCCGAGGATGTGGCCGCCTGGGAAGCCCAGCAGCGCGGGGTGCATTCGCGAGGCGTACCCCACAGCCTGATCGCGCGCGGCGAACCGGCCCGCGAAGGGCTGCGCGGTGACGACAATCGCCTGCGCCAGTTCTGGCAGGAATGGCGCCGACTGATGGGCAGCCCTCAAAACGGGCTATTGGAACCAGGAGAAGCGGCTTGAAAATCGGGGTAATTGGCCTGGGTCGGATGGGCGGCCCGCTCGCCGGCCATTTGATCAAAGGCGGCCATCAAGTGTTCATCCGCGACGTGCGCCCGGAAGCCTGTGCGCCGCTGGCGGCGCACGGCGCTCATATCCTCGACAGCCCGGCCGCGGTTGCCAGGCAAGCCGAGGCTATCGTGACCAGCCTGCCGGGCCCCAAGGAAGTCGAAGCCACCATGACCGGAGCCGGCGGGATACTTTCCGCGATCGCTCCAGGAGCGCTGGTTGTAGCCACCAGCACGGTGGCTGCCGAGCAGAGTCGCCGGCATGCGCAACTGCTCGCGGCCAAGGGCGCCGCCCATCTGGACGCCCCGATCAGCGGTGGCGTCGAGGGAGCCGAGGCCGGCACGCTCACCGTGATGGTCGGCGGCGAGGCCGAGGCTTTCGCGCGCGCCCGCCCGCTGCTGGAATGCTTTGGCCGCGAGATCTTTCACGTCGGTCCCAGCGGCGCCGGCAACGACATGAAGCTGATCATTCAGATGATGTTCGGTTCGATGCTGGCGATCTTCATGGAAGGGGTCGCGCTGAGCGAAGCGATGGGTCTCAAGATCGATCGGATGCTGGAGATCCTGGGGACCTCCTCGGCCCACCATCCTTCCATCGGCCGGCGCTACGACAAAATCATCGCCGACGACCTCAGCCCGCGCTCGCCCCTATCGATGTTTGCCAAGGATCTCGCCCTGGTGCGTGAACGCTGCCACGGCGCGGGGCTGGAGGCGCCGCTGGTGGAGGCGGTGGCAGCGCGCTATGCGGGCGCGATGGCAGCCGGATTGGGCGCCAAGGACGTGATCGCTTTGAGGCGCCTGTACGACAAATCCCAGGGCGACTAAGACGCGGCGGCCGCGCGTGGCGCATGAGCGCTGGTCGGAGTAAGGTTCGGGCTCATGGCAGCAATCGTCAACACCCGTTATGGCAAACTTGAGGGCGAAGAACAGGGCGGACTTTTCCTGTTCCAAGGGATACCGTTTGCGCGCCCGCCGGTGGGTGCCCTGCGTTGGCTGGCGCCGCAGCCGCCGGAGTCTTGGGACGGCATCAGACCGGCGCGCAGCTTTGCCCCTGTGGCACCCCAGAACAGCACCAGCGTGGACCCCGACGTCGATCTGGTCCTGAACCATCCCGGTCCCCAGGACGAGGACTGCCTGTATCTCAATATCTGGAGTCCGGGCCTGGATTCCTCCCGCCGCCCGGTGATGGTCTGGATCCATGGCGGCGGTTTCGAACGCGGCTCCAGTTCCAATCCGCTCTACTCCGGCGCCCCTCTGGCGCGGCGCGGCGACGTGGTCGTGGTGACTATCGCTTACCGGCTGGGAACGCTCGGCTTCTTGCGCCTGATTGAAGCCACCGATGGGCGCATTCCAGCCACCGGCAATGAGGCGCTGCTTGACCAGATCGCCGCTTTGCTATGGGTGCGCGACAATATCGAGCAGTTTGGTGGCGATCCTGGCAACGTCACGGTGTTCGGCGAATCGGCCGGCGCAATGAGTATCGGCACCCTGATGGCGATGCCGGCGGCGCGCGGGCTTTTTCACAAGGCGATCCTGCAAAGTGGCGCCTGCCACACGGTGGTCGGCGCCCCGCGCGCGGCCCGCGTGGGCCAGTGGCTGGTCGCGAAACTGGCCGCGGAGGGAGTGCGCGACTTGCGCCAGGTGCCGGCGGCGCAGTTGCTGCGCTTGACCCAGGGCGGACTGATGGCGGCGCCGGAGTTGGGACTGAGCGGATCGATGTTCGCGCCGGTGGTCGAGGGTGAGCTGGTACCGCGCCCACCGATCGAAAGCGTGTTTGATGGCGAAGCCGGCAAGGTGGCGACTTTGGTTGGCACCACGCTGGAGGAGATCAAGTTCTTTGTCGGCCGCGACCAGGTTCATATCGCCGATAACGCAGGGTTGACGGCACGCCTGAGCAAGGCTTTTCCCGCACCGATCGCGAGAGCGCTGGTCGAAACTTATCGCGCGGCGCGCGCGGAGCGCGGCGATTCGGTGGAATCCTTCGAGCTTTATTCGGCGATCGGCACCGATCGCTGGTTTCGGCTTCCCGCCATCCGGTTGGCCCAGGCGCAAAGCGAGCAGCGTGGACGGGCTTTCACTTACCTCTTTACCTGGAAATCGATCGCCGCCGGCGGCCGTTTCGGCGCCTGTCACACGATCGAGATTCCGTTTGTCTTCGGCACGGTGAAGGCGCCCGGCAGCGAACGCTATTTGGGTACGGGTGCGGCGGTGGATAAGCTGGCGGCGCAAACCCAGGATGCCTGGCTGGCCTTTGCGCGCCGCGGCGATCCAAGCTGCGAGCTGACCGGGAGTTGGCCGGCCTACGACAGCACCCGCCGCGCCACGATGGTCATGGGCGCGCAAACCACGCTGGCATCGGCGCCGATGGAGCGAGAGCGCGCGGCCTGGGACCCGGTCAGCGATGCGCTGCTGGGCCAACGCAGCTAATACGGAGAGAGGAGTTGACACCGGATTCTATCTTGAAATGAATAGCGAGTTGCCCGACCCGTGAGTGCGAACAAACTTGGTTCCCGATTAGAGGAAACGAAATCTCGATGAGCCGCGCCGGGTGGCCGCTCTTCCCGGCCAACAATCCGGCCGCCAAGTTGAGTCGGCGGACATTTCTCAAGGCGGCGCTGGCAACCGCGCCTTACGTTTATCTGGGCGCGATGGCAGCCGGATTGGGCGCTAAGGACGTGATCGCATTGAGGCGCCTGTACGACAAATCCTGAGCCCACCAGGCCGGCCACTGACACCGCATGCTTTGAAGCATTCCTCCAGATTTTACCTTGCTTGAATATTCAATGTGTGGATTGCCCCACCCCTGAGTACGAACGAACCTAATTCCACGGCCCAGCTGCCACCGTTTCTGGGCCAACCCGTGCGGCCGTGGCTGAGCGTGCTTGCGTATAAACCCGCAAACTTCTGGCGGCGGCTGACGCTGCGTGAGGCGATCGGCTACTAGTCGCCAATCAGCTTGCAGCAACGGCTGGTCAAGACCGGCGCCCGTTTGATTAAGCACGCCCGGTACTATTGGCTCTTGCTGGCAGAAAGCCACCTAACCCGACGGCTCTTTGCCGGAGATGCTCCACAAGATCGCCAAGCTGTCCTCACCGGCGGGATGGATAACCGTACGCCAAAATAGGAGCCATGCGCCGCGCACGCTTTCGGCGCCGCCAAGAGGGCTGCGGCCGTTTCATCCTCCGGGACAGCGCCCACGGCAAAGAAATCCGCTAGTTTGACTTATTTAGGCGCAATGCGCTAATTCCATCAAAGGTTAACGTGGTGAAAGCGGAGTTTCCAGTTATACACAAATAAGGACGAAACAGGCAGGGTGCAAATGACTCGAGTTTCCTTGGTTTTGCTGGTACTAGGCATCGTTGGTATATGCGGATGCGGTGGAAGCAGCGGCAGCAGCGCGCCAGCGCCGGGCCCCTCGGAGCCTCTGGCGCTGGTGGTGGGCTCGGCCAGCGGTCCGGCCTATCAAGCGATCGCCCAGAAGTATCGCACCGTGCAGGGTACCGGGAGCGAGGATCCGCAAAATTATTCGCTCATTCTTTTTGACGGCAACACCACCACTCCCCAACAACTGAACGCGAATCCCGGCACCTCCAACTTTCTCAATTCCGGCAAGATGCTCGTGGTGGTCAACGCCACCACTGCCCATCGCGAGCTGGGGCTGAAAGGCATCGTCTGGGTTCGGCCGTTAGGCTCCAGTCCTGCGGTCACGATTTTCAAGAACTACGATGCCAATGGCGTTTCGCAAGGACATGCCGCCGTCGAGTTTCCAATCGTAATCTTCCCCCCCCTCCAGCGCCCCGGACAGATAAGCGAACTCGAAAGCACCGGCGCGGTCTCTCAGACCAGCTCCGACGAGAGCGTCAACCAGGCGGGTGAGCTTGCGACCTCGGGCCGTCAGGTCGCGTATTCCAGCCTGCCAGCCCAAGCGATGGACCAATTGGCCAAAAGCTGGGTCAACACCTTCACCGCTCGTTATTTGGCCAGCCGTGCCGCAGCAAACCTGGCGAGCGCCTCGCAGTTTGTGGAGTCAGAAATCGCCGGCACCAGCATCGGCGATGGGCAGACGGTAAAGGGTTTTGACTACATTCAACCGGTCAGCATGACCATCAATTCGCAGCTCAACCAGCCCTCGACCATAGTGACTCCCGACCCGTTTTGGTCGGACACAACCAATCCGCCGGGGGTCTCGTGCGCCAACCTGGACGAATACAACGGCATGGCCGGCGGCGCCTGTTCGGTCAATACCGGCACCGCGATCGATTATTCGGTCACGCCTGGGGGCGACGTGGAGACGCACTTATATGCGCTGCTGACCACGACCGGGCAACAGGTCATCGTAGCCAGGCAGACCGCCAACATCGGGCCCAGTAGCAATCCCACCAGTGCGCAGGTAGGTTGCTTTTCGGTTTTATGGCGGGTGGGCGCCTATCCCATTAGCTGTTGGGGGCCGGAAGCGGGTATCGACAGCTACAATTTGAATTCCCTGCTAGGCTTTAACCTTGACGTGAACTCCACCCTGAGCTGGCCCGACGCGCTCGCCCGCGATCTGCTGGTCTCGGAATTCACGCCCCAGGCGGCCAACAACGTGACCACGCTTTCCACCTCGACCACCCAGTCCTACCAAGTCAGCGTTTCGGCTTCGGCTGGTATCGAGGACGGCAAGCCCGCGGCCAGCCTCTCCGCCGGCTTCAGCTACGGCTGGAGCTGGACCCAGGGCACCAGCGTCAATCTCTCCGACTGGACCGAGGATACGCATCAGCCCAACTCCAACTCGATCAACTTCGATTATTACGCTTCGGACAATACTCCGGACACCTATACTGCGGTCCAGTTGGGTGAAAAACAGACCAATCCTACTGGGAATCCGGCACTCACCCTTACCGGCCCGCTCACCCAACTCCAAAGCTCGGCGATGTCGATGGGGTCGGAGACGGTCTTGAAAACGGCTAACACCCCGCTAAGCAACGTGGTGACCCTGACCTCTACCTTCAACTTCAATTTTGGCGAGGTTTACAACGACTTCAATCAGGCCAATTCCGGCATCATTCCCGACTATAACCGGGTGTTGACCTTCGGCGCGGTCGATAACTATCCGCTGGCGCTGCCGATGGAGGTGGACTTTAGCTCGCCCACTCTGCAGCCGCCGCAATTGGCGCCCTGGCAACTCAGCATCTCGCCGCCGCAACTTTCATCGGGAAGCTTCGCGTCTCAGGGCAGCATCGTGCTCAATTCGCCCGCCAGCACGCCGACGACCATCAACCTGACCTATGCGATCATTGGTCCGAATCAAGTCACCACGGTGCCGCAAGAGTGTCCGCCCAACTCTTCGGCCTTTATCCCATCGCCCAGCGTGGTAAGCGGCCTTCCGCAGTCCGTGACGATTCCGGCGGGGGCTACCAAGGCCAATTTCACCATCAATTTCGCGCCTCAGGGCGCATCCAACCCATACAACGTACAAATCGTTTCCTGGCAGGCCACGCAAAATCTGCAATATGGCGTTTGCGTTTCGGTCCCCGGCGCGCAAACCTAGCTGGTGAGAGGTTCGCCAAGCGATTGGCTCACATCGGGGTACCATTGCGGGACGGGCCAGTGGGTTTCTTCGACGAGGGCTGTCCCCATCGATGCACCTCGCCGGCGCTGGCCCGTAACGAGGACAACGCGCTTACCTGCATCTTTCACGGCTGGAAGATCGACGCCTCGGGCAAGGTGGTCGAGGTGCCCTCGGAACCACCGCCGATCGCGCCGATTATCGCTGGTCCAAGGCGGTGGCGCGAGTGTTCGAATTCGCGGCCCGGCGCTACGGCTTTCGCGAAGGAGCGCTACGCCCGCTGGGCGACGGCACCAACTACGCGCGCATTCGTGAGGTCGTGTTCCCCTATTACTCTTTCCTCAATTACTACCAGAATGCGCTGACCACGGCCTGGCTCAACGATCCCTGGACTCAAGGATCCTACAGCTACGCGACGCCCGGCCGTGCCGTCGGCCGCCAGCAGTTGGCCCAGCCCTTGGCGGATCAAATCTTTTTCGCCGGAGAAGCGCTGTCGGTGGAGCATTGCCAGACGGTCAACGGGGCCTATCTGACTGGTTTGGCCGCCGCCAACCAGGTGCTGGCGGTGCTAGGTCGACCGCCCGTCTCGCAAGCCGCCTGAGGCCCGGCGGACGGGCTTGCGCTATCCTATTGGCGCCGGCGGGTCTAGATTCAGAGATGCCGGAAGGTGCAGTAGCCAGGAGGATCGATCTATGGCCGCCGCAGGCAACAGGACCAACCAGCCCGCCGCTCTTGCCGCCGGCGTGCGTGAGGCGATGGAGCAGCTCAATGCGCAAGCCGCCGGGCTGCAGATCTGGCTGCGCACTCAGGCCAACGCTCCCGCGCAGCAGCCGTGGACCCGCGATACCGGCCTGGAAGGCGCTGGCAGACTCGCCGATGGGCGGGTGGCGGCGGGGCAACTCAAGGCCTTGCCGCACCATTGGCGCTGGCGCGAGATTGCGCCCTATCTGACGCGGATCGCCGAACTCGCCCGCAGCGGCGGCATCTCGCCGATTCAGTTCGCCGACCGCCAGCAGTTTCTGCTCACCAATCCCGGCCTGGGCGGCCGGCTCCAGGTGGCCAACGCGATCCGCTGCGCGGTTTCGATCTACAATCCCGGCGATGTCGCGCCGGTCCATCAGCATTCCCCTAACGCCTCGCGCACCATCCTGTCCGACAACGGCGGTTATACCACGGTGGATGGGGAGCGATGCGAGGCCTCGCGCGGCGACGTGATCATCACGCCCAACGGCTCCTGGCACGATCACGGCAACGACGGACAAACTCCGGTCATCTGGATGGACATTCTGGACTGGCCGCTGCTGGAATTCCTGGATTGCATCTGGCTGGATGACGATTTTCCCGGGGCGCGCCAGGGCAATTCGCGGGCGCAGGCGGTGAGCGTGGCGACCGGAAGAACCAGCCGGCGCTATGGGCGCGGCGGGCTCGTCCCGGCCCACGGTCAGAGCGCTCCGATCGCCGCGCTGATCCATTATCGCGGCGGCGAGATTCGCGCGGCGCTGGCCGATATGCGCGAGGAGGCCGGCGACCCTTACGAAGCGGTCAAGCTGGAACTGGTGAATCCACGCAATGGAGCGCCGCTGTTTCCCACGCTTTCATATAGCGCGCAGTTGCTGCGGCCCGGTGAGAGCACGCATTTCAAGCGCGAGACGGCTAGCACACTGTACACGGTAATCGAGGGCAGCGGAGTCACCGAGGTCGCCGGACGGCGCTTTGAGTGGGAGGTCAACGACATTTTCGTGGTGCCCAACTTTCTGTGGCGGCGCCATCAGAACACGGGCGCGCACGACGCAGTCCTCTACTCGGTGTCGGATCGGCCGCTGCTGGCGGCCATCGGCCAGTACCGTGCGCAGGGGCGGAGCGTCGCTGGCGCGGTGACCGAACTGGACTGAGCGCGGTTATTAATCTTAATGCCCGCGGTGGCGCTGGCGCGGGGGCCGGCCCCATTGAAGACAAACGATAGACGGCTCAGGCACGAGCGAAAGCGTTGAGCACGTCGAGGCTGCGCCAGTCGCGCTCGATCGGAAAATCGATCGCCAATGCCCGCACTTGGTTGTAGTCGATATTTTCCTGCCACGGCGCCGGTTTGCCCGCGGCGTAAGCCCGCGCCGCTTCCATCAGCAGGCGGCGGGCGCGAATCAGGATCGTGTCGCTGGAGCCCAGGTACTCGCGCGTGCGATCGGTCTTGGGCCCCATGGATTCCTCTACCGTGAAGTCCTCGAATGGGATATTGCGCCCCAGGCCGCTCCAATGCCCTTCTTTCATCGAGCGCCGATCCTGTTTCCACATGTCGTCGAAGCCGCCCAGGTTGGAGGCGAAATTATCGAGGTCGCCCGAGGTGTTCCACATCGCGGTGGCGATCGCCTGCTCGGTCAGCGGTGCCTTGGGATCGTAAATGATGTACCACTCGGCGTCCCATTCGTCGTCGATGGGAATGGTGGCGCGGGCCGAGCAGGGGAAATTGACGTTGGCCGGGATGAAAGTGAAGAAGGGCAGCACGATTTGCCGGATTCGTGCGTACATCGTGCCGTTGCCCTGATCGCGCAGCGCCCCCTCGCGGATTCCGTAGGGGGTAACGTCGAATTCAAAGCGCGGGCCGGTGTTGGCCGCCGACATCATTAGATCGCGCGGCGAACTCTGGGTCCCGCTCTTGATAAAACCACTATGCAAGATACCCAGGTGCGAGGAGTCGATATGAGCTTCCAACCCCTGGACCCAATTGTAATGGAGTGTCGCGCGGCGGACGTGGACGTGGCCCGGCGGCAGATTGTTGTACTCGAACATCGGAAAGGCGGGCGGCTGGTCGCGCTTGCCCAGGTACACCCACACCATCAGGCCGGCCTCGCGCACCGGGTAATGGCGCACCCGCACCTTGGCGGCGAATTCCACCCGCCGCTCGGGTGGTTCGGAGGGAACCTCGACCACCTTGCCCGAGACGTCGATTTTCCAGCCGTGAAAAATGCAGGTAAGCGCGTTGTCCTCGTTGCGCGCCAAGGCCAGCGAGGTACATCGGTGGGGACAACCTTCATCGAAGAAACCAACTCGCCCGTCGGTTGCACGAAAGGCGACGAAATTCTCGCCCAGCAGCCGCACCCGCTTGGGCGCGCCGTCGGGTTCCAATGCCGCCGAGCGCACCGCCGGCATCCAATACTCGCGCAGCAGGTCACCCATCGCAGTGCCGGCGCGCGTGCTGGTCAAGAATTCGTTATCCTCGCGGGTAAGCATCGCTCAGGTACCTCGTTGGATGGCGACAATCCGGCGCATGCCCAGGCTTCGCGCGGACTGCCTGGATCTGAAGAAACCATATAGTCCCCCGCTTTCTTGCGTCAACCGCACCGACCCCACCTTTGTCTCAACATTCCGTTCCTCGCCTTGACTTATTGGGCGAGGCCAAGCTAGGAGTGCGGGCGGTTAACGGCATGGCAGCGCTCGGATCCGAGTGTAGGCTTACCTGATGAGCGATCGACAGCGGCAGGGATGGCTGGTCATAACCGCCTTCGTGGTCAGCGAGATCACGGTTTACGGCACCTCGATGGGCACCACTGGAGTCTTCATTACTCCGCTGATTCGCTATTTCCACTGGAATCACGAGCAGGTCTCGCGTATCGCCAGCGCCTGGGCCTTGCTCTACGGCTTGGGCTGTCCCGTGGCGGGTTGGTTGGTTGACCGAATCAACGCTCGCTGGATCGTGGCCAGCGGATGCGCGCTGGCGGGCCTGGGCTACCTGATGGCCAGTCAAATCGGCACGCTCGAGGGACTGGTCGCTTGCTATGCGCTGGTTGGCTTCGGCACCGCGCTGTCGGCCGACACCGTCTTGATGGCGGTTGCGGTGAGTTGGTTTGGCGAGCGCAGCGCGCTGGCGATTGGGATAGGTGCGGCCGGCCGCTCCATCGGTCTGGCCACCGGCCCGTCATGGGTCACCTGGGTGGTGATGCATTACGGATGGCGGGTCGGAATGGCGGCAATCGCGCTACCGATGCTGGGATTGGGATTGCCGGTAAGCCTGCTCTTGATCCGCAAGTCGGCGTCTCAAGGCTATGCGGCCGAGCCTCAGGCCCAGGCAGCGCCGGCGCAACTGCCGGGTTTGGAAGTGCTTCCGGCCCTGGGCACCATCGCGTTCTGGCTGATTGTTTCATCCAATCTGATCTATAGCTCCGGTACCACCGGAACGGTTTTGCATTTAATTCCCTATCTGATCAGTATCGCCTTTACCCCGGCGGCGGCCGCCGCGATCTTCGGCGTGCAGGCTACTTTCGCCGGGATTGGCCATCTGGTCCTGGGTTGGTTGGCTGACCGTTACGGCGCCAAACCCACGGCAGTGGCGGCCTTTGCGATGGCGGCCGTGGCCACCATGTTGTTGCTGGGCGTGGCGAATCCGCGCATGGGAGCTTTCGCGCTGGTTCTGTTCATCCCGTTATGGGGCTTCAGTTTCGGCGGCGACACCCTGATGTCAGTGGTGCTGGTGCAGAGCCTGGGCCGGCGCCGCTACGGCACCCTGGCCGGGATCCTTAACGCCTTCAACTCGATCGGCCACATGGGTGGACCGCTGCTGATTGGGATGATGTACGACCTCAGCGGCAATTATCGTAGCGCCTTTTTGACTGGTGCCGGCCTGGCCTCGGTTGCCGCTATAGCCGGCAGCCTGGTGTTCCCGGTCAAGGGGCATGACCAGGTTCAGGTGGAAGCCTCGGCGTTGGCGGTTTAAGGCGCTACTCCAGCGCCAGCTTGACTCGCGTGCCCTCGCCTGCAGGCAGATTGCCGGAAGTTACCAGCTTGGGGCTTGTGACCAAAAGGCGATTGGGACTGACCTTGGCGGCCAGCCAGTGGCGCACGGCGCCAGCGCGTTGATTGGCCAGCGCGAGCAAGTCTTCGGGCTTGACCTGGGTGTGTTCGAGCAACAATTTTTCCATCTCGGCCGGCGGCAGGGATTTCTCCAGTCCCAGAAAATCGCGCGGCTTGGAGAAGTCGGCCGCTTTGTAGGCCATTTTCAGATACTCGTTGTATTCACTGGGCGAGACCTCGATGCTGGCGCGATCCACGCGTCGGCCCTTGCTGAGCAGATAGGCAATCTTGGCCTGGCGCACCCGCTTTTCCAGCAACGCCTTGCGCGCCCCGTTGGTATCCAGCGCGGGGTCGGCGCGGCCGCCGATAGCCAGGTCCAGGCTGGGGCGCTGCTCCAAAGCCTTGGCCAAGGTGGACAGCTTGTCGATTGCCTCCGAGGAGAGTTTAGTGCTGCCGGGCGCAAACTGGATGTAGGACAGCTCCTTGGACTTGCCATCGAAGGCCGAGGCCAGCAGAGAAAAGGGCGCAGTGGCGGCCTTGGTGATCAGCGTAACGAAGCCGTTTAACAGCGCCTGACCCAAACTGAATTCGGGATCGGCCAGCGAGCCCGAGACCGGAACGTCGACCCGGATGCGGCCGTTGGGATCCTTCAGCAACGCGACCGCCAGGCGGATGGGCAGGTTAATCGCGCTCTTGCTCTCGACTTGCGGGCCGAAGGTGAGCTGATTTATCACGATGTGGTTTTGCGCGGTCAGCCGGCGATGGTCTAACAGGTAATGAACCTTTAGGCTAAGCGTCCCCTCTTCGATCGGGTAGCCGGTATATTTGACTGAATAGGGCGTGAGATTGGGCAGGCTGACGCCGCTGGCATCGGCGGTCAGATCGACGAACGCCATCGGCGCCAAAGGGCTTATCCGACCCTCGATCGAAATGGTCGCGCTCTGGTTGACATGGCCTTGCAAGCTGACTGGAGCGTGGGCCTCGGAATCGGTGGAGATGGCTCCCACGGTGCCATGCAGATCGGTCAGGGCAGCGGAGTAATTGGGCCGCACGAAATGATCGGTCCAGTTGATCCGGCCGTGGTCGAAGGCGATTCGATCGATGCCAAGGTGGGCCGCAAGCGGGTGGCCCGAACTCGGCGTCGCAGCCGGCGTGGAGGGGGCAGCCGGGGCGGTCACGAACAGATTGCGCACGCTCAGCCGACCTCGCGAGTCCAGCATCAGTTGGCCGAAGAAGCGCGATAAATCCAGCTCGCCAATCCGCCCCTGGAATGGGCCGGTGCCCAGGGTCAAAGCCGTTCGTCGGGCTCTCAGCGAACCCCATTCCAAGAATGTGGTCCTGCCTTTGGAATCGGTCAGTCGCACGTCCGTCAGACTGGCATCGCCCCGATAGGTAGCATGCAAGCGGCCCCGCTCCAGCTTGGCTCGGATGGTCCCGCTTTCATCGGCAAAGGCGCTACTGACCTGGGCGTTGATCAGCGAAGTCAGGTAGGCGTTGACCTCGTTGGCCAAGGGCAGTCGGCTCACCTGCGTGCGCAGGTTGGCCTGCAGCGGACTGGGTGCGATGGTCCCGCTGGCTTTGAGGTGTCCCCGCTTATCGACCGCGGTTGCAAGGGTAAGGGGAATGGGGCGACTGAGATCGGGCGTGAGATCGTGGACCTGCAAATTCAAAGCAGACAACGCGAACCGCAACGGCTGCGGCCCGCTGTCATCCTCGACCTGCGCCTGACCATCGCTGATGGCCGCGGTTCCGACCTGGTATTGCCAAGGCGCGGGCGGCGGAGCGGTGGTCGCCGATCCCTGAGGCGAGGTGTTCGCGGCCTGCGCCGTGGGCATCCTGACCAGCGCTGCCAGGCTGAGCGTTCCGTCTCGCTGGCGGCGCACCGAGACTTGCGGTTGTTCCAGGCTCACGCGGTCAACGCTGGCCTGATGGGCGAGCAAATCAAGCTTCGCTCCGGAGACGCTCAAGCGCTTCCAGCGCAGCGGGCTTTGGCCGTGGGCGGGGTCGCGCAGCTCGACCTCGTTCAACTGTGCCGAGGCCGTCTGGACGCGCATTTGACGGCTGGCGCCAAGGGCGACCGTGAAGTCGCCCTGGCCGTCGAGGCTGCCGTTGGCCAAGCCGGCGACCAAGTAGGGTTGCGCCAGCGGGTTGAGCGCTGCCAGATCGATTTGATTAAGTGCCGCGTGTCCGGCGATTTTTTCTTGCGCCAAATCGATGCTGCCCTTGGCCTCGATCTGTCCGCCGCTGGAGAGCTGGGTACCCACGTCGAAGGGCGCCGGCGGACCCTGGTTGTTGGCCACGTGGCTCAAGCTCAGATGCAGGTTGCGCAAGGCCAGGCTGACCGGCGTGGCCGCGGCCTGGTCGGTCACTTCGATGGTGCCGTTGGTCAGCGCCAGCGCGTCCAGCGAAAATTGCAGGGGCGGCGAGCTTGCGCCGGCGGGCGCGGGCGAGGAGGCGGTCAGCGCCCCCAGATTGGTGGCGCCGCCGGGCAGCAGTACCAGATTGGCGGTCAAACCGTCGAAGTTGACTTCCCGCAGCTTGGCGATCTTCTCAAGCGGTTGGACGTCGATCATGACAATTTCGCCGTGATTGAGCGCCAACAGTGGGGCCTGGGTGGGAGTGCGCAGGTCAAGCCGATCCAGCGCGACGCGGCCCGCTATTCGGATCAGCATCTGCGGCGCGTGCTCTGCGAAATCGATTTGCAGGTCAGTACTCAAGCTGCCCTGACCCAGCCGCACCGGTGCGCTGGGCGGCAGATAGGCGCTGAAGCGGGCCAAGTCGAGATTTTGAAACTTGAGATTGATGAAGGAATCGCGCGAGGCTCCAAACAGCTTGCTTTTGCCAGTCAGGCGAAAGGGGCTGCCATCCACCAGCATCGCCAAGCGCGGCTGCACGTACACGTCCAACTCGGAGGGCAGGTTGGCGATGAAGGGGATGCCCAGTTGCATCTGTTCGATATGATGGCGGCTCTTGAGCACCTGGTCGTCGAAGCTGATGCTGCCATCGTGCAGTTCGATGTTGGCCATCGCGAAATGAAACGAGGAAGTGTGGGCGGGCGCGCCAGTGGTTTTGGGTGCGATCAGGTCGGCGAAGTTGAAGCCTTGGGAGCCGCGTACGATCATTAGCCGCGGCCGCTCGATCGTCAATTGGCGCACAACCGGAGCCAGATGGGTGAGCGAGGCCCAGGAGGCGATCAGCCGCAGGTGATCGATTTGCACGAACTGACCGGGTTGGCCGCGATTGGCGATGGCCAGCCGGTCGAGATCCAGCCGCAAGCTGTAAGGATTGAAGCGTACCTGCCTGACGCTGATTGGTCGCGCGAGGGCCTGGGCTAGCCGACCACGCAATTCGTGGCCTATCAGCAGCGGGATACCGACGAAGCCGGCCAGGGTATAGAGCACGACCAGCGTGACGACAATCAGGAGCAGGCGCCGCACGCGGCGCCATGACGGTGACCAGATCATTCGGTGTGTACTATAGGATTTTCGCCGGGGTTGGCTATTGCGACTCCTCTACCAGCTCCACCAGATAGATGGTGTTATCGGGGAGGAGCCGAAAGGCGTGGGTAAAGGGCGGCCAATGGCTGACTGACCCTAGCAGGCGCGGCTGTTGGTCGAGGCCCTCGCGGACTTCCTCCCAATCCTCGACCTCGGTGTCGGGGATGCGCAAGTAACGCCCCTGGCGCTCAAAGACCTGGATGCATCGAGTCATCGCTCGTCCTCGAACGGAGAATCAGGCTAGTCTAACTCATCCCAAGCTCGCCGGCTCGCAAACTCAAAGCCCCGCCAGCAGGTTTTGACGGTATGAGCAAACGGCGGGTGCACTTTCCGACAACAAAATTTCCTGGCCGCTTGTGGGCGGCGGAGCAATGGGCATCAGGGCTGCGGCATCGCCCATAATTTGACCCCGCCGTAAAGCCCCTCCAGATTGCTGACCGCTTGGACATTGGGCGGCAGCTTGGCGGTAATGAATTTGTTGTTGCCGCCGCCGATGTACATCCGGCCATAGTTGAAGGTGGTCTGGAGCAGATCGACCGCCTGCAGCAGATGGCGGTTCCACTTCTCCACTCCTTTGCGGCGCAGCGCGGCGTGGCCTAACTCCTCTTCGTAGGTGCGGTTTTTGCGAAACGGATGGCGGCTGAGTTCCAAGTGAGCCCGATGCCCTTCCACGAACAGGGCCGAGCCTAGCCCAGTGCCCACGGTAATTACCAGCTCTACCCCTTGGCCGCTTACGCAACCCATGCCCTGCACGTCAGCATCGTTGGCGACCCGTACCGGACGTTGAAGCTGATGGTTCAGCTCGGAAGCCAAGTCGAAATTTTCCCAACCAGGACCCAGATTGGGCGCGCTGAGCAGCTTGCCTTCGTGCACTACGCCCGGAAAGCCGACCGAGACACGGTCAAACTCGCCCTGCAACTTGGCCAGCTCATCGATGATGGCGATAACTTTTTTGGGGGTGGCGCGGGACGGGGTAGGAATTCGCGCACGCTGGGTAAGCGGCTTGCCTTCCCAGTCCAAGATGATGGTCTTTATGCCAGTGCCACCGATATCTATCGCCAAGGTCCGCGGCCCCTGCGGTTGTCTGTCCATCGTTGCTCGGTCCTCCGCCCGCCATATTAGTCCAAATCGGCTGCCCGCTTGCCACCCCGCCTCCCTGATTTTTGCCTCGGCCCGTTTTGACCTGTTCGGCACCCGTGGTTGGCCAAACCGGGGAGGCCGGACGAAGAATTGACTTGACTCTCCGCACGGGATGAAGTGTCGGCTGTGAGACTTTATCTGGTCCGCCATGGAATTGCCGAGCAGGGCAGCGACGTGGAAGATGCTCAGCGCGCGTTGACGCCCAAAGGGCGGGCTCGGATGGAGGCTATCGCGCGCGCCCTGCGCATCGTCAAGGCGCACCCCGACCTGATTCTGACCAGCCCTCTGCGGCGAGCTCAGGAAACCGCTGCCATCTTGGCGCGCGGGCTGGGCAACGTCGAGCTGAGCGAACTTTCGCAGCTCGCCGAAAACGGTGCACATCCGTCCGATCTGAGCCGGCTGTTGGCCAGTTATCAAGCCGTCACGGAGCTGATGGTGGTGGGTCATCAGCCCAGCCTGGGAAAGCTGGCGTCCTTCCTCCTGTGTGGCTCACCCGATGGATGCGCGCTGGAATTCAAGAAAGGCGGCGTGGCCCTGTTGTGTGCGCAGACCGGGGAATCGGTTGGCTACCAACTGCGATGGCTGCTCGCTCCCCGGATTTTGCGCAAATTCTGACCGGTTCCTACCAGTAGTAATTGGTCGAAGCGCGAGGCTACTCGAAAAGGGCTATTGAAGTATCAAGCCTCGTAAACAACAATAATGCCGGGTCAGACACTGACTGGGCGGCGCGGCCGGGAAGGGCAGGAATGAAATTTTTGACACGAGCTGGATTGCGTGTGAGCGTGTCGGCGCTGGTAGGAGTGATGCTGGCGGCCAGTTGGGGCATCGCCAATTGCGCGGTAGCGCCGCCGGCAATGCCTGCGGTCAAGAGCCTGGGCGCGCAAATTCTCGCCATGGCGCGCGATCCATCCTGCCAGAATCAGCGCGAATCATGCCGTACCCGCCTGCGTGCCATTATCGAGCAGCATTGGGATACCACCGACATGGCCAAATCGGCGCTCGGCATCCATTGGCGCAACCTGACTCCGGCTCAGCAGGCCCAATTCACCAGTTTGTTCGCCCAGTTGACGGAATCGATTTATCTCTCGCGCTCCAGCTTCTCCAAGGCCCAGAGCTACGCCAACACCGTTCGCATCAACTATCTTAAAGAGATCCCGCAGGGCGACAACTATTCGCAGATTAACACCACAATCCTGCTCAAGCCCGGCGAACAGCCGATCAAAGTCAATTATCGGTTGCGCTGGGTGGATGGTACCTGGAAAGTCTACGACATAATCGTGGCGGAAATCAGCTTGGTGGGTAACTACCGCAATCAGTTCAATCGCATCATCAATCGCAGCGGCTACGACGATTTGGTCAAAGCTCTGCAGCAGAAGATTCAACAACTCAATTCGGAAAACGCTTGACCGCCGATGGCTTGGCGCAGCACTCCACGCCAAGCGCTCAGGGCTCCTTGACGAAACTTTAGTTGTCTCGCAGCACGATTTCGTGAGGAAATACAAAGGTCGTGGCACCGTCGTCAAACCTGACCAGGTACATCCGCCGGTCCAGGTTTCGCATTTCGCGTACGATAATCGGCTCTTCGTGGAATCGACTGCGCCCTGACTGATCGCGCACCGGCTGGCGCAATTGGCAGTGCCGCCCGGTGGTTGAAAACTCTTCCATTTCTCTGGCACCTCCCAACAGAACTTCTGGCGCTTATCAAAGCATCAAGTGTGCCATGGCTTCGAACAGCTCCCAGGCCTTCGTTTCGCCCCTAAACAGCAGCTACAGCCGTTCTTGGCAGGGCGGTTTATCGCCACTGATGACTGCGCCATGAAGTTTTTTACCCGCACGGGGCAGACCGCTACCGCTGTCTGCCATCCCAACAAGGTAGGTAAGGGTATTTGGGATGCAAGGTGCCTGTTGGCCCGAGGCGACTGCTTGTAGGCCGGGTGCGATTTGCTGGAAGATAAGCTTAGCAAGCTCGGCATTGCGTCATGACAACCTTCAATTCTCACCCATCGCCCGATTCTGAGGCCGAAACCGGGTCGGATCGGTCCGAGTCGCCCAGCACGCCACCCAGTGCCAGCTTTAGCCACGGCGAGCAATCGCATCAAGAAGATCTGGATTGGGAGCGCGCGGGCAGGTTACTGACTCGCCAGATCCAGAAATTCCAGCATTTGTTGGCACGCGTATTGAGCGGAGAGGAAGGTGAAGCAGTTCACGATCTGCGGGTTTGCACGCGCCGGCTCCAGCAGATTGTGATTGTGCTCGCCGCCGGGACTCATTCGACTCGTGGGCGCGGTTTGCAACGTGAGCTGCGCCAGGTGCGCAGGGCGGTGGGGAAATGGCGCAATTGCGACGTAGTCCTGCAATGGGTGGAGCGGCAGGAGATGGCCGGGCGCAGCCGCGATCGGCGCGCCGCATGCCAATTGTTGCGGACCGCGCTCGAGCGGCGCCGTCGCCGCCAAATCCGTCGCGCGCGGCGTAAGTTGCTCAAACCGGGCCTGCTGACGATAAGCGATAGCGCCGCCCGCATCCTGCCTGCCGCGCGCGCCCAGCGCGCGGCGCCAACCCTGCGCCAGCGTGTTCGGATGGCGCTTAACCAAGCTTACGAGCGTTGGCAAGCGGCGCTCGCCAATGCCGTTGCGCAGCCCTCCGACAAGCACTTTCACGCCCTGCGCATCAAGACCAAAGGACTACGCTATCACATCGAATTGGCGGGGGAATTTGGCCTGCCGGCAAAAGCGGAGATCGCCTGGCTGCGCAGTTTTCAAGATGGGCTGGGCCGCTGGCACGATCGGCGCGAACTCGGTCTGAGTATCGCGCGCACCCTGGCCAAGCCCAGGCTGCTGCTCACGCAACCACGGCTGGCGGTCGGTTTGCTGCGGGAAGTCGAGCGCAATCAGCGCCGCCGACAAGAAGAAACGGCTCGCCTGCTCGACCAGGCCCAACACTCTCAGGGCGCCGCCGAACTGCGGCGCTGGGTCGGCGCGTTATCGGAGCCTGCGCCGTTATCCGGTCAGCTTGAGGATCTCTCTCAGGGAGCGAAGCTGGCGCCCACCGCATAACTGACCGCAGCCGAGGCGGTCAGAAGTTCGGCTTTGCTCTCAATCAGAGTGTAGCGTGCGCTAGCCAGATCCCGTGCCGCGGTGAGCAATTCCACGATCGTGCTCAAGCCCTGAGCATATGTCTGCAAATTGGCCTGATAGGCCTCCTGCGAGGCCGACAGCAGAGAGCGGGCGTAGGCAAATTTCTTCTGTGCGGCCTGGAAATCATAGTAGGCCTGCCAGACTTGGGCGCTGGCGTCGAGCGCGGCTGCCTGCAATTGCGCGCGCGCTAGGGCGGCGTCGGCCCGCGCCTGCGCATCGGCGTTAAGTCGGTCGAAGCCAGTGAAGATGTCCCATTGCAGGGTAAGCAGCGCCGAGTACTGAGGGGTGTTGACATCGACGGTGGGCGGCCCGTTCCATTGATAAGCCAGGTCGCTTTCGCCGTAGGCGCCGCTGAAGCTCAGGGTTGGCATCCAGGCCGCGTGAGCTTGGCGCAGGCGTGCCTCGCTAGTCCGTACCCGCGCCATCTGTGCGGCCAGATCGGGCCGCTGGCGCAAGGCGGTATCAATCAACTGTTCGACTTGCAGGCGCAGGTTTGCGGCCACTGGCTGGGCTTGCAGGCTCTGCACTTGCAGTGCGGTATCGGCCCGAATTCCCAGCGCGACGGCCAGCCGAGCTTGCGCATCGCGAACCATCACCCGAGCATTCTCCAGATCGTATACCGACTGCGCTTCCACCTGGATGGCGAGCAGGGCCTGGGGCTGGGTTGCCAAGCCCAGGTCGCGACGCTGCGTGACTGCGCTGCGATTGGCCTGGGCCAGGGTAAGGTTCTGTTGCGCGGCGATCACGCTGGCTTGCGCCGCTGCCAGCCCATAGAAAGCTCTCTCCACCGCGAACACGACCTCTTGCAGTTTGCGATTGAAGCTGAGATTGACGGCGATCGATTGCTGGCGTGCGGCCTGGGTGGCGGCGCGGCGGCGACCGAAATCGAGCAAGACGTAGCTGAGCTCCACTTGCGGGGCGAATTGCCACTGGGTGATTGCTCCAGGCGAATTGGGCGCTTGGAAGACCAGCCGCGAATAGCCGCCTTGAGCCACGCTGGTCAGATAAGGATAGTATGCCGCCCGTGAACGGCCGTAGGCTGCCGCGGTCGCGATTGCTTCCTGCCAGGCCGCGCGGGTTTCCGGATTGCGCCGCAGCGCCAGATCGATCAGCTCGATCAAATCGTAGGGATGGCCGTGCAAGGTTTGCGAAGGTGGCGGCGGCAGGCTCAGATGTGCCGGCAGGGCCGCGTCGGCCGGCGGTTGCCAGGCCTCGACGGCGCTAGCAGGGGCGAAGCGTTCGGGTGCCAGCTCGGGTTGTTCGGCCCAATAGCTACAGCCGAAGGCTGTTATCAATCCACCCAAAAGCGCGATTCGCGCCGGCCATCGCCAACCTCGCCGCAACCGTGAGCGATCGATAGTCGGACCCCTGCTTGAACTGCTTGCTTGCATAGATGCTACCCGATGGGCCGCGCACGGCGGCGCAGATTGCGTGATTGAAACCACGGCGAGAGTTGCGCAAAATATCCAGAGTCGTTGCAGTATGCTATCGCGAGCATTGGATTCAAAGGGGCGATTCGCCCTCCCGCTCCTGCTCGTGACCCTGGCCGGCTGCGCGCCGGTGATCAATCTGGCTGGCGCGGACTTCCCCGCCTGGATGCTGTGTGGGATTGCCGGCGTGGTTCTGACCGGTGCGCTAAGACCGCTCTTGGTGGCCGTGCGCCTGGAACCTCACCTCGGGCCCCTGGCCCTGATCTATCCCTGCTTGGCGCTGCTGTGGGCCTGTCTTATCTGGCTGGCGTTATTCAATCGAATTTGAAAATCTGCCGCCGATGGAGCACAAGCAGGTCGGGGCGTGGGGAGGGCTGATGGCGCGGGCAGTCGGGCGGCTGCTCGGCTTGGCGATCGTGGCGGCGACCATCGTCGTCCTCGCGATAGTGTTGCGCCTGTACTACCTTTACCCCCGCACCGACGACGCTTACGTGCGTGCCAACACGGTCGGGATCGCGCCTCATGTCAGTGGTCCGATCGTTTCCCTGCCGGTGGTGGACAATCAGCACGTAGCCGCAGGTGCCTTGCTGTTTGTCGTCGATCCACGCCCCTATCAAGCCGCCTTGGATCAGGCCCAGGCCCAGTTGACGCTGACCAATCTTCAGATCAAGTCGCTGCAAGACGCGATTACCGCCGCCCGCGCGCAACGCACCCAGCTCCAGGCCAACGCCGCCTACGCCAAACAGTACCTGGCACGTATTCAGCCGCTGCTCAGCCGCCACTTCGTCACCGCCAACGACGTCTACAACGCGCGCACCAACTATCAGGCCGCGCAGGCCGCGGTTGCCCGGGCCAATTCCCAGCTTGCCGCCGCAATCAAGGACTTGGGCCAGCTAGGCGATGTCAACGCGCGCCGGCAAGCCGCCCAGGCGGCCTGGGTCAACGCCAAGCTCAACGTGGGCTATTGTTACGTGCGCGCGCCCTTCGACGCCTATGTGACCAATCTCAACATCGCGGTGGGGCAGTACGCCAACCAGGGCCGGCAGGTTCTCACCCTGGTCGATAACCGAATCTGGTACGTGATGGCAAATTTCCGGGAAAATTTCATGGAGCACATCAAACCCGGGATGACCGCGCAGGTCTATCTGCTGAGCTACCCCGACCATCCATTCTATGGCCGCGTACAGGGAGTGGGCTGGGCCTTGTATCAGGGCAATGGCGCGACCGTGGCGGGATTGCCCCAGGTGGAACCGACCCTCAACTGGGTGCGCCTGTCGCAGCGCTTTCCGGTGCGGATCGTGCTCGACCGGCCGCAGTCCAATTATCCCTTCCGGATGGGACTGACCGCGATCGTCACGATCCAAGGCTTTCGCCCACCCGCTCGTCGTCGCCACTGGTTTGACCGCCAGTTCTGGGCTCTGGCACAGCCAAATTGATTGACTTCGCTGGTCGCTTGCTAAGATAGCCGCCATGAACAGCGTCAGCTTACCCGATGGGCGCCTGGTCCCGGCCCTGGGTCAGGGAACCTGGCGAATGGGCGAAGAGCGGTCGCGGCGAAGCCGGGAGATTCACGCCTTGCGCGCGGGAATCGATCTTGGGATGACGCTGATCGATACCGCCGAGATGTATGGCGACGGCGGCGCCGAGGAAGAAGTCGGCGAAGCGATCGCGGGCCGGCGCGACGAGGTCTTCATTGTCAGCAAGGTGCTGCCGCACAATGCTACCCGGCATGGCACCGTGCAGGCCTGCGAGCGCAGTCTGCGCCGCCTGCGCATCGATCGTATCGATCTTTACCTGCTCCATTGGCGCGGTTCGGTGCCGCTGGCGGAAAGCCTGGAGGCACTGGCCGCGCTCAAGCTGGCGGGCAAGATAGCCGCCTTCGGCGTGAGCAATTTCGACGCCTCCGATCTTGAAGAGGCCTGGCGGTTGGCGGGAGCACAAATTGCCACCAATCAGGTGCTCTACAATTTGAGCCGCCGCGCCGTGGAACAGCGAGTGCTGCCGCTATGCCGCAACCATCGGATCCCGCTGATGGCCTATTCGCCGGTGGAGCAGGGGCGCCTGCTCGACCATCCCAAGCTGGTTGCGATCGCGAACCAGCGCGGCGCCACGCCGGCTCAGATCGCGTTGGCTTGGCTGCTCTCCCAGCCCGACGTAATCGCTATTCCCAAGGCCGTCGAGCTTTCCCATCTCGAGGAAAATCGCGCAGCCGCCGATCTGGTCTTGAGCGCGCAGGAGCGCGCCGGCCTGGAACAAGCCTTCCCCATTCCAAGCAAGCCCAGGCCGCTGGAAATGCTGTGAATCGATCCGAGGCCGGCGCTGCTCATGATCGCGCGAGGGCGCTATAGTGCCGGATGAGGTGACACCAAGATGGATGCGCGACTGGATTACCGCAAGCTTCAACCCGAACTGGCCGCCGCGATGGTCGAGCTCAGCCGGCGCGCCTCGCAAAGCGGGTTGGAACCAGCGCTTTTGGAATTGGTCAGGCTGCGCGCTTCGCAGATCAACGGCTGCGCCTTTTGCGTGGACATGCATACCAAGGATGCGCGCGTGGCGGGCGAGAGCGAGCAACGGCTTTACGCGGTCGCGGTGTGGGAGGAGGCACCCTTTTTCACCGCTCGCGAGCGGGCCGCGCTGCGTTGGACCGAGGCCGTCACTTTGCTCAGCGTCGATCACGTTCCGGACCATGTCTATGACCAGGTGCGCGAGTTTTTTTCCGAAGCCGAGACCGTGGCGCTGACCTGGGCCATCATCGCGATTAACGGTTGGAACCGCATCGCGCTGGCCTGTCGCACGCCGGCAGGCAGCTATCAGCCCGCGCCCGCAGGCCATCGGTCATAACCGAAGAATGGAGGACCGGATGACTGCTCAAGCGCAACGGGCCGAACAATTTCGCGACCTCCATCATGGCGACCGGCCGCTGCTGATTCTCAATGGCTGGGATGCCGGCAGCGCACGAATCTTCGAACGCGCCGGGGCCGCGGCCATTGCCACGACCAGTAGCGGGGTCGCCTGGGCGCGAGCCTATCCGGACGGCCAGCGGCTGCCGCTGACCCAACTAGCGACGGCGGTGCGGGAAATGGCCGAGGCCGTGGAAATCCCTCTTAGCGTCGATCTGGAGGCCGGCTTCGCCGAGCGCCCCGAGCAGGTCGCACGCAATGCCGAAGCGATGGTGGAAGCGGGTGCGGTTGGAATCAACCTGGAAGATGGGGCCAATCCGCCCGAGTTGCTGGCCGACAAGATTCGGGCGGTGCGAGAAATGGCGGCGCGTTGCGCTGTCCCGCTATTCATCAATGCCCGCACCGATCTCTTCTTGCGCGCGATTGGCGATGCCGCGACCCGAGTCGAGGCTGCCCTGCGACGTTTTGAGCTCTACCACTCTGCCGGCGCCGACGGCGCCTTTGCGATCGGCCTGAGCGACGTCGCCACGATTGAGCGGCTGGCGCGAAGCTGCCCGCTGCCGCTCAACGTGATGATCCAACATGACTCGCCGCCGCTGGCCCAACTGATCGCGGCCAAGGTGCGTCGCATCTCGATCGGTGGCAATGCCGCCGCCGCCGCGCTCTCGCTGGTCGATCGGATCGCGCGGAACATCCTGGAGACGGGCAATTTCGCCGCACTGTTCGAAAATCAGCCGTTGATTTATCCAGCGCTCAACCAAGTGTTCGCGCGCCGCCCTCGCATCGAATGAATGGGCGCCTGGACGAATGATTCCCTTTTTGCGGTTAATCCGATAGCCACAACGCCAGGTTCAGGGGGAGCGAGAGATGGCGGACAAAATCAGACTTTCGAGCATCGAGGGCGGCGGCAACTGGTGGCTGGCGCTCAATTGGGCCGCGCAGGCCTTTGCCGATGCCGGCTTCGAAGTCGAGTTGACGCGCTACGGCAAGGATGCGGGGGACACGGTTCGGCGCGTGGTTCGCGGCCAGGCCGATATTTCGATGACGCTGGCGATCGCCGCGATGCAAGCGACCAAGGGGCTGGGGCTTTACAAGCAGGGCGACGGGCTATCCGTGCGCGGCTTGGCGCTCGTGCTGCGTCCCGGCCATCATTTCTTCAACATGGTACGGGCCGACCTCGGCATCCGTTCCTTCGCCGATATCGCGCGCAGTAAACCCAAGCTCGATATCCAGGTCGGCGACGCCGACTATGTGGCCGGCCAGATTACTGAAGTCTATCTGCGCCACTATGGGGTCGAGCTTTACCGCGATATCCAGGCCTGGGGCGGCAGTCTTCAGACCTCGTTTCCCGATTCCGTACCGCTGCTGGTGCAGGGCCGTTCCAACGCCATCATGCGCGAGAACACCGCGCGCGGCCCCGCGGGGTTTGCCGCACAGATGGCCGATTGGGTCATGCTTACGCTGGACCGCGACATTGCCGATCGCATCGAGCGCGAATATTGCGCGCCGGTCGTAACCTTGCCGCCCGGTACGCTGCGCGGTCAGACGCAGCCCTGCCTGACCGTGACCGATCCCGGCTACGTGATGATCATCAACCCTGAGCTGCCCAACGATCTGGTCTATCGGCTGGCTAAGGCCTTGAACGAAAACAGCGCGCATCATTGGGCCGCCGAAGACATCTTCTACAGCATCCGCCATGCGCCTCAGACCTATGCGCCGCTTCATCCCGGCGCCGCACGCTACTACAGGGAGCAAGGCGTCCTGAAGTAAAGCAAGCAGCCGGTACTCCAACCAGACGGCCTCTGGGTATGCTAAACCTTCTGCCCGGTCTTTCTTCGGGCGCGAGGGGAAATCGACGGATGACGGCGAGCTGCAAATAAATGCCAGTCTCAGCCAAGCCGGCCGATCGGCGAAAAGCCGGCCTTGGCCTCGCCGCCCACCACAGTGACCCCGCCGGCGTCCAGCCAGGCATGGGCGATCAAAACGCCGTCGCTGCCCTTGGCGACTCCCAGGTGAAGCGTGGAGGCGAAGCCGCGCCGCGCCAGCATCAGCTTGGCGGCCATCGCCTGGGGCAAGCAAACCGCGTTCCAAGGCACGTTGCCGGCGGCGATGGCGACGGCACGGCCGATCCTGCGGTAATCGGAGGGATTGACCTTCGTGCCGGCGCGCGCGCCGCGCTCGAGCCAGGGTGCCAGGCGGCGAAAGGGTATCAGCATCAGCGCGAGGCTGGAAAGCCCGAGGAACCAGGCCGCTTCCAGCACCAGCCCTCGCTCAGGCCAAGTCATCGCGCCGAACCGATCAAGCTTGCGACGCCAATCCATCGCTTATCCGGTCACGCCCATTGGCAATTGCTCGATCGCTTCCAGGTCTTCGACGTCAAAGCGGCTGGGCACAGCTTGAATGAGTAGTAAAACTGGGTAAATCGACTCCTCCCTTACCCATTCTCGCAATTACCCAATCCGGCAGTGTGTCCGAGATGGGGTTGGCTCCAAGACTGCCGGGCAGCACGCTACCCTCCAACGCCGAGGCGCCAGCCGAGTTGTCGGCGCTGTGAATATCCACGTTCTTGTATAGCCGCATGTTGATCGCGGGATTGAAGGGGCTTAGTTTTGCCGCCAGCGGAGTCTCGGTCAGGCCGCGTGGGTCCACTACGGTGAAGTCCGTGACGGTTGCAGGCCATGGATTTTTCGTTCCCAGATGTACCGTGTATTCGATGATCGGAATCGTGACGAAGCGTTTATCGAAATCGAGATGGATATGCAGATCGGGTCGATTCACCAGCACTCGCCGGAAGCGGTTCAGAAATGGCAGGTCGATCGCCAGATAGCGGTTGCTCGGATACCAGGCCCATCCGACATTGAAGCTTGAATCGATAGTGCGGCTGCCGGTGGGAAAAGCGATAGTCAAAGGGACGGCGTTAGTCAGCGTGGCTGGCCGTCCGAAAACCTGAACCGCCGCCGCCAGCCGAGTGGGATCAGGTCCGTTGCGTTGGGTAGCTTCGCCGAAAATATAGGAGTTGGTGTATGCGCCGTCGGGCGTGATCGACCAGCCCTCCAGCGGATTGTTGTTGGCGGCGACACCACCCGGGCCGCCTTCCAGCCATCCGTAAACCCGGCTTGGGTCGATTTGCTCGATCGAGGGCACGCAGGGCGGCCGCATCCCAAGTGGTCCGGGCTGCGCGCAGGCGGGCGCTCCCGGCCGCGGTGTGAAATCGACTCGTCCCAGCCCCGCGCCGAAGAAGTTCATGAAAAAGGTCGTGGTGAAGCTTCCCGGTAGCGGATCGTCGGAGAGGGCGTAGCCGGCGCGCGCCAGGTTGGTCAGCCGCAAGCGGGCGTTGAAGGCATCGGCCCGCGGCCCGCCGGCGGCATCGCCGGGCAGCCTGAAAATCGATTCCCGGTCGGGGCTGAAGTCGGCTGCCATCAAAGAGATAGCGGCAGGAATTGCCACGCTGGCGCCGGGGCTCAGCAGGCTATGGCGGCTGGGGTCGTCGATAAAGCGCGGAATCTGGCCCGCGCGAATTTTGCGGACCTGTTCGACATAGGCAGCGACGTCGACGGCGGTCGGCTGGCCGCGCCCGATCGTATCCCGGCCAAGCTGCCCTTCGATCGCGATCAGCCCGGCGAGCTCCTGATATCCCCGCCTGCCATCGCGCAGCCTGAAGCCGGCAAACTGCGAGGGAAATTCGCCTCCGGGCGAGGCGCTATAGAGAAAGACGTTGGTGGCGCGCTGGGCGGGGGCAATCAGATCGAGCATGCTCTCGACGTCGCGGTAGAGCACTTCGGCATCCCAGTCGGCCATGAAGGGAACATCCTTGGGTTGCAACTCCCGGAAGCTGGCGCCCGCACCGCCCAGGGTGCCGGCAAATTTACCGCTGCCGTCCAAGAAGTTTTTGCCGTAGTAATAGCGCAGCGCCAGCGTCGGATCGCGGCCGGCATATGCCTGGCGCAGGCCGACCATATCCTGGAGATTTTTCTCGCGCCGCTCCACTCCCCAGACCTCGAAGTTCTTGCCCCGCCGTGCCGCCATCTCGACGATCTGCGCGGCCGATTCGCTATAGGACGAGGCGCCGTTGGGAATAGCCTGGATCAGGATGGCGTCGACGTGACGCGGGTTGGCCGAGCGCAGCCGCACGCGCAGAAAATTGGTTTGATTCAGTTCGCTGGGCGTGCCCGCCGGCTTGGCCGCCGAGGGGATGCGAATATATTCGGTCACCAGATCGCGGCGCGCGCCTGGTTGCCCGGCCAATCCGGGACAACGATCTATATCCAGTCCCTGCGCGGCAGCCACTTCGGCCAAGCCAAGCAACATCCCAGCCACTATAAAGGTCCAGCTTGTGTGCATCGCGGGCCTCTTTCGCCTCAAGACTTTTCCGAGCCTTGCTGGTAATCGCACAAGCGCTGGTTAAGCGCAAACCGCGGATTGGTTGGACGGGCTTGCGGTCAAATAGCCAAGACGGTTTTTCAGCCCGCGGGCACTAATGCGCGCAAGACCGGCCAGATAGTCAATCGTGCAATGATAGGCTATTCATCAGCCCGCTAAAACCGCATGATGAGTGCCGTTTTTGTCGAGCTGTCGCACACACTTCGAGCGATTTGGCCTTATCCGCCGCCGAGCACTTTGGTGGCCTCATCGAGCCGCTCGCTGTAGGCCTCGATCGCATCGGCTGTGAACTTGACGTAGCGATCCGCGTCTTCCCAGCGCCGCTCTTCGATCGCTTCGCGCACCCCCGGCAGGGTCTTGGCTCCATACCCGGTATAGCGCCCCGGAGCGTACACCAGATTCAGATACCATTGGCGCCCCGGCAGACCGACGTTGGCGGGTGCCAGGGTCTGGTCGAGGTTAAGCATCAGCGCCTGCAGGCGCGCCAGCCGGACGCCGGAGAGGCCGGCGGAATTCTTCGCCAGCGCGTCGTCGTAAGCCGTGGCGCTGCGCTTCAGGTGAGCGGCCGCGTTTTCCAGCGGTGCGAACTCCAAGTAGGGCACGCGGCTCAGCGCCGGCGGCGGAAGGTTGGTCCTGCTCGGATCGGCCGCGAGCGTAAAGGCGCGGATGCGCAGCAGCCGAGCGCGCGTTTCGGCCTGCGCGCGCTCGGTCTGGGCCAGGGTTTTCACCTGATCGAGATAGTCGGACACCATATTCGCGAAATCGCCCGGCGATTGCTCCGGAACCGCGCTCTGCGCAGCGCGCAGCACCAGGCGCCCGATGGTCTTGGCCAGCAGCGCGTCATAGACGAACCCCGGATCGACGAAACGGCTGTGATGCTCGAAGGTATCGTAGCGGGAATGGTAAACCCCGCGGGTTATGCCCTCCTGGCCGAAGCTGATATCCAGGGCAGGAACGCCCAGATGGTCGACGAATACCGAGTAATCCGAACCCGATCCCAAAGCACGGAGCGGAAAATCCTGGTTGGGATCGGCCACGATTTTGGCCGCGGCCTGGATATCCTCGCGAAAGGCGGGTGGAACTTCAGCGGGGTCCGCCGCTTCGACCATGATCCTGGCCCGCAGCCGCTGCCCAATCGAGACTCCGGTTTCCGGGTCATTCACGCTGGCGGCCACCTGGTTGACCAGGCGCGCGAAGTCCTGGCTGCCCTCGGCCATCAGGAAGCCCCGCCCATTGGTATCCGAATTGATGTACAAAAGCGCCTGCTTCTTCAATTCGGCGGCGTGCGTTTCGCCCCACTCGGTCGACCCCAGGAGCATCGGTTCCTCGCCGTCCCAGCTGGCATAAACAATCGTCCGCCGCGGGCGCCATCCCTGCTTGACCAAGGCCCCGATCGCCTTGGCTTCGGCCAGCAGCGCGACCTGGCCCGACAGCGGATCGCTGGCGCCAAATACCCAGCCGTCGTGGTGATTGCCGCGTATCACCCATTGGTCCGGAGACTGGGCGCCGTGGATCATCGCGATTACGTCGTAGATAGGCTTGAGGCTCCAGTCGGACTTGACCGCCAGATGGACCACCGCCGGGCCGGGTCCGACATGATAGGCGATCGGCAGCGCGCCGCGCCAATTGGCGGGCGCCGGCGGTCCGCCCAGTTGCGCGAGCAAGACCTGCGCATCGGCATAGGAAATCGGCAGCGTGGGGATCTTCAGGATGGTTGTCGCCTGAGAGATCTTCAGGCGCTGGGCATTGCGGGTGGCGCCGATGCCGGGAGTAAGCGGATCGCCGGGGTAAAGCGCCATGTCGCTGACCGAACCGCGCTGGATCCCGCGCGCCGGCCGCATCGGACCCGCGGGGTAGGTCCGATCCGCGGAATAACCATCCTCCTCGGGGTCGGAGTATATGATGCAGCCAATCGCGCCGTGATCCTGGGCCAGCTTGGGCTTCAAGCCGCGCCATCCGGAACCGTAGCGCGCGATCACGATCTTGCCCCTCACGCTGATGCCCATCCGCTGCAGCCGCTCGTAGTCCTCGCGCATCCCGTAATTCACGTAGACCAGCCCCGCGGTGACATCGCCGTCGCCTTGATAGGCGACATAGGCGGGCAGCGCGGGCTGGGTCGCGCGCGCGCTGGTATCCCCGGGGATTGGCGGCTCCTGCAGCGTGGCCTTGAACGGCCTGGGCGCGACCATCTCCAAGGTCTCGCTGAGCGGGGTCGGATAGAGCACCCAAAAAGTCTCGATCCGCGCGTCCCAGCCCCAGGTTTTGAACCAGCCCAGGATTTGCTCGGCATTTTGCTTGTCGTGCGGGGAGCCGACGTGATTGGGCTCGGCCGCGAGCTGTTTCATCCAGGCGCGCAGGTCGCCCGGCCTAATCAGGGCATCCAGGCGCTGCTCCAGGGCAACCTCGCCGGCGCCCGATGGCGCGTTGGCCGCTCCGCAAGCCAGACTCGCGCCGAGCAACACCGCGGCCATCGATAGCAGAATCTTGCGCATGTATAGCTTTTCTCCCTCTTCGACTCGCCAGCCAAGTTCGCATCGCGCGCCCGCGCTTGCAAATGGTGTCCGCGCGGGCTTCGCGTCGCATCGCCGCCCGGCTCCGCGGATGGCCAGCGAAGGGGCGTTGACAGTCTGCTTGACATTTCATCCCGGGCTTTTCTAGATTCATTCCCGGGGATGAGGGGCGATAAGCATTGCGCAAGTGCGCAAGTTATCCGCGGTTTTGCTGATTTTGCTGGTTTTGAGCATCTTCGGCCGCTAGGCGCATTGAACTGCCGGGTGTCGCCGCTCGTGGGAGCGGGCCGTGGTTCCAATCTGCTTTTGTCCAAGCTGGCGAGGCTCGGTCCGGTGAGATACGAAAAATAATGAAAATCAGCCAGGCCATCATGCGCTGGTGCTTTCGCTGGATCGCCTGCGGTGGCCTTGGCCGGGCTCGGAAGACCTTGCCCGGCTTCGCGGACAGCGGGTTTTGCGCCCCAGAGCCCCAGCGCTACGCCAGGCCGGGTGTTAACCGTCCGCGGACCAATCCACTAGCCACCACGGCCGTGCCAGCTAACATTCTGAACCTGCTGCTGCTACTAAGCCTGGTTAGCGGTGCGCTGGCCTTCCACGGGATGGCGCTGCCGGCCCAATCTATTCGGATGCCGCTGAGGGCGGCCGTGGTAATCGCAAAGCAGTCAGCCTGGCATCGGCGCGAGCAGTCGCTGGAGCGTGCATTTGTACCGGGCTTTACTGTCCGCAAGGATCCGGTCTTTCGCCTGGAAACCTTGGCCTTGCTGTCGCTGCACGAGCTCAGAGTTGACCTTTGTGACAATCCCCTGCATCGACCTAGGGCTCCGCGAAAACTCGGTCATTCCAGTTCGGACGCCGATCCCTTCACGTTTGCGGCTTCGTAGCGGTCCGGCCAGAGTTGGATGCTACTAATCAAAAACGGAGAAAAGTGAGATCATGCGAAAAGTCGCTATATTAATTCTGGGGTTGGCGCTGCTGGTGGGGTTGGGTGGAACAGCCGGCGCCGATCCTTTCAAACCGATTCCCGTGGGTACCGTGATTACCAAGGAAAACTGTCGGCAATATCTCGACCACATGACCGAAGTCCTGGGTCACACCTGCACCATGAACGAGCCGCAGAACACGATGCCGTTGGGCTATAAGATCGTGATCGAGCCCACCCGGTCCTACCCAGTTCCGCATACTTACTGGGACGCAACGGAAAAATACAGCAAGCAGGTCAAGCTCATTCCCGAGGAGGGCGGCGCTTACCGCATGGTGGGCTACGTTGCCGGCCAGCCCTTTCCCTTCAGTCAACTAAGCACCAGCGACCCGGAGGCCGGGGCCAAGATGGCCTATGATGCTTACATGCAGTTCCAACCCGCCATGATGTTCGCGGATCAACTGCATACGATTCTCATCGATCGTTACGGGAATCGGAGCGAAGGTTCATCGTGGCTGGGCAATTACGTGCTCTCGCACATAACCGATCCCGGCTTTCCGATGACGATCCCGAATTCGCCGGGTAGCACGAATGGGGTGTATTTTGCCAGCTACAGCGAACAGCAGTTCCCCACTCAGAACCAGTACCTGAGCGGGCTGGAATGGGATTACACCGACCCCGACAAATTTCCGCAGAACTGGGTTTATCTTCCCAGCATCCGCCGCGTGATTGAGCTCTCGCAGGCGGCCCGCTGCGCCCCGTTCACGGCGACCTCCAACTTCAGCTACGATGACCACTCCCGTGCGCAGTTGCCGATCGTTTGGTTCAAGAATGAATACCTGGGGACCAAGTACGAGATTACCTACGTCGTGCCTCCCGACAAACTCAACCAGGCTTCCTCCAGCGAGAATGTGTGGGATATGCACTTTGGCATGTGGCCAACCAGCCGCACGGGTGGTCACTGGGAAGTGCGGCAGTGGCTGCAGGTAGCCTCCCATCGCCTACCCCAATATGCGAAGGGCTACTGCGAGGCCACCCACTACATCTGGTTGGATAAGGAGCAGACCATTACCGTCGCTTACGACGACTTCGACCAGAACAACACTTACTGGCGCGGCCAGTACAATTTCAATCCCGCCAAGCCGGTGCCGGGCGGCGGTTATTCGTTCTATAGCGGGATGTGGGCGCACCTTAATCCCGATGTTCAGAATCTGAGTAACGCCGAGATCCTGGTGGACAACGACCACTGGTGGTTCGACCAGGACGTGCCCGCGCGCTACACGAAGTACGATCGGTTCGCGACCCCGGCGGGCCTGTGGCAGGTGACGCAGTAGAGGGTCGGCGATAATGGTTGCGGAGAGTTGGGCGCAAGGCTCGACTCTCCGCG
>Ga0209012_1000457_pt1 | contig 58408 bp, 54 predicted proteins | sample RS3BMetagenome_FD_184735 | JGI IMG/M metagenome (GOLD analysis project Ga0209012, IMG submission 184735) | Ferric oxide microbial mat and aquatic microbial communities from Rainbow Spring, Yellowstone National Park, USA - RS3B (SPAdes) (version 3) ... | reverse complement strand
AAAGGCATGGGAGCGTGTAATTTCATCAGAGGAGATATCAAACGAGGATAAGTTGTTCCTTTTGAAGCAACACCTGCTTATGCTTGATAGGCATTACGATTGGGTTAAACAAAAAATTCGACAATTAGAAGAACGAAAATAATAACAATTCTCGCTGATTAAGGTTGCTTAAAATTGATCAGGAATAAAGTTAGACAGGCTACCTTCGTGTATATCGCTATTTTGCGCCCGAAACCAAGGCGGAGAGCCGCGAGCTTAGTGCCTCAATTCGTTCAAAATATGGGGTTATCTTTTGCTTGTCTGACTTCGAAACATCTTCCATATAGGAAAGGAAACCTTCCATTTCATTTAACATATCCTCTATTCTGGAGGCACCTCTTTTGCCAAACCAAGGATACCACTCCATCTCCGATTTGCTCTTATCGGTGAGTTTATACCTACCGTCCCCTTGTTTCTGAATATAACCATCTTTCTCAAGTTCTCCAAGAAGTGGATAGATAGAACCCGGCGATGGTCTCCACCATCCTTGGCTTTGAATTTCTATCTCATCCATGATTTCAGCCCCATTTTTTGGTCCCGAACCGAGTATGGACAGGATCCATATACGCAAACCTCTATGCCTTCTGAACATATGATGTTTCCACATTTGTATCGAAATACCGATATCGAAATCCCGATATAAGCCTTTGCCCAAAATCAACCAAATCATGAATGGGTGCGTGCCGGCCGTAGCCCTCCTTCTGTTTTAGGCAGGATTCGGCTAAGAGGTCTACCCGGGCCTCAGGCAGGAACATCATATGCCCTGTTTGACCTTGCTCCGCGTGGGTTGGCCGTTTCACCCCGTTAAAGGACGACCTCCGGCAACACCATCATCGCATTTGTCCAGACGGGTATCGTTTCTGTTCCATTGCCGACGGTCTCCCGTCATGTCTCTCGACATCACGCTTCCTGCATGGAGGGAGGAGCTTCCTCAGGCTAGCACCCGGCACCTGCCCGCCGGCTCGCACCCTTATAACATACATAAGGAAGTAATTTAAGGATTAGATCGAAATTCTACGAACTTTGTAAAATCAACTATCAAACGATCCGCATTCATTATCCTTCTTTGTACTTGAATGATCTCCGAACTATCTTTGCACTGCGCATACATTTCTAAATAATCATTATTAAGCTGGAAGAATGTATGACCCCAACGAAATTGATTCATGATTTTCATGGCCTCCTGAATGAATCCAGATATGTACAGAGCGGAAGCCAAAGCTTCGACTGTAGATAGTTTGAATGGCTTCCCAAAATTTGTTGGATTTGCGGCGATAAGCAAAGGTAAGGCCCTCCTCTTATCCTTTGGCCACTTTATCTTCATGAAGGCGTAGTCAACCAGCTTCCAGCTTCCGTCCACAGCCACCAGCCCCTCTTTTTGGATCGTTTCTTTATCCTTGATTGAGAAAGCCACTGGGGCGAACGGGTCCAGCAAGAGCCCTCGATTTAATTTGCGAGTAAACTTCGCCAGACCAGCCATCTTTAGTTTAACTGCGGTACACTTGGAAGGGTCGTCCTGATGCAAATGAACAATACGAATGGGGACGTGCACAGACCATCAGCTCGGCGCATCATGACCAGTATCCTAAACACTTAAAACCTTGTCATGGTGACGTAAGTGTGAAGAAACATGGCGAAGGCCTTCGTCCTTATTAACGCCGATCTTGGTGCGGAGGACGAGCTCGTAAATGAGCTTAAGAAGATCCAAAATGTTACGGAAGTCTACGTGGTTTATGGTGTGTATGACCTTATAGCCAAGGTCGAGTCAGATGACATGGAAAAGGTGAAGGAAACCATCACCTGGCACATTAGGCGGTTAGAGAAGGTAAGGTCTACACTAACTATGATTGTGGTTGAGGAGTGAACCTCAATTCAATATAAGGACTGAGTTATATCTAAAAATCACCATTCAAAAATGTTGCTTATTCATAAATAACCCGCTTGTGCTGGAGAAGCAAGTGGCTGCACATGCCTAGTTTGTTACACATTGGACTGGATGATACGGATTCCAAGAAGGGGATGTGTACCACTTACGTTACAACCGTCATAATAGATAATCTTAAGGAGCTTGGCTTTGTTCCGGCTGAAACACCTAAACTCATCAGGTTAAATCCAAATTGTCCCTATAAAACAAGGGGAAACGCTGCACTCTCTCTTTCTTTACAAATTGAGGAAAGCGATCTAGAACAGATCAAAAGGCTTGTTCTTGGTAAGGTGGCTGAGCTTGCGGACTTGAAAGAAGTTGGAACGGATCCGGGCGTTGTATTCCTTGTAGGAAAGGTTCCTGAATCCCTTGCCAGATTTTCAGCGAGAACTGTGAGGGAAATGGTCACGATGAAAGAAGCATTGAACCTAGCAGAAGAGATTGGTGCTGAGGTATACAGATTTAAGTACGGGCGTGGAGTTATAGGAGCACTTGCAGCTATCGGCAATCAGTTTGATTACGGTTTCACTTACGAACTTATAGCGTACAGAACCAGAGACCGCTGGGGAACAAAGCGAAGAATAGACACAGAATCTGTGGTAGAAATGGACAGGAAAACTCATCCTTACACCTTTGACAACATCGACTATTCCACTGGTGAAATCAGAATAATGCCACACACACCCTGCCCTGTATATCTGGGTATAAGGGGAACAGATCAAACAAAGGTTGAGGAGGGGTTCAGGATGCTAAAACTCGGCGAACAGGTGGAAAGATTCATGATATTTCGCACAAACCAAGGAACCGATGCTCATCTTTCTAACGTGAACATATCCAACACAAAAGTAAACACTTCTGTAAGGGTTAAAGGTTTTGTGAAAAGCTCGCCATACGTGATCAGAGGAGGGCACGTCCTGTTCAGGCTGGCAGATCAAACAGGTCAAGTAGATTGCGCTGCTTATGAGCCAACTAGGGACTTCAGAAAAATTGTGTTGAAATTGATGCCAGGAGATGAAGTGATGGTCTATGGATCGGTTAAGGAACGTCGCGGCTTCCCAAAGACAATCAATCTGGAAAAGTTCGAACTTTTGAAGTGTGCTGTTGTATTCCGTGCTGTTTCCCCAAGATGTCCAAAGTGTAATAAAACCATGAAAAGTGAGGGGGTTAACAAAGGTTACCAGTGTCCCCGTTGCAAATTCAGGGATCGTTTAGCGAAGAAGGATGTCATGGAGGTGGTCAGGGGAATAACGCCTGGTCTGTACACAGTGCCACCGAGAGCTAGGAGACACCTTAGCAAACCAGCCGAACTACTATAATGCTCTAGCAAACGTTTTATATACACTAAAATCTGGAATTTGACGCTGTTCTTTAGTAGCGCGGTGGGGAAGCCAGGCCTATCCCGGCGGGCTCATAAGGAAAACTGAGAGACCCGCAGAGCGGTCGTTCAAATCGACCCCGCGCTACCAACGATCTCTGAGCAGTCAGAAACATGATTATCGTCTGGCCTTTTGCATGATAATATAGTCTGATTACCAGCTGACGAGAGTAACACAACCTGAAGGCCTCGAGCCTTTGAGATCTGCTTGTATCTTACCAAAAAGAATGGTGGGCTCGGCCTTCAGACCGTTCAATTGAGCCACGGGTACGAACTTGAAAATACCATTAGTGTTCCCCTGCTTCATTACGGTTACATCAAAAACGAGATGAAGAATTTTGATATTATCCTTGATTTCTTCGACCAAATATCGTAGTCCACCAACAGCGATCATCCAATTCATCCTTTGGAAAAACGAGGTTAGGGCCATTTCGTTTGTTTCGTCATCGCTGACCTCCACTCTCGGTAGTAGGAACTTTTCTCCATCCTCTTGAAGTAGCACGCGACCATCATTCACCCACAAAGCACAGGCCAAGACCCTTACTGTCATGTACAATGCTGAAATCGCACACGGTTTTAGATTTATGTCTTGCCCCTGTGCTCGAATCATTCTGAGCGATATGGATAATGATTCAACAATGGAATCAAATCATGTAATTACCGTTTTAAAGAGGTCAACTTATAATACAGCAGTTTTAACGCGATTATAGCGGGGTCGTGGGCTAGCCTGGTCTACGCTACCAGCCTCGGGCGCTGGTGATCGGCGGTTCAAATCCGCCCGGCCCCATGTGCGATCATACGGAACTCAAAAAGAAATATTAATACACAATGACATGAATTTCTTAAAACGCAATCTATTTGCTGTCTAAACGTTGTTTGATTTTGCAATGAGCTTACTAAGAAGTTCAAGATAGTTTCGATAGACGGCCAATCCCTCCTGTGTTATTTCCACTCTAACCCTTAGACCACCAAAGGTTGGAATTCGACGAACCCTAATCAGCCCTTTACTCTCCAGTTTTTGTAAATGGTTGCTAAGGCTTCCCTTACCCACCCCCGTGAGATTCAACAGATCAACGAAACCGAGTCTTCTGTTGATCCCCAAGGAAATCAATATAAGAAGCCTTGCTGTTGATTTTAAGACAGGATCGTTTAACTGGAGAGAAAGTGCGCGGAGTTCAGATTCTTGCCCTTCTACTCCACTTTCGCTCAACAAATCACTCAACCATATAATCTGGCGCATGATAAAGTGCGTAAAGAGAACAGAACAACCAAGAAAGGACCATAGGTAACCAATCGACGCCAAACAAAAGATAACTATTCGATACCAAAGATGCATAAAGCCCTAAAGCAATGCTGGCAGCAAAGCTTGCAATAGCCAGCAAACCTTCAGGTGGTATCCTTGAAAACGACGCCTTCAACTCATAGTATACAAACAGATCTACAGATACTAATAATATCATGAGCAGAGTGTAGAAGTAAGGTTTTACGAATATGAAGGCCAATATTATGAATCCATAGAAAGGTAACCACCACATTCTGTAAATGAGTGTACGTTTGGGTCTTCTGACTTTGCTAACTATACGTCTGAGCACGAGTGTGCGCCGAGCGTTTGAAAATATTCTAGCCGTGGCTGCACCAGCTATAATCCCAACTATGCTGTAGGCTACGAAGTAAGACAAAGAAGGAGCATGAGGGTATAAAAACTCGATTATGGAAGGCAAAAACATCCAAGATAAAGTTGCAAACGACCAAACAGAGTAATATATTCCCCACGCCCTTCTGAGTATATATTTCTGAAAACCAAGAACCCTTTCAGCCAATTCTTCGAGCTGGTTCTCGACTCCGGTCACCTCGTCTCCCATATCTCACACCTGCCTGGCCTCCTCTATTGCCCTTGGCTTTATACGGCTCAATAAATAAGTGTCTACAACGGACAGTGTGACCACCCAAGATAAAATAGAAACAAGTAATTCAAACCAGTTCAACGTAACAGACGTTTGATTTATGACCTGAGCATGAATTGGGCTTCCATCGTATGTATTGTAAAGAAGTGAAGCAATAGAATTAAAGGGTGATAAGTATACAAACCACGTAGGAAGATTCGCATAAATTTGACCAAAGCCCAGCAGATAAGAGAGAATAAGCGGTAAAAAGCCGACAAACCCTATATTTCTCACACCCAGATAGTTTACAACAACAATTACCAACAGGATAGCAAGAGACATCATAAAAGTTCCTGAAAGAGCTGAAACGGCAAACGCGCCCAAGGGATTGGAAGGTAATAAATTGTAACCGAACCTTCTACTGAACAAAGCATATGTCAGGGTCAGCATGAACGCACTCATTATTATGGCCATCACTGAAGAAGCGCACATTAGACTCAGAAAGTACCTAGAAGGTCTCAGTCGAGTGTACCTAAAGCCATAGGCCAACGAAGAACTTCCGTAATATATTGTGTACGCTATCGTAATTGCTAAACTTGAAAATGAAAAGAGTGATATCTCACCGTAGTAGCTGGATGTATACGCCAGGTCTGCCTGTCTTGAATTAAGGAAACTTCCATTGGCAAAGATAAACGCTCCTAAAAACAGCCAGAACATCATAAAGAGCACGCCCCAGCCCCAAAGACTCCTGTTGGATACTATCGCCTTGAGAAAATACTTGAATATCATTCTGTCACAGCCTCCAAAATTGAAGAGAAATTCGTAGCACTGCTTAACCTGATTTTACCAGTATCGAATGTCACAGAGAACACACCAGAAGCAGTTTTTATCACAGCAATAGCTCCGTCCACTTCCCCAGGGGAGATATACAGCCTCTGAAGATCGGTGATGTTGAATCTGCCCCATAACCTCCCCTCAATAATGAAGTAAAGCCCCCAACCTGTAAACTGACCTAGTAAATCGAATTCATGTGTGACCATAATTATTTCGCACTCAAGATTTCTTAGAAGTTCAGCAAACCTCTTTCTCCTGTTCTGGTCAACATTGTCGAAGGGTTCATCCAGAAGCACAAGCTTAGGGTTGAAACCTACGGCAAGTATATTACAGATCATCTTTTGCTGTCCGGTACTTAACTGGAACAGCTTCTTTCTCAGAGTTCCTTGCAATTCAAAATCCTTAACCAATTTTAGAATTTCCCCCGATGAGAACCCCATCATATCGGCGTATACCTCTGTCAGGTCGCCAACATTCAAATTCGCTACCCGGTAAACCTCTGGGATATTTGTTGTAACCCCCCTCATACCCCGGACCCACTTTACATCCTGACCAAACACCAACACCTTTCCTTCTGATATTGGTGCCAAACCCAATATAGCTCTAAAAATAGTCGATTTCCCTGAACCGTTTGGTCCTACAATCGAGACCTTTTCTTTATTCAAATTGAAGTTTATGCCCTTAAGAACATCTTCATCGTCCTTAGAATAACGAACTCGAAGCGATTCGATCTGGAGCATGCCTAACCATATTAGTACAGCATATTTGAAGTCGGGGCCGAGTTCATTTTTTGAACCGGCGAGCAATCGTTTGGACGTTCGAACTGAGCATCGCAAAACCAAATAAAAATCTCATAGTGGAATAGCATGGGAATACCACTTCCGAGAGCTATAGAGTTATCAAAACACTTTTTCTCTGAAAGGGTAGTTATTCAATATACTATACCAAAGGCACCGCGATCAAACAAGCACAACAGGTGCACCTAAATTGATAACACCGACTTTGTTAAAAAATATCAACTTGAAGAGTCGATAGCATGAAGAGCCCAGTGCAACCATCAAACGGGTGGCTCACAAAGGACGTATTGCTGATCTCGCTATCGGCGTTCTTTGCCGATATGGGATACCAAGCTGTTACAGCAGTCTTTCCTGTTCTGATTGTTGTAACACTCAAGCATCCGGCTTATGTATATGGTATATTGCTCGGACTCAGTTATGGCGTCGGATCCCTATTTTCGCTGGTTGGGGGAGTTCTGGGAAATAAGTTCAGGAAAAAGCCTATGGCGCTCCTTGGAAATCTCATGATACCGCTTATGTCTTTGAGTGGGTTAACCCTCAATCTTACAGTTATAGGCATACTATTCATCCTTGGATGGTGGGCTAGATATTTCAGAACTCCAATAAGGCGTGCTTGGTTGGTCGAAATATCAAATCCATCGTACAGACCCAAAATATTTGGATTTATTCATGCACTGGATGTAGGCGGTGGAATTATTGCCGTTACATATTCAATAATGCTCCTCATCCTAGGAATCTCGCTCCAGGATATAATTCTAATGACCTCAGTGCCATTGCTTATATCTAGCCTATGCCTCGGTTTGGCTGGTACCAAAATACATCCTGATTTTAGGCTAACATCTCCGGAAGTTGAGGTTAAAGATAAGATCAAAGACGAACGCGAAAGGATAAATGATTCACTCTTCAATGCAATAATCTTGTCAGCCACCTTATTCGGTTTTAGCTTCTATGCCTTTGGTTTCCCCATTGTCACCGTGGCAGAAACAACCAAAAATGCTTTGTTAGGCATTCTGACCTATGGAGTCTATTTGGGCATATCGGCTGTTTCTGGATATTTGCTTGGTTCCACCAGAGGAAATTCTCCCTTACGCACACTCTGGAGCCTAGGATACCTTTTGGCGGCCCTATCTTCGTTTTTCGTAGGCCTATCTTACCGAATTCGGAGCAATTTAATCTTATACTATATCGGAGCAGCAGGGCTGGGATTTGCGACAGGCTCGATTGAAACCTTCGAACCTGCATTGACATCTATTCTCGTAAAAACCACTCAGCTTTCAAGTGGGATGGGGAAGCTTTCATCGAGCAGAGCATTGGGCCTCTTTGTCTCTAACATAATCATGGGTTTTATTTTTTCCATCAATCAATTCGATTCCTATCTTTATGCTGCTTTTGCATCCTTGTGCGCAGCTTTGATTCTGGTTTTTGCAGAATTGAAGTACAAGAAGCATTAAAAGTGGTTGTAATCGCATATCATACTGTTATCTATGCGAGCCGCATATAAGAGGAATGGCCATCTGGTTGCTATGAAAGCATCAGTGTTACGACACCGATATTCATATCTATATGGCAGTGTATATATTATAACCAACTGAAGAGTTTCCTTTGGGCATGAGCAGAGTCCCGCCTTACCAGATAAGTATTTTACAGAACGATTTTATTCAACTTTTTAGGCTAACTAGAATATGGATGTGTACGAGGCCGTAAAATCGAAGCTTGATGTAAGAGAATTCAGCACAGAACCCGTCCCAGACTCAATAAAGTTGAAGGTTATTGAGGCAGCCAGACTGACTCAGTCTGGAAACAATAGTCAACACTGGAGGTTCATATTGCTTGACGAGAAGGGAGAATTGGAACAGCTCGCAAACGATAGTCTTTATGGCAAATGGGTCAAGGGCGCAAATTTTGCGGTCATTGTGTTGACGGACCCAACGCTGAACTTTCACAAAATAGATGCAGGGAGGGCGGTCCAAAGCATGCAGTTGACTGCGTGGAATTACGGGGTGGCTTCTGGCGTGTTCGTGGGAGTCAAAGATCAGGAAATACGACGGGATTTTAGCATTCCTACGAATTTAGCACCAACCATAACTGTTGGCTTCGGTTATCCTATAAGGAAAATTCTTGGCAGGAAGAGTCGGAAACCACTGAGTGAATTAGCATTTCATCATAGATTTGGAAACCCACTTGAGCTTGATAACGCTCGCTAAGAAAACAACTTTGAAAATGTCGTTCTATAATTCCATACCCATCATAGGTATTTTTATTCCTTTGCTTGAAGCCGTCTTTATGGCAATATCGTAGCCGGCATCGACGTGTCTGGCAACACCAATACCCGGGTCGTTCGTCAAACAGGTGGTGACCTTCCTCTCACTTTCTTCTGTGCCATCTGCCACCACCACCAAACCCGCATGGATAGAGTAACCAATTCCCACACCTCCACCATGATGAACCGCCACCCATGAAGCACCAGATGCAGCATTCAACAAAGCATTCAAAATCGGCCAATCGGCTATCGCATCACTACCGTCTTTCATTCCTTCTGTTTCACGATATGGTGAAGCTACCGAGCCAGAGTCGAGGTGATCCCTTCCAATTGCCACTGGTGCAGAAACTTTTCCGCTCTTTACCATATCGTTTATGATTTTACCGAACTTTGCACGCTCACCATACCCAAGCCAGCACACCCTGGCCGGTAACCCCTGAAACTTTACCATTTCTTGTGCTTTACGTATCCACCTCGTCAAAGATGAATTGTAGGAAAATTCTCGCAGTATGACCTCATCAGTCTTGTGAATATCCACGGCATCCCCTGATAAAGCAACCCACCTGAATGGCCCTCTCCCTTCACAGAAAAGTGGCCTAATATATTCACTTACAAAACCAGGTATCTGGAACGATTCTTTGACACCGCATTCTTGCGCCAGTTTTCTGAGGTTATTACCATATTCAAAAACAATAGATCCTCTCTTTTTCATTTTTAGCATTGCTGTAACATGTAATACTACAGAATGTCTGACCATTTCCATATAATTCTTCGGATCACTTTTTCTCAAATCAGTTGCTTCTTCGGGCGTCAATCCCACAGGAATATAACCGAACATTGGGTCGTGTGCTGACGTTTGGTCAGTGAGTATGTCTGGTATAAGATTATGTTCCAGAAGGTATGGCAGGACTTCCGCAATATTTCCAAGCAAAGCTATCGAAATTGCTTTACCTTCCTTTGCAGTTGACTTCGCAATATTGATCGCTTCATCGAGATCATCCGTAAACACATCACAATAATCAGTATCGACTCTTCTCTTTATCGCTCTCCTATCTACTTCCGCTACAATCGCCACACCATCATTCATGGTTACAGCTAGTGGCTGTGCTCCACCCATCTCACCCAGTCCTGCAGAGAGCACTATTCTACCCCTTAGACTGCCCCCAAAATGCCTATTGGCGATAGCCGCCAAAGTTTCATATGTTCCCTGAAGAATTCCTTGCGTCCCTATGTAGATCCAGCTCCCCGCCGTCATCTGACCGAACATTGTCAATCCTCTCTCCTCCAATTCTCTGAAATATGTCCAGTCGGCCCATTTGGGAACAATCATAGAATTTGAAATTAACACCCGTGGAGAGGATGGAGAAGTTTTGAATATTCCTACAGGCTTACCGGACTGAATTAGTAATGTTTCATCATTCTCTAACTCGTGTAAGCATTTGATGATCGCATCAAAAGCACCCCAGTTCCTCGCTGCCTTCCCGGTTCCTCCATAGACGATAAGATTATCTGGATCTTTAGCAACATCTGGATCGAGATTGTTCATTAACAATCTCAACGCAGCTTCCTGAACCCACCCTTTGCATGTTATCTCATTTCCTCGAGGAGCTCTTATTATCCTTTGTAGCAAACCTTCTAACCTATCAATTAATGCCAGAAGAAGTATATAAATTACGATAAACCTGGTATAATCATCAGGTTCAATGTGCGATGTGTCCGGATCTGGCAGTTGTTAACATATCGCAGATGGTCACAAACTCAGGATGCGTTGCCGGCAAACCTATCGATGAAGATTCGATCGGCTTGGTGCATGACGCAGCAATGCTTGTCGAAGGAGGCAGGGTGATTTGGGTGGGTACAATGAAGGAGTACAAGACTAAAACTCTGGGTAAACCTGCAAGAACATTGGATGCGGCCCAAAGATTGGTTACTCCTGGCTTTGTTGATCCCCACACTCATTTAATTTTCGCTGGCGGTCGTCAGGACGAATTTGATAGGAAAATAAAGGGAGAAAGCTACAAACGAATACTTTCCTCTGGCGGTGGCATCTTACGAACCATCAGAGCCACAAGAGATTCATCTAATAAGATTCTATTGATAGAAGCTCTTGATCGTCTTCTGCAATTGAAAGCTTCGGGGGTCACTACGGTTGAGGTCAAGAGCGGATATGGACAGGATCTGGCAAACGAGGTAAAGATGATTTCTGTTGCGAATCAACTTGGAGAAATGTCCGGGGTGGAGATCATAAACACATTTCTCGGTCTTCATGCTGTGCCTCCAGAGTGTAAATCCGCAAACGATTACACAAAATTCGTCATAAATAATATTCTGCCTGAAATTGCCAAACTTCCGCACAGACCGAAATTTTCTGACTGCTTCTGTGAGTCCGATTTGTTCAGTAGAGATTTTTGTAGCAGGTATCTAAAAGCATCCGCCCTGCTCGGATTCAATTTGAAGATACATGCAGATGAATTCAGTGAATCGGGTGGGGCTGAACTCGCCGCCAATCTTGGTTGTACGTCCGCTGACCATCTAGAGAACAGTACCGAAGAAGGGTTAAAGGCAATGGCGGAAAAGGGGGTTGTAGCTGTTCTTCTACCGTCCACCGCTCTCTACAGTTCGATAAGACCGGCAGATGCAGATAGAATACAGAAAAATGGATGCGTATTATCCCTTGGTACGGATCTTAGCCCAAACTCGTGGGTGGAGTCTCCTCAGCTTGTAATGCTGCTGGCCTGCACGACGATGCGAATGTCAATCGCACAGGCATTAGCCGCTTTCACGTGGGGCGCTTCTTTGGCACTGGGGCGTTCTGACCTTGGTAGGTTGGTCCAAGGCGCAAAAGCGGATTTTACAATTCATGAGTACCATGATTATAGGTATTTACCATACAGGGTGGGCGGCCGTTACGTCACTTCTGTATACAAGGCCGGTAAGGAGATTTACAGGAATCCAGAATCAGACACGAAACCCAAGAATATAGGAGGATAATCGCTCGATATCGTCGCCGAGAGGCCTGTCTTCTGCGAGAGGCTGACTGATAGCTTGCACCTTACTCAGTAGCTTTGCACAGTGAGGTGAGAGCCTATCGGCCTGATCAGGTTCAAGTGCGTTTGAATTGCATATCAGTTCTATAGCAAGTACCTTTGCAACATTATCTGCCACACATAACGCCTTCAATCCAGCGTTTACACCATGACTAGCATGATCTTCAACACCACCAGACACATTTGCAGGATAAGATGATGAAGGGTGTACAAGGTTAGAATTTTTATTCATTATAGCGGTTGCGGCGTACTCTGTCAACATCAAACCTGACTCTAATCCTGGTTTGCGCGCATAAAACATTCTGTTTTGTTCACTAGCACGCATCAACTGGTGTATTCTCGCCAGTGACAAGTCGCCCAGGTAAGATAATGCAAGTGAAAGCAGGTCAAGAACCATGGCAATTGGTTGAGCGTGGAAATTACCACCATGCAAGATCATGCCATCTTCCTTCATGACAGGATTATCAGTTACCGCATTCAACTCGGTCTCAACAACTGCCTGGGCAAAGGAAATTGCATCGTAAACAGATCCATGAACTTGAGGCGAGCATCTAATCGAGTAAGGATCCTGAGGAACGGCTGAAGAGCGAGTATTTTTGCTTCCTTTTAGCTTGGCCATAATATCACGTGCCATTAATATCTGTCCAAGCTGACCCCTGAGTTGCATCAAATCTTCGTCAAATGATTGTAGACTGATTCGTAAAACCTCACCTGTCAGGGATACACATGAGTTAGCAAAGTCGAGCAACTTCTTCCCAAGAAGTATCACTACGCAACCTATAGCCGTCGTGAAGCTTGTTCCGTTAATAAGTGATATTCCTTCCTTAGGCTCCAGCGTGATTGGGGAAAGACCAGCCTTCCTCAGAGCTAAACGAGATTCTGTTAGTTCACCCTTGTAATACGACTTACCCTCACCGATCATCACAAGTGCGATATAAGCAGATGGAGAGAGATCGCCGCTAGCCCCCAAGGAGCCGACAGAAGGCACAACAGGGACAACATCTTTGTTCAGCATATCTTTTAGCATCAAAGCCACAGATGGCCTTACACAACTGTTCCCTCTTAGCAGACTGTTCAACTTGATCGCCATAGCGCATCGCACTATTTGTCTAGAGAAGGGAGGATCAACCCCTGTGGAGTGACTTCTTATGAGATTCACTTGCAGCTTCTTCAGATCGTGATCGTTTATCTTTCTGTTCGAAAGTACCCCGAACCCTGTGTTAACACCATAAATAGGCTCATTTCCGGCTATTTTCTTCTCAAGTTTTTCTCTAAATACGGACATTCGTTCGAGAGCCTGCTGAGAAACGTCTAGCTTGACACCACGAAATGCTATCTGATAGACTGTGTCTATGGTCATCGACTCCCCATCTAAAACGAGCACGCTCTTTTGATGTGAGTTTGGCGTTAATAATCTTTCACACCATAAGATATTTTACAATGAATGTACGAACTCCAACTTATGAACGAGCTATCGGATCCATCGTATCCTACCCCCCCATATAAAGATCCTCTTGACAAAAGAATTGTTTCTATAATAAGAAAAAATAACAAGGCTCAGGAAGGAAGTCTGAATATAGTGGGAATACCGTTCGATGGGGCCACTTTGGGAAGAAGAGGATCGAGGCTCGCACCAAACTACATAAGGGACTCCCTACGGTTCGATTCAAACTTCAACGTCGAAACTGGAGACCTCCTACTTGAAGTAAAGATGAACGACCTTGGTGACATGGTGTTCAGTGACGAGGAGATAGATTCGATCCATGGAGATATCCAAAGGCTTGTGTCTCTCAATATAAAGGAAAGGTCATTACTTATCTTACTAGGGGGAGATAACAGTATCTCTTTACCGGCTATTCTCGCATGCGCGAATAGGTATACGAACGTTGGCTTGATAGTGATTGACTCTCATTTTGATTTAAGAGGTAAGATCAGAAATAGGCCAACCAGTGGTTCATCGTATGGTCTTGCAATAGAAGCGCTTGGCTCAAGGATATCAAACAGAGTAGTTGAACTTGGCATTCATGGTTTCGTGAATTCATATAAATATATGAGAAAGGCCCAGCGGATTGGAGTTACATTCTTCACCGCTGAAGATGTTCGAAAATACGGCGCAACAACTTCAGCGAGAAGAGCATACCAGATAGCTGCCGAAGGAGCGGATTGCGTATACCTCAGTCTGGACCTAGATTCGGTGGATATTTCTCAGGTATCTGGGGTAAGCGCCCCTAGTCCAGGGGGGTTGTGTGCCCAAGATGTATTTGACATCATTTATTTCATCGCCAGCCGCCCGAAGGTCAAATGCGCAGATATCGTAGAGACATCCCCGCCACTTGATCCAACAGGCAAGACCCCAGTTGTAGCAGCAACTTCACTCCTCTACATGGCTGCCGGATTCGGCTTACGGGGCTTTTTGTCTCGATAATAACTCCTAGAGGATCCCTAAAGCTTCAACAGCATGCGTGCGTTGGTATCAAGCAGCCTTTTGACTACATGCTGACCAAGTTTGTGACTTATACTTTTAAGATCGTCCATCCATTCGGTTTGCCTTATGAGCGGATAATCAGTACCGAAAAGGACCCTTTCCTTTAATGGACCCTTTATGTAGGTAAGAAGGGTTTTTGGTAGTTGTACAGGTTTCCAGCCGGAAATATCAAGGAAGACATTCTTGTGTCTGAGTGCAACAGCTATGGCTACATCTTGCCAAGGCCAACCAAAATGTGTCAATACCATCTTCAAATCTGGAAAGAGAGTGGCTACCTCATCAATATATTCTGGCTTCCCGTATTTTATGTCACAATGGCTTAGACCAGTGGTCCCGGTGTGAAAGACGATGGGAACGTCGAACTCTTGGCAGATTTCGCACAACAGACCAATTCGTTTATCTGTCGGGTATATTTCATTCACACAGCTATGTATCTTTAACCCTGAAAATTTTAACTCCAATAGCGCATATCTGAGTTCCTTGGCTGCTATCGTTCCTGCGTTCGGATCAATACCCGCAAAGAGTACAAATCGGTCTTCAAACCCCTTGACCAATTTCGCCATCCATTTGTTTGAAATGGTGAAATTTTTGTATTGTGGGTTCTTTGTATAATTTGCATCTTGGCCATGTAGCACAGACCTGTCAACCCCAGCAGCATCCATTTCTTGAACGAAATCCTCAACCGATTCAGGAATCTGATTCAATTTAACATTAAAGTATTTACAGGTATCAACAAGAGGAGAATTTCTGATCACAAAATTCCGTGTCCAGGGATGAACATGGACATCTATTGTCAAGGGTAGAATGGAACAGATTGCATTGTTTAAGTTTTGCTAGTAATGGAATGAAATTAGTTGAACCAATTAATGTAGGAAGGTCATTATGAGTAGGGTAAAACGGCTTGAATACCTCATACCGTCGATTCCCAAACGGTAAAATCTTTTAGGCCACATCTTCTTGACCTTGCGGGTCAAAGAAATTTGAGTATGCAAACTTCTGTTCGAAGAGTGAAGGCATTATTTTCAGTCATAGCTTCTCCCAGTCGTCTTGAAGTACTTCAGATACTTAACACAAAAGGTCCTATGACTTATTCTGAACTCAAAACTCAGGCTGGTTTCAAGGCCAAGAAGGAATCAGGGAAGTTCGCGTATCACCTAAGAAAACTTCTGAGGCAGAATCTAATTGCGCAAAATCGGGCGGAGCGCAAATATATGCTCACTCAACTTGGGAGATTAGTTCTCAACTCTTCAAAGGAAATAGAAAAGCAGGCTTTGATGGAAAGCGGTAGGCTATTTGTTCGTAGCAGCGAGCACAAGATGGAGGAATTCACCACGGATAGGATAGTGCACTCTCTGGTGACCGAGGCGGGAATGCCAGTTGAACTGGCTCAAAGAGTTGCCAGTGAAGCCGAATCGAGGATTTATAAATTTCAAACTGCGTATCTTACGGCGCCGTTAATCCGCGAATTGGTGAATTCGATACTTATTGAGGAAGGTCTCGAAGAGTACCGCCATAGGTTGAGCCGGTTGGGTATGCCTGTATACGATGTAACAGAGATATTCGAAAAGATAGGTCAAAGCCCATACGGCGTTAACCATTTAGTAAATCAGACAGCGTGTTCTGTTTTATCAGAATATCTTTTACAGATACAGTTACCAAGAGATATAACAGATTCCCATCTATCTGGAGACATTAACATTTCAAATGTGGGTTATTGGAGCCTGAAACCCGATACCGCATTTGTCGACCTTTCTGCTGATTCCAAGAATTTAAAAAATGCTGAAGGCAAATTCCCCTTTTTGCCAAGACTCGACCACCAGGACCAAGACCAGCTCGGAAAGCTTTTGGCCATCAACCATCTCCTGTGCGAAGAGACCGGTCGCGATATATACTATGCGGGATTTTCGGATTATTTCACCAATATAGAAGCTCAGGATTTTAGAAGGATCTTCAGTTATCTCGCTTATTCTTATTCGTCGACGAATGAGAGACCTCATACGATGTTCGAGGTGGACGCCAAGGCACAAAAATCCAAACTATCTAGCATACTTTCCGGATATTCACTTTATGCTAAATCAACCCCCATACCTTCTATCGGGCTAGCTTTGAGAAATCCAGACTCGTTAACCAAGGAGAATTATGAATTATTATATGAAATATTAAGAAATAATGGATTACTTTCATTCAACAAAGATGGCGAAAAGAGACGTTCCTCCTTTGGTGTCGTCGATGATGGTCTTATAAAGGCGGGCTCCATATCGCTCGATTCCGTCTCTCTCAACATGCCAAGAATAGCTCTAGAGGCGATGAATGACGAAGTTTATTACCGAACCCGAGTCAGATTGCAATTAGAAAACGCCGTTAATGCCCTGAGAATAAGACGGAAGTTAATAGATTCAAACATCAAAAGAGGACTTCTGCCAGCGTTCAACATGCTTGAGAACATGGTGTATGGCGAATCAGTTTCTTTGAAAGTAAACCTCACTGGATTCGCCGAATCCCTGAGCTTGGTCAAGCCAAATGGGTCGCTGGATGAACTGTTTGAACTACAAAGTGAGACAATTACTTCAGCTTATGAATATTTTACGTCCCTCTCCGATGCACAAGACACAAACTTTTCCTTGATAATGACTAGTGATGAAAGCTCAATAAGATTTCTTCAACTTGACAGAGATAAATTCGGAAGGTCGAAGATCAAGGGCTTGGTCTCGGACAAATATCCGCAGGGGATCAATTTAAAGGCAAACGACCTTTCAGATAAGCATAGGCTTGCTTATGTAAACAACACAATGAAGCTGGTCAAAGGGGGGGTTCTCACCAGATTAACACTGGAATTAAACGAAAGGGAATCAGTTATTCATATACTCAATACAGCTACAAGTGCACTTGATTTTTGTGTGCTATCACCCGTTATCAGAGTTTGCAAGAAATGTGGAAAGAAGCAGTATAAAGATGGGGCCGTAAGATGCGAATCTTGTGGCGGGCCAACAGTTCTTGTCAATAATATTGAAGGCCAAGGTTAGGCTGTTGGGCAGTAGCTAAAACCACAGATAGGACATGTTGCACAACCCTCCTTGAACTCAAGTTTGGTTGCGCATACAGGACAGTTACCATCACTACTGTTCGATTCTGTTGTGATTGTTAAGCGGGCAGGTGTCGGATTTATTAGTATCTGAGATGATGGATTACCTACGCTCTCAGCTTGTGCGGGAGGGGATTGTAGCACTTGGCTCTTGATGGACTTATCTCGAAACACGGTTACGTCTTTACAGCCGAGCTTGTAAGCCTGGAAGTAGGCTGTCTTTATGTCTTCCACTGTCGCGTTTTCTGGAAGATTTGTGGTCTTTGAAATTGACGAGTCGACCCACTTCTGGAATGAAGCTATGGCTTTGATGTGATCGAGTGGTGATATGTCCATGGCTGTAACAAATATACGCCTCAATCTTTCAGGGATATATGGTATTCTCTGAATCCCCCCACCATTCTCCACCACTTGCTTTACAAAATCATCATCATAAAGCCCCTCCTTCTTCATCACCTTTTCAAAGACTCGATCGACATAGTAGAAACTACCAATCGACACATTTTTCTCGTAGACCAAAGAGTAAACCGGTTCTATACCACTGCTGCAACCGGCTATCATCGAAATGCTTCCTGTGGGAGCGATTATTGTGGTATATCCATTCCTTATTCCCTTCTCGGTTATTTCTGTGGCAAGCTCAGCCCAGTCGAAATTCCAACTTAGTTTGTCTTGAAAGCCGCTAAAAGGTAGCTTTCCTTCGGCGTAGCTACTTCCCTTGAAAGTCGGAATCGCGCCCCTCTCCTGTGCAAGCTGCACAGACGCCCTCTTTGAGTGATAGTTAATGAACTCCATCAACTTCTCCATAAATTTTCTCCCTTCGTCCGAGTTGTATGGGAGACCAATTTCGAAAAGAAGGTCAGCCAGTCCCATCACCCCCAACCCTATCTTTCTGGTGGCCAGCGTCATCCTCTCGATTTCCTTAAGTGGATACTTGTTAACATCTATTACATTATCTAGAAATTTCGTTGCAATATATACCGCATCTCTGAGAGAATTCCAATCGACGTCAGTGTTACCATTATCATCCTCTATCACAAAAGCGTCAACATTTATACTTCCCAGGTTGCAGGATTCATTCGGGTACAACAAAACCTCTCCGCACGGATTTGTAGTAACGATTGGCCCCAACTCTTTCAGAAACGGGTTAAACTCGTTCACTCTGTCAAGGAAAATTACCCCAGGTTCAGCACTCTCCCATGCTTGATAAGCTATCATATCGAACAGTTGTCTCGGATTCACCTTGCGAACGACTTCTCCATTCCTTGGATTAATCAAGGGGAAGGGTTCATTCTTCTCGAAATAGCTCCAAAACTCGGGCTTTATCAACACAGATATGTTGAAATTCCTAAGAGCCTTGTTGCCCTCCTTTGCCTTTACGAACTTCTCGATGTCAGGATGGTCTATGTTTAGGATCCCCATGTTGGCACCTCTTCTTATGCCACCCTGCTTTATCACCTCGGTCATCGTATCGAAGAGACGCATGAAGCTGACAGGCCCCGAAGCCATACCAGAAGTGCTTCTTACAAAATCCCCTTCCGGCCTCAACTTCGAAAAGTTGTAGCCCACCCCCCCACCGGCTTTGAATATAATGGCTGCATTGCGTAGGGTTTCCATTATACTGTCTATCGAATCCTCTATATCGAGCACGAAGCACGCCGAACCCATCCCCAGCCAGTTTCCAAAATTGGCGATGGCAGGAGTGTTTGGAAGGAATTTCCGACTTACCATTATGTTGAAATATGTTTCGATCTCACGCTCGTATTTATCGAATTCCCCTGAATCGAACATCCTCATAAGTTCTGTCCAGCCAACCTTCAGTTTGCGTTCTTCGTTAAACCTATCATATAGCCTTCTGAACGCTTCAAAATGAAATTCATTGAATTCATACTTACCCAACTTCAGCTTTCGAAAATTGGGTCCAGCTGGTTCCCTTAGTTCCTGCGAGCCGGATACATCGTATACTTTCAGGTCATAAAAGAGACTTGGTATTGTGGTGTGTATGGCGACTCGTGTAAACAGTGCCTTTGGGGTTTCAAGAAGCGCCCCCCTTTCGTCCTTCTTGAGGTATCTTGCCTTGAGCACACGTAACGCATTAACATCAAATGACTTGTCCACTTCGTCGATTTCCTGTTTTTCAAGAATCTTCTTCTTCTCATCCCTGAGCTCTGTCCTCTTTTGTCGGTATAGTATGTACGCCTTAGCTACCCTAACATCGCCTCTTTCAATAAGGACCCTTTCAACAACATCCTGTATGTCTTCGACTCCTGGTACAGAGTCCTCTGGAAACAAAGTTTCCAGCTTACGCACAACTTCTACAGCGAGACGCTCGGCTACAGTCTTATCCTTCCCACCGGTTGCCATGATGGCCTTCCAAATGGCTTCGGTTATTTTTGCCGGCTCAAACCTTACGACTCTCCCGTCCCTCTTTCTAACGTTTTTAATACGAGATTCGATTGCTAACATGGTACCACCTATCTAAATCCTCCCGCCTATTATGTACGTAGTTATTAAGGAGGACATATATCATAATTTTGACAAAATAAAATCAGCAGATATTTGACAGGGGGGCTATTGTATTATCAACTCAATTAGCCAAGCCTATACAATTTGACAAGTTCTCACTTCTCATGAGCTCAATCGCATTATTGCGAGGGCAAGGTCGCCGTTTGACTCCTCTAAGGCGGCCTGCGCCTTTTCCCTAGAAACTCCTGTCTGTGACATAATGAGCACGACGTCCTCTTCCTTGAATTTAGGTGACTGGAGGGGTACCTCCTCAACTTCAGACGAGGCAACCTGAAATATCTTACTCCCCTTCGCCGTTATCTCGAAAACCTGAGCATTCTTGAGATGAATCTCCTTCTGAGTTGTGACTATGGTGACTTCTTTGACACCTTCTATTTCATGCATGTTTAGCCCCATTCGTTCCATCATTCGCCTTGTTTGGCGGTTGTCTATCAAACAAAATTCGGATTCATATATTAGCTTAAATTCTTTTCCAATCCTTTTTGCTCAACCCCGAGCCGGACTCTGACAGCCACCCCTCTTTTGAATGAGAGCATATACTCTCTCGGGAGAAGCGCCTTCCCCGTCGCCAAGAGCTTCCATCTTTTATCTACAACAGCGACATCCATTCCCGGCGCAACATTAGAGCCAACCTTACTTACATGTTTGCAGAAGAGGCTGAACCCCTTCTTTATTTCATTCTCAAAACCATTCTTTACAAGCACACAGCTATGTCGAAAGATCCTTTCCTTCATGAGAAATGTAGCGCACTCGATGGAGAGGGCGATCATCCCATTTTCTTGTATGGTGGCGAATACGGTACCATTCCTGATTACCTGTTTTAATCTGGAACTCTTTCGAGATTCCAGATATTCGAGCTCACTCCATGGAACAGAGTTGGCAACCCCCCTGCCGTAAAGGTATTCCAGAAGCATTCTGAACCTTATTTCGTTGATAGACATGCAAAAGTATTTTTAACACATCTTTATTAAACATCTCCAACCGGATGAACGCTGCCATGACCGTGTGCGAAGTATGTGGTACCAAGATTGTTGGTGAACAGCTTCAAGCAGAGATAGATGGCGCTACCCTTGTCGTTTGCCCAAGGTGTGCCAAGCTTGGGAAGCCAGTCAAACAACTTTTTTCTGTAGCATCCTTATCTCACAACACCTCAACTCAGATGTATCGTAAACCCGAACAGGTGATAGCTGACGATTCACTGGTGGTAAGGGACGACTATCCAACAATAATAAGGAATGCTAGGACTTCGATGGGTTTGACACAGGAACAGTTGGGCATGAAGGTCAACGAGAAATCTTCGGTTATCGCAAAACTTGAAACTGGCAAACTGAAACCAAGCATTCAACTGGCGAGGAAGCTGGAGAACCTGATGAAGGTTCATCTTCTCGAAAGGGACCAGTCGCTTTAATATGCCCGGAGAACCCTTTCAGACAGCGATTTTGGTCACCTTCAAGGACGAAGACATCATAGAAGAAGCCATAGGGTTGGCACAGGCCGGAGGATACTCTCCTGTCGAAATAGTAACCATTAAGGAATTGCGTCACGGAAGGTTTGGTATTGGTGAAGGAAAGGCCGACCTTCTAAGGGAAATCATTCAATCAAACAAAGCCAGTCACATTATAGTGGATGATAGTTTGAGTGTATCGGAAAGCTACAATCTTGCCAGATATTGTGGGTGCGAGGTGGTGGATAGAGAAAAGCTTGTACTGCAAATATTTGCAAAGAGGGCAAAAACTGAGGAGGCCAAGCTACAGGTCAAATTAGCCGAACTGTCATACGAGCTACCGAGGGTTAGGGAGTCTGTCAAGATTCAAAAGTTGGGCGAGCAGCCTGGCATGTTCGGGTATGGTTCATACGAAGTTGAAAAATACTTCAGAAGTATAAAAGCCAGAATGGATACAACCAAAAAGAAGCTGGCAAGGATCGAATCGAGAAGAGATCTGTTCAGGCTTCGGAGGAAGGACTTTGGTTTGCCTACGGTGTCTTTGGCTGGTTATACATCAGCTGGCAAAACAACGTTGTTTAACGCCCTGACGAGGTCGCAGCAGCCCGTTTCTCCGAAGATATTTTCAACTTTAACAACAACTACACGAAGAACAAAATTAAACCACATCGACATACTCGTTTCTGATACCGTTGGGTTTATTAGTAGACTTCCACACTATATGATTGAAGCATTCAAGAGCACCTTGGAGGAATTAACATACTCCGACCTCATCCTTCTGGTAATAGATATCAGTGAACCGATGGAACGGTTTGCTTCAAAGCTCGAGGTTTGCCTTGATACGCTTTCGGAGTTGAAGGTTCAAGATGATAAGATAATGGTGGTATTCAACAAGGCTGATAAACTGGACTCTGTTGATAGCAGAAGACAGATAAAGAGTATATCTGAGAGTTTCAGGAGTTCCGTTTTGATTTCAGCTAGAAATGGAGAAGGTTTGGATGACCTGAAGAAAGAGATTGAAAAACATCTAATCAGTGAAAGTGTTGCTCTGATTCAAAATTCATCTGCAGAGGCGCCTAGCTTATTGAATGATTCACAAAAACGGGTTGTTGTTACATGACATCCTCCAACGGGTGAACCGTTGGCTTCCGTACTTTTTCTGAGGGTTGCCGAGGTGCTTGCTTGCGCGCAATCCTCTGGGAGTTTTGTATGGAAGCTACCAAGTTATCAGGGGCTGGGCGGGTGAGGGTTCTTCCTTCATCCATGGTAGATTGGAGCCGTTGCCATTCTTCATGGACTTATTTACATGGTTCCAGATGTCCTCATGTTCACCAGTCCAGCATCAACTTGCAAGGACCTTGGCAGTATGTGTCCTCCTCTTCTGGGATGAAGAAGGAGAGGGGGGCTTCTTGCTTTCGGTGTGCCCCACTGTAGCTACCAGAAATTATCATTCTTGATATATTAGCATTGGGGAAACAAATTTATCCCATCGACAAAGTGTGGGTTTCTTTGTTTCCCTAAACCTCTTCTTTTGCTAACTGGACTCCATTAACCTCTTGCTTCTTTCTTGTGGTAGAACTCTTAATTTCGCCTCAGGAAAAACCAGTTCAAGCTCCTTGCCCTCATAAATTCTATCGAGAAAGAGGGCCAGAGCAGCCACCTCCGAATGAGGTTGGTGACCTATAGCTATATTGAAATCAACTAACTTGAAGTAGTCTATTGGAACTTTGCTTGCCCCGATTATAAGCAAAAGATTGCTTTTGAGAGACGCGTCCTTTAGTTTTTGTAAGTATTCGGAAATGGGCAGTCCATACATGGTCAGGTGAACCGCGGCACCATCATTCTCCCTCCAACCCTTAACGAACATAAGCGGATTCTTGATATATTCAACTGTGAAATTACCTCCCCATTTATTGGATAGCCTACTAATGCTATCCTCCATTTTTTCATCCCTATCGCCAGAATAGTACATCCTGATAGCTCCGAACGCTCTACCAACCAACGCACAGTGTGTGGTTATTCTCTTGTCTCTTTCTCTCCTATGATTAAGTCTAAGTATATATACCGGAGGTCTGAAGACTGGTAACACCTCTTTCACGACACCCATCGATCCTCTGGGGTACTTCTTGGGATAAGGTTTTAAAGTTGAACTTACAATATGCAAATGAACTTATTGAAGAAACTACAGTATGAAGATTCGTTTGTTAAGGTTGCGGGGCTACTAGGAGGGGACGAATACATCAAGGTAGCCAGAGCACTTCTAAATAATGAGAACGCCACAGATGAAGAAATAGCAAGCGCCACCGGATTAAAGATAAACATTGTCCGGCGTGCCCTTTATGACCTGTTCGGAAAATCATTGATATCGGGGATCAGGGTGAAGGATCCAAAAAGGGGATGGTACGTCTACCAGTGGAAGGCCCAGGCAGACCAGGTTGAAGCATTCTTGAATAACAGAAAGAGGAAGATATTGGACAGGTTAAAGCGCAGGCTGGAATACGAAAGGTCACATAATTTTTACTTCTGCGGTACCCAAAGTTGCATGAAAAGAACATTTGAAGAGGCAATGGACCTCGACTTTAAGTGTCCCGAATGCAGCAATCAGCTAGTTCCGTACGACAATTCTGAGCAGATAATGGCTATTGAATGGAAGATCAAGCAACTTGAAAAAGAGATTCCTTCTGTCTCTTCATGATCACCAAGTAATCCTTCCCCGTATCTGACATGTGTATTGCACAGACTTCACTCATAGAATTTAGTGAATGAATACTACTAATCCAGTCCGAAGCCTTGAGAAGACTAAGCACGAGCAGCCCGTCCGCCTTCAACGTCCTGACAGCCTCTGTCAGCGCAGTCCGTGTATCTAAGGCATGATGCAGGGAAGTAAAGAATGTATCAACACAGAAAGCCTCATCCCTAAACGGGAGACTGCACATATCTGCCTGGACAACCTCAAAATCTTTCTTTGAGGCTATTCCCAGCATTCCTTGCGAGATATCTACACCAACTATGACCCCAGCCCCCATCCATTGCATCGAAATACCAGTGCCACATCCTATATCGAGAATGGCTCCGTTTACAGTTAAATCCAAATCCTTTAGGAATGACAGTTTCGAGCTTTGCTCCTCAAAGTATAGAGAGTCATATGTAAGGCAGCTAGCATCATAACTTGCCTGTATGGCCCTGACTCTATCGTACCTCTCAGAATAACCAAACTCGTTTTCTCTATTCATAAAAGGTCGTTTAATGTAATTAGTAGTGCGCTTCAAGAAGTTACTTGGCAATCCCCCTTGGACATGTGACTAACCCAAATAGCATCATCTTCAAAGGTTTGTCCACACCTTTCACATTTGAATATCCATTTACCCCCGATCGGGTCTAATTGATTACCCCGCTGATCCAGCAGAACCACGTCATGATTCTTTATTTTATGCTTATATAGAAAAATCCGTGCTTTTTCTCTGCCCCCGACTTCCAGCACCACCCGCCCCTCCGTCTTGCAATATACCCTATACTTGGGACGTTGCAATAAACCTCCAAGTGCCGGCAAAGCGATTCACTCTTGCGTGAAGAGCCTTGTTGGGTACACATATTTCCTTTGCTACAAATCATCATGTATAACTCTTCAACACAGCAGAACCTACAACACATCGAATTGAGAAGATTCAAACAAAGATTTTTTACTGACCAAACATCACTAGAATCAATGAGTGAAAGGGTTAACGGAGTCTCAACAAGCGAAGTGATAACGTTAGGAGGCGGATGTTTCTGGTGTACCGAAGCTGTATTTTCAGAGATAAGGGGTGTAAAAAGCGTTAAACCCGGCTACTCCGGAGGGCATGTAGCGAACCCAACGTACGAAGAAGTCTGTACAGATACAACAGGGCATGCTGAAGTTGTGCAGATAGAATTTGACCTCCATTTAATCTCATTAGAGCAGCTATTAACAATATTCTTTACCATTCACGATCCAACAACACTGAACAGGCAGGGGGCCGATGTCGGTACACAGTATCGTTCCGTGATCTTTTACCATAACGAAGAACAAAGGAAAGTAGCGTTGAATGTTATGCGAGAAATTGCGAAATCAGGGATATGGAATAGAGAAATTGTTACAAAGCTGGAACCTTTTAGTGTATTTTATCCAGCAGAAGAGTATCATGTAAATTATTTCAAGAGGAATCCTACACAACCGTACTGTCAGATGGTCATAGCACCGAAGATTGCAAAGTTCAGGAAACATTACTTGGAGATGTTAAAGTCGGGCTGAGTGATTCGGCCCGCATCGATTCCGGCATTAACTTCGGCTATTTTATCGATCAAAGAGTCCCGTTTGCTCCAGTAAAGATCATCGATTTCCGGAAGATACCATGATTCACCGGCATAGATAGATCGTAGTTCTTGAAGCCTTGCAAGACTCTTTGAAAGATGATGCAAGACATCGCCTCTCTCAAACGTCGTTCCATTATACAATACAAGCTGACGCTCGGACCAGTCCCCTGGCTGGTCCATTCCCGGAAAGTAGGTTGGCAGCATAAGCTTGAACACTCTTTCCGGAATTACCGACACAAGTTTGACGTGATCGCCTGTCCTCATTTTTAGCTCATCATCTATCCCATAAACTGGCATGTCGTATCCGTTAGATGCCAGTGCAGTCAAATCTTCTACTGCTATAGCAGTAAGGGATATCTTTTGCTGATTGCAGAATTCTAATATTCTTCTATAGCCAACCTCAGATATAAAGCCGTACAGGACTACTCGGTCTATGTTTGCCCCTTTCTCCTTACACAATGAGAGGATTCGATCGATAGATAGAATAGAGCTGCGCCCTGTAGCTTCTGTATCAGGTTTTACGAGCGTGTAACGCTTTCCACTATCAACCTTAAGATCACTCATATAGACAGTTTCCAAATCATTTTCTGAATGGTCCCTGTAAGACGTTCGTATGTACCTCGGACGAATGTAAAAATCCTTAATTTCAAACCCCGAATCATTTTTCATTACGTCTCGAAGCCTGTATCCTGGAGCCGCCCTCAACACATGCTCAAAGATGATATTTGTGTTAAGTACACCCATGCCTTTCATCAGATCCCATACCTTAGCAGAAAGGGATCTGTTCAATGAATCAAACTCTTCGCCCACTATCGATGGATCGGTCGCAAGCCTTCTACCTTCTACAGAATCTATAATATACAAATCACTTTGGCCAGAAACCCTGTACAAAGACAAATTATGGCTTTCTCGCATAACGGACGTCGATTCGAAATCGAAGCTAAATGATTCAACTATTGTTTGTGCCCACCGATCAGGCATTACTTGGGGTCGGAAGTTCTGATGTATAAGGAGTACTGAAGCAATTGAATCGGTATGAATTATGGATTGTTGATACTATCAAGCTCAGCGGCAAGTTTTTGGTCAAGGTTCAAATCTGAGGCCTGGCAATTTTGCTCCACCTGTTCGACAGAGGATGCACCCACTATCGGGGCGGTAACGGCCGGATTCTTCAAAACCCAAGCTAGCGCAAGAGTGGAGGGGGCTAACCCTACCCTTTTGGCAATGCTGACCAATTTCTCGACGGCACGATAATCTGTCTCTGGGTTCACTCTTTCGAAGAATCTTTGATTTATTGCACCTCTGCTGCCCGGAGGAGGCGGTTTTCCTTTTTCATATTTGCCAGTAAGAAAGCCGCCCATGAACGGACTATATGTGAAAACAGAGATAGAGTTGCTTATACAGTAAGGAAACAATTCATGTTCTGCTTCTCTTTGGAGGAGGTTGTACCTTGGCTGAATGGCTGTAAACTTAACCAGCCTTTCATTATCCTGAATTACCCGTGCTTCTTTAATCAGATTCAAGTCGTAGTTTGAGCATGCTACAAATCTGACCTTTCCATCCCTTACGAGTTCATTAAGAGTCTCAAGAGTTTCCTTTAAGGGAGTTTCGTGGTCCGGGCGGTGCAAATAGTAAACATCGATATAGCTGGTACCCAACCTTTTAAGACTCTGCTCCACCGCCCACAGTATGTGTTTCCTAGACAAACCCTTGGCTCCAGGCACCCCTAGAATCTCATTACCAACCTTGGTCGCTATCATTACATCGTTTCTTGAGCCTGCTATTGCCTTACCAATGATTTCTTCCGACCTACCCTGCACATAGACATCGGCGGTATCAACTATATTGACGCCCAAGTCAAGTGCTTTCCTTATTATTTTAATCGACGTTTGTTCATCGACCTGTTTTCCAAAGTTGTTTGAACCAAGGCATATCTTGGAGACCTTTATGGAAGTGTTTCCGAGAACATCGTATTTCATAGCTAGCCGCCATGACGAGGCGTCTCTAAAAAGATTAGTATATTATTTTAGGAATGTTTGTATATGACTCTCGCGTAATGAAATTTATGCGTGCAGTAATAGAATTTGGAAGAGCCACAGACCTAACACACACCATATTTGATGGTATGACGACCTATGTGGGCGACCCGAAACCGAGCATTAAGAGAGTAAAAACTCTCGATACTGATGGAGTAAACCTGAGTAGATTGACACTAGGCTCCCACACCGGAACTCACATCGATGCGCCGTTCCATTTCATAAATGGTGGCAAAACCGTGGACCAGCTCGAGGCAGATAGCCTATGTGCAGAGGCGGTGGTGCTGGATTTTTCCCAGAAAAGCCCAGGTTCCGGCATTGGCAAGGACGACCTTTCTACCTACGATAAAATGGTTAACCCTCACGACATTGTGCTTTTGTACACTGGGATGAGTAGACATTGGAAGGAAGAATGGGCTAGGAGGAAATTCATATACCTTACAGAGGATGGAGCCGACTGGATGGTAAAGCATAAGGTTCGGGCAGTGGGAATAGATTACCTCAGTGTAGAAAAGTTCGGGTCAACTCAAAATCCAGCGCACAAAAAACTACTTGAGAATGGGATTCTTATAATAGAGTCGCTCAACGAGAATCTTAGCAGATTTCTGGGAAGGCGTATAATTTTGATATGTCTTTTCGTGAAGACAAAGGGGACGGACGGCGCCCCCGCCAGGGCGCTAGCATATCCATTAATTCAACATTAAATCCTCGTATCATACACATATATCAACCATCAGGTCTCTGAAACTTGGAATTTTCTGTCTTTGACGGTTAAGATATCTAGCCCAAATCTCAGCAACTCTTAACTCATATCAATATCAACATGTGAACATGAGAAAAATATACACTGGTATCTGGTCACCCATGCCAACACCTCTGGACTCGACAGGGGAGATTGATGTGAAAAAGATTCCGGAGCTTGTTGATTACTTACTGGAGGGAGGGGTCGATGGACTCTTCCCCTTAGGAACTACAGGAGAATTCGCCTTTCTCTCCGAAGAAGAGAGACATCTCATGATAAAGGGTGTGGTGGATTCTACAAATGGAAGGGTGCCGGTGGCAGCGGGAATATCCGACACATCTATTGAAAGGGTTATACGAAATGCAAAGGATGCAGAACAACTAGGTGTGGACGCGGTCGTTGCAACTCCACCCTTTTACTTCTCGGTCGGGGAAGAAGGCATTTACAACTTTGTCTCAACGATAAGCAATAGGACCAACATTCCACTGATATTGTATAATATTCCAGATTATACAAGGAACCCGGTATCCGTGGACCTCCTAAGAAGAATGATAGACGAAGAGCTGATCGTGGCAATGAAATACACAGAGAATAATCTATCCAAACTCATTCAATACCTGAGAGCATCTAATTCCAGAATATCCATATTTAATGGGACATTTGCTTTAACATATTCATGTCTTTCCTTTGGCGGTTCTGGCAGTGTGATTTCAGTAGCAAACATTGACCCTAAGAATGCTTCCAGGATTTACGACGCATTCAGAACAGGAAGATTAAAGGAAGCGGCTAAAACCCAGTTAGAACTGGCAAAGGTTGATCAGATACTTTCGGTTGGAGTTTTTCCTGCAGCCATGAAGTATGCTATGGAACTATTAGGGCAGAAGGTGGGTGGGCCAAAACCCCCCATACCACCTTTGTCTGATTCAGAAAAGACTATTGTAAAAAGGCTCCTTGCTGAAGCAAAGCTGTTAGAATCTGCGCACAGGTAACCGGCAAACCATTAGTGGCCAGACTAGTTGCACATCAGTCATACAATGCAGATCCTAAGCCTAACTGTTCTTCGATTCTTATGAGTTCATTATATTTTGAAGTTCTTTCACCTCTTGCAGGTGCTCCTGCCTTGATATATGCACTTTCGACTGCCGTTGACAAATGAGATATGAACACATCTTCAGTCTCTCCGGAGCGATGAGATACAACGGTCGAGAGACCAGATGTATGGCAGAGTTGTACCGCGTTCATTGTTTCGGAAACAGATCCAATCTGATTTGGTTTGATAAGAACAGCGTTGGCAGCCCGGACAGATAATCCCTTCCTTATTCTGTCAGGATTCGTTACAAAGAGGTCATCCCCTATCACCATCACCCTGTTTCCTAACTTGCCAGTAATAGTTGCAAAATCCTCGAAGGAATCCTCATCAAAGGGATCTTCCATTGTATTTAGATTATATTCTTGTACAATTGACATGTAATAATCAAGAAGCTCCTCGGCCGTTAACATCCTACCATCTATTTTGTATTTCTGGTTCTGCCTATCAAAAAAGCTTGATGAGGCAGCATCAATTCCGATTCTTACACTCGATTCATCATAACCTGCCTTTCTGATAGCCTTCGAAATGGCGTCTAGCGGCTCTCTAGTATTTGTCATAGGCGGCGCATAACCACCTTCGTCTCCCACATTTGTTGATGTAGTACCACATTCATCCTTCAATACTTCTTTCAAAACATGATACACTTCTGCTCCCATCCTTACCGCGTCGGCAAATGAGTCAGCTTCTATGGGTTCCAGCAGAAACTCCTGTATAGAAAGACCATTCCCTGCGTGTTTTCCACCATTGATCACATTCATCATAGGGCGGGGCAACTTGTATTCATTTCTCTCAGCAAGAAATCTGTAAAGAGGAACCCCCTTCGAAGATGCTCCCGCCCTAGCTACCGCCATGGAAACAGATAGTATGCTGTTCGCCCCGAGTTTGCTTTTGTTAGGAGTACCATCTAGGTCTAGCATGATCTTATCAACAAACTCTACATCACAAGGGTCCCGGCCAAATAATTTTGGCGCTATTACTTCGTTAACATTCCTTACTGCATTCAGAACTCCCAGACCACGGTAGCGAAGTTTGTCTCCATCTCTCAGCTCCACCGCCTCGTGCACCCCGGTAGACGCCCCGGATGGTACTATGCCCCTTCCAAAGAAACCAGATTCTGTTATTACATCGGTTTCAACAGTCGGGTTCCCTCTAGAATCCAACACCTGCCTTGCGCGAACATATTTTATCTTATCAGCCAATGTAATTATCCTGTACTGTTTGTCATAAGGGGCTAAATAAGTAATTTCAAACTATGACTCCAGCGACACCCTTAAACGCATGCTCCAGAAGAAGTATTAGATTGCCAAAGATAAATGAAGCCGAAATATTCCAAGTTGGTGAACCTACTTCTGCAGGGGGCGCAACGTGGGCGGGCAACTCCATCTTGCTGAAGCTCACAACCTCTGATGGCATGGTCGGTTGGGGAGAGGCTGTCCCTACCTTGAGGGTGCAACCCGTGATACAATCGCTTCACGAGGTATCTCGTGTGTACGTAGGGAAGGACCCATTTAACACAGAAATGAATATACACGAATGGCACAAGCACGACTTTTATCTTCCCGTATCATTTGAGTCAACCACGGCTTTGAGTGCATTTGATATAGCCTGTTGGGATCTGATTGGCAAGTATCTCGGGACCCCGATATACAGATTAACAGGTGGATTATTCAGACCAGAAATCAGACTATACGCAAACGGTTGGTATGATGGGTGTGTCACTCCCGAACAGTTTGGAACCCGTGCGAAAAAATTTACTAAAATGGGGTACACGGCGCTGAAATTCGATCCGTTTGGGAGTTATTATGACTACATAGATGAGAAGGGTTTAGAGATGGCATACCAGAGGGTAAAAGCGGTCAGAGATTCGACCGGTGGTAAGACTCAACTTCTGATAGAACATCATGGAAGATTCAACCCGAATTCGGCCATAATGATAGCAAGAAGATTGGAGGAGTTTGACCCATTATTCATGGAGGAGCCGGTTCATCCAGAGGATTTGGATGGGTTGAAAAAGTATAGGAATTCAGTCCATCTAAGGGTTGCACTGGGTGAGAGAATTTTGACCAAGGAGCAGGTCGCGTTCATGCTTCAAAACGATCTGACAGATTTTCTACAGATCGACATTACGAATATAGGAGGTATAACGATAGCCAAAAAAGCGACATCCATAGCCGAAGCTTATGGAGTTCAAATGGCATTTCACAACGCATTTGGACCCATACAGAACGCTGCAACAATACAGCTTGACGCTTCAATACCAAACTTCCTGATACAGGAGTCGTTTTACGATTGCTTCCCCAAATGGAAGATAGAGCTTATCAGGAACAGTTACAAGGTAACGAATGGGAAATGCCTCGTCCCTGATAAGCCTGGACTTGGCTTGGAAGTGAATGAAAAGATTCTGGATACATATAGTGCAGAGGGACAAGAAGCATTCAATCCCTCCGAGCCTGTTTGGGTTGTCAAAGGCACATGGCATGACTAAAAATCAGTATGGAGTTAGATTGATACCAGCGTATTACACTATTGACACACCAGTTTGGTGAATGAAAATCGAAGCTCATTGATAACCTGCGCAGGACAAAGATTGTGTGTACACTCGGCCCTGCAGAAAAATCACTCTCAGACATCATCGCTCTTGCCAGAGCGGGGATGGATTGTGCTCGTATAAATTTCTCGCATGGAACCCTTGTTGAACATGAAAACAAGATCCAAATGGTCAGAGCCGCCGAATCCAGACTCGACTTGTACATTCCCGTAATGCAGGATCTTCCTGGACCCAAGCTGAGGGTTGGGATCTTACGAAATGATTCCGTCTTCATAAAAAAGGGGGCCAGTGTAGTGTTAGATACACTACACGATAATCAGGTTTCGTCTGACGAAATACCCATAAAATACAGGAGTCTTGAAAATTACGTATCTCCCGGAACAACGATCTTTATGGCTGACGGATCAATAAAGCTGGAGGTAATATCAGTAGAAACTGGAAAGATAAAGTGCAAGTGCATCGTGGGCGGAGTTCTTGAGTCAGAGAAGGGTGTTAACATACCCACATTGGCTGCAGACTTTAATACATTCACAGAATCAGATGAAAATTTTCTTCGATTCGGAATAAAGAAGGGGGTGGATCTCGTAGCTGTATCCTTCGTTAGATCCGCAAATGACATACTCATAGTAAGAAAGAGGGCCAATGAATTTGGTGGCAATCCCATGATAATAGCCAAGATCGAGAAGAAAGATGCAGTGTATAGTATTGAAGACATATCGATCAAATCAGACGCTGTGATGGTTGCCAGAGGGGACTTAGGAGTAGAAAACCCAATTGAGGAAGTTCCCATAATACAGAAGAAAATTATAATGGTTTGTAGACGAAATGGTGTACCCGTAATAACAGCAACACAGATGCTGGAATCTATGGTGAATAACCCCACCCCCACGAGGGCCGAAGTTACAGATATAGCCAACGCCATACTTGATGGAACAGACGCTCTCATGCTCTCGGAGGAAACTGCGATTGGGAGCTACCCGGTAGAATGCGTCAGGGTGCTTAATAAAGTGTCAATTTTAACGGAAATGAACATGCAGAGGGGCATGCTCCCCGATGATAAGGTCACCCCTGATAACCTGATAGATGCTCTTAGTAGAGGGGCCAACACACTGGCCAATGACATGCATGCGAAACTCCTGGTATCACTAAACGATTCTGTTCCCATGGTGGCCAGAATTGCAAGGTTCAGACCAAGGGCTCCCATAATATGTATTACGTCCACCATTCAACAGGCAAGAAAGTTGCGAATTGTGTGGGGCGTTTTTCCTGAAATTCTCAAACTTTCCGATCCAATACATAGATTGGGCTCTGCAGTGGCCTTATTATCAAAGGAGTGGTCCTTGAAGGAAAAAGAAAGAATGATAATAGTTTCGAGTGATATATCACTATCTAAACATGAAGGTGAATTAATATTTGTCGCGCAGGCCAAGGGTGATGGCGGAAACAAGAACAAGGGTTGAATTGGATATGAACGAAGATCTATTATGATAAAGCATCCTATTCTACCCCTGCCGCTAAGATAGTAACATCCCCAACATTAGTGCAGGTTACTCCCGTCTTCAATAGACTTCCCGTGATCTTCAAACATGAATAAGAATCATTATTTTCCAAGAAATCATCTATATCCAAATTGTTCGTTTCGGCCTTGGCGAATGTCGTACCATCAATTATACCACCTGCAACATCTGTAACCCCATCGATACCATCTGTTCCGAAGGAGCAAACAACAATGTTGTGAAGATTGTAGACCCCTTTGCAGGCTGAAAGTACAACCTCTTGGTTTCTGCCTCCTTTCCCGTTTCCCTGCACCTTTACTGTTGTTTCTCCTCCAAAGATCAAAGCCACAGGCCTCCTGAAGGTGGATTTTTCATCAGCAATTCCCCTTGATATTGATGATAAAATTCTGCCAAAACCTTTTGCCTCGCCGGTGATCTGAGTAGTCATTATGAAAGTCCTATAGCCCTTCTTTTGAAGTGTGCTCCTTGCACCTGCACACGCGTCAAAATTATCACCTATGAGAATGTTTTGAACCCTCCTGAATACGTGTGAGCTGGGTTTGGGGGTTTCTGAAACTGAACCGCTTACACCCATCTCCAGTAGCCGTTTAACAGATATTGGAGAAGTGTCCCAAATATTCCTTTTTTTAAGTATAAAGACAGCATCTCTAAATGTGCTAGGGTCGGGTGTGGTCGGTCCGGATGCTATGGTCGAAAGGTCATTTCCAACAACGTCGGAAACAATCATTGTAATTACCGAAGCTGGATAGAGACGCTCCGCAAGTCTTCCGCCCTGTACAGCAGAGAGGTGTTTGCGAACTACATTCAATTCGTAAATGTCAGCTCCTGATTTTTGCAGGGATAACGTTATGTTCGTGACATCTTCCAAACTAATACCATCGAAAGGAAGGGCCAGTAGTGACGAACCCCCACCTGATATCAAGCATAACACAAGATCATCAGCGCTTGGTTTTCCTACCATCTCAAGCATCCTCTCTGTATTTTTGAACCCAGACCTGTCCGGGGATGGATGAGAACCAAACCCGATTCCTATACGTTGAGTGGTGACCAAACCCTTATGAGTGTGTGGCACGATTACAAGCCCAGCATAAATTTTTTCGCCTAACAAATCTTCTATAGCGACGGCCATTCTTGCAGATGCCTTACCGGCGCCCACCACGAATAACCTTTTAAAATTGTGGAGATTGTAACGCTGGCCGCCTGCAACTATATTTACACCATCGAATCTTACATATCTTTTCACCATTAGATATGGGTCCGCATTGGCAAGTGACGAATCTACTGATTTTAATACATCTGCATGAACCTCTGTTGGAATAGGTTGCGTCGAAGCTCCATCCCAGATCACAGCTTTGGCGCATTTTGTAGTCTTGTTCAATGGTATACTAACCTACGGACCAGCTTCTTTAATGTTAAACCTATTGTACTTTTTAAGACCTAATTTAATAAGCAGGTGCGAATATCATGAGTCATGAAATCAATTCTCGTGACTCCTGGTAAAAAGAATAGCGTGAGACTCGAAGACACAGAAGAGCCAGCGACTCCTGAGGGCTACGCCCTTCTGAGGCCGATAAGGGTTGGGTTCGACCGTACCGACCTTGATATCAACGATGGGTTGTACGGAAAGCCACCACCCGGGTCTGATTCTCTTGTGGTGGCCCACGAATGCTTGGCGCAGATAGTGAAGATCAATGGTACATGTTATGACCTCCAAGTGGGTGATTATGTTGTCCCAACTGTAAGGAGACCTGATGATTGCGCGAACTGTAATGTTGGGGAATCAGACATGTGTATAACGGGCAATTATAAGGAACACGGGATCAAAGAGTTGAACGGTTTTGCGTCAGAGCTAGCGATATCCGACTTCGTATTTTTGGTCAAAGTTCCTGATGATTTGCTCGATGTAGCAGTTCTGCTTGAGCCGATGAGTGTGGCTGAGAAGGGCATAATTCAAGCCTTCAAAATTCAACAGCGAATGACGTGGCGACCTTCCAGAGCTCTCGTGCTGGGCGCCGGGCCGCTGGGCATACTGACAACATTTCTGCTTCGAGTCAAGGGTCTAGAGGTTTACACCGTTGCAACTAGAGGCAAGGATAGTTTGAAGGCCAAGCTCGTCGAAGAATCAGGAGCTACATACATCAACGCTGGGGAGGAACCTCTGCAAAAACTGGGAATGTTTGATCTCATACTGGAGGATACTGGCGTAGTAGAGGTAGCCGCGCAGGGTCTTGGTTTGTTACGACCAAATGGCGTTATGTGCACACTTGGAATATACAAGGCGGAAGACATAACCATTGATATTGGGTCCATCCTTACAGGTATGGTTTTGGAGAACAAACTTGTATTCGGTTCCGTGAACGCGAACAAATCTTATTTCGAAGCTGGACTGAACGACTTCAGACTAGTTCAGGAGAGATACCCTGGCCTTCTCATAAAGATGATAACTACAAGACTCAAACCAGGTGATTTTAAGAAGGCGTACCAGCCTTCTAGGGAGGATGTGAAGACGGTTGTCGAATTCTCATGAATTATACAGTTTCAAGCCACATCAATTCGCCATACCTTTGACCGAATAAGATAGTATCAGCCATGGTATGGTTATAAGGGAGACAACCATTCATTTTCTGAACCCAGAAGTTTTCAATCAGGCCCGGCGGAGTCTGCCCTATCTATTTGTTTCAGAAATGCTTTAGAGCCTCTGAGGTTAATACGTTGATGTATTAATGCTCCTTCTTACTAACGACGATGGCGTATACAGCCCCGGTCTTGTTTCTCATGCTAAAGCCCTGAGAAAAATAACGGAGATTAGGGTCGTCGCTCCGCGTGGCGCACAGAGCAGCTCAGGAATGAGCATAACTTTTCATCGTCCTGTGAGCATAAGTGAAGTGAAACAGGGATGGTATGAGGCCATCGCACTCACTGGAACACCATCTGACTGTGTTTTTGTAAGCGTTCACAAACTCTTCAAAAGGAAGAAGATAGATATGATTGTATCTGGAATCAATCTGGGTGAAAATGTAAGCATGCAATCCTTTTTCTCGTCCGGGACAGTATCGGCCGCAATGTCGGGTAGCATTATAGGTATAAAATCAATAGCATTTTCAAAGGCAATACCACAAGGCGGGCAGCATCTTTATGAAAAAGATTTTGCAATAGCTTCCCGTTGGTCCGCCAAAATTATTTCATTTCTGATCAAAAACGGTTTTCCACCTAACGTAGACCTTCTCAATGTGAATTACCCCTTAGAGGTCGCTAAAGACACGGAAGTCAAGATCACATCAATGGCCAGCGAAGTCTTCGAAGACTATGTCGTCGGGAGGAGAGACCCACGAGGTAACAAATATTTCTGGTTGGCTGGGACTAAAAAAGTGGTACCTGCAAAAGGTACAGACGCTCATGTAACATTGAATGAAGGTAAGATATCAATCACACCAATAAGTATTCATTCAATTCAGCTCCAATCAAGCGAAGAGGTACGTAAACATCTTGCACCTTTATTGAATTGAACCCATACACCAAGTTAACCGTTTTGTGTCAGACACCAATCCAATAGTTACGGTTAAGCCTGTCAAGATTAGGATTAAAAGGGTGAGGAGCGAGGTAGTTGAGGGGTAGTATGGTTTCAAACGACCTTCAGGAGATTGCCAAGAATGAATGCGTTGATGAAATAACTGACAGTGTAGTCTACAAGAGATTAGCATCTCTTGAAAGGAACCCAAAATCAAGGGATGTATTCATCAGATTTAGTCAAATGGAGCAGACTCACTATGAATTCTGGAGGAGGTACCTCGACGGTGTAAAGATAAAGCCATCTCGCTGGAAGGTGTATCTGGTTGTGTTTGTGCGTTTTATCTTCGGAGCCGCTTTTGCATTAAAATACCTTGAAGGAAAAGAAGCGGAAACTATCCGAAAGTATGAAAAGATTGATCCTCAGATCCCCCAGGAGGACAAAGAAAGTTTTAACCAAATGCTGCTGGACGAAAAGGAGCACGAGAGGATATTCGCAGAAGAAGTCCAAGGAGGTTATGTCAAATATATCTCGTTTGTTGTATTAGGCTTGGCTGATGCGTTGGTAGAGATAGCAGGCATTCATGCCGGTTCCTTGGGCATTTATAAATCGACCGAATTGACAGGTTTAGCAGGAATAGTGGCAGGCGCAGCGGCCTCTTTGGCTATGGCTTCAGCAGCCTACGCACAGGCCAAGCAGGGGTTCCAAGGTTCTCCCGGTATGGCTGCTGCTTATACCGGTGGTTCCTACTTTGTGAGTGCCGTGATTCTTGCCTCTCCATACTTCGTTACAAAACAGATGTTGATAGCAATCAGTACTTCACTTGTCCTAGGAGTTGGAATAATCGCCTTCACAACATGGTACAACTCTGTCATTTCAGGCAGTAGATTCCTCAAGGATTTTGGGGAGCTGGCTGGAATAATGCTGGGCGCTACAGTGGTTTTGTACATCTTCGGAACTATCATACGTACGTTTCTCGGCATAACCGTATAATTTCACACCCTAAATCTTATAATCATAACAGGTGGACGTGAGGCAGGTCAGTCGTGTCTTCACGGGGTTATTCGAGAGGGATGTTCACGGGGAACAGAGCCGACACCGAACGAAAAAATCGACGAAGAAAACAAAACAGTAACAGGAAGAAAGAGCATATAGATCAAAGCAACACTAAAACCTTTGAAGAATCAAGAAATTTTGTCATGAACTCTCTTGAGAAGATGGGGAAGCAGCTGTTTGTTGAAGGTTCTGACTATGGTATGGAAAGCTGGATACGAAACTTCAACAAACTTCTTGACGATTTTCAGGACGTTCTTTCAAAGCGTGGACAAGTACCTGAAGAGTTCATTCAAGCAAGGGCGAGAGTTTTTAGTATCTTGGAGTCCAAGCAAAGCGTAAAGTCTCTCGAAGATGAGTTAAGAAAGCTGAACGAAGAGGCGTCTGAGATAAAGAGAGTACTTGGCTACAATATCCAAGATCTGCGAACGAAGAAAGACGCACTAATAAAGCAGAAGACTCTACTGCAGGAGGAGCTTGGTAGACAAAACGTCTTGTTAGAGGAAAGAAGAAGAACCAGATCAACCTCTTTCATGAGCCGCTTGTTTGGGAAAAAGCGTAATGATGACATAATTCCAGAAACAGAGTCGAAGATAGCAACCATCGAGTCTGCGCTTAACGAGCTCGAAACTCAAATATCACAGGTCGAAATGAATGAAAGAAGAATATCCACGGACCCACCCAGGCTTTTGGAGATATCTAAGAGAATAGAGGAGATCCAAGCTAAAAAGGAATCAATCTTACAATACAGTAAAGAAAGGGAAGAAGCGACAAAGATCATGTCAGAAGCAGTTTCCAAAATAACATAACGATTATGAAGCTATGGTAGACTCTTCCTTAATGCGTCGATTTTGTCTGTTCTTTCCCAGCTAAAGTCCGGATCATCCCTGCCGAAATGGCCGTAACACGCGGTCTTTCTGTAGATCGGCCTGCGCAGGTCAAGATTCTTTATTATGAAACCTGGCCTCATATCGAAGATCGCCTTGGCGGCCTTTTCAATCCGTTCGTCAGAATACTTTCCTGTTCCGAACGTATCCACCATAAATGAAACTGGTTCTGCTACACCTATTGCGTAAGCTATCTGGACTTGGCATCTCTGTGCCAAACCGGCTGCCACTATATTCTTTGCTATGTATCTGGCCATGTAGTTGCCGGACCTATCCACCTTGGTGGGGTCTTTGCCAGAAAAGCATCCTCCACCGTGGGAGCCCACCCCTCCATATGTATCAACAATGATCTTCCTGCCAGTCAATCCGGTGTCAGCAAGCGTCCCACCAATTACAAACCGACCTGTCCTATTCACCAGAAACTTCGTGCCAGAATCGATCAGTTGCTTAGGTATGACCTTTTTCACCACCTTTTCCACCACATCATGACCAACCTTCTCAGGGTCTACGTCTTCGTGATGTTGCGCTGCGACAACAACAGTATCGACCCTGAGCGGCTTGTGGTCATCATATTCAACAGTTACTTGGGATTTGCCGTCAGGTCTGAGATAAGGTATAATGCCTTTCTTTCTGGCGTCAGCAAGCCCCTTCACGATTCCGTGTGCAAGGGTGATAGGTAATGGCATGAGTTGGGGGGTTTCTGTTGTGGCATATCCGAACATCATCCCCTGGTCGCCAGCCCCCATCTTCTCTATGGAACGATTCACACCCATGGCGATATCAGGAGACTGCTCCTCGATGGAGACCAAAACCCCACACGTCTCCCAGTCTAGTCCAACCTTTGAATTATCGAATCCGATGTCCCGAAGTACCCCCCTGACAATCTCCTTTATGTTTACCCAAGCCGACGTAGTGATCTGTCCTGTTACGATCACCGTCCCCTGCATGATAACAGTTTCACAGTCAACCCGGGCATCCTTATCTTTGCGAATAACCTCATCCAACACGGCATCTGATATCTGGTCGGCAACCTTGTCAGGGTGACCTTCAGCGACGCTTTCTGACGTGAATAAATACCTGTGTCCCATGAGGATTCCTTACCCATTCGAGGGGTAAATAAGCCATGCCTTGACGTCTTGGCACCAACTCGCTGCTCGAAGCGGAGCATGAATAAATTTTTCAATATAAGCATAATTCAAGCTGGGTCTGGTCCAGTGCAAACTTGTCTCCGTGGTGGGTTACGCCAATTTTACACAGACATACTCTAATACATCCTCTTGGTTGGACAGACTGTGCGCAACAACTCTATATTGGGTGTACTGCTGGTGGCATTAGGGCTGCTTATTCTGTTTATTTTGCGTGATCTGTTGGTCAGACTTGTTCTTCTGGTCCTTGGCTTTTTAGGCATTCTCTTGGGAATCGCATTGGTGGTTATAGGCATCGGACTAATGTTCGGAGGTTGGTGGCGCAGGACCACGATAATAAGATTCTGACGTTTTAACTTTCAACCCCTCGGCCGTTTCGGTCCATATACAGAACACGGCGCTACAGCGTATGATACGTCTCTCCACTAAGCTCTCATTAGCAATGGTAATCTTTTATCCAAGTCACACCTTATTTCAGTGCCCTCTATTGTGCTGCACCAAAACTTAACCCAATTCCACTAATCATGTGGCAAAATAATTTCCAGACATGACAGATTAATACATAAATCACTACTCATGCTAGGGTGTTCCGACCTCTTTGGGTTTTATTCTAAGCAGGGCCCCAACTGTGGGCGTAAAGGCGGTCGTTGCAACTTCTCACCAGCTTGCTTCTTTTTCGGGCGCCAACATTCTCAAGAATGGAGGTAATTTCGTGGACGCAGCCATAGCTGCGAGCGCTGTGCTCTGTGTAGTGCAGAACAATCTGTGTGGACTAGGAGGAGATACGTTCGCGCTAGTCAAACCTGCTGGCAAAAAAATCGAAGGTGTAAATGGAAGCGGCAGGGCTTCTTCTGAAATTGGAATAGACTGGTACAGAAGCAGGGGTTATTCAGAAATTCCCCAGCGGGGACCACACGCGGCGATAACAGTACCCGGCCTCGTTCACGCGTGGGGGGAGCTGCATCGACGTTATGGATCTATGGAATTCAGGAATCTTCTGGAACCCGCGATACAGTATGCCGAGGCGGGCGTGCCTTTGACACCAAACTACGCCGACTCGATAAAAAGGTCGAGGGATTCTCTGGAACGCTTCCCTGGCTGGGCGCGTATATTCGTTCCTGACGGGAATCCGCCTTCTGCTGGTTCCATCTTTGTGCAGAAGGAACTGGCCGCCTCTCTTCGAACAATAGCAAACGAAGGTCCTGATACGATGTACACAGGGACCCTAGCACAGAAGATGGTCAGGGGAATAAGAAGGGAAGGGGGCGTCCTTAGCGAAACAGATTTTGCAAAACACAGGACGGATTGGGTTCAACCTTTAAGTACAAAGTATCGTGGAATAGATGTATACGAGACAGCCCCGAACAGTCAGGGCGCAACTGTGTTGCTGTGGCTCAACCTGTTGGAGGAGCTAAACCTTTCAAATATGAGTCCGGGAGAGATACTGGCAAAATTCGTAGACACGTACAAGATGGTCAACGAAGAAAGACGAAAAAGAATAACCGACCCAGAATTTCACCAGCTTCCCCCCGATTTTACTTCAAAATCTTATGCGGCGAAGCTTGTAACAGAAACCACGAGCGCTTCAGGCACACCAGTCTCAGTAGACCCTGGTGATACAACCTATTTCTCGGTCGCAGATTCAGAAGGCAACTGCATATCGATGATTCAGAGCAACTACATGGGTTTTGGCTCGGGCATGGTTCCCGAAGGAACAGGCATAGTGCTTCAAAACAGGGGGTGCTACTTCTCCCTTGACCCGACCCACCATAACAGGCTCGAACCTTCAAAACGTACGTTCCATACATTATGTGCCTGCATCGGCTTGGTTGACGAGCGGCCCCTGTTCTGTATAGGTGAGATGGGTGGTGACATCCAGCCTCAGGTGCATGTGCAACTCATCACGAACCTCATCGACAGGGGAATGAACATACAGGCTGCAATAGACTCACCACGCTGGTGCATACCAGGCACGATCTACGAATCACCCAAACTCATTCAGTGCGAAGAAGGACTCTTTCAAAATATCGGGAAAAGTAGGATATCAGAACTCGACATTCAAAAATTGCAGTACTGGTCCTCCGCCACCGGTCACGCCCAAGGTGTATTCTATTTGAAGGATGGAATTTCAGCAGGTGCGGACCCTCGTGGCGATGGCGCGGCCGTGGGCTTTTAACTTAGAAATTAAAAAGATGGATATTCATGACTGCAGTCTATTCGTTTATAAATCTATGAGTTTCTGTCGAATTTGGTTTGGGGTCAACGCAGGAGCGAGCTACTAGGTATGCCTGCCCAGCATGTAATAGTCAACTGGATAGGGATAGCTACATCCAGGCGAACGAGGCGCTGAAGAAAAGATTCCATGACGAGTTTCTTAAGGATGAAGAAGAGTTCGAAAGAAAGCTGAAGAAAGCGATCGAAATATATCACAGGCAAGTTGAGGAACTAAGGATAGCACACATCAAGTCACAGCTCGACCTCAAGAAGCAGATGATGAGCGCCCATCAGAAAGAGATAGTCGAACTCACAAAATATCACGATGTAATTCTTGAAGACAGCCACAGACAGTTTCATGAAGCTGTAAGACAAAATATTAACGTGAGAGAGCCGCTCGACGGCACTGTCGCGCAGCCAAAACCTCCCCAAGGCAGCTCTAACACAGGACTAGCCTTGGTAAGCACGAAACTTACAAGCTTGAAAGATCGCTTTACCGATCTTTCTGCTAGGCGTTCAAGCACTGAAGTATGAAAAGCTTCTTTAATTACAACTCTAGTCTAAACTATTTGGGCTTGCTTCACTATATTTTATGACATCCCCATGAGACCTGATTATTGACGTTGATTGGATCATTGGATCCACAAACCGCAATTCCTGCCAAGCCTGTGTAGCTTTTACCTCTCTTGAATCCAATACACCCTTGAATATGAAGCCTATATCCCAGTGATTTCTGAGATGAGTTATGGGATGGTCGTACACATCAGAAAAAACAACGGGCCCTGTAAGCCGCACAGCGGATAGATCGAGCTGCTCTTTTAACACTCTTTGAGAGGCCTGAACCGGACTTTCGAATAGAAGCAAATGTGAAGAAGGGAGCATCCATCCACGTGGAAAGTTTTGAAGCAGATTAGGCGAAAGCGCTCCCAGCTCTTCCCAATTCGCTTCCCTGTTTATTACCCCCATAAGAACCCTGTTTCGATCCTCGCGATCCCTCAGCACAAGGAAAACAGATAGGCAGAGACCTGCTTCAGGTACCAGCGACGTAGGGACGCCGGGTCTGATGTCTGGTGACCTGACGAATCTGCAGAAGCTTCTTTTGTTCATCATTCTCAACAATATGATTAAGCAGGCTTATATAATATTCTGACCGGACCAAACCCTGAATGTATAAAGGGAACTATATCTGATGGTTCAGTACCAAGTTAGTCAGATATCAATATATTTGAGCAGGAAAAAGTTGTGGTATGATGACGTGGGTCTACGAAGTAAAGAGGACCGGCAAGCCTTGGGAAGCACAAATTCTTCTCAACGGTAAACATGCCGGTGAGCTTAGGGCCGGGAAAGGATACACATTCATTTTAGAATCTGTGGATGGTTCAGGATGGAGATTAACAAACCATGTGCATGGGGAAAGGCGTCCCTTCTCAATGAGGACCGAACGAATAACTTCTGTCAAAAGGAGACCAGACGGCGACAGCGAATTTTTGGTCAAAAACCACCTTTTCGAGCATGACGGTAAATTCTATCTTCTTGGGGGGACACCTGTTGATAGTTCAAGGTCGGAAACATTGTTAGGGCGCAGGTATATTGTAAGGATCGACGGTTTCCCGTACAAAAGGATAGAAGACATCGACGAGCTCACAATGTCAAGGTTAATACATCACAGGGGAACGGTTGTGGGTGAAATCAGCGGATTGGGACTGCAGTCTCATCAGGTAAAGATAGGAAAGGAACTTGCAGGCATCGGTCTGGTTTTAGCGGCTTGTTCATATCTTATGTACTCTACTGGATAAAGTGAATGAACGATGAGCACAATTGTAAAGTCAAAGCGCGAGGCTGGGTTCCCGTTCCCCAAAAAAGACCCCGAAGAGAGGAAGCGCAATTTCTCTGAAGTGCAGATACCTTACACGGAAAGGCAAGCTGTTGTAGAAGCCGAACGTTGTCTTCAGTGTGGTACCCCCGTTTGTATAGATGCCTGTCCGGTACAGATGGATGTAAGGGGAATGTGTGAAGCGGTTTCTAGACACGACTTTGAGACTGCCTTTCGCAGAATCAGGGATACAAACGCATTACTCGGTGTCACGGCTAGATGCTGCCCCCAGCTATCGGGGCTTTGTGAAGATGCTTGTGTTCTAAGGTGGGAGGGTGAGCCGGTTGCGATCGGTATGATTCAAAGGTTCATGGCTGATTGGGAGAGAAATAACTCAAAGCAACCAAACCTGCCCGGCTACCCAAAAACCGGCAAAAGGGTAGCTGTTGTGGGCTCTGGTCCTGCAGGCTTGGCCGCTGCGGAGCTCTTGGCAAGGTATGGACATGACATCACTATATACGAGGAGCTCCCCGTGCCAGGTGGAACTCCATGGTATGCAATACCGGATTATCACCTTCCCAAGGATGTTCTCACTTATGAAATAGAAAAAATAAAGACCCAAGGGGTAAATATAAAGACGGGTGTAAAGGTAGGGGAGGATGTCACCCTTACACAGCTTCTTTCCGAAGAAGCGGATGCTGTACTCATATGCACCGGAGCTAAGGATGTCACACAGCTAGACACACCTGGCAGAAACCTTGCTGGCGTGATTGATGGATATCAGTTTCTTGAGGACGTCTTTGTGGATGGACTGGAACAGTATATGAAAAATCCAAAGCATGACTTGGGGAAGGACGTGCTTGTCATTGGTGCTGGGGACAGTGCACTGGATGCGGCACGCACAGCACTCAGATTAACACAGGGTAATGTTACAATAGTTTATAGAAGAACAGAGAAGGAGATGCCTGCCGACCCCATTATGTTGGAAGAGGCGAAGGAAGAAGGGGTGCAATTCAAATTCTTGGCAGACCCCAAATCCTTCAATGGTAAAAATGGCAAAATTTCCGACGTTACGATGTATACGATGCAGCTAGGTCCCCCGGATCAAACGGGCCGAAGGAGCCCGGTGCCCGTTGAAGGCAAGGATTTCACAATGAAAGCAGACAGTGTTTTGATAACGATAGGAAGGGGCCCGAATTCATTCGTTCAGATAAAAGAAGGGATGAAAACATCGAAGAGAAATGCAATAGCTGTGGACGATCACTTTAGGACTTCGATGACTGGCGTGTTTGCCGCTGGGGACGTCACACGTGGAGAAACATTGATCGTGAGGGCGATGGGTTCAGGGCGTGAGGCGGCCCAAAGAGTTCATGAGTACTTGATGAACCTTGAGGATAAACACATATCTCTTTATGAGATGTATTTCACGAGACGTTCTTGGGAGCTGATGCAGATGGGTGAAGATGAAGAAAGACTTCCACCCCCCTAGAAGGCGAATCGGGCGAGTGTAAAGCCAGGTATTGGACGCTGATACATTCGAACCACCAATCAAGTCTGGTATTGTATAACTGCGTCAAGTGCCGAGCGCGACTAAAGTAAGCCCCTGGGCGCTTTAGCCCTTTGTAGGCCAGACTTGAATGTGTGGCTGTAATACTAAACTAGAGCCGAGAGATCAGCAGGCTCGGGTTTGGATCGGACGCCCAAATCCTGAACAAGGCTCAGGCCTGAAATGGCGTGGAGGAAAGGTTGCGGCTGGCCAGAGAGGCGTCAGGCAAAAGGTAGCTGCATACTCAAGGGCTAAGGGTGGCTGGCTGGTGGTGGCACGGCCTTGTTTCTGCTTTATGTTGGATGCAGGCGGTGAGGGTGGGAGAAGCCATGCGAGCACCAAGGAGATGTTCATGACAGGAGCAAAAGTAAGGATATCCCGAGAAGATGGCGAGTCCCATGGATTCTTTTGTTGAAGAACTTCAATTTATTCTGCTCTACTGGTAATTGAACAAAAGATTTCTTCACCTTTATAGATCCTTCGGCACCCCCTTGATTGAACTAACCTATTTTCACGTATCTTTCTTGTTTCATGGATTAAAGAGTCGATTCCAAAGTTTATAGAGGATATTCAAGTTGCTTGCTTGCAGACCCCGCCGATAGCCTCGAAGAGGCTATTGTAAGATCCGGCACCTTGAGAAGGGTTGATGGTGGGAGCGGTGGGACTTGAACCCACGGCCTACAGGTTCCCCCTTGCTCCAGATTTTCTTCATCCCTGAATGTTCAGGATCAGAGAACCTGTGTGGTTAATCTGGAGCCTGCCGTCCTACCTTTCCAGGGGTCGAGTCTCGCCCATGCTAGACGACGCTCCCCACCGAATCGTACGGTCAATTTCCAAAGCAAAAAAGCCTTTCCTTTCGCACCAACTGAAGCTTTGTCAAAAGTACTACGTTCTATGCTCAAATTCAGAACGGAAGGTCTAAATAAAAAACGTGTTTTTCTTACAGGCAATGGTTTCCTCCTCCGAATATAGAATGAGAAGTGTTTCCACAGCGGTGGTCGTCATAATCATCGTCATAGTAATCGCCATCGGTATCGTAGCATTTATTTCCATTTCAACCAGACATACAACAACAACACAGAGTCCTAAGACTGTGCAGGTCGTTATCGAGCCTGGCGCCTTCAAGCCTCCTCTCAACTGGAACAACTCGCATATAGTCTCCGATCAGTACTTCAACCCCTCAACCATAACGGTGGTCATAGGGGTAAACAACACGGTGGTCTGGAAGAATCAAGACAGCGTGGCCCATACCGTGTTTTCAGAAACGACACCAGCCGGCGCGTCCCCATTCAGTTCTGGTCAGATAGCTCCAGGAAGCGGATACACATACACATTCACTGTGCCTGGCACCTACGAATATTACTGCGCAATACACCCCTGGATGGGCGGCATAGTCATAGTGGAAAGCGGCTAATTGCTCTATTCAGTTCTCAGCAGTTTATTTTTTGTTTGAACGCCTATCAGATTCAAGTCTTATAAACGTCTGGAATTGAACGTGGTTTGCGGGCCCGTAGCTCAGCCAGGTAGAGCATCGGAGGCTGTAGGCCGATGAGGCTTTTATCCTGGTTGGAAGAGACCCGAGGGTCAGGTTAAACAACCCTCCAAGCGGGTTCGACACGGGCTAAGCGAAAATCCCGTCGGGCCCGCAAATATTTTATTGCAGGTCAAATGGACTTTTGATTTTGTCCCTTTAACTCCTTCGCAAGCCTTGAAGTGTAAAAGAAAACCACCACAGCAACGAGCGAATTCATCAGCAAGATCATTGTAACTCCTAGAAGAGGAAACTGGAGGTTCTGGTATGGAGATTGTAACAACCCCTCATGCGAGTAAGTTTGCGGGCTGACTATAAAGATAACAGATAGAGCATTATCTGCCAAGGCCCATAAGCCAAGTAATATACCCTTGACCTTCCATCCTGTGCTGACAAGAGAAGCGCCTACAAGCAAGCCGGATGTCAGTAGCGAAAATTCTTCAACTGCTCTGAACTTGAACTCAGAAGCAGATAGAGCAAAGGGTAAAGGAAGATGCCAGAAGAACGCGATAATTACACCGGGCACGAAAAGCCACCTATTGGCTCTAAAGTAAACGGCCCCCAAGACAAAACCGGCGATAAACAATGCATAATGTGCGAACATGAATGGTATTGGTTCGGAATACTCCGCACTTTCAACAATAGGATTGATGAATGCGAATATTAACAAAACGGAAAATGCAGCCGGCCAAACCCCTCTGATTCCCCTCTTTTTTGAGGGGGTTATCCCAAGCATCTTTGTACACCATAAGCTCAAGTGGGGCAAGCAGTTACGAGTGATCTGTAATTTAGCGCTAAAACCATTACAACCAGAATCGGTAGTCCAAAGTATAAGGCGTTTTGAACAAGAATTCCAACGGGCAGAATCAAGAATGAATAGACCGCAGGAGAGGCTATCGCAAGGAGCGCTGGTATGGAAATGCAACATGAAGCTCCCCCAGCGACACCCACTGCTGGCAGGGCTATGGAAAGACCTAACTTTTTCACAGTACCACTAATCTTCATAAGCCGACTCACATTCCCAACCACCAGCAAACCTATGATTATCGCCAAGACAATTGAAAAAGGTCCAAGAACCACCCCAAGTTCAAATGGGAAGAGTACAGATACACTGGGGTTGAGAGAAATAGTTTCTAGTGCGGCAAGTAGTGTATGTGGAGAATAGGCGTAATTGCCTGTAAGATAGATAAGAATTGGCGGTCCACCTGCAGGAAGCTTCAGTTGATATATGGTCGCCAGCATAAGCTCTAGGAGAACACCGTATATTACAAGGTGAATGGAAAGGTAACCTATAAAGAGAACAGCTGCCCATAACTTGTTTCTTATCAGATGAAGCGCCTCTTTCGCCCCCTTCTTTAAGGGGAACATTATCAGCACTCCTGCGAGGTACGTCCAGAAAACAACAGATGATATCGAAGCCACTATACCGTCTATACCACTTTGCGCCTGAGAACCTGTGGAAAAGTAGAACTCAACAAAGGAACCGATCATGATTATCAGAAACAGAATCATAATAGTCAGGTCCGTCATGACACGCTTTGTAACTTTGGTCACAGTAGGCAGATCCGTCGTTCCACCCGGCTCAGAGAATTTCTCAATCTTCCAGCTTTGCATTTAACTGCTTACCACCTTCCACCGAAGGTATCTGTCTATTAGCTACAGCGACCGTTTGAAGTTGGGGCATCTTCGGGCTTGACGGTTTACCCAATTTTTCCCTTATCCAATGCCGCACATCGTAGATGTACATGTTCCTATATGGGCATGCAGAGATGCAATCACCAACTCCGCAACACTTCGAACTCTTGAATTCTCCTTTGGCTATAAAGTGACCTGGCATATCAGTGAGTCCCACAGGACAAGCTTTCGCACAATCCTTTGTTGGACACCTCTTGCAAACCTCCCGATCCAAAACCTTTAGCCGGAAGAACCCAAACCTGCTCACGAACTGGTTGAAGGTTCCCCAATGACACATGCCCGTAGTAACGCATCCATAAGTCCCTATGAATGGTATTGAAATAAAGATCACATACCACAGGAAGTTAAAGTAGAAAGAGTACATGAACTGTGACGTATCAGTGCCAAAAAATGTAAACTTCACAATTCCTACACTGTTTAAGTAAGATAAAACTGAGGTGGATATCACAGATGCCCAAACCAATAAAAGTGTAACTTTATAGATTTGTGACATCCTGCTTGTCAGTAATTTGCGGCCGAGTCGTGAAGTTCTATTGAAAGTCTTCATTGAATCATAAAAGGTCCCCTGATACATCAACGGTGCGGTGCACATCACAGAACAGAGTTGTCTTGCTCCAAAGAGGAAGGAAAGGGTGCCACTCACAAGGTATGTACCTGCTATACCTATGAAAAATACTGGAGCCACAGCTGCAGCTGTTCCGACGCCCATACTCCATCCAACCCATGGAATCAGAGGTAGCTGCGATGCCGGGATTAAGAAATATGGAAGCAGCACAGAATACACAGCATATGCAAGCATTAGAAGCACCAACCTTAACTTTGTTTCGAATTCCCTGGCAACCCTCACCTTGAGAGCTACGAGTGTACCCATTTCCAGCCCCATCATTATCAAAAACCAAGGCGAACTCGTTATAGCTGAGAACCCTATGATAAAGTTGTAAATTAACGCTGAAAGCTTGCCCAAGATGCCACCCACCAATGGTTCGAAGTTGACCGAACTCAAGAAATTATTAACTCCTTGAATCTCCAGATCCAGCACTCCTCCCATGAAGAACTCGCTCACAAACGTGGTAAGAATGATTCCAAAGGCCCACCAAGGCTGAAGAAGCCAGCGTGTCGAGCCCTTTCCAGTGAATCTTTCATCGCGAATTATCATGCCAAAATACAGATACATTTCAGAAAGGATTGCCACAGAAAATATTACGGTATCCCCAGTTATCTCCCACGTGAATAGTCCCCCCATCATAACTCCATATATACCAACAAGAGCCACTATGTATTTAGAAAACCCAATATTTAGAATGTTATTCCTGTACAGATAGTCAAAAAGTAGTATGAAGAGTACCGTCATGAGCGCGCTCCCACCGTATATCGCAAGTTCCCTCCATGCGGGATAGCTGAGTGCGGTTGGGGTTAGCATCATGATCATTGCCTGTATCATAAGAATCAAAAAAGGAACTCTTGGGAAGTTTCTTCTGAAAATGAACAATGAGACGAACATCTCTATTGCCATAGAAAAAACAAACCAGGATGAGCTTACTATCGCGCCGAATCCTTCCAGCGCTCTGATAAGCGTCAACTGTCCAATGACCGGGGCGGCACCATTCACGAGGAGAAACGCCCACCCCATCATGAATTCATTCAAAAGTATCAAGAATATAACGCACCACCTGACCCATGGCCATGATCCAAGCCTGATCTTTGAGTACCTGTTTGCACCGCTGTAGTCACTGAATCCAAGCATGAAGCCATATATCATTGGTATGAGCCCAACTGTCATGAAACCCATGTTTATCCATACAGCCCAGAATGCACCGATGAAATTAGGAACGTATAGGTAACCAAGGGCAGCCGCAGGCATTCCAGCCAAAACAGTAAGCAAGAAGAACGAATAGCCAAACTGCATAAGGCCTTCGGCTTCAGTTAGTTTTTTGGCAAGTACGGCCGTGACGTAGGCAGTACCTACAGCAATGGCCCACAGGATGGCCTCGTCCAGCAGACTCAGGGACATCCAGCTATCCACTTTTCCCTCCTCGATATACGTATTTGTGTGCTTTTGTACATAAGAGACTTTTAGTATGTCACTGTTTTATCACTACCGACCTTGTTCGGATTTGTCAGGACTCTGATCAAAACTATATTCCAGACGGACAAAAGTTGGGAGAGTCGAGTTCTTGCTTTTACGCTAGCTTGGGGGGTTGCTTGGGCGGTCGTAGGAGGTGGGGATGCGCTTCTTGTAAGAGTTCAGGAAACAAGTTATTCCTTAACGGGTTCGCTCCTAGAAACACCCTGGGTATACTATGCAGGCCTGACCCTGCATGCGATCAGATTTCTCTTTGGTTTTGCTCAACAGATCGAAATGGGCGTTTTTGTTTTCCTTGCGGTGAAATTAACCAACACAAACCCTACACATAGATGGGTAATTTGGATTTCGCTCATAATGATAAACGCATCAATCTTCCTCCTCGAGGGCCCAATCTCTCCGAGCACAAGCTTCCTTGACACCTACTTCAGCGCCACAGGATGGGATTCCTTGGCTCCCCTAGGAGTTCCAGGTTACAGCCAGTACGTCGTTTCGGTCACGTGGTGGGCCGGATGGCTTCTGCTGGAACTTTCGACATTTCTGTGGGGGGCATGGGTAATGAACTTACTGATCCGCAATCTAAAGGGTAAATTTAACTACATTTCGATATTTGTATTTCTCACAACACTACTCTTTTTCGTAGGTTACCTCGCCCCCTTTGTATCCACGAATTGGGAATGGTTAAGCGCAGCGTTTGGCATAGGTCTTAACACACTTTGGAATCAGACAATCTTCTGGTTCTTCGGTCATTCTGTGGTGTACATGCTTTTTCTCCCGGCCGTGGTTGTCCTTTACTACATAATACCACTCTTGGTCAACAGACCGATCTACAGTGAAAAGATGGCGGTGGGGTCCGCAGTACTTTACTTCGCTTTTTCAGATATCGTTCCGATACACCATCTATATCTTACCGTCTTTCCGGCGTGGGTGAACCTTGCCCAAGAGCTAATGACATACGGTGTGGTTGTCCCATCCATTATGACGTTCTTTAACCTGTGGGCGACTGTAAAAGGGGTCGGTCATGTCAGATGGACCGTCCCTCTGGCCTTTGCCGTCTTTTCATTCGGTGGGGCTATAGCGGCTGGGGTTACTGGCGTTGCCAACGCGACGGTTTCGGTGGATGCGATCATTCACAATACAATGTGGGTGGTCGGTCATTTCCACGCCATGATAGATCTGATGATAGTGCCTGGGATTTTTGCTTTACTCTACATGGTTCAACCTGTTATAATGAATAAAGGATGGTTTTCTAGGAGATTGGCTTGGGGCCATTTCTGGCTCACCCTGATCGGAGGGGCGGGAATATCAGTTTTCATGGATAGTCTAGGATTGGATGGTATACTTAGAAGAAGTATGACCTTCCCACTCATCGGAACCGTGACTTCTGATGAGATATTGCTTACAGTTTTTGCTTTAGCGTTTGGACTCGGCCAGATCCTTTTCGTGTTGAACGTTGTCGGCAGTATGTATGGCGGTCGTCCTATGAATTTTGAAGGCTTATCCTTCGATAAATCTTTGCTTTTGGCATCATCAACAACAACTTGGGGAGAATCAGAGGGCTATATCGAGCCTCCGCCCGCCAGCGGCCGAGTTAGTCATCTGTCAAAGAGAAGGGCTGAACTTACCTGGACGGCTTTGGCAGTAAGTCTACTTGCGCTCAACGCACTAATCACGGCACCTGTTGGAGCGGCTGCTGGTGGTGCACTATCAACCGTACCATCTTCTTACCTAGACCCAGGTGACGTTACTGATATCAATGTGGTGGCCCATCAGTACTTCTGGACATTTATCGAAGGGGGACAAGTTACGACGGACTACTTCGTTGTCAATCCAGGCGCTCATGTGCTTGTAAACGGAACGACAGCCCTAGGTAACGCGCTGGCCAATCTCTACATGCCTCTTTTCAATGATAAAATACTCGACAACGAACTCTACCAAGGATATAATTCTTATCTGTGGTTCGACGCACCTGTTGTACCAGGCGTTTATGGATTTATGAATGGAGAATACGATGGCCCTTACTATACATACATGGGTGGAGAGATGCTGGTGATGGCACAGGGCGGGTTAATGAATCAGGACATGGTGAGTGAATACAACGCCACACTGCCACAGGATCCATACACCCCGCCAGCGGTATCCGGTTCCAATTTCTTACTCAAGATGTCATCTTGGGGTGCTTGGAATGACTCAGACCCCGCCCCTACCCTTTTGGTAAAGAATGGAACAACAGATAGTATATCATTCACAGTCTCACCTGACTCTGTAATGAGCCTTGACAATTACCTCCTTAATATAACGTCCTCAGACTACAGGCAACAAATTCAGAACTACCTTGAACAAAATGATTTCAGGCTGCCCTACTTGTTGGAAATAATACACATCGACCCTTCCGGCGGTTACCAGCGAGTGGCTCAGGCCCAGTTGGTTGTGGGGCAAACTATCACCCTATCATTTCAGGCACAGCCTGGAGCTTATGTTTACGGCATCATCCAGCCCATATACCACTATGTGAATCCCGATGGCCTCTCAGGCTATGAGATGGGTTCCGACGCCGGATACGTAGATTCCCTATGGGGTATGGTACTGGTGACTCAATGAGATTCACAGCGTTCTCGGCGATGGCTGTAGGTGTGCTCCTTGCAGCCATGTTGTTAGTTTGGGAGGAGGTGGGAATAACAGTCAGAGGCTCGTCGTCTGTGTCAAACACTTTTTGGTTCACGATCTTCAGTTTGGGTGCAATAGCCTTGTTTGCATACATGATGATGAAAGCACCCGATAATGACTAAATACAACTGAGGTGTGAACTACAGTTCGTCAGACATATCTCAGCCTTTCTCCCTGGACTTGGCGACCATAAGTGCAGCACCTCCCACTAAGAGAAATATACCAAAATCGAACAGATTGTAAAATACATCAACCGAAGCAAAGATGAAGAACGCTGTCAATATCAAAACTACACCCAACAACATTATTCCTAAGGAAAGCGCAACCTGGGCCTGCGGGGACAAATCTACCTAATCCAACCAAAGATCATCTGCCTTATAGAGTTTGATGCCCTACAGGCCAAGCCAATTGAAGGCAAAACTTTGTTAGAGTAGAATCGAAGCAATGGGATAGCATGCCAGGTTCTTTACTGCTAAATTGTCAAGGGTTGTTTGCTAAATGACAACACCAGAATTAGACATAATATGCCAAAAAGGCCAACGTTATTGGGTCCAAGTCCTTATTTGGTACGAAGCAGCGCTGAATCAAATAGCCGGCTTCAAACAGACGAAGATATCCGCGATGCTTGCAATGTTAACTGCAGTTGGCAGATTAGCGGCGCGCGGCTCTTGCCCAAGATAGGATTGATATGGGTTAGAGTCTGAGCATAGAAGCCATGCGAACAAGGGGACGAATCTGTCTTGAAAAACCGAGGTTTCATAAATAATGTGAATCTTGCTGCTTCAGATTTGAAATATCGGATTGGGAATTAGCCGACGATATCGATATAAAACTCAACAATCAAATCTTGTAATATCTAGATACATACACTCCGAATATCATCACGACAGCACCGCACAATGCAAAGAAAGTTGGCAGATGACCATATAGTAAGAATTCATACACCATTGTCATCACTGGAACTAGATAAACCAATGCGGCCAGCTTTCCTATGTTTTCCTTCCTTGCCAGCGTGCTCCAAGCGTAAAACATTATCGCGCCGCCCATTACACTAACAAACGCCACATCTATAATGAAATTTTGTGTCAGTTCTATCCTAGGTCTTATTACGGAAAGTGGAAGAAAAACGACAAGAGACACAAAGCACTGCCAGAAAAGAACATTCCCTATCATAACCCCTCTGAGTTTTCTATAGTACACTGTAAACAAAGCGTAAAAGAAAGCATTCACTAGGGTCAAAGCAACCCCTAGAAATGTACTTTGACCCAGTGGAAGTGTTTCCGAGTATATAATCACCCCTGATATACCTAATATCGCTCCGATCAGGCTTCCAACCCTAATCTTCTCTTTCAATAACTTGTAGGAGAGAGGGATTGCAAAGAATGGCATGGTGTAGCTCAGCACAGCAGAGTCTGATGCGGAAACATAATTTAAACCGAGCAACCATGCTGCACCGGATGCAGCAGAGAATAATCCGAGCAAGATCATATCTTTGTTGGGAAGAGTAACAGAGTTCCGGAATGACAAATAAAAGATACTTGAGGCTACGGCAAATCTCAAACTCATAAAAATAAACGGTTGAGAGTAATTGAGAGAATCCTTAGCCACGGTATACATCATTGAATTAATCAGGATGAAAGGGATTAAATATTTCAGGTACTCCATTCGTTCGGAAGCGTCCTCAACATCTTTGACATTCAAGCTTGATTTCTCCGATATTGATCATTATTGAAACATTAACAATTTTGCGTATCCTGTGTTCTGGGGTTTACAAGCATCAACCCGCTTAGGTCCCACTAGGCGCAAATAATAGTTGCAAAACCTTTCTTTAAATCGGTCTAATGACACCATTCGCCGAACACCTAGCGCCACGTTTTGATTTTGTTAAATATTGTGGAGTGAATCGCTTTCGAACACATAGAATATACTAACATGTCGAAAAATCACGGGTTATCTCTTAATTCCTATTCAGCTTTGCCCACAGGTCTATGCCGCCACGGAGATTTTTGATCTGTTTAAAGCCATGTTCGCTGAGATACTTTACTGCCACAGAACTTCTCCCTCCATTCTTGCAATATGCTACTATCAATTCTTCTGGATCAAGCTCATTAATTCGGCTTCGCAACTCGCTGAGTGGTATCAGTTTGGCATTCGGTATATGTGAAATATTATACTCCCACGGTTCCCTAACATCAAGAACCTGCAGCTGCCTGCCTTCTTTTAGCCATTGAATTAGGGTCTCGACCTCAATCTCCTGTGCATCTTGTCTGTCAGCACTGTGAACTCCACAGAACTCATCATAGTCTATCAGATCCCTTATTGTTGGATTTGAGCCGCATACTGGGCAGGATTCATCCCTCCTCAGTCTTAATTCCCTAAACTTCATTTTCAATGCATCAAACATAAGCAGGCGGCCGATGAGTGGTTCTCCAATTCCGAGCACGAGTTTTATAGTCTCGATTGCCTGAATGCTTCCTATTACGCTGGGGAGAACACCAAACACACCACCCTCTGCACATGTGGGTACCAACCCTGGGGGTGGAGGCTCCGGATAAAGACATCTATAGCATGGCCCCTTTGTGGGTAAGAAAACCGTAACCTGGCCCTCAAATCTGAAGATACTTGCATGAACAACGGGTTTCTTAAGTAGTACAGATGCATCGTTTACCAGATATCTTGTTGGAAAATTATCTGTTCCATCGAGTATAACATCATAATCATTCAATATTTTGAGCGCGTTGGTGCTATCAAGTTTTGTTTGATAAGAATCGACGTGCACATTAGGGTTTACCGTCAACAGTCTGACCTTAGCAACTTCGACCTTAGGCCTACCTATATCCTCTTCAGTGTAAAGCACCTGTCTATGTAGATTGCTCATTTCAACACGATCAAAATCTATTAGTCCAATCCTGCCTATCCCCGCAGCGGCCAAATAGGTGGATGCGGGGGTGCCAAGACCACCTACGCCGACTACTAGAACACTGCTGGACTTCAATCTCTTTTGCCCTTCGAATCCCACTTCTGGCATGATAAGATGCCTGTCGTATCTCATCATCTCTTTGGTGGATAGATCGCCAGAACTCCCGCCGGCAATGGAAGGTACGATTATAATGATGTCGCCATCCTTGAGCCTGGTATCGAGGCCACCTGTGGTCCTTATGTCTTCATCATTGACGTAAAGATTTATAAAATTTCTTAATCGGTCATTGTCAGAAAAGAGGTATTCCCGAAGCTGAGGGTATTCCTTTATTAATGAATTGATTGCTTCTCTTACTGTTCTCGCTTGGGTAAAAAATTCTTCCTTTCCACCCATCCTTTGTCTCAATGCTCCAGGTATAGATATTGCGACGGTCATATTGACGTTTCTCAAACCACTACTGGCTCCTCCCTAAAAGCTGTTCGGTTGATATCGGTGAACCAACACTTTGCATGACTGAACCTGCCTTTTACAACCGAAACTATCAGATACTTATAAAGAGGAAATGAATGATCTAGGTCAAACTTTGAAGGATGAGCGGTTGAATCAGGATGAGAATGATATATCCCTATAACCATCAAACCTCTTTTTATGGATTCCTTCTCGGTCCTGTAGAGTTCGATAGGGTCGATTAAGAACCTATCATGCTTTGGTCCGTCAAACGAATTGTTCAACCTTTGGGAAAAGACAACCCTATCTGGGTCCTCTTTGTAAGACATCATTGCTCCGCACACTTCCTCAGGATACCCCTTCTCTGCATGTATTATCATATCATTCATTACGGAAGGGAGGACCCTCATACTCTTTCAACATCTAAACAGACCGAAGAGCTGAATCCAAGTCTGATTCGAGGTCTTCTTCGTTCTCAAGACCAACAGAAAGCCTCAGAAGACTCTCGTCGATTCCCAGCTCCTTCCTCAGCCTCTCACTCATAGTCATTGCTGGACCCAAGAGAGGATATGTAAGAAGCGACTCTACGCCACCTAGACTTGGAGCAGATTTTATTATCTTTGTCTTCTTCATTACCTCAGTCGCTTGCTTGGCACCTCCCTTGATTTTGAAAGAGAGTACTCCACCGTACAATTTCCTCTCAAATATCGAATCAGCCACCTTCTTATATCTACTATTTTTGAGGCCCGGATAGAAGACCTCCTTAACCCTTGTATGTGACGAAAGAAAATTAGCTAATTTAAGAGCACTGCGGCTCTGTACCTCGAATCTGGCTTCAAGCGTTGCCAGACCACGAATAGAAAGAAAAGCTTCAAAAGGAGATATTATAGAACCAAGTTTTCTTCTTGTTGCCCAAAGTTCCTGCAGGTCTTGCTCGGAGT
>Ga0209012_1000456_pt1 | contig 58452 bp, 50 predicted proteins | sample RS3BMetagenome_FD_184735 | JGI IMG/M metagenome (GOLD analysis project Ga0209012, IMG submission 184735) | Ferric oxide microbial mat and aquatic microbial communities from Rainbow Spring, Yellowstone National Park, USA - RS3B (SPAdes) (version 3) ... | reverse complement strand
TGCACGCCCCATCACGACAACCACGGTCGCGGCCAGCGAGGCGCCGCCGGCGTCAGCACCCGCCTCGATCGCGATCCGATCAGCGGGTGGTGGTCCGAGACAGTGCCGTGGGCGCCCTATCGGCTCGTCTTCGCAACGCGCCCACCCGGCGCTGCGTGCCGAGAGTGGCGTCCCAGATCGGATGGGTAGTAGCCTTGCTTCGGCGAGAGCGAACATGCGCTGGGGCGGTGCCGGCGATCCGAGGGTCACGGGGCCGCGTCTCGGCGATCAAGCGCATGGAGGGGTTCGTGGCGCAAAGCGGCGCTCGTCGTGTGCGCGGGGCCGCCCGTGCGGCTGCCGCCCCAACGGGCGAGACCGCGCGCAGCATCGCCCCCTTTGCTGCAGCGCCACGTTCCTCGGGCGAGCACCGTCGGCCCGAGTTCCTGCCTCCGTGCACCCTGCCTTGCCTCAGCGTGCTCGGAGGCGTGCGCGTCCAGGGCCCCTATGGCGTGATGCAGCTTCACGGACAGCGGGCACGGGTGCTGTCCTGCCTCGCCATCGCAGGCGCGGCGGTGACCACCGAGGAGCTCGCCGAGGAGCTCTGGGGTGAGACGCGACCGCAAAACTGGCGCGGCGCGCTGCGCGTCGCGCTGTACGAGACCTGCAGCGCGCTTGAGCAGGCAGGCGTCGGTGCGAAGGCAATCGCGCGCTCGGGACCCCTCCTATGGCTTGACGCTGGCGCCGTCAACCTTCAGGTAGATCTGTGGCATGCGCGCACGCAAGCGCGTGCCGCCCGGGCGGAACTCGAGCACCACCGTCCAAAGCAAGCCGCCACCCTGGCCGATGAGGCTGAGGCGCTGTTCGCTCGCCACGACCTGTCCGCACCGGCGCCTTCGGGCTCTCGCTCCTCGGCACGGTTGCGCGTCGAGCGCGTCGAGAACCTCGAGCTCCTTGCGCGCGCTGCCCCGGCAGCTGGCAGGTTGCTGCGCGCACTGGCCGCCGCAGAGGCTGCGCTTGTACTGGACCCGACGAACCAGCCTGCATGCCTGTTCGGCATGCGCGCCGCCGAGGTCCTTCACGACACCCCCCGGAGCCTTGGGCTCTATACGCGCCTACGGGGGGCACTGGCTCGTACCCTCGGCATCTCCCCCGACCCAGCTCTCGCCACGATCTACACTCGATTGGTCGGCACCGCACCGCCACGCGCTCGGTCGATGGCACCCATCCCAACTGCCTTGCGACACACCGGCCCCTTCGTCGGCAGAAAAGGAGATCCGCCGGCGCACGGATGTGGTGGGCATCTTCCCGGATCGAGCTGTGAGCATCCGCCTCGTGGGCTCGCTGGCGCAGCGAGCAAGACCGAGGAGTGGGCCGACGAGCGCCGCTCCATGAGCGCGAGAGGCCCTCGGCAAGGTCCGACCGGTAAGGTTCCCCGACGCTCGCCACGGCACGGAAAACGCCCTCCCGGCGTCGCTGACGGCGTAGGGTTGAGGGCGGATCACGTGGTGGTCACTACACCACTTCTCCGGACGTGACCGGGTTGCGTTCTACCATGGCAGGGAGACGAGAGGGGGCAACCATGGTCGAGCTCCGCGGATCAGCACTCCTTGAGCGCTGGGCGATGATACGGCCGCGCGGGGGCTTGCGCTCGCTGCTGCCTAGCGTTGAGCGAGCAGCCTCGATCGAGGACCTCCGTACGCTGGCGCGGTGGCGGGCTCCTCGGGCGGTCTTCGACTACGTCGATGGTGGCGCCGAGAACGAGGAGTCGCTCGCGCGCAACCGTGCTGCGTTCCGCAGTGTGGTCTTTCGGCCAAAGGTACTGCGCGACGTCGCAAGCGTCGATCCGAGCTGGGAGGTTCTCGGCCAGCCCGTGGGCTACCCATTCGGCTTTGGACCGACCGGCTTCACGCGCATGATGCACACAGCGGGCGAGCTCGCCGTCGGCAGGGTCGCAGAGGCGTTCGCGATACCCTACGCGCTCTCGACCGTCGGTACGACAACCCCCGAGGATCTCGCCGCAGCCCTGCCCAAGCTGCGTCGCTGGTTCCAGCTGTACGTCTGGCAGGACCGAGGGCCAACGCGTGCCTTCATCGAGCGGGCGCGGGATGCCGGCTTCGAGGCGCTCATCCTTACTGTGGACGTGCCGGTCGCGGGTGCTCGCCGGCGCGACGTTCGCAACGGTCTCACCCTGCCTCCGAGTCCAACCTTGCGTACCTTCCTCCAGGGCCTGGTGCATCCAGCATGGTCGAAGGACTTCCTCACCGTGCCACCTGTGCGCTTTGCTTCGCTGGAGTCCGGATTCGAGGGCACCGCCGGATCGTTCATCGACCGCATGTTCGATCCGTCCGTCACCTTCGACGACATCGAGTGGGTTCGTTCCCTCTGGCCGGGCAAGCTCGTCATCAAGGGAGTGCAGCGCGCCGACGATGCGCTGCGACTGGCTGCGATCGGTGCCGACGCCATCGTGCTGTCGAACCACGGCGGCCGGCAGCTCGATCGCACCCTGGCGCCGCTTGCCCTCGTGCCAAGGCTGCGCGACCAGCTCGCAAGTGACGTCGAGCTCTGGGTTGATGGTGGGGTGCGCAACGGCTCTGACGTTGTTGCTGCCATCGGCCTGGGGGCCCAGTTCGTGCTGGTTGGTCGAGCATACCTCTACGGCCTTACCGCGGGAGGCGAGGCGGGTGTTCGCCGTGCGGCCGAGATCCTTGCCGACGACGTACGACGCACGCTGGCCCTCCTCGGCGTCCGGAGCTTGCGCGAGCTCGAACCGGGCATGGTCGCCATGGACGCGGTGCAGGCCCTCGAGCTTGAGTCGCGCAGCGCCGCGACACGCTGAGACCTGGGGAATCCTTGTCCCCTATCGTTCGACACACGGCCGCGAGGGAGCGGTTCGACACAGGACCGCGACTCCTGTTCCTGGAGCCGGTGGATCACGACAGATGGTGCTTGCTCGGCTTGGGTCCCCCAGGGATCCTGCGGCTCAGTCACCAAGCCTGCGACTGAGCCGGACGTTGCTTTGCTCGGGGGAATGGTGGGCCATCGCGATGCCAAGCGCGATTCTGCGGCATCGGCACCGCTTCCTGCGGAGCGCAACGTGGCGTGCTAGCATGGGCAAAGCCACGGGAGCCCAGCTGGGCTGAGAGGGCGGCTCGGCCGCCGACCGTTGGAACCTGATCCGGTTCGTACCGGCGGAGGGAGGCACGTATGGCTGCGCTAGAGCGCTCTGTTACGATTCGTCGTCGCGTCGGTATCGCACCCCGCGAGATCCCCGTCGATCCCCTGCACCACCACCATCGGCGCGTGGTGCGCGAGGCGCCGCCCCTCCCGGCGGACCAGCCGGGCGATCCCGACCCGGTCCACGTGCCCTGGCTCGAGGTCACGACCGGGGAAGGACCCATCGATTTGCCCACCACGCTCCCGCCCGCTCCGCTCGGCGGGGCGGGATTGCCCCAGCCGCGCCGAGCGGTCTTGGCACGTCGCTACGGGCGCAGCGTTGGGCGCGTGCTCCCTCACGACCCACTACCGGCCAACGCGCAGCGGCCGACCTACGCCGGCTCCCCGTCGCTCACGCAGCGTATGCTCGCACGGAGGGGCGTAGCGTCCTGGGAGCTGCGCTTCGTCGCTGCTCGGGAGGGCGTTGCATTGACGAGAGTCCTGAGCGACGTCGCGGCGGGTCGTGCAGTCGTGCCCGCGAACCCAAACCACCCCGAGCTCGAGCCGACCATTATCGGCCGACGCTATCGGACGAAGATCAACGTCAACCTCGGCGCCTCGAGTGTCCGTGCGAACATCGACGAGGAGCTTGCCAAGGTGGCGGTTGCGCTCCAAGGTGGTGCCGACACGATCATGGACCTCTCGACCGGCACCGAGCTCGCCTGGGTGCGGGAGTGGATCCTGCGCAACAGCTCGGTCCCCGTCGGCACGGTGCCGATCTACGAGGCGCTCGATCGGGTTGACGGGCGCCCTGAGCGGCTGAGCTGGCAGCTCTTCGCTGAGGTCCTCGAGGAGCAGGCGCTCCAGGGTGTCGACTACGTCACGGTGCACGCCGGCCTGCTGCGAGAGTTCCTCCCGCTCGCTGCTCCTCGCGTGACTGGCATCGTCTCGCGAGGAGGTTCGATCATGGCTGCCTGGTCGAGCCACCACGGTCGGGAGAACTTCCTCTTCGAGCACTTCGAGGACCTTCTTGCTATCGCGGCACGCTACGACGTCACCCTTTCGCTCGGCGATGGCCTGCGCCCGGGATCGACCGCTGATGCCAACGACGCTGCCCAGCTCGCCGAGCTGCGAACGCTCGGAGAGCTGGCTCGCGTGGCCGGGGAGCTGGGTGTGCAGGTCATGATCGAGGGTCCCGGCCACGTGCCGGTCCACCGCATCGCCGAGAATGCCGAGCTCGAACAGGAGCTGTGCGACGATGCCCCCTTCTACACGCTGGGGCCGCTCGCCGTCGACGTCGCAGCTGGCTGGGACCATATCTCGTCAGCGATCGGCGCGGCGCTGATCGGGGCCTCGGGAGCCGCCATGCTCTGCTACGTCACGCCGAAGGAGCACCTCGGCCTTCCCAACCCTGAGGACGTCCGACAGGGGCTCATCGCCTACCGAATCGCAGCGCACGCCGCGGATCTCGCCAAGAGCGTTCCGGGAGCACAGCGCTGGGACGACGCCATGAGCAGAGCGCGCTACGAGTTCCGCTGGGAGGATCAGTTCGCCCTCGCCATCGACCCTCTGGGCGCTCGTGCTCACCACGACGAGAGCTTGCCGGCTCCAGCCGCCAAGGAGGCCGCGTTCTGCTCGATGTGTGGACCGCAGTTCTGTGCGATGGCCCACTCCCACCGAGCGCTCGGTGAGGTCGACACCCCATCCTCCTAGCGGGGCTAACACGCTCGCCGAGGACCTCGACGTGGCGCAAGGACAGCGCTTCCCTGTTCTCGCCGCTCCCGCATGCACTGATCTCGACCCGACTATAGTTGTGTTCAGCACGCAACGATTTGCGCCGGAGGTGGCCAGAGGCTGTGAGCTCTCGGATCGATGCACCGGGCAGCGACACGGTCGAGTCCTCAGTCTGGGAGGCGCTGTCACGCATCGCGAGGATCGCTCGCGCCCACAACGGCCCGCTCGCCCGCGCACTCTGCTTGGAGATCGAAGGGGCTGCCGTCGCCGCCCTTGCGGTACTCGCCAAGGATGGTGCGCTCCGTCCGAGTGACCTCGCGAGCCGACTTGGCGTGTCCCACTCTGTCGCAAGCCGCCATGTGACCACTCTCGAGGGCCTCGGCTTCGTGAGCCGCACTCCCGACCTGCGTGACGGACGCTCGCAGGCCATCACCGTGACCGATGCTGGGCGAGCCTGGCTGGAAGAGCTTCGACAACGTTACCGCGTCTTGCTCGCACGAGTCTTCGAGCAGTGGGACCACCGCGACGTCGAGGAGCTGGCTCGCCTCCTCGAGCGCTTCGGCGATGACCTCATCGCGCTCGTGGATGGCAGTGGGACGTCGCCACACGAACAGAGCTAGGAGGAGACCGTGGAGATCGCCACCGAACCTACGACAGCCGATGCGCGCGCGAGCGGAACCCGACTGGGGCTGATCCTGCTCGGCCTCGTCCTCGGCATGCTCGTCGCCGCGCTCGACCAGACCATCGTCGCGACCGCACTGCCCACCATCGCGAACGATCTGCACGGGTTCAGCCACTTGAGCTGGGTTGTAACCGCGTACCTGATCGCCTCGACGGCGTCCACGCCGCTCTGGGGCAAGTTGGGCGACCTCTACGGTCGCAAGGGATTCTTCCAGCTCGCCATCGCGATCTTCCTAGTGGGCTCGGCATTCTCGGGCCTGTCGCAGAACATGCTGGAGCTCATCCTGTTCCGAGGCCTCCAAGGGCTCGGTGGTGGCGGGCTCATCGTCGGGGCCCAGGCGATCATCGGCGACGTGGTCTCCCCCAGGGAGCGCGGCAAGTACCAGGGCATCTTCGGGGCTATCTTTGGTGTGGCAAGCGTGCTCGGTCCGCTGCTGGGAGGCTTCTTCGTGGACTCGCTCTCCTGGCGGTGGGTGTTCTACATCAACCTGCCGATCGGCACTGTCGCCATCGCGGTGATCGCAACCGCTCTACCTGCGTCGCGCACCCGACTCCGCCACGTCGTCGACTACCTCGGCACGGTGCTGATCGCAGCGAGCGCGACCGGCTACATCCTCGTCACCACACTTGGAGGCACGACGTACCCCTGGGGGTCGTGGCAGATCATCACCCTGGCCGTAGTGTCGACGATCCTGCTCGTCGCGTTCGTCCTCGTCGAGCGGCGTGCTCCCGAACCGATCCTGCGTATGAGCCTGTTTCGCAACCGTACCTTCTCGATGACGAGCGCGATCGGCTTCGTGGTGGGCTTTGCCATGTTCGGTGCCATTACCTTCCTACCCACCTACCTGCAGATCGTGCGCGGGGCCACGCCCACGATCTCCGGTCTGCAGCTCCTGCCTCTCATGGGCGGTCTGCTGGCGATGAGCGTCGGGGCAGGTCTGTTGATCACGCGCACGGGCCGCTACAAGATTTTCCCCATCATCGGCACCACCCTCATGACGCTTGGGCTCTGGCTGCTCAGCATGCTCGCTGTCCACACGCCCTACACCCGGATCGCGCTTGACATGGTGGTGCTAGGGGTCGGCATCGGTGGCGTGATGCAGGTCCTCGTCATCGCGGTCCAGAACGCCGTCGCCTACGAGGATCTCGGCGTTGCAACGTCAGGAGCGACCTTCTTCCGCTCCATGGGAGCGTCGTTCGGCGTCGCAGTCTTTGGTTCCATCTTTGTCAACGCCCTCGACGCGAAGCTCGGTGAGATCGCTGCACGCTACCACCTGCCTGCAAACCTTGCGACCCAGGCCGAAGAGAGCCCGAAAGCCCTCACCGCGCTGCCGCCGCAGGTGCTGCCGCAGCTTCTGCACGCCTTTGCGAGTTCGCTCGATCGCGTCTTTCTCGTGGCGGCACCCATCGGTCTCTTCGCCCTCCTGCTCACGCTCTTCCTGCCAGAGCTACGCCTGCGTCGCAGCGTCGGCGCTGCCGATCTCGGGGAAGGTTTTGCGATGCCTGAGGCAGACCCCACGAGTAACGCGATCAGCCGAGCGCTCGCGCGCCTGGCTCGTAGCGGCGGCTTGGTCGATCTCTACCGCCAGCTTGCAGAGCGTGCGGGCGTTGCGCTGGACCCGCCTGCAACGTGGCTGCTGCTGCGCGCACGCGGGGACCGCATTCCTCTGGACCTGCGCCAGCAGCACCCGCGTGCGGGCTGGGATCTGCACGATGCCCTAACCAAACTCGTCGAGGCGGGCTTGGTTACGCCGAACGACGGCGTGCCGGTCCTGAGCGAACGCGGCCGCCAGGCCCGCGAGCAGCTCCATCGGGCACGAGTCGCTGCCATCGCCGCCGCACTTGGCGAGGATCCCGGCGCGAACCGGGACGCCTTCGTTCGCGGCATCGCCGATGCCCTCGGTGTCGTCGACCCTGACGACGACCTCTTTGCACCTCGCGGGTCGGATGCAGTGTCCGAGCGCTAGACGCGGCTGGTACGACCCACTTGACGTGCTAGTGGATTCCGCCGGTCCATCACGACGTAGCATGCGTTGGCGAGGGGAGCCGACGACGGCCTTGGTCGTCTGCGCGTGCGCGTTGCTCCAGCCTTGCGAGAAGCCAGCTCCTCCACCGTTGCCGCCCCGACTAGAGCAACGCTAGCGACACGGACAGTGGTGTGCACGTTACCTCTGACGAACGGCGAAGACCGCGGGCACACTCCACTCGAGGGCTTGACCCATGGAGACTTGCCCCAGAGGGAGGCTTGACCCATGGACGTGCCTTGTGTGCCAGAGAAGGCAGAGCGCTTGCGCGCTAGGAGTTGGCCGCTGCGACGTGACGACGACGGCGCCTGGGTGCGAGGAACAGCGTCACGGCGATCCCGAGGTAGGCCGCCCAAACTGCGAGCTCGAGCACGTTGGGCTGCTGCACGTAGCCAAGGAAGCTGTGGGCCACGTCACCGAGTGAGCTCCCCTCGGCGAGCAGCCCCCCAGTGTTCCAGAGCGGATGGCCAACGACGGGCAGCCAACCGAGCCGTTGGAGGTTCTCGGTAGCGTCGACGAGCAGTGCTGCAGCAAACACCATGAGCAGAGCTCCGACGACCTTGAACAAGGCGCCGATATTGATACGGCGGCCGAGCCGGTAAATCGCCACCGCGAGTCCAAGCGCGACGACGATGCCAAGCGCTGCGCCGATCCCCGCGCTGCGAACCGAGGTGGAGAACACCACCGCCAAGGTGAACACTGCGGTTTCCAACCCTTCGCGCGCCACAGCCTGGAAAGCGACGAGGAAGAGGCTGCGGCGCGCACCTCGCGAGAGCGCTGCGGCTGTGCGCTGCTGGAGGTCGCGGGCGAGCGTTCGGGCGTGATCGCGCATCCAGAACGTCATGAAGGTCAAGACAGCGGCCGCGACGAGGTACGTGGAGGTTTCGAAGATGGTCTGGACGCTGGAGCCGTCGTAGGTTCGGATGGTCACGTAGGCGGCGATCCCGCCCACTAGTGCCACAGCGAGGGCGCTCACCACCCCAGCGAGCACGACGCGAAACTGATCTCGTGCGCCGAGGCGATCGAGCGCAGCGAGCAGAATGGAGACGATCAGACTTGCCTCGATCCCCTCACGAAGGAAGATGATCAGGGTTGCCAGCATGCGGCCGTCGCTCTCTTGACCCTCGACACGGTTCGCGGACCACCTCTAGCGTAGGAGCCCCCGTGCGCAGGCCTGCGCGCCCTCGCGCCGCGACTCGAGCTGTCGCGAACGCAGGGCGCGTTGTGCGCGCTCAGATAGCCACCGATCGCGACGCGCGCTCGGGCTCGCACGAGCCCGCTGCGGCACTTGCGGCGTTGGAGAGCTGGTTACCAGGCCGACGTGACCAGTACGCTGGTAAGCGCACCTGATCGACGCTTGCTCGGTTGATCCCAGGGCGCAGCGGGAGCGTTGAAGGGCTGGGGCGCCAACCATCCAGCCGCCGGGGGGACTTCGAAGTATGAGCGTGGATGCATGGGCCGAGGCCAGCGATGCGGTACTCGCGGTGGGTATCGCGCGCTGGAACGAGGCGGCGCTCAAGGAGGCCTACCGTCGTCACGCGGCGATGGTCTGGGGCATCGCGCGACGAGTCACCCAGGACACCATGATCGCCGACGAGATCACCCAGGAGGTGTTCCTCGCGCTCTGGCGAGAACCCACGCGTTTCGACGCCGCTCGGGGGAGCCTGCGGGCGTGGTTGGCGACCCTTGCGCATCGACGAGCAGTCGACGTCGTCCGTCATGAGGCCGCCCAGCGACGCCGTGAGCAGCGTGACAGCGAGCACCAGCCATCCTTTGCTCCAGCTGAGATCGAGGCGGTGATGGATCGGGTCCTCATCGAGGAGGCGCTTGAGGCGCTCTCGGAGCGCGAACGTCGGGCCGTCGAGCTCGCATACTTCGACGGACTGACCTATCGCGAGGTGGCCGAGCGGCTCGAGGAGCCGGAAGGCACGGTGAAGTCCAGGCTGCGCAGTGCACTGCACAAGCTGCATCGATCGTTGTCGTCCACCAGAATGCCGGAGGCGTGATGGATCACGAGCACGCATCATCCCTGCTCGGCGCGTGGGCGCTCGATGCCCTCGAGGAGGCTGAAGCCGCTGCCGTCGAAGCCCACCTGGCCATCTGCGAGCGCTGCGCTGCCGAGGCTCAGGAACTCACCGAGGTGGCTGGGGCGCTCGCGTCAACAAGCCACGAGCGCCCTCCAGAGCTGTGGGACGCGATCGCAGCACACCTCGCTCCTCCTGGAGCTGGGTCGGCAGTTGGGACCCCGATACTGCGGGCACCCGCACCGAGGTTCGAGCGGCGCCAGCGCGTGCTCGTCGGGGTCTCGATGGCCGCCCTGGTCCTCGCTGGTGCCGGCCTCGCAGGGGTGGGCGTCCTTGCCCACGACCTCCATGCCCAGTCTGTCGGCGGGCGGGCTACGACCGTGGCAGCCCTAGCGGCGAGCATCGAGGCGTCGCGCTCTACCACGGTGCTCGAGCTCACGAATGCCCACCACACCCCGAGCGCCACCTTGGCGCTCACGCCGAACGGCACAGCCGTGCTGACAGCCATCAAACTCCCGCCGCTCGCCAGCAACCAGACCTATCAGGTGTGGGCGATCACCCCCCACGGTGCAGTCTCGATCGCGCTGCTGGGATCCCAGCCTACCCTCAGCGTTCTACGCGCACCGACGCACGGCGTCGAGGCGATCGCGATCACGGCCGAGCCAGCGACCGGCACGACCGTGCCAACGTCCGCTCCCCTCGCGCAGGTGCAGCTCGCCTAACGCCGGCGGTCGAGTCGCGACTCGAGGGTACTGTGCGAGCGTCTCAGCGAGTCGCGCGCCTTAGCCGAGGGTGCCGACGCGTCCTGGCGCGAGGATCCCGTCGGGGTCGAAGGCCCGCTTGAGCTGCCGGGCAAGGCCAAGCTCGATCGCCGAGGCTGCCTCGGTATAGGCGTCGAGCTTGGCGCGTCCGAGCCCGTGTTCCCCCGAGACTGCGCCACCGCGGGCCAGCCCTGCCTGCACGACAGCTCTGGTTGCACGAGCTGCGGTCTGCGCATCGGGGGCTAGGACCGACACATGGACGTTGCCATCGCCCACGTGGCCGGTGGCGGGCAGGCTCACGCCAAGCACAGCCTCAAGGCGGCGGATCTCCTCAAGGAACGCGGCCGCCTGGCTGAGGGGCACGACGACGTCGAGGACGTCCCGAGCTCCTAAGGCACGTACCGTCCAGAAGGCCGCCTCGCGAGCGCGCAGAAGCGATGCCGCCATCGCACCCTCCAGCACCCAGACACCCTGGGCGCCTGCGTCTGCGAGCAGTGCGCCAGTGCGCTCGACTGCTGGGGCGATGTCGGCGGGCTCGATGCGCTCCAATCCCACGAGCACGAAGGCACCGCCAGCAAGCGCATCCTTGGGGACGCCGAGCTCAAGGGAGCGAGCAGCGGCAAGCGCTGCGAGTGTGGAAGCGTCGACGTACTCGATGAGGCTCGCCGGGGGCTCGAGACGATGCAGGGGCCCGAGCAGCGCGAGCGCGTTTGACACACTCGTTGCGTGGGCCACAACGAGGGCTTCGGCGCCTGCGGTCGGCTCGAGTCGGACCCACGCGCGTTCGACGATCCCCAGCGTCCCTTCGGAGCCGATGACGAGCTGAAGCAGGTCGTAGCCGCTGGAACGCTTGCGGAGCGGGCCGCCGAGCTCGAGCACCTCGCCGGTGCCGACGACCAGGCGCGCCCCGAGGACGTTCTGGCGGGTCGTGCCGTAGCGCACGGCCCGCATGCCACCGGCGTTGGTCGCGATGGTTCCGCCGATCGACGCCGCATCCTCACCGGGGGAGACGGTGTAGCGGAGCCCCAAGGGCTCCACGGCGGCGCGCAGCATCTGGAGCGAGGTACCCGCGCTCACCAGCGCTAGCTGCGACAGCTCGTCGACGTCAACCACGCCTGCGAGGCGCTCGGTGCTGACACAGACCTGGTGGGGATTGCATACTGCACCGCCGGATAGCCCGGTGCCTGCACCGCGGGCTACCAGCGCAACCCTCGCCGATCGTGCCCAGCGCACCACTTGGGCGAGCTCGCCAATCGATTCCGGGAGCACGACACAGGCCGGTGGCGACGGCGCAATGGTGAGGCACTCGTCGTGCCAGTAGCGCTCCTCGATAGCGTCACCCGCGAGCACCGCTGCCTCACCGACGATGGCGCGCAGGGCGCCAACTGGGTCCATCATCAGCCAGGACGTTAGGGCGCACATGGCGTCGACGTCAAGCCTGAGGAAGGGGTGTAACCCATCGGGTCTCGGCAGCGTCGAACACCCTCGAAGGCTCACAGCGTCGTGCGTCCCCACAACGGCGGGGGCGGGCAGCAGCGAAGACGCCAGAGGCAGTTCGGTCAATCAGAGGTAGTAGCGGAACGAAGGCGGTGGCCATGGTGGTGTTCCTCTTCCCAGGCCAAGGGTCCCAGCAGCCCGGCATGGGGCGTCCGTGGCGCGACCACCCCTCGTTTGAGCTTGTCGAGGAAGCCAGCGAGGTGCTCGAGCGCGACATGGCCTGGCTCCTACTCGATGCCGACGCCGACACGCTACAGATCACTCGCAACACCCAAGTGGCAACCCTGCTCATGAGCGTGGTCGCCCTGGACGCCATCGAGCGGCTGGGAGTTGCCCCGCAGCTGATCGCTGGCCACTCGCTCGGTGAGTACGCAGCCCTCGTAGCTGCTGGAGGCATCTCGCTCGAGGCGGGATTGCTCCTCGTGCAGGAGCGCGGCGACGCTATGGCTCAGGCAGCGGAGCAGTCGCCTGGTGCCATGATCGCCCTGCTCGGAGCCAACCTGGAGCAGGCGCTCGCACTCGTGGACGCGATCGGTCCGGACCTGTGGCTCGCCAACCACAACTCCGAGGCACAGATCGTGCTCTCGGGCACGCTTGACGCCGTCGAAGCCGCTGAGGCGCTGGCCCGCGAGTACGGGATCCGCCGAGTGACCCGACTCAAGGTAGGCGGGGCATTCCACTCCCCCTACATGCTCGAGGCCAAGGATCGGCTGCGCAAGGCCATCGCGCAGACCCGGTTCTACGACCTTGAGGTTCCGGTCATCGCCAACGTCGATGCGAGGGAGCACACCGCAGCCACCGAGTGGCCAAGCCTTCTCGCCGAGCAGCTCACCAGCCCGGTGCGCTGGTACGACACCATGAACGCCATACGCGCTAGCCGCCCTCAGCTCATCGTGGAGGTCGGTCCGGGTGGCGTGCTCACGAACCTCGCGAAGCGGCACATGCCGGAGATCCCGGCGATCTCGGTCGCCGAGCCCGACGACCTCGACGAGCTCGTCGAGCTGCTCGCAGGCGACGGGCCGGTAGCTGACTGGGCTGCCTCCCACCAGGGCGAGCGCCTCTACGGGTCGGAACGGCTGATCGTTGCGCCCTCGACCGGGGTGTTCACCCCGCTCGACCCAGCACCCCACCTGGGTGACGTCGTCGCGGTTGGTACGCTGATTGGCTACGTAGGTGCTACGGCGGTGCGTTCGGCGTTCGCGGGCGTGCTCAGGGAGATGCTGGCCGTGCCGGGCGAACGGGTGACGGCCGGCCAGCCGCTCGCATGGCTCTCGGAAGCCCCACAGCGAGATTCGATGTTGACTCGCTCGGGGTTCGCCGCTGTCGAGGAAAGAAGGTGATCCTCCCAACGATGGGTGCTCGAATCATTGGGGTCGGCGACGCCGTCCCGGACCGTGTCGTACGCAACGCCGACTTCGAGGCCTACCTCGATACCTCGGACGCCTGGATCACCGAGCGCACGGGGATCCGCGAGCGTCGCTTTGGTGGAACCACCTCGGGCTTGGCGGTCACCGCGGCCCAGCGTGCCCTGGAGGATGCAGGGCTGAGCGCGGGAGACATCGATTTTCTCATTCTGTCGACCACCACGCCCGACCAGACGGTGCCGGCGACCTCGGCCGAGGTCTCCTTTCAGCTCGGCATCGCTGGTGGTGCCATGGATCTCAACGCCGCCTGTGCGGGTTACGTCTACGCCCTCGTCGTCGCGCGGGGGATGCTCGGGGTCGGTGCGCACCGCATCCTCGTGATCGGGTCGGACACGCTCTCGCACATCACCGATCAGCAGGACCGCTCGACCGCCGTGCTCTTCGCTGACGGCGCTGGTGCGGTGGTGATGGAGGCGGCCGACCAGGACGATTTGCTCGGTTGGGATCTCGGCGTGGACGGTTCGGCGCGGCCCATCCTCTACTGCGACCACGGCGGCTTCATGGTGATGGAGGGGCGCGAGGTTTTCAAACGCGCCGTGCGCGTCATGGTCGAGTCGTCGCTAGCCGCGATGAAGCAGGCGGGCGTGAACCCGGAGCAGATCGCACTACTCGTCCCCCACCAGGCCAACATCCGCATCATCCAGGCGGCCAACGAACGCCTTGGCATCCCAATGGAGCGCACCGCCGTCGTGCTCGATCGCTACGGCAACACCTCGTCCGGGTCGATTCCCCTTGCCCTTGCCGATGCGGTGGCCAAGGGACGCCTTAACCCTGGCGACCTCGTCCTCTTCACGGGCTTCGGAGCCGGTATGACGTGGGCCAGCGCGGTGTGGCGGTGGTCGCGGTGAGCCACGTGCTCTTGACCGGCGCCGCGAGTGGGATCGGGCTTGCCTCGCTACGAGCGTTGCGTTCGAGTGGCCACGTGGTCTCCGCCGGCTACCACCGACGCCCCATTCCCGAGGACGTTCTCGCTGACGGCAGCGTGACGCCGATCGAGCTCGACGTGACCGACTCGGAGTCCGTAGTCAAGGCCGTCGCCGAGGCGCAGGCTGCTAACGGGCCCGTGGAGGTGCTCGTCGCCAATGCCGGACTCACCGACGACCAGCTCCTGCTGCGCATGAGCGAGGAAGCCTGGGAGCGCACGGTGGATCTCGACCTCACCTCCGCGTTCCGGCTTACCAAGGCGGTCGTGCCTGGGATGCTTCGAGCACGTCGGGGGCGGATCATCTACATCTCCTCTGTCGTTGCCATGACTGGCTCGCCCGGCCAGACCAGCTATGCCGCGGCCAAGGCCGGTCTCGTCGGGCTCGCACGTTCCCTTGCTCGCGAGGTGGGCTCGCGCGGGATCACGGTGAACGTCGTGATGCCTGGGATGATCGACACTGATCTGCTGCGAGCGACCGGGGAGGAGCGCCTGGAGCAGATCCTGACCCAGGTGCCGCTTGGGCGCATGGGGACGCCGGAGGAGGCGGCGAGCGTGATCGCCTTCCTCGCCTCTGAGGCGGCGAGCTACGTCACGGGCGCGATCGTGCCGGTGGACGGGGGCTTGGGGATGGGGCTCTAGCCCGCTCCTCGCGACCGGGTGCGCAGCCCCTGCCAGGCGCACTTGGCACACATGGCAGGGACCACCAGAGTGCGGCAACGCGCGGCACTCCGACGACCAGGAGAGGTGGGCGACCACCGCTGGAAGCAACAGCTGGGGAAACCGAAACCAAGGAGGACAACCATGGATCGTGACGAGGCGTTCAAGAAGTTCACGGAGACCACCGTCAAGGTGCTCGGGGTCGAGCCGTCCCAGGTGACCATGGAGGCTCGCTTCAACGAGGACCTCGACGCCGACAGCCTCGATCTGGTCGAGCTGATCATGGCGCTCGAGGACGAGTTCTCGGTCTCCGTGCCCGAGTCGGAGCTTGAGGGCGTCGACACCGTGGGCAAGGCGTTCGAGCTCGTCTACGGGAAGCTCTCGTGAGGATCGAAGCCAACGATCCCCCTCGCTACGCGACGCGTCGGGTCGCCATCACCGGCGTCGGTGTCGTGAGCGCGGTGGGCATCGGCAAGGAGGCCTTCTGGGAGGGCCTCCTTGCGCCGGCCCGTGTTGGCGTTCGGCGCATCGAGAACTTCGACCCGTCGGTGTGGCTCGGGCCCAAGGAGATCAGGCGTCACGACCGCTACAACCAGTTCGGGGTCGCAGCTGCCCAGATGGCGTGGGATGACGCGGGAGCACCCGAGGTCGATCCGGGACGCGCGGGTGTGATCATGGGCACGGGCGTAGGTGGTCTCGAGAGCCTCGAGAACCAGATCGTCATGGCCGAGAAACGGGGCTACGACCGCATCACGCCCTTCCTGGTTCCCTTGTTCATGGCGAACTCGAACGCCGCGTCGATCTCGATGCGCTTCGGCTTGAAGGGACCGTGCGAGACCATCTCGACTGCTTGTGCCGCTGGCAACCATGCCATCGCGAACGCCGCGCACCTCGTGGCAATGGGGCGGCTCGACGTGGCATTGGCCGGAGGTGCCGAGGCGGCGATCACGCCGAGCGCTGCCGCTGGCTTTGCCAACATGACAGCCCTGTCGAAGGAGGGAATCTCCCGGCCGTTCGACCGCGACCGCGACGGGTTCGTCATGGCCGAGGGAGCAGCCGTGCTCGTGCTCGAGGACCTGGATCACGCGCGGGCTCGTGGAGCCCACGTTTACGCCGTGATCGAGGGCACAGCGTCCACGGCGGACGCCTACCACATCACCGCGCCGGCCCCAGGGGGGCTGGGAGCCCGGAGCGCAATGGAGCTGGCGCTCGTGGATGCCGGGATCACCCCTGCTGATGTGGGGCACATCAACGCACACGGCACCTCGACGCCCCTCAACGACCTGGCCGAGGCACAGGCCATCCGAGCCGTCTTCGGGGACGACGCACCTCCGGTTACGAGCCTGAAGGGGGCGCTCGGCCACGCGCTCGGCGCTGCCGCTGCGCTCGAAGCGGTCGGCGTAGCGCTGACCTTCGAGCACGGTCTCATCCCTCCGACCCAGGGCACGACCGCGCTCGATCCGGAGATCGATCTCGACGTGGTGCTCAAGGATCCACGCCCGCTGCCACCGGGGCGCATCATCTCCAATGCCTTCGGTTTCGGCGGCCACAACGCCGTGATCGTCTTCGGCCCCGCACCGGCTGCCTAGCCCAACCGGACACCAGCTCGAGCTCGCTGTGTGCGCCCGGCGCAGTGGGCATGGCTCGAAGCGCCGTGCGTGCTGTCTGACGTCATGGCCGCGACCACCGGCCGCGAGTAGCTTGCGAGCCCGTACCGCCCCTGCGCGTTGGTGCCCCGAGCAGCGGAGCGCCGGGCGGCAGGGGCACGCCGCCCCACGTGGCCGGATGCGCCGCAGGCTCAGTCGAGTAGCCGCACCGGTGCCTCGACGATGCGCGCGCGCAGCCACTCGCCGAGGCTCTTCGCCTGCGGATCCGGGCGAGTGCTCGCCGCAGCCCCACCCCGAAGGATCCCTGTCACGACGAAGTTGAGCGCACGCAGGTTCGCCAGCTCGTAGCGCATGATGCGGTACGACGCGGTCTCGGGCAGCAGGCTGGCCAGCCGCTCGACGTCGAGGAAGTCTCGCAACCAGGCCCAGGCGTTGTCGCTGCGGGCCCAGACGCCGATGTTGGCGGTTCCGCCCTTGTCGCCGGAACGGGCGCCGACGAGCCGTCCCAGTGGGACTCGCACTGTGGGCTCGCCAGCGCCGAGCGATGGCGAGCGTGGCGGTGGCTGCGCCGCCTCGCCCGCGGGAGGCTCTTCCCCTCGAGTCGCCGCGACCTCGATGATCTCCCCGTCGAGATGCAGCCTGGCCGGCACGAGCTCGCTCGCGATGGTGGTGGGCCACAGACGCAGCACCGGCTCGGGCTGGGCTGTGAGACCCTCGGCCCACAGGCCGGGGTAGGATGCGAGCGCGAGTTCGGTAACTCGCGCTCCGAAAGCGCGACCGACCCGGTTCGGGTCGTCGGCGAGCACGGTGATGCGCAGCGCTGCAGTGGCACGCTCGTTCGTGTCGGGATCCTCGTGGTCGGTGCGCGCGAGTCGGACGTCGACGCCGCGGAACTGCTCCGGGGGCACGCGCACCCACAAGGCTTCGAGGAAGGCCTCGGCTTTGGCCTCGATGTCGAGACCGGTCAGGTAGAGCGTCACCCGACTGCGCCAGCCGTCCTCGAGCGCGATGAGCGCCTTGGTGGTCGGGGGTGGCGCAGAACCCCGCGTCCCGGCAATGCGCACGCGGTCGGCTCCGATCTGCTCAAGCCCCACGGTGTCGAGGTGCGCGACGACGTCCGGATTCAGGTACCTGGGCCCGGCGATCTCGTAGAGCAGCTGGGCCGTGATGGTCTCGCACGAGACGAGGCCGCCGTGGCCAGGGTGCTTGGTAATGACGCACGAGCCGTCCTCGGCAATCTCAGCGATCGGGAAGCCGAGGCGCGCCAGGCCTGGGACCTCGGCAAAGAAAGCGAAGTTGCCCCCGGTTGCCTGCGTGCCGCACTCGAGGACGTGGCCGGCGACGAGGGCACCGGCGAGGCGGTCCCAATCATCGCGGCGCCAGCCGTGGTACCAGGCAGCAGGTCCCACGACCAAGGAAGCATCGGCGACCCTGCCGGTGATGACGACGTCGGCGTCGCGGGCCAGCGCCTCCGCGATCGCCCAGCCGCCTTGGTAGGCCGAGGCGACGAGGACAGGGCGGTCCTCAAGCGGTTGGTTGGTCTCCAGGTGCACGAAGCGCTCCCCCGCCGCGCGCAGAGCTCCGAGGCGACTGGTGAGCTCGTCTCCGTCGATCCAGGCCACGCGCACCGCAAGACCGAGGCGATTGGCCAGTGCATCGATGTGCTCGGCGAGCTGGGCGGGTGCGAGACCACCCGCGTTGGAGACGACGCGCACGCCACGCTCAAGACAGGTCCCGAGGACCATCTCGAGCTGCGCTAGGAAGGAGCGGGCGTAGCCGAGGGACGGATCGCGCCGGCGAGCGCGAGCGAGGATGATCATGGTCAGCTCGGCCAACCAGTCTCCGGTGAGCACGTCAACGGGGCCGCCCTCGAGCATCTCGGCGGGTGCCTCCAGCCGGTCACCGTAGAACCCGCTCACGTTCACGATCCGCAGCGGTGGTCTCATGGGAGCTCCTCGAGGACGACGAGCAGCGAGCCGCGATCGACCTGGTCGCCGACTGCGACACGGACCTCGATGACCCGCGACCGGCTCGGCGCGACGATGCGGTGTTCCATCTTCATCGCCTCCAATACCACCAGGACATCGCCGGGAGATACCTGCGAATCCGCCTCGACACGCACCTCGATAACCCGGGCCGGCATGGGTGCCTCGAGGCCCCCTGTCGGGCGCTCGTCGTTGAGCGGTGCCGGCAGCCGCGGCAGCAGGCGCAGCTCGACGTCGGCGCCGGGGAGCCCGACCCAGCAGCGATCACCCTCGCTGAGCACGTGGGCACGCCGGATGATCACGCCCTCGTCGGGGTCCTATCGGGCGTAGGCCACCTCGTTGCCTTCGCGAAGCGCGAGGCGGTAGCGCTGCTTGCCCACCAGGATCTCCCCGTCGCCAGCTGGCTGGTACTCGAGCTCGACTGTGGTCTCGCCCGCCAGGTAGGAGCGTCGTCGCGGGGGCAGGATGGCGTTCGTCCAGCCGAGCGGTAGCGCGGCGAGGGGCGGGTTGAGGCGGGCCCGCTCTTCGTCGCGCTCCCAGAGCGCCGCGACGGCGCCAGCTTCGGCGAGCAGTGAGGGGTCGGGCGTGGTGCTGCGAGCCAGTGCGGTGGTTGCCAGGAAATCCGTCGTCGTGTCGCCAGCCAGGAAGCGCGCATGTTCGAGGACGGCCACCAGCAGCTCTCTGTTCGTCCGCACCCCGCGGATGCGCGCGCGCCGCAGCACCCCGGCGAGGAGCCGTGCAGCGTCCTCGCGCGTTGCCGCGTGGGCGACGACCTTGGCGAGGAGCGGGTCGAATGCGGTGCCGATCCTGGCGCCCGCCGCCACACCGGCGTCCACGCGTACACCGGGTTCGATCGGCACCCACCAGTCCACCAGCGTCCCAGCCTGCGGGAGAAAATCCTGAGCGGGGTCCTCGGCGTAGATGCGGACCTCGATAGCGTGGCCGCAGCGAGCGAGATCTGCCTGGGAGAACGAGAGGTGTCGCCCCTCGGCGAGCGCGATCTGCTCGCGCACGAGATCCACCCCGCAGATCGCCTCCGTGACCGGGTGCTCGACCTGGAGGCGGGTGTTCATCTCGAGGAACCAGAAGCCTCCCTCGGTATCGAGGACGAACTCGACGGTTCCGAGGCTCGCATAGCCGATTGCGCGCGCCGCCTGGATCGCTGCCTGCGCCATCGAGGCACGGAGTTCATCGTCGAGCGCTGGCGAGGGTGCCTCCTCGAGGATCTTCTGGTGGCGGCGCTGGAGGGAGCACTCGCGCTCGAAGAGGTGCACGAGGTTGCCGAAGCGATCGCCGATGATCTGGATCTCGACATAACGGGCGGGGTGTACCCAGCGCTCGAGGAACACGGTGTCATCGCCGAAGGCAGCCTCGGCCTCCCGACGGGCCGAGGCTGCCTTCGGCGAGCTGGGTTGGGTCCTCGACGAGGCGCATACCTCGTCCACCCCCGCCTGCTGCAGCCTTGATGAGGACGGGGAACCTCACCCCCGGGTCTCCTACCGACCAGGTGGGTAGCACAGGCACCCCGGCCTGCGCCACGAGGGCTTTGGCCGTCAGCTTGTCCCCCATCGCCTCGATCGCCGCCGCCGGAGGGCCGACCCAGCACAGCCCAGCTGGCCTCGACAGCGCGTGCGAAACTCGCGCGTTCCGACAGGAAGCCGTAGCCTGGATGGACTGCGTCCGCGCCCAGCGCGAGCGCGGCCCGCACCATGGCGTCGGCGTCGAGGTAGGTCTCCTCGGGTCGCGCACCCGCCAATCGCACGACCCCGTAGAGCTCACCAACCCACAGAGCAGCCTCTTCGTCCTCAGCGCAGGCGCCAAGGGGCACGATGCCGAGCGCCCGACACGTCCGTGCGATGCGGCTTGCGACCTCCCCCCGGTTGGCGATGAAGAGGCGGCGGATCACAGTCGGAACACCCCGAAGCTGTCTGCACCTCGGATCGGGGCGTACCTGGTTGCCGACAACGCCATCGCGAGCACCCAGCGAGTGTCGCGGGGATCGATGATGCCGTCGTCGACGACCCGGCCCGTGGCATAGAGCACGCGGGACTGGGCATCGGCAAGGGCCTCCACCGCAGTCCGCGCCGCAGCTTCGGCGTCTTCGTCGAGGGGGATGCCTCGACGCGCCGCCTGCTGGGCGCGTACGAGCGACATCACCCCCGCCATCTGCGCTGGCCCCATGATGGCGATGCGGGCGGTGGGCCAGGCGAACACGAAGCGAGTGCCGAAGGCACGGCCCGCCATGGCGTAGTTGCCAGCTCCGTAGCTCGCCCCGAGAATGACCGTCACGTGTGGCACCGCGGAGTTGGAGACCGCCTTGATGAGCGCAGATCCTTGCTTGATGATGCCGGAGCGCTCGTAGTCACGACCGACCATGAAGCCGGTGATGTGCTGGAGGAAGACGATCGGTACGCCGATCTGGTTGCAGAGCTGGATGAACTGGGCTCCCTTCGCCGCCGAGTCCGCGAGGAGTACGCCGTTGTTGGCGAGGATGCCGACGGGCATGCCGACGATCTGTGCCCAGCCCGTCACGAGCGTGGAGCCGTAGCGCGCCTTGAACTCCTCGAACCGACTGTCGTCGACAATGCGCGCGATGACCTCTCGGATCTCGACCGGGCCGCGCAGGTCGACCGGGATAAGGCCGAGGAGCTCGTCAGGGTCGTAGCGTGGTGGGGCGGGATCCGGCTCGACGCGCAGGTCGCAACGGGGACGCCACTCGAGGTGGTCCACGATCTCCCTGGCCATGCGGATACCGTCGGCCTCGTTCGTTGCCAGGTAGTCGGCCAGCCCGCTCACGTCGGCATGCATGCGCGCACCACCGAGCTCCTCGTCGGTCGCGAGCTCACCGGTCGCCATGCGTACCAGCGGTGGTCCGCCGAGGAAGACCTTGGCGCTCCCCTCGACGAAGATGGTGTAGTCCGAGAGTCCCGGTTGGTAGGCGCCACCCGCCGTCGAGCTGCCGAACACAACGGAGATCGTCGGGATCCCGCGAGCGGACAGGTCCGAGAGATCGTAGAACATCCCGCCGCTCTCGGCGAAGTGCTCGAGCTGGCGACGCAGTGCGGCAGTGGGATCCTCGCCCGGCACCACCCCGCGAAGGTCCCCACCCGCCAACTCGACGAACTGGATGAAGGGCAGACGGTTCACACGAGCCAACTCAAGGGCTCAAAGCAGCTTGCGCACGCTGATCGCGGTGAGCGCCCCGCCGAGGTCCGTCGGGTCGTTCGCCGCGATCACGCAGTGCGTACCGGCGACGATGCCGATGCCGGTTACCATCTCACCGCCGAGGCGGTAGTCGGTCTCGTAGCCCGCCAAGGCGCTGAGCTCCAGGAAGGGCGCAGCGTCGTCGAGCAGGAGCGCAAGACGTTCGCGCACGAGGAGCTTGCCACGTGAGCGGTGCCGCTCCTGGGCAGCGGCACCCCCACCTTCGGCCGCCTCCTTGCGTAGGCGCCCTAGCTCCGCGAGGAGCTGCTCCATCACCGCCCGTCTGGCAAGGTACTCCGGGTCACGCGCGTTGAGCGCGCAGGCAAGCACCGCTCCAGCCATGCCTAGCGCTCCGGATCGGTGGTCGTTGCAGGTCCGGCGAAGGCCTGAGCCACCGCGAGCCAGCTGCGAGCTGCCTTCCCGTCGACGTGCAGGCTCGTGCGCGCAAGAGAGCGGCGCTGCGTTACCACCAGCGCGAAGTCGAGAGCTGGACCCAGGACCCGCTCGGCGGCCTCCTCGGGCCCCCACGACCAGAGCTGGCCGTCAGGTGCCACGAGCTCCAAGCGGACGGGCACGTCGAAGTCTGCGCGGTCATGGATGCTGAGGCTGAAGGGGCGGGCGAGGTACCCGAGATGACACACGTGGCGCAGCCGGGGGCTTGCCAGCTCGTCGAGGGGAATTCCGAGCGCGTCACGCACGTCCACCCCGTGCGCCCAGACCTCCATGAGGCGCGCGGTCGCGAAGCTGGCCAGACTCATGTCCGGCCCTACCCACGGCACGCGCGTCAGCCCCCGCGCACCAGCTTGCTCCAGTCGTTCGATGAGGGTTCGGCGAGCGCTGCGCCAGCGCTCCAGGAGCGCCCCCGGCGCGAGCGAGCGGGCCCAGGCGACGTCTGCCCTTGCGCCCGCGGCACCGGAGATGCCCCCGAGGAGCGCCCCAAGGGCCGCGGGCTCTGCGAGGGCGACAGCTGCCGCCTCATCGAAGTAGCACAGATGCGCCACCTGGTCGCGCACGTCCCAACCTCGCGCCGGCGTCTGGCGAGACCACTGCGAGGCATCAAGACCCCGGAGGTGCTGGTCGAGGAGCTCCGCCTCGGCCTCGAGGTCACCAATGAGCTGGGCAAGCTCGACCACGGTGACCCTAGGCTTCGAGTCCCTCGAGTCGCGCGAGGATCTGCAGCATCACCTCGTCAGCTCCCCCACCGATCGAGAGCAGCCGCGAGTCGCGGAAGAAGCGCGACACCCAGGTCTCCTCCATGTAACCCATCCCGCCGTGGAACTGCAGGCACCAGTCGGCGACCTTGCGACTGAGCCGACCAGCTGTCAGCTTGGCGACGGTGGCGAAGCGGGTGGTGTCCTCCCCGGCGATAGCCGCCTCGGCGCAGGCGTAGCAGTAGTGACGCAGCAGATCGAGCTCGGCCGCGAGCTCGGCCAGGGTGTACTGAACGTACTGCTTGTTGATCAGCGGCTCGCCGAAGACACGACGCTCGCGCAGGTAGGCCTTCGTGCGCTCAAGGGCGACCTCGATGGAACCCACGGCGGTGTAGGCCGCGATCATGCGCTCGTTCTGGAACTGCGCCATCTGCTGCTGGAACCCTCGGCCGATGGTGCCGATGGTGTTGGCAACCGGGACGCGTACGTCCTCGAAGCTAAGCTCCGCGGTGTCAGACGCGTGGTTGCCGAGCTTGCGTAGCTTGCGGCTCACCTGAAACCCTGGGGTGTTCGTGGGGACGATAATCTGGGACATGCCGCGGTAGCCGCCCTCGTCGCTGGTGCGCGCGAGGAGGCAGAGCCAGTCGGCCTGGGTGCCGTTGGTGATGTAGAGCTTGGTGCCGTTGATGACCCACTCGTCACCGTCGCGCACCGCTCGGGTCCGAAGCGCGGCAACGTCCGAACCAGCGTCCGGCTCGCTCACGGCGACAGAAGCCACGAGCTCCCCGCGCAGGGTTGGGGCGAGGAAGCGTTCCTTGAGCTCGTGGGAGCCAAAGCGGTGCAGCGACGGGGTCGCCATGTCAGTCACGACCGAGATCGCCATGGCGAGCGCGCCGAAGCCCATGCGCCCAAGCTCCTCGCCGAAGACCACGGTGAAGGAGTGGTCCGCACCCTGGCCACCGTAGGCGGGGTCGTACTCGATGCCGAGCAGGCCGGCCGCTCCGAGCGCCTTGAACACCTGGTGCGCCGGGAAGGAACCAGCCTCTTCCCACTCCTCCATGTGCGGGGTGATCTCGCGCTCAAGCACGCCGCGGACCGTTCGGCGAAACGCCTCGTGCTCCTCGGTGAACCGCATCACCGCCCCTTGCTCTGTCGTCCCCGGCTTGGTCAAGGTCGAATTCGACTTCAGGTGCCACGCTACAGCCCCCGAAGACCGGGCGCAAGGCTTGTCGCTCGAGCAGGCATGACCTCAAGGAGGGCGAGGTAAGCTCGGAGCCAGCGACGGTGCGAGGGCTACGCACCAAGGAAGCGCTTGTACGAGCCGCAGCCGAGGTGTTTGTCCACGACGGTTTCTTCGACGCTCGCATCGTCGACATCACTGCGCGCGCCGGGGTGGCGGTGGGGACGTTCTACACCTACCTCGACTCGAAGGAGGCGATCTTTCGCGCCGTGGTCGACGAGCGCATCGACGAACTCTACCGGGCGTCGGAGGTCCACGACGTATCGAGTGACGACCCCCGGCCCGTATCGAGGAGACCAATCGACGCTTCCTCACCGCATTCTCGGTCACGCGCCGCTCTTCGCTGTCGTCGCTGAGGTCGCGGCAGTAGATCCCAGCCTGCGAGAGCATCGCCAGGAGCTCCACCAGGGCTTCGTCGAGCGAGCCGCACGGGGCATCCGCGCCCTGCAGGCACGCGGCTTTGCAGATAGTGGTCTCGACGCAGAGCTTAGCGCTGCGCTGCTGTGCGGCATGGTTGAGCGCTTCGCCGAGGTTCGCCACCTTTTGAGCTGGCAGGTTGACGACGACGAGGCGGTCGCCACCATGACCCAGATCTGGGCACGGGCGCTGCAACTGGAGAGCTAACGTCCTCGCTATAGCGCACCGCGAGAACCTCGACACAGTTCCCTTGAGCGTGCCATACTGGCGCCAGCGCTGCGCGTTGCGGGAGGTCGCATCTAAAGGCTGAACCATGGACGCTCTCGAGCACTCTCGCAACCTCATCGGTCGAGTGAACGTCGGCGACATGCTCACCCGTTCGGCATGGCGCCTGCCGACGAAGGAGGCCCTCGTCGAGGGTGAGCGCCGCCTCACCTACCAGGCGCTCAACAACGAGGTCAACGCGGTAGCCAACGCACTCCTCGAGCACGGCTACGGGCGGGGTACCGCGATCGCGCTGGCTGCGGGCAACAGTGTGGAGTTCCTCGAGACCTACTACGCCTGCGCCAAGATCGGCGCGGTCTGCGTGCCCATCAACCTCGCGTGGGGGCCGAATGAGGTCAGCTACGTGCTTGGGCACGCGCGCGTGCGAGGGATTGTCGTCGAGTCCCAGCTCGTCGGGCTCGTGCGCGAAGCGCTGGAGCGTGCTGGCGAACTCCACATCCACGACGTGGTAGTTGCGCCCGGTACCGGCGCTGCGTGGGAGCCCGCACAGCAAGGTCACTGGCAGCGTTTCGACGAGCTGCGGGCTGCAGGCAGCAGCGACGAGCCTGAGTGCATCGTCGAGGATCGTGATCCGCTCACCTACCTCTACACCAGCGGTACGACCTCCGCACCCAAGGGCGTCGTGAGCTCACACGTCGCCGTGTACATCGAGTCGCTCACAGGTCCGATCGTGATGCGCACGAGCGAGCATGACCGCACCGCGGTCGTGATGCCCTTGTTCCACACCGCCCAGCTCAACGGCCTAACGACGGGCCTTTTCTCCGTGGGCGGTACGGCGGTGCTCCTGCGGGGCTTCGACCCCGGAGGCCTGCTCGAGACCATCGAGCGCGAGCGGCTCACCCAAATCTTCCTCCTGCCGATGATGTACCGAGCCCTGCTTGCCCATCCTGACCTTGCTCGACGAGACCTCTCGAGCCTACGCCTCGCCGTCTATGCGATGGCTCCGATGTCGGACTCCGATATTCGACGCGTTCAGGAACAACTGGGCTGCGAGCTGGCGCTCGGCTTTGGACAAACCGAGATGAACCCGCTGACCACCGTGCTGCGTCCAGAACACCAGCTCAGCCACACCGGCTCGGTAGGGCACGCCGTGCCCAACGTTCAGGTCGCGATCATGGACGATGCCGGCAACCTTCTTGACCCCGAGCAAATCGGTGAGATCGTCTACCGGGGGCCGCACGCCATGGAGGGCTACCTCCACAACGAGGCTGCCACGCGCGAGGCCTTCGCGCACGGGTGGTTCCACTCGGGCGACATCGGCTGGCTCGATAGCGACGGTGTGCTCTGGTTCGCCGACCGCAAGAAGGACGTCATCAAGTCGGGAGGGGAGAACATCTCCTCCCTGGAGGTCGAGCGCGCACTCTACGAGGCCGAGCCGCGCATCGACGAGGTGGCCGTCGTCGGCCTCCCGCACGAGCGCTGGTCGGAGGCGGTCGTGGCGATCGTGCGCCCGAAGCCGGGCAGCGACCTCACAGAGGCCGACGTCATCGAGGCCGCTCGGCGCATGCTGCCGAGCTTCAAGGTTCCCAAGGCGGTGATCATCGCCGACGAGCTGCCGCACACCGCGACTGGCAAGATCCAAAAGCACCTGCTCCGGGAGCTCTACACCAAGCACTTCGCCTGAGGGGAGCCCTGTCGTCGTCGCGACGGTGCAGCGAGCCCCCGGTGACGTCCGCCCCGCGAAGTTCGAACAGGATGCGAAGACCTGCTCTTGAGCTACGAGCATGCAGAGGCGTATGCAGACTTGCGACACCTCTCACCAGGACACTGGAGGCGCCGCGACTGAACGGTCGAACAGATCAGTAGGAAGGAAGGAAAGTCAGATCGTTCGGGTCTCGTGACAGGATCGTGGTGCGATACAACGCTCACTCAGCGCAGGGCCGTTGTGGAACTCAGTACCGACTGGAGCCCGCGTGCCCTGCCGTCGCTACGACACTAGACACTACGCGGCGTGATAGCCTCGGCCCTCGACGCGCAGAGGCGCTACAGCCTCGTGGACCAGTGCCGCCGGCGCGATCGTACTGGGTGTCACTCCTGAGCACGGAACCTGCACGGCGGATCATGGCATCGGCTCGGAGGCGGTGTGCGCGGCGGTTGCCGCACCACCTCGTCGGACCTGGTCCTACCGCTGTGCTGGCATACAGTCAGAAGACAAGGCCACAGCTTCCGTCGAGCTCGAGCACCGATCCACTCGCCATCGGACTCGTGTGCCTCACGAGTTCGGCCGTCGCCATCGCCACGTCCCTAGGCGTCACGAGCCGCGCCTGAGGGGTTCGCGCTAGGGTTGCCCCTTTGAGCTCCTCGAAGGCTGCCAGCCGTCGTGCACTCGGCGTGTCCACCAGGCCGACTCGGAGGCCAAAGACACGGCTCTCAGGCGCCAGCTCGACTGCGAGGTAACGCACGAACGCCTCAAGCGCCGCCTTGGCCGCCCCAACCGACGCGTAGTGCGGCACGACTCGGATCGATCCCGAGGACGACACAGCCACGCTAACGCGCGGTCGGAGACGCGAGACGACGACGCCGAAAGCCCCCGCCGTCACTCGGAACGTCCATTCGAGGTGGTGAAGGTCGAGATCGGCGAGCGGTCGCATGACGCCGGCGGCGGCGAGCCAGCACAGTGCCTCGAGACGAGGCGTGCATGCGCGCGCCGTCTCCACGAGGCGATCAATGCCACCCTCATCGGCGAGGTTGGCCCTCACCACGACCGGCTTCGCACCCAGCCGCGCCAGCTCCTCGACAAGCCCTTCCAGCGCGTCGACGTGACGGGCACCATGCAGGATGAGCTGGTAGCCATCAGTGTGGAGCTTTCGAGCCACCTCGATGCCGATGACCGAGGAAGCGCCAGCGACCAAGGCCCACGGTCGCGGTGCCGTCTGATCCGACATTCCCTGCCTCCGACCAACCCGGAAACCCTTGCGCCTGGGTGTGGTTGTGGTGTAACCTAGGCTCAGTCAATGCGCATATGCGCATGTGCTTTTTGTGGGGTCCGAGAGGGACACCGCAAGGGTCGACCGCCGGGGGGGGGACGTGGCGACGGGGGTACGGGGGGCAGCCAACCTGCTCGGGGTCGAGCAGGCTACGTCGGCACTAGTCCGACAGCGTGGTTTCGGTGTCGTCAGCCTCGGCACCGTCGACGCCATCGACTCGCACGCACTCTGGCATGCCTACGCCCACACGTGTCGACACCCCACGCTCATCGTCGCACGGCCTCGTTCCGCCTACGTGTCCCTCGGCTTCCAGCGCCATCACTCCGAACTCGACTGGGCCACCATCCGCGCCCACGACCTCGTCGCGGTGCGCCGCGAGGTCGGGGGCGGCCCCGTGTGGCTCGACGAGCGCCAGCTCTTCTTCCAGCTCGTGATCCCGCGGGAGGATGTGGCAGTCGGCGCTCGGGGCCCTCGGCTCGCGGCGGTGATGCTCTCCCACATTGCTCGTGCCTGGCATAGCCTCGGCCTCATCACCTACCTTGATCGTCACGGCGAGATCGTTCTTGATGGCCGCAAGCTCTGCGGTCATGGGGCTGGCGAGATCGGCTCAAGCGTCGTGATCGTCGGCAACCTGCTCGAGGACTTCGACCCTCAGCGTGCCGCTGGGATTCTCGCACTGTCCGAGGTCGCACGCCAGGAAGCGACCGAGCTGATGCGAGACCACGTCGGCCCCCCAGCGGCGCTCCATGTCGACGACGACGTGTTCGCGGCGTGCCTCGTTGACGCGCTCACAGACCTCCTGGGCGAGCCGCACGCTACCTGGCTGGAAGTCGATGACGCGCTCCTTGAGCACTATCGCACGCCGCTGATCGAACGCGACGAGAGCAGCTGGCTGCGTCCGCGCCCGACCCCGAAGCACCGAACCGTCAAGATCCGAGCAGGGCTGTGGCTGCACGACGTTGAGATCGGGGGCAAGCGCGTCACGCTGACGGTCTGGGAAGGCACGCTCGTGAGGCTGCGTCGGGCAGCGGAACTGCCGATCACCGACGCGAGCGAGCTCGGCAGCGCGATCAGGGATGATGTGGCGCTCGCGGGGCTCGTGGCACAGCTCGGAGCAGTCGTTGATACGAGGGATGCTACGAGGAGGACACGATGAGCATGCAGACCTACCGCGGCTTCGAGGTCCGCACCGATCGCTACTACCACCATGACACCAACCTCTGGGTACTGCCGATCGACGAACACCGTGTGCGAGTTGGCCTCGACTCCCTCGGACTTGAGATCAACGGAACGCTCGCGCAGCTGACCCTCCTCGATCCCCCGCAGACGGTCGCCGAGGGGGATGCGATCGGTTCTCTCGAGGCCGAGAAGTACGTTGGGGCGCTCACCTCCCCCATCGCCGGGGTGGTCGTCGCCGCGAACCAGGAGGTTCTCGCCAACGTCTCAGCGCTCTACGCAGGGTGCTACGACACCTGGATCGTCGAACTCGAGATCGCTCCAAGCGCGCTGAGGTGCCTGGTCGCCCCCGACGATGCGTTCGAGGACTTCACCAAGCGCGTCGAAACCTTCCGTGCGGCCGGAGTTCTCGCATGGTAAGTGGCGCGGCGGGACCCGCGGTGGGAGCGCGCACGATCGAGTTCTACGCCCCGGGCCTCAAGCGTTGGAGCACCTCCGAGTGGCAGCCGGCTAACCCGCGGAGGTTCCTGCCGGTCTCGGTTACCGGATCGGCGTGTGCGCTCAACTGCGATCATTGTGGCACCAAGGTTCTCGATGGGATGATCTCGGTCAATCTCGCCTCGAACCTCTATGAAGTGGCAGCCAAGCTCCGAAGCGAGGGATCCGAGGGCATTCTCGTCTCCGGCGGGTCGACGAAGCGCGGGTCCGTGCCGCTCGACCGCCACTTGCGCTGGGTGCCGAAGATCCGCGAGGAACTCGGCATGCGCGTCGTGGTCCACTCAGGGGTAGTAACCCCGCAGCTCGCCGCTCGGCTTGCCGAGGCCGAGGTGGACGCGGTGATGCTCGACATCATCGGAGCTGAGGCCACTATCCGTGAGGTGTACCACCTCGACCTTGGTGTCGACGACTTCGACCGAGCGCTCGCCCTGCTCGAGGAGGCGCAGCTTCGGGTGATACCGCACGTCGTCATCGGCCTGCACTACGGCAAGATCCTCGGGGAGCACCGCGCTCTCGAGCTCATCGCCAGCTATCGGGTCGACACGCTGATCCTGGTGGTCCTGACTCCGCTCATCGGAACACCCATGGAACACCTGCCACCGCCCGCCCTCGACGACGTCGTGGGCATCTTCGAGGAGGCACGTCGGCGCATGCCTTCGCTACGCACCAATCTTGGTTGTGCACGACCGATGGGCGCGATGAAGGTCGCCCTGGACCGAGCCGCCGTCGACCTTGGCTTCGCAGGTATCGCCTACCCGGCGGACGGCACCATTGCCTACGCGCAAGAGCGTGGCCTCACGCCCGTGCTCCACGAGTGGTGCTGCTCGATGAGCTGGGCTGGCGTCGACGATGGACTCGTCAGGGTGCAGGTGTCGTGAGCCGACTACGCGTCCTCTTCGACCGTGACGCTGGGGCAGCAGCTGGGCTCGCTCTCGACGACGCGCTCACCCAGTGTACGGAGCACGAACCCGTCCTGCGCTGCTACACCTACCGCGACCACGCCGTCCTCGTTGGACGCTACCAGCGAGCCGCAGCCGAACTCGATCTCGGCGCCGTGGAGCGACTCGGCCTCGCCCTCGGGCGGCGTCCCACGGGTGGCGGCACCATTCTCATGGGTGCAGCTCAGCTCGGTGTCGCGCTCGTTGTGCCCGAGCGAGCAGCGCCGGCGCGTGCGCTCCTCACGAGCTTTGGGGGCCTCGTTGCCGATGCGCTCGCTCGACTCGGCATCCGAGCGTGCCTTGCTGGCAAGAACGACCTCCTCGTGGATGGGCGCAAGATCGCCGGCCTCGGTATCTATCGACCGGCCCGTGGTGGGACCCTCTGCCACGCGTCGATCCTCGCCGACCTCGACCACGAACTCCTGCTCGGCGTGCTGCGTCCACCACCGCCCAAGCTGGCTGACAAGCGCGCCCGCCTGCTTGCACGCTCAGTTGTCACCGTCACGGAGCTGCGTGGCGAGAGCTGGCAGGGATCGGACCTCGCTGCCATCGTGGCCGACGCAGCAGCAAAGAGCCTCGGGAGCTCCCGATGGCAAACCGATACCCCCCATCCCGACGAGCTGGATCTCGCCGCGGAGCTCGAACGCACGCAGTACGCCAACCCCACCTGGGTGCACGGTGGTGCCGGGGTTGCGTCCACGTGCGCTCGGGTGACGCTGCGCACAACCCTTGGTACCGTCGAGCTCGCGCTCGACCTTCGCGGAGGAACGGTCTGTGCCGTCCAGCTTTCGGGCGACTTTGTCGAGCCTGACGATCGACTGGTCGCACTCACCCGTGCGCTGCGGTTCGAACCGGCTGATCCCTCGGTCCTGTGCTCGATCGCCGAGCAGACGCTCGGGCCGCTTGCACGACCAGCACACCTTGCTGCAAGCTTCCATGAGGGTCTTGGTCCGCTTGCAGCTCCACATCGCCTCGGTTCGTGTCTCCTCCCTGAAAGGATTGCACATGATCACATCGAGTCCGCTCACGTTGCGTCGACGCCGGATCCCTCGTGAGCACGAGAGCCCCGAGTGGGTGCGCATCTCCGCGGCATCCGCCATCGCGCTCGGGTTCCGCTCCGGTCGCTTCAGCCGGGAGTTTTTCTTCGGTGGCATCAACCTGCTCCTCAACTACGAAGATGGCTGCCGCAGCGACTGCGCCTACTGCGGCTTGGCGCGGACGCGACCCGGCGACTACGAGGACAAGTCATTCATCCGCGTGGAGTGGCCTCTGGTGCGCACCGACGACCTGGTCGAGCGGATGGCCGTTCTCGAGGACAAGCTCACACGCTTGTGCATCTCGATGGTCACCTCAGCGTACGCCTTCGACGACACCTGCGAGATCACCCGGCGGATCACCGAGCGCGTGCGCACGCCACTGTCGATCCTCGTGGCCCCGCCAACGCTCAACCGAGCCAAACTCGAGCGCTTCCGTGAGCTGGGTGTCGACATGGTCGGCATCGGCCTCGACGCTGTTACGGAGCAGCTGTTCCGATCCCTGCGCACCGACGTCCCCGCGGGTGGTGCCGGACTGTCGTGGGCAAAGTACTGGCAAGTAGTCGACGACGCGAGGGACCTCTTTGGTCCCTGGAAAGTGAACTGCCATACGGTGGTAGGCCTGGGCGAGCGAGACAGCGACCTGATCGACCTGTTCATTCGCCTGGTCGACCGCCAGATCTTCCCCTACCTCTTCTGCTTCAACCCAGAGCCAGACTCACGTATGGGAGCGACCCCAAAGACGCCCATCACACGGTGGCGGCGGATCCAACTCGCGAAGCACCTCATCGAGCACGAAGGCTTTCGCCGGGACGACTTCTCCTTCGACGAGGACGGCAACCTCCTCGCGGTGCGCGCTGCTCGCCGTGAGGCCCTCGTCAACGCGGCTCGCGAAGGGCTTGCCTTCATGACCAACGGCTGCCCTGGCGAGGACGGCAAGCCTGGCTGCACACGGCCCTACGGCTCCTACCGTCCGACGGAGTCCTTCCGAGACTTCCCGTTCCAACCCACCACCGGCGACCTCGACCAGATCCTGCGCGAGCTCGACGCTGAGACCCTCTTTGTTGAGTAGCCCTGCTCGGCGTTCCTCGCGCGGCGAGACTCGTGACCAGAGGCTCAACGAGCAGGCGACGGCCGTGGCTTGCCGGTCGTCCGGAGGAGTGCTCGTTCTCAGCGCAGGGCACGGTCGATGAGCTCAGCTCCCAACTCGCCGATCGCCAGCGTGGCAGCGTTGGTGTGACCGTGGGGGATGGTCGGCATTACCGAGGCGTCGACCACGCGCAGTCCTTCCACGCCCCGCACGCGCAGCTCGGCGTCGACGACGGCGTCCTCGCTCGTACCCATGCGGCACGTGGACGTCGGGTGGTACAGCGTGTGCGCGTAGTCGACAATGGTCCGCCGGCGCCGCTCGGTGAGATCCTCGTCGGCATGCAGCTCCGGCACGATGTACTTCCCCGTCCAGTGGCGCCGCAGCGAGGGCGCCTGGAGCAGCTCCTCGCAGCGTGCCAGTCCCTCCGCGAGGCGGGCGAGGTCCACACCGGCCTCGTCGCTCAGGTAGCGAGGGTCGATGAGAGGCTTGGCTCGTGGATCGGCGCTCGCGAGGCGCACACGGCCGTGGCTGCGGGGTTCGAGGAGGATGGCGCCGACGGTGATGCTGTCGACGTCCACCGGACGCAGGCCCTGTTCGAGGTAGGCGACGGGTGCCCAGATGATCTCGAGGTCAGCGGCTTCGAGCGCTGGATCCGAGCGCACGAAGCCGTAGGCCTCGGCCACGTTCGAGCTGAGCGGACCGCGCCGCCTGGCCAGGTACGCAAGGGCGGCCTGCGGACTGGTGGCGTGGCGCAGGGTGGGCTCGTCGGTCTGTGCGACGATGCCAGCGACGAGGTGGTCGAGGAGGTGCTCCCCGACCCCTCGGAGTTCGACGAGCGGCTCGATTCCCACCGTGCGCAGGTGATCCGGATCACCGATGCCCGAGAGGAGCAGCAGCTGTGGCGAGTTGATGGCGCCCGCTGCCAGCACCACCTCCCCGGTCGCGCCGATGCGCTCCGTGCGACCACGGCGCAGGACCTCAACCCCGTGCGCACGACCACGATCGATGAGCACCCGGGTGACCAGCGTGTCGGTGAGCACCTCGAGGTTTGCTCGTCGGCGCGCAGGACGTAGGTAAGCGTCCGCGCTCGAGTGGCGCCGACCACGACGCTGCGTGACGAGCGTGCGGATGAACTCGTCCGTGCCCGGCCAGCCGGTGCTGTCGACGCGGTAACCACATTCGCGCACTGCCTCGAGGAACGCCTCGGTCAGCGGATGGGGCGAGCGCTGTGGCTCGACGGCTACGCTCACCCGGTCCAGCGCTGCGCGCACGCGATCCCACGACCAGGCAGGACCAGCCCACTGCGCCCAGCTCGCAAAGTCCTGCGGGAAACCCGGAACCCACATCATCGCGTTGATCGAGGAGGAGCCGCCGAGCCCGCGCCCACGGGGCCAGTAGATCGAACGGCCCCCAAGACCCGGTTGTGGCACCGTCCAGTAGTCCCAGTCGTAGGGAGACTCGAAGAGCCGGGAGAAGCCGGCCGGCACGTGGACCAGCGGCGAGCGGTCGACTGGACCGGCTTCGATGAGCAGCACTCGTCGGTCGGGCCGCTCGCTCAGTCGAGCGGCAAGCACCGCGCCGGCCGAGCCCGCACCCACAACGATCACGTCCGCGGGCTTCACGCTAGGCCTCGCGCGATCGAGCCACTCGCCAACGACGACGCTGTCGGCGTCGCGCCTCGTGCTCCTCCATACGCCGCCGAATGAGCTCGCGCCGCTCACGCAGCTCCCGGTAGGTCAGGCGATCTTGCTCCTCGTCGACCCCAAGGCTCGCCTTGACGCCGGCGAGGTCGATGAGCTCGGGCTTGACCTCAAGACCAACCTCGCGGCTGATGCGCTCCCCGTACTTGGTCATGAAGTAGGCGGCCAGCCGAGCGATCTCCGCGAACAGGTCGATGTCGGGGGCGAGGGTGGCGAGCGAGGCGTCGACGAAGAGCATGTTCTTCACGAAGAGCATCAGCTCCTTCGGGAGGCGAGCTCCGGAGCCGAGGAGGGCTTTGGTGATCTCCTGCAGCTGCGCGATGAGCTCCTCCGGCTCGAGCTCGGTGGGATCCACAGCCGGCTGATCGAGCCCCAGTTCGTCGATGACCTCACGTGGGTCAGTGCCCGCCGGCAGCGCACCGAGGTCGATGAGCGCTTGCACCTGGCCCACGAGATCGTTCATCGATCCTGACATGAGCAGGCGCAAGAAGGCAAGGCGCTTCTGTTCGTCCAACCTGCCGGTGATGCCGAAGTCGAGCAGCGCCACCCGGCCATCATCCTGGACGAAGAGGTTGCCACCATGAAGATCACCGTGGAAGACGCCGTAGAGCATGGCGCCCTCAAGGAAGCTGACGAGTGCAGCGCGCACGACCGCTTCGGTGTCGATCCCCGCACGGTGCATCCCCTCGGCGTCGTCCCAGCGATAGCCCGAGAGTCGCTCCATGACCAGCACCCGCCGGGTCACGAGCTCCGGGTGTGGGCGCGGTACGACGAGTGCTCGCTGCCCGGTCTCAGCGAGCACTCGCCCCACGTCCAGCATGTTGGCAGCCTCAACCCGAAAATCGAGCTCCTCGACGATCGTCTGGGCGAAGAGCTCGACGAGCGCTGGCGGATTGGCCAGGGCCGCCACAGGAATTCTGCCCACAAGGTGCGGGGTGATCCAGGCCATTGCCGCAAGGTCACGCCGTACCAGCGTGGCCACATTGGAGCGCTGCACCTTTACCGCCACCGGTGCCCCGTCGTGGAGCCGTGCGAAGAACACCTGGGCAATCGAGGCGGCCGCGACCGGGGTGGGATCGAACTCTGCGAAGATCGCCTCGAGCGGAGCGTCGAGATCCTCCTCGATCGTGGTGCGCACCACGCCGAACGGCTCCGCAGGCACGCGGTCGCGCAGCAGGCGGAACTCCTCGACGAGCTCCGCGGGGAAGATGCCCTCGCCCGAGGAGAGGATCTGGCCGAGCTTGATGTAGGTCGGCCCGAGGGCCTCGAAGGCGCCCCGCAGACGCCGCGAGAGCCCGCGTCGTGACGCCGAAGGGCCCTTCGGCTTGTCGAGCAGACGCCACAGTGTCAGCGCTGCCCCGAGGCGCACACCAGTACCGAGGACCCGTCGCGCTGGTGGCAGCCGTCGTGGTGCAACGAGCTGGGGCACCAGATCATCGTTGCGACGCCGCAGCGATGGCACCTCGCGAAGCCACAGCAGCCGGTCTTCGTCGACGCACCAGGGCCCTTGGTCTGAGAACGACCAGCGCTCCGTATCCTCGCTCACGAAGGCGAGCCTACCGGGCCCGGCGCGAGCTTGACGGTTGGCTAGCCCCGCTGCTCCTCATGGCCGCCGAACTCGCGGCGCAGGGCGGAGAGGACCCGGTTCGCAAACGCGTCCTCCCCGCGCGAGGCGTAGCGAGCAAAGAGCGCGCTCGCGATCACGGGCGCGGGCACCGTCTCGTCGATCGCGGCGAGCACGGTCCAGCGACCCTCACCCGAGTCAGCGACCCTCCCTTCGTACGCCTCGAGGTGCGGGTCGGTCGCGAGGGCGTGCGCAGCGAGGTCGAGCAGCCACGAGCCAACGACGCTGCCCCGTCGCCACAGTTCGGCGATCTTGTCGACGGGGAGGTCGTAGTGGTAAGCGTCAGGATCCCGCAAGGGTGCGGTCTCGGCGTCAGCGCGGGTCGCCTTCGCCCCGGCATCAGCGTGCTCGAGGATGGAGAACCCCTCGGCGAAGGCGGCCATCAGGCCGTACTCGATCCCGTTGTGTACCATCTTGACGAAGTGCCCCGCCCCGTGCGGTCCGCACAGCAAGTAGCCTCGTTCTTCGGGGCGCACGGGACCCTCGTCGATGGTTCGTGGCGCTGCCTCTACCCCCGGGGCTAGCGCCGCAAGTACCGGCTCCAGCCTCGCGAACACCTCGGGCTCGCCTCCCACCATGAGGCAGTAGCCGCGCTCACGACCCCAGACGCCGCCCGAGGTTCCGACGTCGAGGTGATGGATGCCGTGAGCAGCCAGCGTTGCCGCGTGCACGACGTCATCGCGGTAGAAGCCATTGCCACCGTCGACGACGACGTCGTTGGCGGACAGGAGCTCGGCGAGCTGGCCGATCAGCTCGCCGGTGATCGCCGCCGGCACCATGAGCCACACTGCTCGCGGCGTCTCGAGCGCGGCCACGAGGTCCTCGAGGCGCTCGTAGGTGGTAACCCCAAGCTCCCGGGCCTGCGTGCGCGCCTGCTCGGATGGGTCGAAGCCCAGCACGTCGATGCCGCCACGCTCGCGGATGCGGGCCGCCATGTTTGCTCCCATACGACCGAGTCCGACCATTCCCAGCTGCATGGCAACCTCCTCGCCTCGGCTCACCCTACCCCACGCGCGGCGCCACGCCCTTGGCGGCATCTACTGCGTGGCGTAGCTCGCGAACGAAGGCACCGATCGCCTCCGGCATGGCACCGTCCAGGACGCGACGCACGATCGCCGATCCCACCACCGCGCCGTCCGCACCGGCCCGCACCACAGCAGAGGCGTGCTCCGCACTCGAGACCCCAATCCCCACCAGGACGGCAAGCGGGCTGCGCCCGGCGAGTCGGGACGCGATCGCGGTCGCCGAGGCAGCCAGCTGCTCGCGCTCACCGGTCACGCCCATGAGGCCAACTGCGTAGACGAAGCCCTCGGCCAGCTGGAGGATGCGCTCGGCTCGTGCGGGTGGGGTCGCTGGCGAAACCAGCTGCACCGTCTCGAGCCCCACGGCGTGGGCAGCCTCCCACCACGGACCGGCCTCCTCAATGGGTAGGTCGGGAATGATCACCCCCGAAACCCCCGCATCGACGAGTTCACCTGCGCTGCGAGCAAGCCCGTGGTGGAAGAGGAGGTTGTAGTAGGTCATCACCACGAGCGGCACCCCGAGCTTGAGCCGTCGTAGCGCAGCCAACACCCCAGCCACGGTGGTTCCGCGTGCGAGTGCTGCCTCGCTGGCACGCTGGATCGTGGGCCCGTCCATGGAGGGGTCGGAAAACGGAATCCCGACCTCGATCGCGTCCGCACCGGCCTCGGCCACCGCGAGAAGGTCGTCCTCCCATCCATCGCGAGCGCCCGCGCAGAGGTACGGCACGATGATCCCGTTCGTCGTGCGCCGAGCAGCGAGGGTGGCCCCGAGCTCGCTCACGCTACCGCCCCCGTCGTGCGCGCCGCGAGGTAGCTCGCGACTGTCTCGGCATCCTTATCGCCTCGGCCCGAGAGCGTGACGAGGATGCGTCCTCCCTCCGGGGTGCGCCGGGCGCCCTCGCGCAACACCCAGGCGAGTGCGTGCGCGGACTCCAGCGCTGGCACGATCCCCTCGGTGCGCGAGAGCGCGATCAGCGCATCGACGACCTCATCGTCTCCAACGGCTTCGTAGCGCGCACGCCCGATGCTCGCCCAGTACGCATGCTCGGGACCAACACCGGGATAGTCGAGGCCTGCCGAAATCGACTCGGCCTCGCGGATCTGGCCGTCCTCGTGCTGGAGCACCATCGAGGTCATGCCGTGGACGACCCCGGGCGCACCAGCACCGATGGCAGCACCTCCTGCCGGCTCGACCCCGACGAGGGCGGCCGAGGTATCGACGAACCCTGCGAACGTGCCCGCCGCGTTCGATCCGCCGCCCACGCACGCCACGACGATGTCCGGCACGCCGCCAGCGAGCGCACGGAACTGCTCTCTCGCCTCATCGCCCACCACCCGTTGGAACTCCCGCACCATCCACGGATACGGATGCGGTCCCATCACGGAGCCGATGCAGTAGTGGGCTTCCCCGAGCTCGGCCACCCAGACGCGCATCGCTTCGTTGACTGCGTCCTTGAGCGTACGGCTGCCCGCCTCGACCTCGACGACCTCGGCACCGAGGAGGCGCATGCGGAACACGTTGAGCGCTTGGCGGCGCGCATCGATCGCGCCCATGTAGATGCGCGCCTCGAGTCCAAGGTACGCCGCGGCAGTTGCGGTCGCCACACCATGCTGGCCAGCCCCGGTCTCGGCGATCAAGCGGCGCTTGCCGAGCCTGCGGGCCAGCAGCGCCTGTCCGAGGACGTTGTTGATCTTGTGCGAGCCCGTGTGGGCGAGGTCCTCCCGCTTGAGCCACACCTCGCGGCCCACCAGCTCTGAGAAGCGCTCGGCGCGATAGAGGAGGGTGGGCCGACCTGCGTACGTCGCGAGCAGGCGCTCGTAGTCAGCTCGGAAGCTCGGGTCCGACCAGGCCGCGCGGAATCCCTGCTCGAGCTCGAGAATCGCTGGCATGAGCGACTCGGGAACGAAGCGACCGCCGAAGCTGCCGAAGCGCCCAGTCGCATCTGGCTCGTGCTGGACCGGGTTCATGGATCCTCCTCATTCGCATCACCGACCACGTTCGCGGCCCGCCGTGCGGCCTCGATGAACGCGCGCAGGCGCACCGGGTCCTTGCGACCCGGCCTCGCCTCCACGCCGCTTGCGACGTCGACCCCAAAGGGGCGCACCTGTTCGATGGCACGCGCCACGTTATTCGGGGTAAGCCCCCCCGCGACGATGAGGCGACGCGCAGGCGAGATACCATCGAGCAGCGACCAGTCGAAAACCCGTCCCGAACCGGAGTGCTCCCCGTCGACGAGCAGCGCCCAGGCTGGCTGGTGGATCACTCGGTCGAAGCCCGGCATGTAAGCGTTGGCTGCTCGAATGACCCACGGCGTGTGGGCGCGCACCACCTCGAGGCCCTCGTCACTGAGCCAGCCATGGATCTGCGCGCCGCGCAGCCCCGTCTCGGCGAGGATGGCCACGATCCGCTGCGGCAGCTCGTCACGGAAGACCCCGAACGTGAGGACCTCGGGAGGGAGCTGCGGCAGGAGCTGCGACACCCGTGCCACCGAGACCTGTCGTGGTGAGGGAGCAAACACGAAGCCGAGCGCATCCGCCCCGAGTGCGATCGCGAGCAGCGCGTCAGGCTGATTGGTGATGCCGCAGATCTTGATGAACACGTTCCCCCTGCTCCACCAGCGCTCGCACGGCTCTCTCGGGCTCCTCGGCTCGCATGAGCCACTCCCCGACCAGCACGGCGTCGAAGCCGACGAGTTGAGCCAGGTCGCCTGGGGAGCGAACCCCCGACTCGGCAAGGCGCACGACTTCCTCCGGGAGCGCAGCCTGCGTCCGCTGCGCGCGCTCCGTGTCCACGGCGAAGGTTCCAAGATCCCGTTGGTTCACACCGACGACGTGGGCCAACCCCGGGTCATGGGTAGTGAGTTCCCGGGCCTCATGAACCTCCAGCACGACCTCGAGCCCAACGTCGTGCGCAGCTCTCGCTAGCTGCTCGTACTCACTCGGCTCCAGAGCGGCGGCGATGAGGAGAATGGCACTCGCACCGGCGCTGCGAGCCCGAAGGACCTCGCGAACGTCGACGATGAAGTCCTTGCGCAGCAGTGGCACCGACACGGCGCCGCGGACGGCTCGCAGGTCATTCAGGCTGCCTCCGAAGTAGCGCTCGTCGGTAAGCACGCTGATGGCCTGAGCGCCGCCACGCTCGTAGGCCCTAGCTTGCGCGACGACATCGTGGTCGGGAGCGACGAACCACCCTTGCGAGGGGCTGCGTCGCTTGCACTCGGCCACGAGACTCACTCCCGGATCGCGTCGCAGCGCCGATGCCAGGCTAGGTGCAGCCTCGGCGCGCTCGGCCACGGCGAGCAACTCTCCTACCGTCGCATCGTCGGCCGCGGCGCGTGCTCGGTGGTGCGCGACGATCTCGTCAAGGTACCTGGCCACGGAATCAGCCTAGGTGCCATGGCCAGGAGCCGCGCAGCAGGCCATGTCGCCGAGTCCGGCGCGAGGCCCGATGAGTACTTGCAGTGTGCAACTGTCTCCACGATCTCTGGTAGTCTGTAACCAAGTTGAGGGCTGAGCTGGCGCGCACCAGGCGTCGTCCGTGGTGCGGTACGACTGAGGCAGTGGAGGTACGTCCGTGGCAGCTCCTGGATCGCTCCGAACACGGTCCTTCAAGCTCACTGAGCATCCCAAGTACAAATGGATCGCCCTGTCGAACACCACGCTGGGCATCTTGATGGCAACCATCAATTCCTCGATCGTGTTGATCTCGCTGCCCGAGATCTTCAACGGCATTCACCTCAACCCACTCGCCCCCTCGAACACCTCCTACTTCCTGTGGGTGCTGATGGGCTACCTGCTCGTCACCGCCGTCCTTGTGGTGAGCTTCGGTCGCCTGGGCGACATGTACGGCCGAGCTCGGATGTACAACCTGGGGTTCGCCACTTTCACGCTCTTCTCAATCGCGCTCTCGGCGACCTACCTCCACGGAACCGAGGGGGCGTGGTGGCTCATCATCATGCGCATCGGCCAGGGTATCGGCGGTGCGCTCCTCTTTGCCAACTCCGCCGCCATCCTCACCGATGCCTTCCCGCCTAACCAGCGCGGCCTCGCGCTCGGCATCAACAACGTGGCGGGTATCGCAGGCTCCTTCCTCGGTCTCATCCTGGGCGGCCTGCTGGCTCCGCTCTCGTGGCGTGCGGTGTTCCTCGTCTCGGTGCCATTCGGTCTCGCTGGGACCGTGTGGGCCTACCTCATGCTCCATGATCTCGGCGCTCGTGTGCGAGCACACATCGACTGGCTCGGCAACGCCGTCTTCGCCATCGGCTTGATCTCGATCCTGGTTGGCATCACCTATGGCCTTGAGCCCTACGGAGGTTCAACCATGGGATGGTCGAACCCCGGCGTGATCGTAGCCCTCGTCGGGGGTGTGCTCACCCTCGTGGTCTTCGCTTGGATCGAACAGCACGTCCCCGAACCAATGATCAACATCAAGCTCTTTAGGATCCGTGCCTACACGGCCGGGAACCTCGCAAGCCTCCTCGCGTCGCTTGGTCGGGGCGGCATGATGTTCATCCTCATCATCTGGCTCCAAGGAATCTGGCTGCCCCAGCACGGCTTCTCCTACTCGCAGACTCCGCTGTGGGCTGGGATCTACCTGGTGCCCCTCACCATCGGCTTCCTCGCCGCCGGCCCGATCTCAGGGTATCTTTCCGACCACTTTGGGGCCAGACCGTTCGCCACCGGTGGCATGGTCGTCGCAGCCATCTCCTTCGTCCTGCTCCTGCTGCTACCGGTGAATTTCTCCTACCCCACCTTCGCAGCCCTGCTCGCCATCAACGGTCTGGCGATGGGGCTCTTCGCCTCGCCCAACCGAGCGGGCATCATGAACAGCCTCCCGGTCAACGAGCGTGGCGTCGGAGCGGGCATGGCCGCGACGTTCCAGAACGCCGCGATGGTGCTCTCCATCGGCGTCTTCTTCACGCTCATGATCTTTGGCCTGCGCGCGAGCCTACCGCATCACCTCTACGTCGGGCTCGTCCACCAACACGTCCCGTCGTCGATCGCGCGCATGATCGCGAACTTGCCGCCGGTTGGGGCACTCTTCGCGGCCTTCCTCGGGTACAACCCCATGGCGAAGCTGCTCGGACCGAAGGTGCTCGCAGCGATCCCGCATGCCAACGCCGTCTATCTCACCGGCCGATCGTTCTTCCCGCACCTGATCGCAGCCCCGTTCGGGCACGGTCTTACCGAGGCCTTCACCTTCTCTGCCATTGCCTGCCTCGTCGCGGCGGTCGCGTCTTGGCTACGTGGGGGCAAGTACACAGCAGCTGACGTCGAGCCGCAGGACGCTGTCGACCCAGCCCTCCAGGAGGCACAGCCGGTCGCCGGCGACTAGCAACCTCCTCGCCAGCTAGGGTGAGGCCGTGGCACGCAGCGTGCTCGTCGTCGAGGACGACCCTGCCATCGCCGATCTGCTGCGGGTCTACCTCACCAAGGATGGCAGCGCGGTCCGTGTCGTTGCCACGGGAGAGGAAGCGCTCGAGGCCTTCGACGACTCCGTGTCGGTCGTCATCCTCGACCTCAACCTGCCGGGCTCCCTCGACGGCCTTGAGGTCGCTCGCGCGCTCCGCGAGCGCTCCATGGTCCCGATCGTCATGCTCTCCGCCCGCGACCAGGAGCTCGATCGCGTCATTGGCCTAGAGCTCGGAGCCGACGACTACGTCACCAAGCCGTTCTCGCCCCGGGAGCTGCTCGCGCGGCTGCGCGCCATCGAGCGGCGCGTCGAACCCCAGCTTCAGCCACAACCCATCCTCCACAACGACGTGCTCTGGGACCCCACCTTCCGCATGGTGTCCCGCGGCGACCAGGTCGTCGCGCTGACGAACCGCGAGTTCGACTTGCTCGGGTTCTTCCTGCAGCATCCGGGCGTCGCCCTCTCGCGTCGTGCTCTCCTCGATGGGGTCTGGGGTCCCGAATGGTACGGAGACGATCGCACCGTTGACGTCCACGTGCTGCAGCTACGCAAGAAGCTCGCAGGCTCCCTTGAGATCACAACGGTGTGGGGTGTTGGCTACCGGCTCGAGCCTCCGGAGGCCCAGGTGTGAGCCGACGCCCACACCGCACCACCACGCGAGCCACGGTGCGCCGTGGGCTCGTGACTACCGCCGTGACCACTGCGTTGGCCGCTGGACTCGGCGCTCTGCTCATCTTCCGCTCCGTCGCGCTCCACGAGACCGAAAGCTTCCTCGGGCGCCAAGCCCAAATCGCCACGCAAGTTGCTACCCGCGCCCAGCGCTTCTTCCTAGGGCCCCACGGTGAGCGCGCCTTCGGTCCTCGACGACTCCTCCAGGTAGGACCCTCTGGGCACCTCCTTGGTCCGGTCCCCCACGACCTCGCCTCCGTCGTGCTTCGATCCAACCAGCTCCGGCCAGGCACCATCGTCGACGTGGTGCGAGGCGATACGGTGTGGGTGCTCGACGTCGTCGTCTTCAGCACCAGCCGGATCGCGCGGACCTGGGTGGTGGTGCTCCACCGCTCGGTACCGAGCGAGCTGGCACCAGCCCTCTTCGTGGTGGGTTTCACGCTCTTGGCCGCCCTCCTCGCGGTGCTCGTCGCTGATGCCTACACGAGGCGGGTCTCCTCTGCGCTCACCTCTCTCGCGAAGGCTGCGGAAGAAGTCAGCCGCGGACAGCTTGCAGCCGACATCCCTCCAACGCCCTTCGACCAGGCGGAGCTCGAGGAGCTACGAGTTGCCTTTGCCAACATGCTCGCATCCCTCAACGCTGCCAGCGAGCGCCAGACCTCGTTCCTCCTTGCCATCTCCCACGACCTTCGAACCCCGCTGACCAGCATTCGGGGCTTTGCCGAGGCGCTCGAAGATGGTGCGGTGGATGCCCAGCGCGCCGCCGGGGTCATCCGACAGGAGACGCAGCGGATCGAGCGGCTCCTTGCCGACCTCATGAGCCTGGCCCGGCTCGAGCGCGATGGCTTCGGAGTGACCCTTGGCGAAGTCGAGATCGAACCGCTGCTTGCGCATCTGGCCGAGACGGCCCGGCTCGCGGGTCGGCCGCGAGGACTGCAGTGCAACCTCGAGCTCGGCCCAGGCGCCTCGCTCGTCATCGCCGATGCCGAGCGGCTCGCCCAAGCCCTCCGAAACGTCGTCGACAACGCTGTGAAGTTCGCGGCCTCCGCCATCACCATAACGGCCCGGCGACGCCTCGACACGGTACGCATCGAGGTGAGCGACGATGGCCCTGGCGTGGACCCCCGGCTCCTCGGCGACCTGTTCCGACGTCAAGTCGCACCCCGGCCAGGCCAGAACCAGCAGATCGGTTCTGGGCTCGGCCTCCTCATCGTCGCCAGGCTCGTCGAGGGCATGGGTGGTCGAGTCGGGATCCGCTCCCCGATCCGTGAGCAACGAGGAACCACCGTCGTGATCGAGCTTGCAACCGCCCGCACCCCCGCCTCGTCGGCAACGCCTTAGGCGCTCTCGCGCCCGCGGCGGTCTTCAAGGAGCGTCACCAGCGCTTGCGTAAGCATCTCCGAGGCCTCCAACGACGCCCGTCGGTGCACCTCGGTGTGAAGACCGACGAGCGTCTTCGGCAGCGTGCCAGTGAGCGGACAGCGCTCAAGCTCGATGCCGTGCCCGCGCTCGCGGTGGACCCAATGCCAAGCCAGCATGCCCTCGAGTGTCGTGAGCCGACGGGCTCGCCGGATGGCTCCCGGTGCATCAGGTGCCCGTAGCTGCAGCGAGGGTCGACCCAGCAGGAAGCCCTGCCCGAGGCCCACGCCGAGCGCGATTGCGACTTCGAGGGCAGCCTGGCTCTCGATGCCTTCGAGTACGACGTCGCGCCCCAGGGCGCAGCTTGCGTACACCAGGCTCCACAGCGTGGCGATGGTGGCCAGTGGTCGTTCCTCCAGGGTGTGCACGAGGATCGCCGACCCCTTGACCTCGTGGACCGGCAAGCGAGCCAACCGCGCCACGCCCTGCACCCCCGAACCGACGTCGTCGAGGGAGAGCCGGACCCCGAGCTCGTCGAGTGCCTCAAGGGCGGCCGCAAGTGCCGGCTCGTCGGCGCTCGGATGCTCGAGAATCTCGAGTGTCAAGCGACGCGGCGCTAGCGCGTGCCTCTGGAGCGCTCCACGCACGACGTCAATACCTCCGTGGGCGAGCACGCTCACCGGAACGTTCACGCCGACCCCGACGTCACCGCGAAGGCAGGACTCCGCAAACCCGAGCGCAAGCTCGAGCACCTGGCTGAACAGTTCGGTCAGCTCGTCTCGCTCAAGCGCTGGGAGAAACAAACCGGGAGCGAGCAGCGTGCCGTCGCTGCGCTCGAGGCGGGCAAGAGCCTCCACCGCGACCACCGAGCCGTCGTCGAGGCGGAGGATTGGCTGGTAAGCAAGGCGCAGACGACCTCCTCGAAGCAGGGTCAGCACCTCGCGACGCGCGATCGTCCCGCCGACGTCGCGCCGCACGAGGCCGAGGCGCTGGTGTACAGCCGCAAGGACGCGACCGAGAGCGTCGACCTCGCGGTCGCACGCGGCCTCGAGGACGACGACGAGGGCCCACGCTGCACCAGGCGCGTGTACGACGACGAAGCGACCAAGGTCAGCACTGGACTCCCCGATCCCCTCAAGCTCTCGGACAAGCTGGCTCGCAGGGTCCTCGAGTGCATGCACCAGCAGGTCACGCTCCTGGCCACGGATAGCGCGCACGCGCCAGGAACCCGTCCGCACGCGCTCGCACACCGCCACCGCTGCGATGCCGGGCTGGGCGCCCACCCACGCCAGCTCGTCCGAAAGGCTGGTGCGTGGCCTGCCGTCGAGCACCGAGCTTGCGAGCTCCCACCGGACCGCCAGCGCGCGCAGTCGAGTCTCAACGACCGACTGCGCCGACTCCAGACGTGCCAAGGCAACGCCGGTGGCGTCGACGACCGGGCACGGTGCGGGGAAGACCGCTCCCCACGGGTGATCCCGGAGTGCCCGGGCGAGCTCCAGCGGCCCACGGCGTATCGCCCCCAGGACCTCGACAGCAACGAGGCCGTCGAGAGCAGCGCGCCACGACGGGTCCTCCTCCAGCAGACGCTCGGCAGCCAAGCTCCACGGCGCGATGCTAGGCCCACTCGCCCGGGTACCGGCAACGAGCTGGGCGCGCTGGCGCTTGGCCTCGTACATGGTGCGATCCGCAGCCTGCACCAGCTCCCGAGGGTCGACCGCGTCCCGTGGCCACCAGGCCCAGCCGATACTGGCCTCCACCGTGGCGCTCGAGCCGTTACCCAGGTCGACTGGCTGGCGCACGACGCGCGCGATCGCGCGGGCCATGCGCTCCGCGCTAGCACCCTCCGCCTCGAGCTCGGCGAGCACGACGAACTCGTCACCGCCGAAACGAGCCACCAGCGATCCCGGCGCGTGGTTCGCAGCGGTGGTTCGCACTCGGCGGGCCACCTCCACCAGCACCGCGTCACCGGCGACGTGACCGAGGCTGTCGTTGACCTCCTTGAAACCATCGAGGTCGACCACCATGCACAGCACAGACGTGGTCGCCGCACCGTCGGCACCTAGCTGCCCGAGCCGCGCCGTGAGCGCGAGGCGGTTGGCAAGGCCCGTGAGGGGGTCACGTTCGCTCGCGGCCCGAGCATGCGCCTGGGCATCGCGCAGGCGACGAACCAGGGTGATACCGTCGCGCTCGCGGGCAACGGTCGCAGCGATACGGGGCTCTGCCGCCGCGAGCCACCGTGTGACCTCTGGATGGCGCGCCGCAATCTCGAGGTGATCCTGCACCGGGCTGGCCGTGGCCTCGACGCCGTGGATCTGGCGAAGTCGTCCCGCAGCCATGGCCAGGAAGGCCTGCTCACTCTCGGCTCGGGCCGCAAGCTCTGCCAAGTCAGCGAGCGCAGCCTCAAGCTCGCCGTGCCAGGCCAACTCCCGACGCGCACGCTCGGAGGCACCCACGAACCGCCACAGCACCACCGAGACCACGAGGAGCGCCGCATCGACGCCGAGGAGGCCCGCGAGGGTCGCGTTCGTCGCGAGCACTGGCAACCCTTCCGGCTGGACGCCCACCAGCACGGGGCCGACTGGACTCTTGGCGCGCTCGATCACCGCTGCCCGACCACCTGCCAGCAGGTGCACTTCGCCGACGACGAGCTGGTTTGCACGGGGGCTGCGCAGGTCGAGCCCTGCGAGCAAGGTCGCAGGCCGCACAACCCCTTCCACGAGGAAGTCGATCCGGGAGGTGCGAGGATCACGGATCGGAACCCCAAGTTCCAGGCCGTCGTGAACGCGCGTTGGCTGCACTATTGCGTTCGCTGCTGGTGCGAGTGGCACGACCCCACCACCACTCTCCCACCACACCGTACGACCCCGTGGATCGACGACGCCAATACCGACGAACTCGGGCTGGTGTGCCACGAAGTTGTCCAGCACCGGCACCATCACGCTCGGAAGATTGGCCAGCGATGGCCGCGGGCCAATGAGCACGTCGCCGACGACTTCGAGTCGGTTGGTCAGCTCCCCGAGTCGCTGCACCACACTCTCGAGGAGCTGCTGACCGCTGCGCCGAGCAAGGGAGAGCGCGATGGTTCTCGAGCGCAGCTGGCTGGCGTGGACCCAAACGCCGGTGATCACGAGACCGACTGCGAGCGGGACCCAGACCGCAATGGCCACGATCCGACGCCAGCTGCTACCCAGCACGGAGGTCACACCTCGATATCGACCAGGCGGGCTCCAGTGCTGAAGACCAGGCACTGTGTCGGCTGCGGGACCCCTCAGGCTCACGATCCACCAAGGGACTGCGGCCACGACGATGCGTGCGTCGGCGGCCACAGTGCCGTGTGCCGCCGGGTGGCGCCAGCCTCACCTCAGCCGACCGGGATGGCATCACATTGCTTGGGTGCGCTCACGTGCTCGAACCTACGGTCACGTCCACGAACGTCATGTCTTGAGCCAAGCCGCCTCGGGCCTGTCGTGGGCGCTGTCGGAGACGGCGGCCGCCGTGTGATCCTGGAAGCGCAAGGACACGTAGACCGGAGTCGTCGCGATGGCCGCCACCTTCGGGATGAACCTCGTCGCCCTGGTGCGTGAGCACTTGGTGGAGGCTCATCTGAATATCCTGCGCTCCCTCCGTACGACGCTGGTCACGCTCGTGGAGGCGCTCATGAGCCCCAAGGTTGGGGCGCCCTGCAAAGCGAGCTGCTCACGCCCGAGCTCAGCTCCGCAGAGCCGTCACAATGGCTACCACAGACGCCCCTGGGAGCCCAAGGCTCAGCACCATCGAGTCTGCGAATCCAAAGCTCCGCCAGGGCAGCGGGCGCCGACTGGCCCAAAGAGCGCCGTCATCGCTCTCACGGTAGCCACGACCAACTGTTCGCCACCCGCTTGCGTCAGCCGGTCGCCGACATGCCGGATCGAGAGACACTCTCGTGTTCGTGGAATCACAACGCCGGCAACGGCCCAGATCTCGGCGAGGGCTCGCAGCCTCGATGTCGAGATCCGAGCGCTATGCAACCGAGCCCGCTCCCCATCCTCCGGTCTCTGGTCTCCCATCTCACCCGCGCACCGCAACCTCCCAGCCTCCTCGGAGCCCTCGTACTCTGCGACCCTGCTCGGCCTACCTGAATGCAGAGGGACGCCACATGGCCGGTTCGACGAGGCCACGGCCGCCCTCAAGGTGATATCCGACGTCATGGCTTCGCGCAGCGCCACGCTGCGGCTCCCTGACCGGATCGCTTGGACGCTTCAAATCCTCCCCCGAGCCGACACTCCGCTGGTTTCTGAGGATGTTCAGCAAGCCATTGTAGGACACATTCGGATGTGCCGCGCGGATCCGCATTCCAGCAGAGCCTGCGCCGCCTGCTCGATGCCCAGCGCGAGGTGTTCGAGAGACTCGCTGAGCTTTGACCGAGTACATCGACCTGGCGGACTACCTCATGATCGCAGAGAGCGTACTCCAGGTCGACGCCAAGGTGCTCGCCGAGGCGCAGGGATCAGCCTCGCCGAATCGGCGTTGGCTGCTCCGAGAGCCTCCTTTGGAGGATGGGAGTTCTCGCCGTTCTTCCAGGGCAACGAAGCCAACTCCTGCTCCAACTCATGAGGAGCCACCCGCTTCCCGACGGGAACAAGAGAACTGTCTACGCGACCTTGCGAGAGTTCGTCGCCCGTAACCGAGGCACTTGGATGACCACATCCATTGACGACATCGTGGTCACCGTGGTTCGTGTCGCGTTAGGGGGGATCGACCTCGATGAGCACACTCAATGCGTCGCCTCCTACCTGAAGGACGACTGAGCCGGTGGCGGACAAGACAGAATCGGTATCCGTGGTAGTGGGTCCGCTTGTCAGCCCGTCCGATGGCCAGAGGGCGGCGCCTCGCGCCGCTAGACGGGCTCGAACTGAAGAAGGGGGAGCCGCCTTCGCGGCAGCTCCCCCTGTCGTGGCTCTCACCCCTGCAGATCCCCGTGCCAGCCCCGAAACTCGCAAACCGAATCCCCAAAAACCACAAGAGGCACTGTCTGAGGCAGTTGAGAGTGTCATGTTACCTGATGACGCCGATCGTACCGCACGCTGCACGTTGGGCGCTCCCATCGCTGAAGCATGCATTTCCCATGCTATTCCGGCAGGCTGCCGAGTTCGAACCACCCACGACCCTGCCTCCACTACGTCCTCACAGGTCAGTCTACCGCTGCGCACTAGCCGAACCACATCGGCCGAGGCCCGCGACCACAACCAAATATCCTGGCCACCCACGCCTCAGGCATCATATGCCGGCGTCGAATTTTATCCCACACTCGAGCAGGAAGCCGCCGCCCTGCTTGAGCGCCTGGTCAAGAAGCACGCGCTCCTTAAGGGGATCTGGAGCCAGGTCTTGAAGGTCCAACTCCCAAGAACGGCTCAACCATGAAATCCGACGCGGGCCCGGAATGTCAAGGTCTTTACAGAACCCAGTCCGATCATCCACCATAACCGTGCCGCGCTCATAAAAGACTCACAAGTGAATCGAACTGCGCTTGCCATGGGAAGCAAGATCCCGACCTGGGCCGACTAGGCCGACTCTGCTCCCCGAAGCGCAGACCCTAGCTCGCTTGAGCTATCCGAGCCTGCCATGGCGTAAGCTCTCACTGGGATCACGCGGTGGTCGCTCGCGCTACTCCTGCGAACGTCGTTCACGCCATTCAACCATGCGCCTGTCGCTGCTGCGAGCATCGTGATTCCACCGGTGTACGAAGACGCCGAGCTTGGTGTAATGATTCGCCGAACTGCACACCATCACCGGACCGAGCCGAAGCCGATTCCCGAGTCTCGCAGCACCACCGGGTTGATCCGAGATCGCCGAAACCCGTTGCCGTCCTCGACCTACGTGGTCTGGTTCCGAGTAGCGGTCTACATGGCCCAGGAACCCTGACCCGTCAACTCGACTTGGCATATGTTAAGATACTCTCCGTGGAGATCGTCTCGAGAGCAGAGATTGGACGTTGGCTCGGTGTGAGCAGAGAGGCGGTGCCGCTGTGGCGACAGAGACCGGGCTTCCCCGAGCCTGTCAGTAAAATCGACCTGGCGCTCATCTGGGACTGGGAGGAGGTTTGTCGTTGGGTGGAGAAGCGTTCCAAGCACGCAACCAACCTACCCCTGGTGATGGCGCCATGACTAGACAGCTCCCTTTGACACCTTTGACAGTAGCGCTGCGCGATTGCACGTCGCAGATATCACGCCTTGTTGATGCTGCGATCGCCGAGTTCGTTGATCCTACTGTTCTTGAGCATGTGCCTACCCAGATCGCTGCTGCACCGTTGCAATGTCCCCCATCGTAGTTCGAGCACTGGTCTTACGCAATGCTGGTCGGCACCGCGTTTGACTATGCGGTACGACTGGCCACCTGGCCGGGCAAGTTCATCTGGGCCGGGACAGCGGCCTTCGGGGGTATGCAATGGTTCTTCGGTTCCCTTCGCGTTTATAGTGCCCTTTACCAAGATTTGTCTGGTGATCCTGACAAGATACCGTATATCATCAGCCCAGGGCTCTGGTCTGACGGAACCATAGACATAACACCCGAAGAAATCATGCTTGATATCCTCGATCTCGACATCGCAACGGTGAACACTTGTAAGGAGAGTGCGCTGCGCTGTCTGGCTGTCTTAGCCGACTTCGAGCACTATGTGCACGGCAGCTTCACGTTGCCATGGGCCGAAGACTTCGATGAGGAGTGGTGGGGCATCAACCTTGCTCTTATGTCACCGCCAACCCCCAAGCAGCGTGAGCTGCTCGTGGGACTAGCAAAGATGAAGCTAGAGGGCGTGCCGGACACGATTATTAGCGATCTATCGAGTCTCATTACACACTATCTTACGACCAGTACGTACCGCAAATGGCGGCTGAGCGAGGACGTGGTTCTGAATCCGCCGTTCAACACTGGCGTAGCCGGGACCACAGGGGGCTCCGATTGGCTCGTGGAGGGCACACTCGTCGAGATGAAGACGACAAAGCGACCCGGGCAAACCATCCGCAGCGACCTACGTCAGGCGATCGGCTACTGCATCCTGGACAGGGACGACGCGTGCCGGATCGAGCGTGTTGCCCTGTACTACCCCCGCTTTGACGTCTGCTGCGAGATAACGCTCGGGCCGCGCTGGAGGGAGCGTGGTGAGGAATGGCGAACCATCACGACGTGAAAGGCAACCCACGTGGAGGCAGTTGCGAGTTTCGTTAGTCCTGCTAGCGCTGCCTCTTCGACCCGTCGCGCTACCCCGCTTCTTATACATGGATCGAGGAAGTGGCAGCGGGAGTACGCCAAGCGCTCCTCGGTCGAGCGCGGCTACTCGATGCTGAAGAACCCCGACCTCATCCAGCTGAAGAACAAGGCCATCAGGCTACGGGGCAGAACGAAGTTTGGGATCGTCGTCGCTCTCGCCTGCGCAGCCGTCAACCTGCACCTTTCGAGCCTCGCAGCCAAGGGAGCAGGCCCGTCGACAACACGCGCCGCCTGATATCCGTTCGACCACCACCCTGGTCTGCAGAGAACGGCGCATCGCGCTCGCGACCAAGCAGGAAAGCGCCAAAGGGAGCCGCCCGCGTGGGGTGGCCCCTTTTCGCGTATCAAGCCTCCTGTGCGTGCCTCACGGCTACGAAACTCGCAACCCGAATCCGGGAAACCCGCAACAGGCTCCTCCTGAGGCAGTTGCGAGTTTCCGTTCGACCTGGTCATTCCGCACGTTTCGGATGCCTTGGACTACCGCTTCCCATGTCGAATCGCGCGATCTCCCATGCCCCGACCTCAGCGACCATCTCATGATGCGCGCCCTCGCCGCCCGGGCCTCCGCACCTCCCGCTCCACCCTCGCTGCCGCCCCCTTCGGGTCTTCGTGCTCCCAGACGCGGACGGCGATCCACCCCGCATCGGCGAGGCGAGGGTCGATCTTCGACCGACCAATCAGCTTCAGTCCGCTCGAGGCCGGAGAACCTCTCCGGAGTGCGACACGATGCTGGAGAACTGCGCCTGATCCCCCACGCCTCCCCAGAACTCGGGTCTGGTGAAGACTGCCCCGTAGGCAAGAGTCACTTGATAGACGACCGGCGGAGCGACTGGGGCCGTCGGTCCATGCACCACCTCGACGTCATCCGAGTGTTCTTTATCCATAAAAGCTCCTTCTGAGCGCGCCAGAACGGCGACTATTTGTTTCTGCAATAACATCAACTTCATCCGAAGTCAATACCGTACAACCGGCTTCGGCAGAGATGGTCACCACATTGACTGGTCCGCCAACTTTGCCGTCCTCGCTCGCCGTCTCGGTAATCGCATAGACAGCTAATGCCACAAGATCCGTTATACTTCTGTTCCCTTCATATAGTCGGTTGAGGAGATACAAGGCGTACTGTGCAACTCCTGCAACCGCGAAGCCGTAATCGTGCAGGCCGGGGGCAAAGTCCAAACCAGATGCGATCTGATAGATCTTACCATCGAAGGCCCTCCCGTTCTCATCGACCTCATAACCGCCGACAAGAAAGATGAGATCGGGCCGCGTAGGAACCTGTCCAGTTGCGACCAGAGCCGGCGGGGGCACAGCCGGAATACTGGGGAACCACTGTTGGTAACGCGCGCGGACGTGATCACGAAGCCTGCTGAGCACATTGCTTACGCCGTCGACAGCTTCTAGCGACGCCGACAGCTCCTGGACAACGAGGGCTCCTAACTCGCTAGTGCCAGCCTGGAGAACAACAACATGTTTCGAGAGGACGTGCGCCTTCTTCATCGAGTCATTCTGAGCAGTTATGCCACGAGGATCGCCGAAGGTGCCGCGACTGTCTGCCGCTAGTACTAGGCCATCACTCCCACGCAACGCTACCAGTAGTGTCATTCAAAAGCCTTCCTTTAAGACTCAGGCATGGATCTGCCGGCGCCACCGCGTTTCCTTGGCATATTCAGCGCGTCTCTCTGCTCAGTAGTTCTCCTTGATGTAGGCGTAAGCCCGATCGAAGAGTTCTCCGTCGGGTGGGAGCCCGTTGTGCTTGAGGACCAGGTGCAGCTGGCGGCGGACCTCGCGCTCGCCTGGGCGGCTGGTCTGCCAGCCGGTGCCGCGCACCGGCTTAACGATGGCGTCGATCTGCTCGACCACGTTCTCGACGATGACTGGGGTGTCGGGTGGCTTGTAGTGTTCCAGGATCTGGGTGAGGGCCCCTCGGTGAGGATCGACGACCTTGATCTCGTCGAGGCGCCCTTCGGCGTCGGCCTTCTCGGCTGCCACCAGATCCCTGGCGATCTCGAGGAGCTCTTTGAGGAAGTTGACGCTCGCCACCGTAGAGTCGATCGTCGTGCGGCGGAGGGCCTCGAGGCGCTCGGCGATCGAGCCCCAGACCGGATGGGACTCGCGAGGGCCGGCCGACTTGGCTCTTAGGCGATCCTCGATCGTCGCGAGGACCTCATCGGCGGTCGGGAGTGCGCTGGGTAGGGAGGCGGTCGGCCAGAGCCCCAGATTGCGCAGCGCCTCGAATGTGCTGGCGTCGATGGCGACCCGCTCGAGACCGCGGGTGTCGATGGTGACCTTGCTGATGTGCTCGTGGACGAGCTGGGTGGTCTTGGTGCCCAGGCGGTGCCATAGCAGCCGCCCCGCCCCGTCGACGGGGGTGACGGAGCCGTAGATGCGGGCCAGCCACTTGTAGTCCTCCTCGTAGGGCCGCAAGGCCGTCTCCGGCCAGAGGAACTCGAAGAGGCCTTCGAGGTGGAGGAACTCCTTGGCGAACTCGTCGCGGTCGGCCGGCGCGGCGAGTCGTTGCTGGGCAGCCATGAGCTGTTCGTCGCCGGTCGCTGTGCGATCGACGTCCGAGAAGCGAGCCATGCAAGCCCGAAGTGCGCTGGCGAAGGTCTCGATGAGCTTGCCGGTCTCGACAGGCTCGGGCTTGCGTGGCCCCGAGTCGGAGATCGCCACCGCCTTGGCGAGTTCGGTGCCAAGGCCCACGTAGTCCACGATGAGCCCGTAGAGCTTCTCCTGGCCGGTCTTGGGGTTGGTCCAGCGCCGGTTGGTCCGGCAGACCGCCTGGAAGAGGGTATGGGCGCGCAGGGCCTTGTCCAGGTACATGACGCCCTCGATGGGGGCGTCGAAGCCAGTAAGCCACTTGGCGGTGACGATCACGAATCGCAGGGGGTCGTCGGGGTCCAGGAACCGGGCCTTCACCTTGTTCTCGGCTTCGCGGGGGCGGTCCCAGACCTTCCACTCGGGGGGGTCGCCCTTGGCGGTGGTCATGACGACCGTGGCCTCCTCGCCCTCACCGAGGAGCTTGTTGATCGCCTCGTAGTACAGGACGCAGCACTCGCGGTCGGCGACGACCACCTGGGCCTTCATACCCAAGGGCGCGATCTTGGCGCGGTAGTGGGCGACGATGTCCTCGCAGATGGCCTTCACCCTGGCGGGCGCCTTGACCACCTGGGCGAGCCTGGTCCCCTTCTTGATGAGGATCCCTTGCTCCTCCTCGTCGAGCCCTTCAGTCTCGGCCAGCTCGGCGAAGGCCTCATCGAGGCTCTCGGCGTCGACGTGGAAGTCCACCAGGTGGGTCTCGATGTGGATCGGCACGGTCGTGCCGTCCGCGATGGAACGCTCCACCGGGTAGTGGTTGAGCACCCCCCCCGGATCGTCGGGATCGCCGAAGAGCTCCCAGGTGTTGTGATCCTGGTCGGAGATCGGCGTGCCGGTCAGCCCGATGAAACGAGCATTGGGGAGCGCCGCCCGCATGTCGGCCCCGAGGCGGCCCTCCTGGGTGCGGTGCGCCTCGTCGACCATGACCACGATGTTGTCGCGCTCGTTAAGCAGGCCTGCCGAGTGGAAGCGGAAGATGGTCGTGACGATCACGCCGCGGGCATCGTCGTCGCGGAGCAGGCGTCGCAGCTCGTCCTTGGTCTCGGCCAGCTTGAGCGGCTCGACCCCGACCGAGGCGAACTCTAAGCGCAGCTGTTCGAGCAGGTCGAGACGGTCCAAGACGACGAGGATGGTGGGCGCGTCCAGGTCGGCAAGGCGGCGGATCTTGGCCGCGGCGAAGGCCATGGTGAGGGTCTTGCCCGAGCCCTGGTGGTGCCAGACGAGACCCTTTCTGCGTCTCGGGTCTCGTACGCGTTTCACGATCGCCTCGACGGCCTCGACCTGCTGGTAGCGGCCGATCACCTTGTAGTCGACCGAGTGGGCGCTGGCCGGGCGACGACCGAAGAGCGTGTAGCTCCTGAGCAGCTCGAGCACGTTGGCCGGGGCGAGCAGCAGGCGCGCCGAGTGGAGGACGGACTCCATCCCCGGCAGCGGAAGGGGCTCGGTGGTGCGGTACCACGGCACCCACAGCTCGGGTGGCTGGCCCACCGCCCCGTAGCGCAGCTCCTTGCCCTCGGTGGCAAAGCAGAGCGCGTTCGGAACGAAGAAGCCAGGGACCTGGGGCTCGTAGGTGTCGGCGATGTCGATTGCCGCGTCCAGCCAGGAGAGCGAGGAGCTCACCGGGGTCTTGACCTCCCCGACGACGAGCGGCAGGCCGTTGGCCCAGAGCACCACGTCGAAGCACTTTTCCACCTTGCCGGCCTTGTAGGTGACCTGCCTGGTCACCCAGAACTCGTTGCGGGAGGGATCGTCGAAGTCGAGCAGGCGAACCGGCTCGTAGTGGTCAGTGCCGAGGAGCTTCATCGTGCGTCGCCCGCACATCCACGACACCATCTCCCGATTGGCGACCACGAGCCCATCGTCGGACACGGCCAGTACGACAGCCCGGATGCTTCGGATAACCTCCTCTGCCCGGCTGGGGTCCTCGGCGACGAGGGGGTTGAGGCGCACGAGCGCTTCCCGGAGGGCGGATTCGACGATCGCGTCGTCGTTCTCCCGGCCGAGGTCCCCGGCCGCCCGCTGTGCCCAGCCAAGCTTGGCGAGCTCGGCTACGAGGGCCTGCTCCACGGCGCTCTCGTCGATGTGGCCGCTAGGGGACATCGACGGTGTCCTCCGGGCTCGAGGACGAACCTGGCCGAGTCGCCTTCTCGAGGAGGCGGTCGTAGTCCTCAGGGATCTCGTGGTCTCCCGAGAGTAGGTCCTCCAGGAGCGACGCGCGCAGATGGCGCAGGGCGACAAGCTCGGCCTCCTCAGCTTCGAGGCGCTCGTCCACCGAGGAAACCACCTCGACGATGCGGCGCTGCTCGTCGAGCGGGGGGAGGAGGATGGGAAGCCCCTTGAGCGCTTCCCGGTTGAGGGTCACTCCCTTGACCGCTCGGCTACCGCGTTCCTCAGCTCCGCTCTGTTCAAGTGCCAACGCCAGGTAGTCCCGCAACACAGTACCCGTCGGCTCGAGTACTGCGATCGCCTCGTTTGGGAATAGGTCAACGGCGGCTATCCCCACACGGCCAATCGTGAGCTTGAAGCTGAACAAAAGCGATCCTCGTGGTACTCGACGTGCCTTACCGGTCTTTTCAGCAAGCTCGCTGACGCCTTCGTTGCAAGGGATCACCCATTTACCTTGCATGTCGGCAATCGTGCAGAACGGGCGATCAAGAGACGTTGACCAGTATTGCTTCTCGGATCGCGGAGGGGTTCTTCCGATCGAGATGTCTGTCACCTCCCCCAGCGTCGTCTCCCGCCAGCCCTGCTCCCGGCCCCTCTCCTCGCTCAGGAGGTCCTCCAGCAGGGCGGTGCGCAGCGCACGGGTCGCGTCTCGTGTCCGTTCCGCCGCATCGATCGTCGTGTCGACCGAGCCGATCAGGTCGACGATGCGGCGCTGCTCGTCGAGCGGGGGGAGTGGGATCTCTAGACGACGCAGTTCAGCTGTGCTGAGATTTGCAAACACCGACCCCGCTGACTCATGCTGGTGCCACCGTGGCTCGTAGAATCTCAGCCAGTACTCTAGGTAACCAGTACAAACCTTTCCAGACAGACCTCGCAACGCGACGAGACCACGCCCAATCGCACATTCAGTTGGGCTTCGATTCACCCGACCAATCGGGGCTCTCACACTAAGCAAAATATCACCAGGCTGTGCTAAACGAGCCGGTGCCGTTGTGTATGTACGTATTCGCGGATAGCGAGGGCCAAAGTCTTTTGCACCCTGGAAGAATGGGACGCCACTTTTAGCTTCGGAAATAGTGAACCCCGGCGGGGACTGCCCTACTATAACTGCTGCAATATCTGCAAGCTTTACGACCACACGCTTACCCATCGACCTGCTCCAGTGCCCTCTTCACCCGTTCCTGTAGCCGGCTGCAATCACCTCGCCGTAGCCAGCTGCGGCGAGGCGCTCCCACATCCCGGCCCTAGCTGTATCCAGTACCTCCTCTCTCCTGCGCAGCTCCTCGAGAGCGGCGGGGACGTCCACCGCGGTCATCGTGGAGGTCTTGAAGTAGCGTCCGATGTTGAGGACCCAGCCGTTCTCCTTGATCTCGGCATGGGAGACCAACCGTGCTGGTACGTCCGAGCCAGCCGTGGCCGGGTCGCGATAGGCCGCCAGGATCGCCTCGATGTCGGAGTCGCGCAGCTGATTTTTGTTCTTGCCCTTCTCAAAGCGCGCTGAGCCGTCCACGATGAGCACGTGGCCCTGGCGCTCTGGTGGCTTCTTCGCCCGGAAGATGAGCAGGCACGCCGGGATGGTCGTGTTATAGAAGAGGTTCGGAGGCAGGCCGATGACGGCCTCGAGCTGGTCGGACTGGACGAGGCACTGGCGGATCTGAGCCTCGGCTCCTCCTCGGAACAGCACCCCGTGGGGCACGACCACCCCGAGCCGGCCGGTACCGGGCTTCATCGAGGCGACCATGTGCTGCACCCAGGCGTAGTCCCCGAAGCCAGCAGGGGGGACGCCGCAGGCAGCTCGGCCCCAGGGGTCGGAGGCCCACACCTCATGGCCCCACTTCTTGAGAGAGAAGGGGGGATTGGCGATCACAACGTCGAAGCGTCGGAGCCTGCCCCGGTCGTCGAGGAACTTCGGGTCTCGCAGCGTGTCTCCTCTTTTGACCTCGGCGTCCTCGATGTCGTGGAGGTAGAGGTTCATCCGGGCGATAGCCGCGGTCGTGAGGCTGGCCTCCTGACCGTAGAAGCGCATCTGGGACAGGAACCCACCCGCTTCGATGACCTCGTTGGCGGCTTCCACGAGCATCCCGCCAGAGCCGCAGGCAGGGTCGTAGATCGAGTCGGTGGCCCGGGGCTCGAGGATCCGACACAGCAGGCGCACCACCGGTCGGGGGGTGAAGAACTCGCCAGCCTTTTGCCCCGAGGCGTCGGCGAACTGCTTGAGCAGGTACTCGTAGGCCGCTCCGAGCACGTC
>Ga0209012_1000455_pt1 | contig 58465 bp, 45 predicted proteins | sample RS3BMetagenome_FD_184735 | JGI IMG/M metagenome (GOLD analysis project Ga0209012, IMG submission 184735) | Ferric oxide microbial mat and aquatic microbial communities from Rainbow Spring, Yellowstone National Park, USA - RS3B (SPAdes) (version 3) ... | reverse complement strand
CCGCCGGAGCCGTTCCCGGCTCGAGCGCGTGGCGCGATCCGGCCGTGTGGCGGAGGGCGTTGCGCGCGGGGCACATGATGGGCAAAAAGGCGGTGTCGCGCCCGGGCGCCGTCGGCGGCCTGCTCGGGCTCGGCCGCGTGCGCGCCGTCGTCGAGGCGGCGCGAGAGAGAAGACCGTGAGCAAGGATCCCCGCACCAGGCCCGTCGCCATCCGCTCGCCGCGCGGCGCGCGCACCACCGAGATCGACTGGGCCGACGGCCACAAGGGCGTCTACCCGCACGCCGTGCTGCGCGGCTACTGCCCGTGCGCCGGCTGCCAGGGCCACAGCGGCGAGATCCGCTTCCTCGAGACGAGGGACGATCAGCTCGAGCTCGAGGACATCACGCCGGTCGGCGGCTACGCGCTCGCGCTCAAGTGGTTCGACGGCCACGAGAGCGGCATCTACAGCTACAAGTACCTGCGGTCGCTCTGCCAGTGCGCCGAGTGCGCCCCGCCCGGCGCGCCGCCCCCGGCCGCGGTGCCGCGGTCGTGACCGGATCGCCCGAGTCGGCGCTGGCGCAGGAGGGGCGGCGCGAGCGCAGCCGCCTGGTGGCGCGCGCCGGGGTCGTCGGCGCCGGGACGCTCGCCTCGCGCCTGCTCGGCCTGTTCCGCGACATCGCGCTGGCGGCCATCTTCGACCGCGACGCGACCGACGCGTGGTGGGTCGCCTTCACGATCCCCAACGCGCTGCGCGCGCTGCTCGGCGAGGGGGCGGTCACGAGCGCGGTCGTGCCGCTCCTGTCCGAGAAGCTCGCCAGGGAGGGCGACGAGGCGGGGCAGCTCTTCTTCGCGCGCGTGCGCGGGGCGTCGATCGTCTCGCTGCTCGTCGTCACGGCGCTGGGGGTGCTCTTCGCGGGGCCGCTCACGGACCTCTTCGCGGGCGGATACCACGCGCGTCCCGGCGAGTTCGAGCGCACCGTCGGCCTGACGCGCGTCGTCTTCCCGTACATCTTCTTCATGGGGACGGCGGCCCTCGGGATGGCCGCGCTCAACGCCAACCGCCGCTTCGCGGTCGCCGCGTTCGCGCCCGCCCTGCTCAACGTGGCGCTGCTCGTCGCGGCGTTCGCCGCGTACTTCGGCCACGGCACGGTGCGCCTGCTCGCCGTCGGGGCGCTCGTCGGCGGCTTCCTGCAGGTGGCGGCGCAGTGGCCGGCGCTGCGGCGCATCGGCTACGCCTCGCGCCCGGTCTTCGCCCTCGACGACGACGTGCGCAAGGTCCTGCGGCGCATCGCGCCGCTCACCTTCGGCATCGGCATCTACTACATCGACCTCGTCCTCTCGCGGCGGTTCCTCTCGGAGCTCGGCACCGGCGCGCAGAGCTACTTCTCGTGGGCGATGCGCCTGTGCGACTTCCCGCAGGGCATCTTCGTCATGGCGCTGTCGACCGCGGCGCTCCCGTCGCTGTCGACCCTCGCCGCCAAGGGCGCGAAGGACGAGCTGGCGAAGACGTGGGCGCACGGGATGAACCTCGCCATGTTCGTCGCGCTGCCGGCAACCGTCGCGATGGTGGCCCTCGGCGAGCCGATCGTCGTCACGCTGTTCCAGCACGGGCAGTTCGACGCGCGCGCGGCGCACGAGACGGCGCGCGCGCTCTTCTGGCAGGGCGGCGCCATCTGGACGGTCGCCGCCGTGCGCCAGACCGTCCCCGCGCTCTACGCGATGGGCGACACGCGCACACCGGTCGCCGTCAGCGCGCTGGACCTGTGCGCGTTCATCGCGCTCGCGGTGGGGCTGCGCGGGCCGATGGGGCACGTCGGCATCAGCGTCGCCGTCGCGGGGTCGAGCGCGGTGCAGATGCTGCTCCTGCTCGTCGGTCTTCGCTGGCGCCTGGGGACGCTCTGCGCCGGCGACCTCGCGCGCTCGACCGTGCGGACGCTCGCCGCGTCGGCCGCCGCCGCCGCCGCCGGCTGGGGGGCGGCGCGCCTGGCGACCGGCTTCGCCGCGGGCGTGGCCGGCATGGCCGCGTTCGGCCTCGTGTTCCTGCTGGCGGCGTGGGGCCTGCGCGCGCCGGAGCTCGAGGAGATCCTGGGCGCGGTTCGGCGTAGGCTCGGGCGCCCGCGATGAAGACCCCCACCCAAGAGACGCGCGTCGTCGACGCGAGCTTCGTCGCCGGCGCCGTCGACGCCGCGTCGATGCCGCCGCCCACGATCGTCGAGGTGGCCTTCGCCGGCCGCTCGAACGTCGGCAAGTCCAGCCTGCTCAACACGATGATGCAGCGGCGCAGCCTGGCGCGCACCGGCGCGACCCCCGGCGTGACGCGGCAGATCAACATCTTCGAGGTGCGCTGCGCCGACGACCTGACGCTGCGCTTCGTCGATCTGCCCGGCTACGGCTGGGCGCGGCGCTCCAAGGCCGAGCGCAAGGAGTGGCAGGCGATGATCGAGGGCTACCTGCAGGGCCGCGCCGGGCTGCGCGCGGTCGTGCTGCTCGTCGACGTCCGCCGCGGGCTCGAAGAGGAGGAGGAGCAGCTGGCGGAGTTCCTGCGCGGGCCGCGCAAGACGAGCGATCGGCGCCCCCTCGAGGTGATCTTCGTCGCCACCAAGACCGACAAGCTCGGCGCCGCCGCGCGCAAGCCGGCGCTCGAGGCGCTCAAGAAGAAGAGCGGCATCAAGCCCGTGGCCTTCAGCGCCGTGACGGGCGAGGGGCGCGAGGACCTCTGGGCGCGCATCCGCCACGCCGTCCTCTGAGCTCGCGCGCAGGGGCCGACGGCCCGACGGGCACGTGGACGAGACCATCCGCCGCTTGCCCGCCGCCGCGAGGTGGGCTAATTCACGCCTCTCGCAAGCGTCGGGCGCATAACTCAGCGGTAGAGTGCGTCCTTCACACGGACGAAGTCACAGGTTCAAATCCTGTTGCGCCCACCGACGTCAGTCCCGCCTCCCGATCGCCGCGCGCTGCGCCGGGCGATCGTGCGGCGGCTGGCCCCCCTCGTGGCGCTCGTGGCGTGCGCCTCGTGCGCGCCGGCCGGGGAGGCGACCGTGGTCCGCGCGCCCACGGATGCCGCCGCGCCGACCACGTCGCAGCGCGGCTCGGACGCTGCGCGGCGCCCCTCGGAGGCGGCGCCCCCGGGCGCGCCCGACGCGTGCTCGCAGCCGTGGACGCTGGAAGGTATGGCGGGCGGCCCCGGGCGGGCGGTGGTCGTGTGCGGGCACGACGTGCGCCGCGCGGAGCTCGACGCGGACATGGCGCGCGCCATCGCCCCCGCGCTCGATCCGGCGCGCGTGCGCGTCTGCGCGTGCGCGGCGAAGATGCACGCCCCGGCGCACGTCGATCTCGTGGTCACGGCCGTCCCGGCGCAGGGCCGCGCCACCGTGCGCGTCAGCCAGGACGACGTCGACGACGTCGATCCGGACCTCGGCCCGCCGTTCGCCGCGTGCGTCGGCGTCGTGTCGGTCTCGTTCGCGCCGTCGCACCCGGACGCGTGCCCGGCCGGCGAGGAGCCCTCGCTCGTGTACCCGGCGCGCATCGACCTCGCGCCTTGAGCGGCGCCGTCCGCGCGCGCCCGCTGGCGAACGCGCCCTGCTCAGTTGCCGACGCGGCACACGCCCATGCCGTTGCACCCGAGCGACTGCGGCGGGCAGTCGGCGTTCGTCGTGCACGTCTGGCTGCAGAACTGCCCCTTGACGGCGTAGTCGAAGCAGACCCCGGACGCGCACTGCGCGTTGTCCCAGCACGGGGCGCCGAAGGGCAGGTCGCTCGCGTCGAGCGCCGCGTCGGGCGGGGGCGGGCCGCCCGCGTCGCCGCCGTCGTCGCGGTCGCCGGGGCCCATGGCGCCCTTGCCGCAGCCGTGCGTCACGCCGGCGTCGTCCACCGTGAACGCGCAGCCCCCGTCGCCGCCGTCGGTGGCGCTCGCCGCCGCGCCGTCGGGCGCGCTCGTCGCGGCGTCGTCGCCGCTCGCCGCCCCCGGCGCCGCGCCGCCCGCCCCATCGCCTCCGCTGCACGCGAGCAGCAGCGACGTGAACCCGCCCACCAGCGCGGCTAGCGCCCAGACCCTCATGCCCCCCGAGCTAGCAACCCGCGTGCGCGCGCCGCCCCGTTACAGCGCGGTCACAACCCGCCCGAAACGGGCCTCGGCGTCGCCGGCGCCTACCTCTCGCCCGGATCGCGATGGACTCACCCACGCCAGCCCCTGGCCGCGCTTTGGGGAGGAGATCACAGGAAGGCGGGAAGGCGGGAAGGGGAAGAGAGGACGAGGGGAAGGGGCGATGGACGAGGGGCGTGCCTCCTCTGCCAACCCTTCCCGCCTTCCCGCCTTCCTGTTCTCTCCCTCTCGCGCATCACGCGCGCGGGGGGACGCCGAGGCGCGCGGCCGTCGCGGCGATCTGCCGGTCGATGGCCTCGTGCGGCAGCCGGAGCGCGTCGCACGCGTGCTCGAGCAGCGCGCGCTCGCGCGCGTCGATGCGGCCGTCGGCGAGCGACGCCGCGACCAGCCCGGCCAGAAACCACTGCGGCGAGGCGACCGCGAGGGCGCCCGCGTAGTCGCCCTGCGGCGGGCTCTGAAGCACGGCCTGCACCTGCTCGGGCGGGATGCCCCAGCGCTTCGCGCACATCGTCAGCAGCCGCCGCTCGCGCCCGGCGATCGCGCCGTCGGCGGCCATCAGCTGCGCCATCCGCGCGAAGAGCACGCGCCGCTCGCGCGGATCGCTCACGTCGGGCACCACCGCGGCCATCGCCGCCGCCCCGTCGTCGTCGCCGTCGCCCCCGCCGCCGAGGCCGACGCCCGCCGCCGCCGACGCCGCGCGCCTCGGCGGCGCCGGCATCTGGTCGGGCCGCAGCACCGCCTCGAGCACCCACGCCTGGTCGCCCGCCGCCAGCTCCGCGCCGCAGTGGTCGCACTTGGTCGAGTCGCTCTCGACGAGCGGCGCCCCGCACGCCTGGCACACGAGCGCCGTCATCGACAGCTTGGAGGCGACCCCCGTCTTGCGCGCCAGGCGCAGCACCGAGTGCACCGGCGTGTACGCGCGCGCGCCGCCGAAGCGCGCCGACCAGAAGACCTCCACGTACGCGCGGTCGAGGCCATCGTCGCCGTCGAGATCGCAGCGCAGCAGGTCGGCGCCGCCGACGGCCACGTCGCTCGCGCCGCTCAGCCAGTCGAACGGCAGCCCCTCCTCGAGCATCGCCGCCGACGCGTGCTTGCGCAGCGGCGCGAGCTGCCCGGCGCGCCCGGCCTGCACCCACTTCCAGAAGAGGAACGAGGCGCGGTCCTCGAGCACCTCGCGCGCGGCGCCCGCGTCGCGCGCGCGCAGCGCCGCCAGGCCGGGCGCGCCCCCCGAGGTCGGGTGCCACTCCTCCTCCTGCGTGATCTCGGCGAGCACCCAGTCGTGCTCGCCCGAGCAGACGAGCGCCTTGCAGTACCTGCACTGGATGATCTCCCCGCCGTCGAGCGGCGCCCCGCACGACGGGCACGCGCGCCCGACCGCGAAGTCCGCGGGTTTGGTCTGCGCGCCGCTCCGGCGCACGAGCGACCAGATCTCGGTGTACGGCTCGACCGCCGTGCGCGCGAGCGCCCGCCGCACCTCCTCGTCCCCCGCGCCGGCGGGCACCTCCGCGTCGCGCGCCTCGGCCGTGAGGCGCACGTGCACGACGTCGAGCGGCGGCGCGTCCTCCACGGCCGCGATCGTCGCCGACAGGACGCGCGCGTCGCCCATGACGTTGCGCCGGTTCTCCTGCCGCATGAGCGCGAGCTGCACCTGGAACCGGCTGAAGACGCCGTCGCTCACGAACGCGCGCGCCGGGCGCATGTCGCCGCCGCACCACGCCTCGCGCAGCATGTCCGCCATCGGCTGCACGTGGTCGACGATGCTCTGCTCGGTCAGCCCCGGGTCGCGCGCGCGCAGCGGGTCGAGCGACACCGATCCGCGCACCCCCGCCGTCTGCTCGTCCTGCGCCGACATCAGCGCCGAGCGCGTGCCGTCGTCGAGCGACATGGCGCGCGCGCGCATCACCATGATGGCGACGACGACGCCGGCGACGAGCACGAAGAACACCAGGCCGCCCGGGCCGCCGGTCGAGTAGCCGCCGCCGTGATAGCCGCCGCCGGTCGAGAACCCCCCGCCGCCGAAGCCGCCGCCGCCGTGGAAGCCGCCGCCCCCGCCGCCGCCGTGGTAGCTGCCGCCGCCGCCGGGGCGGGCGAGGGCGGGGCCGCACGTGAGCACCGCGGTGAAAAGGAGGAGAGCCGCCAGCACGAGGGGGCGCGCGCGCATGCAGGAATGTCTACCGCAGGCCCCGGGGGATCTGAATCGTCACGGTGCGTCCTTTACAGGCGCACGGTCGCGGTTCAGGCTTTCCGTCGGTGCGCTCCCCGACCTCCCTCGGCGTGCGGCGGCTCGCCTACGCCTTCGCGCTCTCCCCCCTGCTCGGCGCGGCGCTCGCCGCCGGCTGCGGCAGCGGCCACGGCAACGGCTCCAGCTTCGACGCCGCCAGCGGCGACGACGCCACCACCGGCGACGCGGGCGACGACGCGCCGTGCCTCGTCTTCGGTGGCTGCGGCGGCGACGGCAGCGGCGGCGACGGCGGCGGCACCTACAGCGACTTCCCCTCGCAGCCCGTCCTCGATTCGCCCGACGGCGGCATGGCTGCTCCTCCGCAGGCGCCGGGCCTCTTCGGCGGCGCCGACGCGGGCGCGCCCTCGGGCGGCCCGTGCCTCATCGAGCCGGAGGTCGGCTCGCTCTACCCCGACAACTGGCTGCGGCCGCGCTTCGCGTGGGTCGCGCCCGGCGGCGAGAACCTCTTCGAGCTGCGGCTGCGCGTCGCCAACCAGACGAGCGATCTCGTCGTCTACACGACCAGCACGCAGTGGACGATGCCCAAGGCGATGTGGGACGCGCTTCGCAGCCACTCGGCCGACGTGCCGATGACCGTGTCGGTGCGCGGCGGCGTCTACGGCGGCGGCGTGCTCACGGGCGAGGCGCTCGGATCGAGCGGCTCGCTCGGCATCGCGCCGGTCGAGGCGCCCGGCAGCATCGTGTACTGGAGCATCATCGTCTCGTCGTGGACCGCGTCGCTCAAGGGCTTCTCGGTCGGCGACGAGACGGTCGGCTCGGTGCTGACGCCCGCGCAGGTCGGCCAGTTCTCCACGAGCTGCATCGGCTGCCACAACTCGACGCCCGACGGCGACTACGCGTCGTTCTCGTCGTCGAGCAACAGCTGGCAGAACGGCTTCGCCGACATCCGGGCCGGGATGACCGGGCAGGTCCCGAGCTGGCTCGGCGCGGCCGGCAAGGCCGCCGTCGAGAGCACGCAGATGGGCATCCACACGACGTCCAAGGCCCACTGGACGACGGGCGACCGCATCGAGATCTCGGCGCACGACCCGAACGACGACGGCACCTCCGAGCTCGTGTGGGTCGACCTCGAGGCGCAGACGGGCACCGCGATGGGCACCCTCGCGCGAACCGGCGACCAGCGCCATGCGGGCGCGCCCGCGTGGAGTCACGACGGCAACACGATCGCGTACGTGTCGACGGAGGCGAACAAGGACGGGCGGCTCGACGATCCGGACAAGTTCTCCGGCGACCACCAGGCCGACGTCTGGCTCGTGCCCTACGGCAACAAGGCCGGCGGCAACGCGACCGCGCTCGCCGGCGCCTCGACGACGGGCGCGCGCGAGTACTACCCGTCGTGGTCGCCCGACGACCACCTCATCGCCTTCACCAAGACGGCGACGGGCAGCATGTACAACAGCGCCGGCGCCGAGGTGTACGTCGTGCCCGCCGCCGGCGGGACCGCCACGCGCCTCTCGGCCAACGATCCGCCCGCGTGCACGGGCAAGACGAGCCCCGGCGTGACCAACAGCTGGCCCAAGTGGGCGCCGAGCGTCGGCACGGCGAGCGGCGGCCGGACGTTCTACTGGATCGTCTTCAGCTCGACGCGCGACCCCAAGGGCAACCCGCAGCTGTACGTCACGCCCGTCGTCGTCGACGCGCAGGGCAAGGTCACGACCTACCACGCGCTCTACCTGTGGAATCAGCCGGCCGGCGAGAACAACCACACGCCGGCGTGGGACTACTTCCAGATCCCTCCGCCGCCCGTGCAGTAGGAGAAACGCCACGGCGGCTTGGCGTTCGTGGCGTTTCTCTGCCCGCTAGCGCGCGGGGAAGAGCTGGCGCTGCTGCCAGGCGGGCAGGGCGCGAAGGTCGGCCCAGACCTCGCGCGCGGAGGCGTAGCGGAACTGCTCGCGGCGGCGGAGCATGCGCGCGATGAGCGCCCCGAGCGGCGTGCCGATCGTCTCGGCGCGCGCGCGCGGCAGCCCCTCGGCCACGCAGCGCACGAGCTCCGCGTACGGCGCCCCGAGCGGCACCGCGCTCTGGCCCGTCAGCATCCAGTGAAGCAGGAGGCCGATCTGGTAGATGTCCCCCTGCTTGCCGGTGTACCCCGTGGCGATGATCTCCGGCGCCATGATGGCGTGGTGCACGACGTTGGGGCGCACCGCCGGCAGGCCGCGAAGCTCGGCGCTGATGCCGAAGTCGCTGATCTTGACGATCGGCCGGTCGCTGCCGTGCGCGATGAGCACGTTGCCCGGGTGCAGGTCGTCGTGCACGACGTCGTTGTCGTGGAGGAACTGCACCGCGGCCAGGAGCTGCCGCGCCAGCTCGATGACGAGCCCCTCCTGCATCGGCGCGCCGAGCATGGCGCTGAGCGCGTGATCGCAGCGCTCGAGCGCGAGGTAGAGGAGGTAGTCCTGCTCGAACGCGTCGAAGATGTAGACGACGTTCGGGTGCCGGAGCGACAGAAGCCGCTGCACCTCGCGCGCCCACTCCGCGTGCACCTCGGCGTAGGGGCGGTTGGCCGGGCGCACCATCTTGACCGCGTAGATCTGGTCGAACGGCCCGACGCACTCGTAGACGGCGCCGAACTCGCCCGAGCCGATGACGGCGCGCACCAGGTACTCGCCGCGCGCCGAGCGCAGCACGCCGCCCACCTGCGGGTACTTCACCGGGATGACCGGCGCGCCGAGCGTGCGGAACGACGGCGGGGGCGGCGGCACGGGCGCGACGGCGTGCGAGCCGGTCGGCGTCGGGGAGGGCGGCGGCATCGCCGCGGGCGACTGGTGCACCGCGGGCATCCGCTGCGTCACGTGTCCGACCGCCGGCAGGCCCGACGGCGGCGTCGCGTCCGGCGAGCGGGTGCGGTGCGTCACGGGGCAGCCACCTTACCGCAGCGCGTCCAACATGGCTCGCCCCCCGATCCCATCGCGAGCGCTCATGTCATGTCACATAACATGACGGCCCGGCCGTAGGCTGGCCCCACCCGCCGCCGTCGAGAACGCGTCCTGCCCTGCGCGATGCGGTCACGATACTGGCGTCCCGCGGGCGACCCAGAGCGAGGAGCCGCAGAGGACGCGAGCAGATCGCCCACGCCCTCTGCGACTCTCTCCAAGCAGCCACCTTGGCGCGTTGGCGCCTTGGCGGCTCACTCTCTGCTACTGCTTGTTCGCGGGCGGCGTCGCCGGCGGGAGCGCCGCCGGCGCGGGCGGCTCGGCCGCGGGGGCCGGGGCCGCGAGCGCCGCCTTGTGCGAGGCGCGGGTCGCGCGCGACTTCTGCGCGGCCTTCGCCTTGACGGCCGTGGACTTCACGACCTTCTTCTTCGGCTCGAAGCCGAAGTCGCCGACCACCGGGCTGTCGGCGCCGTACTGCGCCTCGACCGACTTGCGCAGCTCGGGGACCAGCGCGTCGGCCGCGGCCTGCGCGTCGTCTTTGGCCTTGAGCCTGGCCTCGACGACCGACCGCGCCGCGTCCAGGTCGGCTTCGGCCTGGAGCGCGGCCTGGAAGACGGCGGCAAGCTGCTGCGGGGTGAAGCTCTTGCCGCCGAGGATGTTCGTCGCCGTGACGTGCTGCGCGACGCCGGCGAGGATCTTGGTGAACAGCAGGGCCTTGGTGGCCCGATTGAGGTGTTTTTTTGTGGAAATGGCGACCTCGGGAGAGGCGCGCGAGCGGCGGGTCGCACCACGCGACCGGGGCCGTCGTGCCCTCTCGAAGGGGAGGTCGTTCCGAGGGGGAGTTTTCTCTCGAGAAAATGATCGCGCCCGGCGCGGGTGCGATGGAGTGGGGCGCGATCGCAGTCGCGCCGGGCGCCGGTGCGATGGGGCCGCGGGCGAGTGCGGTCGCGCTCGGGGCCGGCGCGATGGAGCCGGGCGCGGGTGCGTTGGAGCCGGGTGCGATCGCGATCGCGCCGGGGCCGGGTGCGATGAAGCCGCGGACGATCGCGACCGCTCCGGCGGCCGCCGCGATCGCGCCGCGGCGGATGGCTATTGGTCGTCGCATACGTCGCCGAGCGGGGCGACGGGGACAGGTGGCCCGAGCGACACGCGCGCGCCGTCGAAGGCCATGCCGAAGGAGATGCCGTCGCAGGGCCTGGACGGATCCTGCGAGCCGTCGAGCAGGATGTCGGCGGCTTGTTTGACCACGCTCACAATCGAGTTGAAGGCGGAGCCCGTGCAGAGATACGTGGTAACCTGGCCGACGAGCGCTTGCACCACGAAGAGCAGCCGCTCGAGCGGAATGATCGCGCTCACCGTGCCCTGCGAGATTTCGCTGCCATCGGGGGAGACGGTCATGGCGACTTGCACGTGACGGAGCGGCAGCACGACCGGCACTCCGTCGAGGATCCCGAGCGCGAGCTCGCCGGCGCCCGAGGGCGGCTCGGCCACGAAGACGCGGTGGTCGAGGTAGCTGCCGGGGAAGGAGAGCAGCGGCGCGCCTGCATCGTCGTCGAACAGACTGGACGAATCGACCGGCCACACGTCGGAGGGCGACCACGTCGGCGGCGACCCGAGGGGAGCGCCGAGCAGGAGCGCCGCCCTCATCGGCGAGTAGGTCGGTCCCGGGCCCAGGCCCTTCACGACGAGCAGGTTCGTGACGAGCCCCGCGGCGAGGCTGTCGTTCAGGCGCGGCTCGAAACTGGTGCCGACCGTCTCCGTGAGGACCGGCATGACGTTGCGGCCGAACGAGTTGTCGATGCCGCCGTCGCCGTCGACCTGCCAGTACCGCCCCGCGCCCGCGACCAGCTGGCAGACATCCGTCGACTGCTCCGTCGTGACCTTGCCGTCGATGTCGAAGCCGATGTGCTCCCACGCGTCCTGATCGAGGCCGCCGTCCGGAAGCAGCGCCCCTCCCAGCTGCACGTGGCGCATCGCGAAGACGCTCGTCGTCGAACCGTCCGGCGGCGGGCCGCCCGGATCGGCGGGCGGGTGGGCGAGGACGATGGGGGCGGGTGTGGTCTGCCCGTCGCAGCCGAGGCCCAGGAGCGACGAGAGCGCGCCCACCGCGAGCAGGGTTCGCGTTCGCACGGGTCGCCCACGTAGCAAGACCCGTGACGCCCGCCGCTGGCCCCGCGCGTGCTAGCGCCCCCCTTCGATGCGCCCCCGCTGGCCCTTCGCCGCGCCGCTCGCTGCCGGCCTCGCGCTCGCGGCGTGCGGCACGAGCACCTCCTCGAGCGACGCCGGCCCCCCGCCGCAAGTGCTCGACGACGGCCGCCCCGCCGGCGGCGACGACGGCTCGCTCGGCTGCGTGCTCGACGGCTACCCCTGCGCGGACGGGTCCCCCTGCTGCGCCGGCGTGTGCACGGCCGGCTTCTGTGGCGAGGGCGGCACGTGTCTCCCCAAGGGCACAGCGTGCAGCACCGCGAACGACTGCTGTTCGCGCGCGTGCACCGCTTCGCACTGCGAGTAGCGGCCCCATCCCGCCTCCCCCCCGGCGTCACCACGCCCCGGCGCCTCTCCTCGCCACCTCCCCTCGGCGTCTTGGCGCCTTGGCGGCTCCCCCTCTCGGTTATGCTCGCCAGCGATGCCCTCGCGCTCCACCGCCGAGCACCGCCGCCTCGAAGAAGTGCGCGCGACGGGCAAGAAGTGGCGCCGCTGGGGGACGTACCTGCCCGAGCGGCAGTGGGGCACGGTGCGCGAGGACTACTCGGCCAACGGCGAGGCGTGGGACTACTTCCCGTTCGACCACGCCCACCTGCGCGCGTACCGCTGGGGGGACGACGGGCTGCTCGGCGTCTGCGACAACCGCGGGCTCGTGTGCTTCGGCCTCGCGCTCTGGAACGGCGCCGACCCGCTGCTCAAGGAGCGCCTCTTCGGCGTGACCGGCCACGAGGGCAACCACGGCGAGGACGTCAAGGAGCTCTACTGGTACCTCGACGCGACGCCGACCTGCTCGTACGCGCGTGCGCTCTACAAGTACCCGCAGCGCGCGTTCCCGTACGAGGAGCTGCGCGCGCGCGCCCGCGCGGCGGGCAAGCAGGCGCGCGAGACCGAGCTGCTCGACACCGGCATCCTCGACGAGGACCGCTACTTCGACGTGACGGTCGAGTACGCGAAGGACGACGCCAACGACCTGCTCGTGCGCATCACGGCGCAGAACCGCGGCCCCGAGGCGGCGCCGCTGGTCGTCCTGCCGCAGCTATGGTTTCGCAACGCGTGGGCGTGGGTGCCCGACTCGCCGCGCCCCGAGATGTTCGCGCTCGAGCCGTTCGGCGACGTGCACGTCGTCGAGACCTCGCAGCCGCACCTGGGGCGCTTCTTCCTCTACGTCGAGGGCGCGCAGGAGCTGCTCTTCACGGACAACGAGTCGAACGCGCAGCGCCTCTGGAACGCGCCCGGGCGCTCGCCCTACACGAAGGACGCCTTCCACGAGGCCGTCGTGCGACGGCGTCGCGACGCGGTGAACCCCGCCGCGCGCGGCACCAAGGTTGGCGCGCGCTACTCGCTCTCGCTCGAGCCCGGGCAGAAGGCCACCCTGCGCCTGCGCTACACCGACCGGCCGCGGATGCACCCGTTCGCCGATCACGACGTCGTCTTCGACAAGCGCATCCGCGAGGCCGACGAGTTCTTCGAGGCGGTCGCGCCCCACGCGCTCTCCGCCGACGAGAAGCGCGTCTTCCGCCAGGCGATCGCGGGCCTTCTCTGGAGCAAGCAGTACTACGCGTACGACGTCGAGCGCTGGCTGCGCGGCGACGCGGCCGAGCCGCCGCCGCCGCGCGAGCGCTGGACCGGGCGAAACCACGAGTGGCGGCACCTCTACAACTCGGAGGTGCTGTCGATGCCCGACAAGTGGGAGTACCCCTGGTACGCGGCGTGGGACCTGGCGTTCCACTGCATCCCGATGGCGCTCGTCGACGCCGACTTCGCCAAGGAGCAGCTGATGCTGCTCGTGCGCGAGTGGTACATGCACCCGAACGGCCAGCTGCCCGCGTACGAGTGGCAGCTCGGCGACGTGAACCCGCCGGTGCACGCGTGGGCGGCGTACCGCGTGTATCAAATCGAGCGGCGCACGACCGGGCGCGCCGACCGTGCGTTCCTCGAGAGCGTCTTCCTCAAGCTGATGCTGAACTTCACCTGGTGGGTGAACCGCAAGGACGCCGCCGGCCGCAATGTCTTCGAGGGGGGCTTTCTGGGCCTCGACAACATCGGTCTGTTCGACCGGAGCAAGCCCTTGCCGGGCGGCGGCGTGCTCGAGCAGGCCGACGCGACCAGCTGGATGGGCATGTACTGCCTGAACATGCTCGACATCGCGCTGGAGCTCGCGCGCGAGGACGGTAGCTACCAGGACGTCGCCAACAAGTTCTTCGAGCACTTCCTGCTCATCGCGCACGCGATGAACCACATCGCCGGCCAGAACGTCAGCCTCTGGGACGAGGAGGACGGCTTCTACTACGACGTCCTCAAGCGCCCCTCGGGCGAGAGCCTGCCGGTGCGCGTGCGCTCGATGGTGGGCCTGACGCCGCTCTTCGCCGTGACGACGCTCGATCCGGACACGATGGAGCGCTTCCCCGCGTTCTGGAAGCGCGCGCGGTGGTTTCTCGAGAACCGCCCCGAGCTCGGGCACCACTGCAAGCAGATGGACGTGCCGGGGCGAGGGGAGCGGCGGCTCCTCGCGCTCGTGGGAGAGCACAAGCTGCGGCGCGTCCTGGCGCGCATGCTCGACGAGACCGAGTTCCTCTCGCCGCACGGCATCCGGTCGCTGTCGCGCGCGCACGCCGAGCGCCCCTACGAGCTGCGCCTCGAGGACCAGGTGTTCCGCATCGACTACGAGCCGGCCGAGAGCCAGACCGGGATGTTCGGCGGCAACTCGAACTGGCGCGGCCCCGTGTGGATGCCGGTCAACTACCTCGTCATCGAGGCGCTGCAGCGCTTCGCGCACTACTACGGCGACCGCGTCGCGGTGGAGTGCCCGACCGGATCGGGGCGGCAGCTGCCGCTCTGGCAGGTCGCCGCCGAGCTGTCGCGGCGGCTCATCGCGCTCTTCGTCGCCGGCGAGGACGGTCGGCGGCCGACGAGCGGCCCGCGCGACAAGCTGCAGCGCGACCCGCACTTCCAGGACCTCGTGACCTTCCACGAGTACTTCCACGGCGACACCGGCGAGGGCCTCGGTGCCCGCGCCCAGACCGGCTGGACCGCGCTCGTGGCGAAGCTGCTCGAGCAGAGCCGCCTCTGGAAGGGGTGAGAAGGAGGGAAGCGCGATGCAGCCGTTCGAAGCCGACGTCCAGATCGAGCGGACGCGCCGGGGCGTGTTCGCCGGCTACATGGCGGTGATGCTGCTCATCATGGCCAACGCGGCGGCGCAGGCGTTTCACTGGTGGGTCGTATCGCCGACCGCGAACCTGCTGCTGCCCTGGATCAACCTGGCGGCGGTGGCGACGCTGTTCCTTCCGCGGCGCTTCTGGCGCGAGCGCGTGCCCGCGCGCGTGCGCGCCGACGACGCAGGGCTGCACGTCGATGGCCGCCTGGTCATCGCGCGCGATCGCCTGCGGCGCGGCCTGGTGACCGGGGCGGCGCGGTCGGACGTGGCGGTGAGCGGCGGGGTTCTGCGCGCCGCGCGGGTCGGTTGCCGGACGCACGACGAGGCGCAGGCGCTGCTCGACGCGCTCGGGCTCGGGGTCTCGGGCGCCGTGTACTGGTTTCCAGCCCGGACGAGCGCGTCGCGTCACTTGCCCGTCGCCCTGGGGCTCACGATGGCGGTGTTGGGCGTCGCGGCCGGGATGGCCGTCACGCTGAGGTCCGGCACCGCCGCGGTGGCCGCGCTGCTGGTCGGCCTGCCGGCGGTGCTGGCCTTCCTCCTCGTCATGTCGCGGCGCGTCCACCAGCCGGTGCGCGTGGGGGCCGACGGCCTGCTCGTCGGGCGAGGCAAGCGCGCGCGCTTCGTGCCCTACGATCGCGTCGCGAGCGTGTCGGTCGAGCGTCCCGACATCGTGCTGGGGCTCCGGGGGGAGCCGCCGCTGCGCCTCGGCCTTCCCGATGCGCGTGCGGGCGGGCCGCGCGAGCAGGCCGCCGAGTCCCGCGAGGCGATCGCGCGTCGCATCGAGGAGGCGCGCGCCGCCTCGGTCCGGGCGGACGTGCGGCCCGCGGTCGAGGCGCTCGTGGCTCCCGGCGCGCGCCGCCCCGACGAGTGGGTGCGCGCGATGCGCCAGCTCACCACGTCGCACGAGTACCGGGTGCCCGCCCTCGACGCCGACGCGCTCTGGCGCGTCGCCGAGGATCCGGCGTGCGCCGCGGCGAGCCGCGCGGGGGCGGCGCTGGCGCTCGCGCCCTCGCTCGATGCGGAGGGGCGCCTGCGGCTTCGGGCCGCCGCCGCCGCGTGCGCCGAGCCGCGCCTTCGCGTCGCGCTCGACAAGCTCGCGGAGGAGGACGGCGATCCCGGCGAGGTGGACGCGATCGTCCAGCGCCTCGCCTGACCACGACGCGGCGAGAGATGCGGGTCGCGCGCTCTCAGTACCCCATCCCCTTCATGCCGGCGCTGTTCATCTGCAGGACGTCCTCGCGCACGGCGGCGGGCGCCGCGCTGGGGGCGGCGGCGGCGCGGTGGTGGGCGGCGGCGACCGACTGCGCGGCGACCTCGAGCCTCTTCTTGGCGACGACGTCGGTCGTGTGCGCGGCCTGCGTGCGCAGCGACCGCTCGGTCGCGGCGAGCTGCGACTGCGCCTGCGCGTAGTTGCCCGACCCGAGCGCCTGCGCGGCCTGGAGCTCGGTCTGCGCGGCGTCGAGCGTCGCCATCATCGCGTGCGTGCGCGCGTTCGGGTGGGCGGCGGCCACCGCCGGATCGTCGGTCGTCGACACGCGCGCGAGCACCTCCTGCACGCGCTCGACGTCGTCCTCGGACGGATCGCGGAAGACCAGGCGCACGCTCGCCAGCGCGCGCTGCGTGCCGGCGTCCGACGGGTTCACCCGCACGCGCACGAGCGCCTCGCGGTGCTGCCCGGCGAACAGCGTCCCGAGCGGGATGCGCACCGCGCCGCCCGACGCCCACTCCATGCTCGCGCCGTCGACGCCCGTGACCTGCACGCCCGGCGCCGGCACGACCTCGAGCGACGCGCGGTCGGCGACCGTCGAGGCGAGCAGATCGATCTCGTGCTCGAGCGTCTCCTTCATCTCGCGCGGATCGCCCACGTGGAACAGGCGCCCGCTCGTGCGCTCCGCGATGGCGTCCAGCGTGCGCTCGTCGTAGTCGAGGCCCACGCCGAGCGAGGTGACCTGCGCGCCGAGCATCAGGCTGCGCGAGGCGAGCTCGCCGAGCGCCTGCGGCGACGACGGCCCGACGTTCGCCTCGCCGTCCGAGATGAGCACGATGCGCCGTACCGGGTGATGCGCGTCCGCCTGCGCCACGTGCGCCTCGCCGAGCGACAGCCCGTCGAACAGGTTGGTCGACCCGCCCGTCGCGAGCTCGGCGATCGCCGAGAGGACGTGCGCGCGCGTCCGCGGCGTCAGCTCCACCGGCGCGACGAGCGGCCGCGCCTGGTCGCTGAACGTGTCGATCGAGACCACGTCGCCGTCGTGCAGGCGCTCGACCATCGTGCGCGCCGACTGCCGCGCCGCCTCGATCTTCGCGCCCTCCATCGACCCGGACGTGTCGATGACGAGCGCCAGATCCACCGGCGCCCGCACGCGCGCCCGCGCCGATTCGGGCACGTCCACCCACACGCCGACGTACGCGTCGCCCCCGCGCGCGAGCATCACGTCGCTGTCGGCGGACGCGCCCACCCACGCCCCCGGCGCGCCGGCGGGCGCGTCGGAGGAGCCGTCCACGACGGCGAGCGGTCGCCCCGTCGTCGCGCTCGACGGCGTCGCCGTGCTCGCCTGCTGCGAAGCCCCATCCTCCGTCCCCGGAGCCGCCGCGATCGGCGCCGACGCGCCCGCCGACGACGTCGCCGAAGCAGCCGGAGGCGACGCCCCCCGCGTGCTCGCGCAGCCCGCCATCACCACCATCCCGACCACCCCCACGACCGACGCCTTTCGCATGACCGACTCCTTGGTGAGCTCCGGCTTCCGACGTGCGAACCGCGCAAACGATCTATCGGGCCTGGGAGGGGGGCCTCTGCGGACGCAGAATTTAGTTCGGACTCCTAACTAAATTCTCGCGCTGGGCTCACGCCCCCCGACGCAGGGGGCGTCGGCCGGGGACATCCGGGGAGACTTCGCTGAAAGGCGAAGCGCGCGCCGCAGCCATGCCAAAGGTCGCGCTCTCCCGGGGTGCCAGCGCGTGAATCGAGGCGGCCGAGCGAAGCCCTCCAGTGCGTGAAGACGATGAAAACGCGTAGAGGGCGGATGCGAGGCCGTGTACGTAAGACCCATGGCCGAGAGCTTCGACGCGTCCTACTTCCGCCGCTTCTACGAGTCGCGGCGCTCGCGCGTGTACGGCAAGTCCGAGGTGGAGCACCTGGCGCGAGGGGTCATCGGCTTCGTGCAGTGGTTCGGCGGCGAGATCGAGAAGGTGCTCGACGTCGGCGCCGGCATCGGGCTCTGGAAGGCGTGGTTCGCCGAGCACATGCCCGAGGTGCGATACCGCTCGCTCGACGTGAGCGACTACGCGTGCGCCCGCTACGGCCACGAGAAGCGCGACATCTCGCGCTGGCGGGCGCGCGAGAAGTTCGACCTCGTCGTCTGCCAGGGCGTGCTGCCGTACCTCGACGACGCGCAGACCGCGCGCGCCGTCGCGAACATGGCCGCGATGTGCCGCGGCTTCCTCTACGTTGAGGCCATCACCTCGCGCGATCTGCGCGAGGTGTGCGACCGCAGCAAGACCGACGTGTCCGTGCGCGCCCGCCCCGCGTCGTTCTACCGGCGCCTCCTGGCGCGCCACTTCGAGCCGCTCGGCTGCGGCCTGCACCACGTCAAGGGCGGCGACAAGCTCTTCTACGACCTCGAACGCGCGTGAGAGAGCCGCCAGGACGCGAACGCGCCTCTCCCCGGGCGTCTTGGCGCCAGGCGGCTCTCTCTCCTGTGCTCCGGCCTCGCGGTTCTTGTACCCTCGAGGCATGCGGTACCTGTACGGAGACTCGGTCCCGTTCCCGCCGCAGTACGACTTTCTCGCCGCTCTCGAGGTGTTCTGCACGCAAGCGGCGCGCGTCGTACGCCTCGACGCCGAGTCGCGCGCGCTGCGGAAGGCCGCCGAAGAGGGGGCGCTGCAGCGCGGGCGCGCGGTCGACGAGCTCGATGCCTTCCACCGCGAGGCGGTCGGCGCGCTGCGCGACGCGGCCAAGGACTCCAGCGAGGCGCTCGTCGGCGACTACGTCCGGCAGGTGGGCGACGTGGCGCAGCGCATCGTCGAAGAGGCGCGGCGCGCCGCGGTGACGACGAGCGACCGCGACCAGCAGTCCGCGCGCGCCGAGTGCGACAAGCGCCGCACCGAGGTGCGCGACGCGCTCGAGCGGATGCTCGTGGCGGTGCGGCTGCCGATCAGCGAGACGCAGGTGCGCGCGGCGCTCGGCGGTGAGGGCAACGAGCTCTCCGCGGTCTTCACGTACGACGAGGGCCTGCTCGCCGCCTTCACGCTCGACGCCGCGGCGCTCGAGGACTGGCGGTCCGCGCGGCGCGTGGCCGACTTCGCGCAGCAGGTCACGCTGCCGGTGGGCGTCAAGCGCAGCCTCTTCAAGCGCGCCGTCGCCCCCGAGAACCTCACGCTCGACGACTACGTGTTCGGCGGCTTCGAGCTGCGCGACGACCGCGCCGACCTGCGCCTTCGCCGCAAGCTCGAGTCGCCCGACTCGCTCGTGTTCGCCGTGCGCCGCAACGAGGAGCGCGTCGTCGCCGAGGTGCACTACCCCGAGGACGCGGAGGCCGAGTCGGGGCTGCCGGCGGTGCTCGACGCGTCCTCGGCCACCGAGATCGAGCGCCTCTGGCAGCTGCTCCGATCGGCGTGCGCCCCGGTGCTCGCGCGAAAGAAGCGCCTCGTGACGCTGTCGCTCGAGGGCAGCGACGTCCTCGAGAACGACCTCGGTACGAGCGTCGTGGCGCTCGTCGTCAAGGCCATCGCACCCATCGTGCAGGAGGTGGCGAAGCGCAGCCCCAACGCGCACGAGCTGTCGCTCAAGGTGGAGAACGACTCGGGCCGCCGCGAGGAGATCTACCTGCGCAAGGCGCAGCTCGTGAGCTCGCTGTCGAGCGTGCCCCCGCGCGAGCGCGGCGTGTTCGACCCGCTCGGCCTCATCGCGAGCGACGCGCGCCCCGCCGCCGAGAGCCTGAGCGACGAGGTCGTCCTCGAGAGCTGAGGGGAAGAGAACCCTCTCCCTTGGCGTCTTGGCGGCTCGCACACACCCATCGCGCGCTCGCCGCTCCGAGTTGCTCGTCAGGCGAGGATCGCGAACTTCAGGTACCGGCCCTCGGGGAACGCCGGCAGCGTCGGGTGGTCGGGCCCTGCGCCGTGCAGCGCGAGGAGGCGCAGGTCGTCGCGGCCGAGCGCGGCGTCGTCGAGCGTCGAGAGGAACGCGTCCGCGCCCACGTGGCTCGAGCACGACGCCGCGCAGAAGACGCCCCCGGGCGCGAGCACGTCGGCGCACGCGCGGTGCAGCGCGCGGTACGCCGAGAGCGCGCGCTGCACCGCCTTCTCGCTCGGCGCGAAGCTCGGCGGATCGCTGATGACCAGGTCCCAGCGCTCGCCGCGCCTTCGTGCGCCGTCGAGGAACGCGTGCACGTCGGCGGTGACGAACGCGTGGCGGTTCGGATCGAGCCCCGCGGCCCGGAAGCTCGCCTGCGCCGTCGCGTGCGCCCCGGCCGCCACGTCGACGCTCGTCACGTGCGTCGCGCCCCCGACGACCGCCGCCATCGAGAAGCCCCCCGCGTACGAGTAGAGGTTGAGCGTGCGGCGCCCGCGCGCCAGCTGGCGCACGCGCCGCCGGTTCTCGCGCTGATCGAGGAACGCCCCCGTCTTCTGCCCGTGCGCCACGTCGACGACGAACGCGAGGCCATGCTCCTTGACGACCACCGTGTCCGGCGGCTCCCCGCCGTGCAGCCGCTCGAGCCGCGGCGGCGCGCCCTTGCCCCCCGTGCGGTGCACGAGCGACGCGACCTGCGCGGCGTCCAGCGCCGGCGCCAGCGGCTCGACCAGATCGCGAACGCGCGCCGCGGCCGCCTCCCCGTCGGTGCGCAGCACCGCCACCGGCCCGTAGCGGTCGACCACGAAGCCCGGCAGCCGGTCGCCCTCGCCGTGCAGCAGGCGGTACGCCGTCGTGTCCGCGTCGGGCAGCAGGCGCGCCCGCAGCGTGACGGCCCGTTCGACGCGCTCCGCCCACAGCGCGCGGTCCAGGGGGGAACGCCCGCGCGTCCAGAGGCGCACCGCGATGGGCGAGCCGGGATCGACCAGGCCCCGACCGACCGGCGCGCCGCCGGGCGCGACCACCTGCACCTCTTCGCCGGGCTGCGCGCCGTCCAGGCCGTGCGCGACGGCCTCCCGCCAGACCCACGGATGTCCCCGCGCGAGCCGGTCGGCTGCCGCCTGGCTCCGGAGCGCGATCTCCCGTACCGAGCGCCGCATGGATACAGGCGATGTACGCGTGTCGGCCACCTGCCTCAAGGACGTCTCGCCATCCGGGTGTTCCGGCTCGCCCCGCCGCCGTGTGCCAAGGTGGCGCACCGGTAGGAGCTTCACGCATCGATTTCGGACAGGCATGTCGTGCAAACGTTGACGCCACGCGCGGTTGACCGCGATGCTCTGCGCCCCTCCGACCTCGCACGGCGCTTGCTCCTGTTCGGTACGCGCGCTGCCGTAGGCCATGCGCCGGCGACTCGTTGGCGGCGGCGACGGCGGCAAGTGACGGAAATGACGCTCGGCGGGCATCGGGATCGGGGGATGCCGCTTCGCACGACGAACCCACCACCGGGACGGAGACGCAGGGAACGATGAGCAAGAAGGGGCGCCACGGCAGGTCGAAGAAGAGCTCCTCGAACGCATCGAAGGCGCGGGCTCCGTCCGCGCCGCCGCCGGCCGTCGCGCGCCCGAAGGCGGAAACGGCGGCTGCCGCGGCGACGCCGGCGGTCACGGCGACCCCGCTCGCCTTCGCCGCCCCGGACGCGCCGGCTCCGGCCGACCCGATCGAGCCGCCCGCGCCGCCGCTGCCCGCTCCGGCGTCCGAGGCGAGCGAGGCGTTCGGCGAGCGGCGCGAGGACTCGAGCTTCCCGCCCGTCGAGTTCGAGCACGCCTTCTTCGCGCCGTCGTCGCCGGCCGACGAGCTGCTCGGCGAGGCGGAGATGCGCGATCCGCGGCTGGCGCTCAAGGCGTCCCCTGCGGCGGCGCGGCGTCGGGCGCAGCTGGCCAAGTACGTGAAGGGCGCCGTCGCGGTCGCCTCCGCGCTCTGCCTGGTGGCGCTCGTCAAGGGCGCCGTGGCGCGCAACCAGGCCCGCGCGGCGGCCGCTTCGCCGCACGTCGTGGCGCAGCTCGATCCGCCGGCGCCCCCCGCGCAGACGGCGGCCGCCGCCGCCGCTCTGCCCGCGGCGCCCGCCGCGCCGGTCGCCGACCCTCCCGCGCCCCCCGCGGCGACGATCGCCACGGCCGCCGATCCTCCCGCCGCGCCCGCGCCGCCGGCCGCTCCGGCCGTCGATCCCTCGGCGGCCCCCGCAGGAGCGGCGGCGACTCCGCCCTCGCCGGCCGCGCCCGCGGCCGACACCGCCGCCCCCGCCTCGACCGGCGCGGCGGCCGCCCCGGCGCCCGATCCCAAGGAGGCCGCACGGCAGAAGGCGAGCTCGCGCCGCGCGCTCGAGAGCGGCAAGGTCCGCCAGGCCATCGAGGCGGGCGAGCTCTCGGTCGCCCTCGACCCCACCGACGGCGAGGCGTGGCTCATCCTCGGCGCCGCCTACCAGCAGAAGGGCGACGTGAAGGACGCGCGCCGCTGCTACAAGTCGTGTCTCGAGCAGGGCAAGCGCGGCCCCAAGGGCGAGTGCGCAGCGATGCTCCGCTGATACGCGGGCGCCCCCGGGGCCCTGGCCGCTCCCGTTCGGGTCGGCTCCGTTGACACTGCGTGACGCGCCGGCTACGAGCCGCCCGTCGTCCCCGTCTCTTGCGCGACGCGTCTGCGGTCCTCCGCGGCGCCGTCGCACCGAGGAGGTCCGCGCGTGTTCAAGAAGGTGTGCCTCTTCTCCGGCAACGCGAACCCGGCGCTCGCCGCCTCCATCGGGCAGTACCTCGAGACACCCCTCGGCAAGTGCAAGGTGACGCGCTTCAGCGACGGCGAGAGCTTCGTCGAGATCAACGAGAACGTGCGCGGCGTCGACGCGTTCGTGATCCAGTCGACCTGCACGCCGACCAACGACAACGTCATGGAGCTGCTCATCATGGCCGACGCGCTCCGGCGCGCCTCGGCCGGCTCCATCACCGCCGTCATGCCGTACTACGGCTACGGGCGGCAGGACCGCAAGGTGGCCCCGCGCACCCCGATCACGAGCAAGCTCGTGGCGGACCTCATCCAGACCTCGGGCGTCAACCGTGTCGTGTCGGTCGACCTGCACGCCGGGCAGATCCAGGGCTTCTTCAACATCCCGTTCGACCACCTGTACGCGATGCCGGTGTTTCTCGAGGACTACCTGAAGAAGAACTTCGACTCGTCGTCGTGCTTCGTCTCGCCCGACGCGGGCGGCGTCGAGCGCACGCGCGCGTACTCCAAGCGGCTCGGGGCGACGCTGGCCATCATCGACAAGCGCCGCGAGCGCGCCAACGTGAGCGAGGTCGTCAACCTCATCGGCGAGGTCAAGGGCAAGGACTGCATCATCATCGACGACATCATCGACACGGCCGGGACGCTCTGCGGCGCCGCGCGCGCCCTGGCCGACAAGGGGGCCAGGAAGGTCGTTGCGTGCGCGACGCACGGCGTGCTGTCGGGCCCGGCGGTGCAGCGCATCGCCGAGTCGCCGCTGGCCGAGGTGGTCGTGACCGACTCGATCCCCCTGAGCGACACGGCCAAGACCTGCCCGAAGATCAAGCAGCTGTCGATCGCGCGCCTGCTCGGCGAGGCGATCAAGCGCATCCACAGCTCCGACAGCGTCAGCTCCCTCTTCGCCTGAGAGGAAAGATCACGGGAAGGCGGGAAGGGGTGGGGACGAGAAGCGCCTCCCCCCCAAACCTTCCCGCCTTCCCGCCTTCCTGTTCTCTCCTCTCGGGCGACCTTGGCGTACCCGTGGGGTTCTGCTAGAGAACGCGCCCCCACATCGAGCCCCGCATGCCCGGAATCTCCCGGGCGGACAGGGGATGGAGGACGCTCATGACCGCTCCGATGCCCACGCTCAAGGCCCAGTCGCGCGCCGCCGCCGGCAAGGGAAACGCCCGCCGCCTGCGCCGCACCGGGCTCGTTCCCGCCATCGCCTACGGAAAGGGCCTGCCCTCGACGCCCATCGCCGTCGTCCCGAAGGAAGTGGCGACGATCCTGAAGAGCGAGCTCGGACAGAACACGGTCATCAAGCTGGAGCTCGACGGCACGAGCCTGCTCGCGATGATCCGCGACTTCACGCTGCACCCGGTCGCGCGTGAGCTCGAGCACGTCGATTTCATCGAGGTGAAGCTCGACAAGCCGGTCGACGTCCACGTCCCGCTCATCCCGATCGGCAAGGCCGTCGGCGTCACCGCGGGCGGCGTGCTTCGCGTCGTCTACCGCACGGTGCCCGTGCGCTGCCTTCCCGACCGCATCCCGGTCAAGCTCGAGACCGAGGTCAGCCACCTCGAGCTCGGCCAGCACGTCACGACCCAGGAGCTGAAGCTCCCCGAGGGCGTGACCGTGCGCCTGCCCGCCGAGCAGACGCTCGTCTCCGTCGTCGCGCCGGAGAAGGAGGTCGAGGAGGCGGCTCCGGGAGCGCCGGGCGCTCCGGGTGCGGCGGCGGCGGGTGCGGCGCCGGCGGCGGGTGCTGCGGCCCCGGCGGCCGGTGCGGCTCCGGCGGCCGAGGCGGCTCCGGCCAAGGACGAGAAGAAGAAGAAGTAACCGGTGCGGCTGGTCGTCGGCCTGGGCAACCCCGGGCGCGAGCACGAGAACGACCGTCACAACGTCGGCTTCATGGTGGTCGACGCGCTCCGGCGCGCCGAGGGCTTCGGCGACTTCAAGTCGAAGTTCTCGGGCGTCTGGGCGCGCGGCGAGATCGGCGGCACGCCCGTCGTGCTGCTCGAGCCGCACACCTACATGAACCTGTCGGGCGACAGCGTGCAGCCGGCGGCGGCGTTCCTGAAGGTGGCGCCGCCGGACGTCGTGGTCGTCCACGACGAGCTGGACCTGCCGTGGATGGACGTGCGCGTGAAGGTCGGCGGCGGTCACGCGGGCCACAACGGGTTGCGGAGCATCATCCAGCGCCTCGGCACGCCGGACTTCGTGCGCGTGCGCGTGGGCATCGGCCACCCGGGGCCGGGCGGGAGAGACGTGAAGGGGCACGTGCTCTCGGGCTTCGACCCGGTCGCGCGCGCCGAGCTGCCGGACGTGGTCGCGCGCGCGGCGGACGCCGTCCGGCGCATCATCCGAGACGGCCCCGCGGCCGCGATGAACGCCGTCAACGCGAAGCGATAGGGAAGTCGCTCGCGACGAAGAACGCCGCGGTGCGATGTCGCGAGGCCGCCCGGCCGCCCCGTCCTCCCGTGGACGCGCCGGGGGCGAAGGTGTAATCGGTATTCGATGCGCAGCGAGCCGTTCTTGGCTGCAGGTGCGGCGCTCCTCTTCGTCGCGTCGACGGCCGCGGCCGACCCGTCGTCGCCCCTCACGACGACGAGCACCACGGACACGGGCGGCACGTCGAGTGAGCGTGTCCCGACCGACGATCCCACCGGCGGCGCGTACACCAGCCCGACGCTCCTCTTCATCCCGGCCGGCGCCCTGCCGGTGTGGAACGTGCGCGTCACCGCATCGAGCGAGCTCCAGACGCCCTATCAGTCCGCCGCCTCGCCGAATCCCGACGCGGGCATTCGCCCGGGCGTCGGCGTCGAGCTCGGCCTGCCGGCCGGCTTCACGCTGGCCGCCGGAACCGACTGGGTCGGCGGCGACGTGACCGCAGCGGGGCAGACGGACTTCAACCTCGGCCTCAGCCCGTACTTCCAGGCGCGCTACCACGTCTTCGGCGACGCCGACGGCATGGGCACGCAGCTCGGCGCGGCGGTCACCTACAAGTTCGTCGGCTTCGAGGGCGATCCCGGCGAGATGGAGTTCGCGTTCTCGGCGCAGTACCGGCGCCCCCGCTGGGAGGCGGGACTGCAGGGCGTCGCCGGCAAGGACTTCGCCACCACGGGCACCGACGCCGAGCTGCACGCGTACGGGCTCTACCGCGTCATCCCGCAGCTCGGAATCGGTGCCGCGGGCCAGGTGCGCGAAGGCCTAGTGGTCCAGCCGGGGGAGACGACCTACGACGTCATCGCCGGCGCCATCGCGAGCCTGACGCTGGGGCGCTACCAGCTGGGCGCGCTCGGCGGCGGAAGCACGATCGGCCTCGATCAGGGGCACATCGGGGCGCTGGCCCAGATCTTCGGCACCGCGCGGTTCTGACGCCCGACCCCCTGCGATCCGAGCGCGAGCCGAACCGAACGCCTGCCGGCGACGTTTCCCGCCGCTCGAAGGGCGCGATCGCCGGCAAAGAAGGCCTGGCGGTGGCCTCGAGTTGTGCTATTGCAGGCCCCCCTCGCTCGTGGGCAGCACGTCCCACGGGCCCGCGTCCCTCGGGACGAGCCCAGGAGGCATCGAAAGTGAACGTCACCACCCCGTCGGGGGCGCCGCGCCCGCAGGCCCGGCTGCACTCCAAGGAATACGAGACCATCTACATCCTTCGACCGGACGTCGACGCCGAGGCGGCCGAGCGCGTCCAGGCCCGCGTCGGCGACGCGGTCGAGCGCGAGCAGGGAAAGCTCGTCAAGGTCGAATCGTGGGGCCGCCGCAAGCTGGCCTATCCCGTCGGCAAGCACCGCCGCGGCGTCTACGTGTACTTCAAGTACGTGGGCGGCGGCGGCATGGTGGCCGAGGTCGAGCGCAACCTGAAGCTTCAGGACGCGGTCGTGAAGTTCATGACCGTCCAGAGCGGCGAGGACGTCGACATGGCCGCCCTCCAGATCGATCCGGAGGAGACGAAGCTCGGCAAGCTCGAGCTGCCCGCCGAGGCCGAGGTGGAGGAGTCGCGCGAGAAGCAGCTCGGCCTCGTCGACATGGGCCCCGAGGCGCCGCGTAGCGCCCGCCCGATCGAAGAGGGCGAGGAGATCGAGGGCGGCGGCGAGGAGCAGGCCGAGGAGAGCGCGAAACCCGAAGGCGGAGAGGAGGGCTGACCCATGGCCATCATGGACGACGACAAGGACATCAACCGAGGTCCGGACCTCAACGCCGAGATCGGCCGGCGCCGCGGCAAGAAGCGCGTCTGCAAGTACTGCACGGACAAGGCGTTGGTCATCGACTACAAGGACCCGCAGGCGCTCAAGTACTTCATCACCGAGCGCGGCAAGATCGTCCCGCGCCGCATCAGCGGCAACTGCGCCAGGCACCAGCGCAAGGTGCAGCTCGCGGTCAACCGCGCGCGCAACATCGCGCTCCTGCCCTTCACGGTCACGCACACGGCCTGAGAGACAGCAGCCATGCCCGCCAACATCCAAGTCATCCTCCAGCAGGACGTCGACAAGCTCGGAAAGAGCGGTGAGCTGGTGCGCGTGCGCCCCGGCTTCGCGCGCAACTTCCTCTTGCCGCGGCAGCTCGCCGTTCCGGCGACGACGGCCGCCGTCCGCCGCATCGAGCACGAGAAGGCCGTGGCCCTGGCCAAGGCCGAGAAGGCGAAGAAAGAGGCGCGCGACGTCGCGGCCAAGCTGTCGGCGCTGACCGTCACGCTCGCGCAGAAGGTCGGCGAGGACGGGCGCCTCTTCGGCTCGGTGACCGCCAAGGACATCGAGCACGCGGTCAAGGCGCAGGGCCTCGACATCGACCGCAAGAAGCTGCAGCTGGCCGAGCCGATCAAGAGCATCGGGACGTACGAGATCCCGGTGAAGCTCGTCTCCGACGTCACGGCGACGCTCAAGGTCGAAGTCGTCGCCAAGTAGGGAGAGAGCGCCGCCAGGACGCCGAGGCCGCCAGGAGAGAGGGAGAGAACGGGAAGGCGGGAAGGCGGGAAGGGTTGGGGCAAGCCGTCGTCCCACGAACCTTCCCGCCTTCCCGTGATCTCTTTCTCCTCCTCCTTGGCGTCTTGGCGGCTCACCCCCGATCGCGTATTAGATCGTCACTACCACCGCGCCTCGGTCGCCTCCCGCGACCGGGGCGCTCGCGATTTCGGGGTGCACGCTGTGGAGAAGCTGCGAGTCATCGGGGGGCAATCTCCGGAGCAGGTCGCCGTCGACGTGCGCGTGCCGCCGCACGACCTCGACGCCGAGGCCGCCGTCCTGTCGGCGGTGATGATCGACAGGCTGGCGTTCGACAAGGTCGCCGAGTTCCTCGAGCCGCCGCACTTCTACTCGGAGGCGCACAGGCGCATCTACGAGGCGTGCGTCGAGCTCAATCGCGAGGGCAAGCCGGTCGACGTCGTGCAGGTGGCCAGCTGGCTGCGCGACCGCGACCGGCTCGCGCAGGTCGGCGGCATGCCGTACCTGACCGAGGTGCTCAACGCGGCGCCGGCCGTCGGCAACGTCACCGCGTACGCGAAGACGATCCACGAGAAGTGCCGCATCCGGCAGCTCATCCTCACCTGCCAGCGCGTCACCGCGCAGGGCTATGCCGGCTACGGCGACGCGCAGTCGTTCATCGACTCTGCCGAGCAGGCCGTCTACGACATCGCGCGCACGCGCGAGTCGAGCAGCGTGCACATGCTGCGCGACGTGATGCGCGACACCTTCAAGCGCATCGAGAAGGCCAACGCGCGCGGCGCGCGCATCACCGGCATCCCGACGGGGTTCGACCGCTACGACCGCATGACCAGCGGCCTGCACGACGGCGAGCTCACGATCGTCGCCGCGCGCCCCGGCATGGGCAAGACGAGCTTCGTGCTCAACATGGCCATCAACGTCGCCAGCCCCCGGCAGCTCGAGAGCGCGCGCGACCCGAACGAGCGCTGGGAGGAGCCGGGCCACGGCGTCATCGTCTTCTCGCTGGAGATGCCGAGAGAGCAGATCGTCAACCGCATGCTCTGCTCGGAGGCGAAGGTCGACGTCAGCCGCGTGCGCACCGGCATGCTCGCGCCGACCGACTGGCAGAAGCTCACGCAGGCCGCCGCGCACCTGGGCAGCCTGAACGTGTGGGTCGACGACACGCCGGCGCTGTCGCTCCTCGAGCTTCGCTCGAAGGTGCGGCGCCTTCAGGCGGAGTTCGACCGTGTCGACGACAAGACCGGCGAGAAGAAGCAGCGGGTGGGCCTGGTCATCGTCGACTACCTGCAGCTGATGAAGGGGCGCGAGGGCGCCAACTCGCGCGAGCAGGAGATCAGCGAGATCTCGCGCGGCCTCAAGCAGCTGTCCAAGGAGCTGAGCCTGCCGGTCATCGCGCTGAGCCAGCTCAACCGCGCCGTCGAGACGCGCAGCGAGAAGAGCAAGCGCCCGCAGCTGTCGGACCTGCGCGAGTCGGGCGCCATCGAGCAGGACGCCGACAACATCTGCTTCATCTACCGCGACGACTACTACAACAAGGACAGCGCCGAGCGCGCCGTCGCGGAGCTCATCATCGCCAAGCAACGAAACGGCCCGACCGACACCGTCAAGGTGCGCTTCGACGCCCAGTACACCCGCTTCGACAACCTGCCCGACGGCGAGTTCGAGGAGTACGACGGGGGCTAGAATCTGACGCAAACGACTTCTCTTCGCGAAGCCGCGGACGAGGCGTCTTCATCTCTCCGTCTCTCTCCGCTCTGTCGTGCGGAACACGATTCGCCGCCAGGCGAGGCAGGGGAGGCGCGTCGCGAAGCGACGAGGGGGGCGCGCAGCGCCCCACGAGACCGTCTCTCCGACGTCGTCGGGCTCAGCCCGACGAGGGTCGGAGCTACGTCAGGGAGCACGTTCTCGTGCTCCCTGATGTAGCCGAATCTGCTAAGAGCGCCTCGTGCCCGAGACCCTCGACCAGCTCGTGATGTCGCGTCGCGTGCTCGTCGCCGTCGGCGCGGGGGGCGTCGGCAAGACGACGACCGCGGCCGCCCTGGGCGTCGCGGCCGCGCGGCGCGGGCGGCGCGTCCTGTGCCTGACGATCGACCCGGCCAAGCGCCTGGCCGAGTCGCTCGGCCTCGAGCGGATGTCGGCCGAGGAGCAGACGATCGCGCCCGAGCTGTTCGCTCGCGCCGGCATGCCCCTGAGCGGCTCGCTCACGGCGATGATGCTCGACACGAAGCGGACCTTCGACGACCTGGTCGTCAAGTACTCGTCGTCGCCCGAGCGCGCGAAGAAGCTGCTGGGCAACAAGCTGTACCAGTACGTGTCGACCTCGCTGGCGGGGACGCAGGAGTACATGGCGATGGAGAAGCTCGTCGCCGTGCAAAAGGATCCGCGCTTCGACCTCATCGTGCTCGATACCCCGCCGACCGCCAACGCGCTCGATTTCCTCGATGCGCCCGAGCGGCTGGTCGAGGCGCTCGACTCGGCGACGATGCGCTGGTTCGTGCAGGCCTTCGAGTCGACGGGCAAGCTGTCGCTCAACCTGCTCGCGCGCTCGGCGGCGGTCGTCCTGCGGGGCCTCGGGCGCATCACCGGCGGCGGCTTCCTCGAGGCGATGGCCGAGTTCATCACGGAGCTGAACGACCTGTTCGGGGGCTTCCGCCAGCGCGCCAAGATCGTCGAAGAGGCGCTGCGCTCGCCGGAGGTGTCGTTCGTGCTGGTGACGAGCCCCGCGCCGATGAGCATCCAGGAGGTGCTCTTCTTCAGCGAGCGGCTCGAGGCGTCGCACATGCCGCGCGGCGCGTTCGTCGTGAACCGCTTCCGCGTTCCGCCGCCGGCGGCCGACGCGCCGCCCGGCGTCGAGCAGGCGCGCGAGGCCATCGCCGCGCGCGGCTTGACGCTCGACGAGGACGCCCCGGCGCGCCTGCTGCAAGCCCACGCCGACGCGGTGCGCCTGGCCGCGCTCGACGCGATGCACGTGCGGGGGCTCGACGAGCGCGCCCGCGGCCAGGTCCCCATCGTTCGAGTCCCCGAGCTCCCGAGCGACGTGCACGACCTGCAGAAGCTCGGCGGCCTGGCCGAGACGCTGATGCGCGGCGGAATCTGAGAGAACCGCCAAGACGCCAAGAGTGAGGGAGAGAACAGGAAGACGGGAAGACGGGAAGGGGGAAGACCGGAAGACGGGAAGGCCGAGAGAAGACGGGGGGGTAGGACGAGAGGCACCTAACTTTCCAACCTTCCCGTCTTCCTGTGATCTCTTCTCCTCCCCCTTGGCGGCCTTGGCGCCTTGGCGGCCGTCCTATTCTTCCTTCGCCTCGCCGCGGCGGCGCCGGGCGCGGTAGTGCACGCGCACCGGAACGCCATCGAAGCCGAAGTGGGCGCGCAGCTGGTTGACGACGAAGCGCCGGTACGAGAAGTGGATGGCGTCCGGCGCGCTCGTCATGACGACGAAGGTCGGCGGGGCCACCTCCGCCTGCGTCACGTAGTAGAGGCGCGGCGCGCGGCCGCCCATCGTGGGCGGCGGGCGCGTCTCGAGCACCTGCTCGAAGAAGCGATTGAGCTCGCCCGTCGGCACGCGGCGGTAGAACGCGTCGCGCACTCGGTCGATCGTCTGGAACAGCTCCGGCACGCCGCGCCCCGTCTTGGAGCTGATGCGCACGACCGGCACGTACGGCACGAAGCTCAGCTTCTCGCGCGCCTTCTCCTCGGCCTTGGCGAAGTCCTCCCTCGAGAGCAGGTCGCTCTTGCTGAGCGCCACGACCATGGCCCGGCCGCGCTCCTCGGCCAGCCCGAGGATCTTCGCGTCCTGCTCGGCGACCCCCTCGCTCGCGTCGCACAGCATCACGACCACGTGCGCCCGCTCGATGCTGCGCACCGCCGACAGGACGCTCAGCGACTCGACCGCGCTGCCCTCCTTGGCCACCTTCGCCTTGCGCCGGATGCCGGCCGTGTCGATGAACACGTACTCGCGCCCGTCGCGGCGCACGAGCGCGTCGATCGCGTCACGCGTCGTGCCCGGGCGCGCGTCGACCAGCACCCGCTCCTCGCCGAGCACGCGGTTGAGCAGGCTGCTCTTGCCCGCGTTCGGCCGACCGATGAGCGCGATGCGCGGCGGCGCGCTCTCGTCGTCGATCGCCTCCGGCTCGCGCTCGGGCAGCGCCTCGACGAGCGCGGCCTCGAGCTCGCCCACGCCGCGGCCGTGCAGCGCGCTCACGGGGAACACCTTGTCGACGCCCAGGCGGTACAGCTCGAACGCCTCGGCGTCGGCGCGCGGCGAGTCGGCCTTGTTGGCCACGTAGAAGACCGGCTTTCGGCTCTCGCGAAGCAGCTGGATGGCCGCGCGGTCGGCGTCGTTCGGCCCCGTCGTCGCGTCGGTCACGAACACGATCGCGTCCGCCTCGGCGATGGCGGCGCGCACGTGCTTGGCGATGCCGGCCTTCATCGGGTCGACGTCCTCGGGGTCGAAGCCGCCGGTGTCGACGACGGTGTACGGCCGCCCGAACGCGCTCGTATCGGCGTACTTGCGGTCGCGCGTCACGCCCGGCTCGTCGTGCACGATGGCGAGGCGCGCGCGCGCCAGGCGGTTGAACAGCGTCGATTTGCCGACGTTCGGGCGGCCGACGATGGCCACGACGGGCGTGCCGTGGACGCCGCCGGGCCGGACGCCGGGCACGCGGGCGGGGTGGTGCTTGGTCATGACGCGCCGCCTCCGTAGCCCAGCTCGCGCAGGCGCGCCGGGTCGTTCATCCAGTCGGGAGTCGCGCGCACCCAGAGGCGCAGGTGCACCTGCTTGCCGAGCATCTGCTCGACGCGGGCGCGCGCCGCCGTGCCGACGCGCTTGAGCATCTGGCCCCCCGCCCCGATGAGGATCTTCTTGTGCGACTCGCGCGCGACGTGGACCGCGATCTCGATGTGCGGCAGGTCGGTCGACTCGTCGAAGCGCTCGACCACCACGGCCACCCCGTGCGGCACCTCTTGCCTGGTGTGCGCGAGGATCTGCTCGCGCACGAACTCGGCGACGAAGAAGCGCACCGGCTGGTCGGAGAGCGTGTCCGGCTCGTAGAGGAACGGCTGCTCGGGCAGGAGCGCGCGCAGCTCGCTCAGCAGGCCGTCGGTGCCGACGCCGCGCTTGGCGCTCATCGGCACGATGGCCGCGAAGGCGTGGCGCTCGCCGATCGACGCCAGCAGCGGCAAGAGCTGCGCCTTGTCCTTCACCCGGTCGACCTTGTTGATGACGAGCACCGTGCGCTTCTCGGGCAGCTCGGCCGCGAGCGCCTCGTCGGTCGGCGTCGGCTCGCCGTCGACCACGAGCACCACGGCGTCCGCCTCGCGCGCCGCCTGCCGCGCGGCCTCGTTCATCCACTCGCCGAGGCGCGACCTCGGCGCGCCGTGCGCCCGGGCCCCGGGTTTCGACCACGCTCCGGCGGAGCCGGGGGCGTGCCGTCGGGGCGAGCCCGCCGGGGCGTCGATCTGCAGCCCGGGCGTGTCGACGAAGACGTACTGCGTGTCGGCGACCGTGAGCACGCCGCGCACGGTCTCGCGGGTCGTCTGGGGGTGGGGGCTCGTGATGGCGATCGGCTCGCCGAGCAGGGCGTTGAGCAGCGTGCTCTTGCCGACGTTGGGTCGCCCGACGATGGCGATGCGGCCGCAGTGCGAGGTGGAGCTCATGCGAAAGGGGAGGGGCGCGTGGCCGCGCCCGAGCCTGTAGCCCGAAGCCAGGCGCGACGCATCGTGAAATGCGGCGGTTGCGCCGCCCCGGACCTTGGAAGTAGTGTCCGCCCGCCGGTTCGGCCGGTATGTCCTCGCGCTTCGACCTCTTAAGAGCAGTGCCCATGCCCGACGACGAGAACAAGCCCGCCGCCGACGCCCCCGAAGCCGAGGCTCCGTCCGCGGAAGCCGAGAAGGCCGCCGCCCCCGCCCCCGCCCCGCCGCCGTCCGAGCCCCAGGCCGAGCCCTCGCGCCCGTCGTGGACGCGCTGGCTGCCGCTGGCGATCGCCGCCACGGTCCCGGCGCTGCTCTTCTTCGTGCTGCCGCCGCTCACGAAGAGCGGCCTCTGGGACCCCTACGAGCTGAACGTCGCCGACCTGTCGCGGCGCATCGCGCTCAACCTCTACCACGCGGGCAACCTCGCCCTGCAGGGGGCCGACAACACGCTGCCGCACCTGAACGACCTCGGGCGGCCGCAGCTCCCGTTCTCGTCGGTCGCGCTCGGGTTCAAGCTCTTCGGCCTGCACGAGTGGGCGGGGCGGCTGCCGCTCGCCGTCTGGGGGCTGTTCGGCGTGCTCGCCACCTACGCGTTCGTGGCGCGCCTCTTCGACCGGCGCACCGGCGCGTACGCGGCCATCGTCCTGTCGACGATGCCGCTCTACTTCGTCCAGGCGCGCTCGATCCTCGGCGACGTGTGCACGATGGCCGCGCTGGCCATGTCCTTCGGCGGCCTGGCGGTCGCCGCGTTCGACCGCGACGACCAGGGCCCCACGCCGATCCTCAAGCGCCTGCCGTGGCTCGGCATGGCGGCGTTCGGTCTGCTCGTCGGCTTCGAGAGCCGAGGCGGGATGCTGGGCCTCGGCGTGCCGCTGCTGGGCGTCGGCCTCGGTTGGGCCGCCGCGCGCGTGGCGACCAGGCAGAGGGCGCCCGACCCGGTGGGCGACGTCGTCGGCGCGCTGTCGCTCGCGGCCGGCGCGGGGGTCGCCGCGATGGCCGCGCGGGTCATCGCCGGCAATGACTCGCGCGACCTGAACCTGTGGGTCGGGGCGATGCTCCACTACCCGCCCAAGTACCCGACCTTCGACTTCTACGTGGCCGCCATCGGCCACGCGCTCGCCCCCTGGAGCGCGTTCCTGCCGTTCGCCTTCGGACGGATGATGCTCACGCCGGTCCTTCCGGCCAGCGGCGACGGCAGGTGCGCCGTCGCGATCGAGCGCGAGAGCCTGGCCCGCGTGGCGGTGCTCGTCGGCTCGGCCGTGGCGTTCGTGGCGCACGGCTACCTCGCGGCGCGCACGGACCTCATCGCGTTCTGCGGGCCGGCGCTTTGCGCCGTGGCGTGCGCCGTGGCCATCCGCGACTTCGAGCGCGGCGGGCACGCGTCGATCGCGCTGGGCCTCGGCACGCTGCTCATCGCGGCCGTCCTCCACCACGACTTCCACGAGCTGCCCGAGAAGGCGTACCAGGCCTTCGCCGTCACCGGGGCGCCGTTCCCCGAGAGCTTCAAGGCCACGGCGCTGAACCTGTGGTGGGTCGTGCTCGGCGGCTTCGCGCTCGTCGCGTTTTTGACCTGGGTCGAGCGCGACGCCAAGCGCGCGCCGTTCGATCCGGCCACCTACTCGAAGGTGCTGCGCACGCTGCGCGAAGCGTACGACGGGATGCTCGCGCTCGTGTACTTCGCCACGATCGCCGGCGCGTCGCTGGCGGGCCTGTTCGTGTGGGTCGGCGTGCGCACGCACGCGCACTGGATGCCGCAGATGTCCTCGACCATCCGCGATCTGGTGCTCAACGCGTGGTGGGTCGTCGCGCTGGTGCCCCTCGGCGGCATCTTCGGGCTCCTGTTCGCGTGCGACGTGTGGCTGTGGGCGTTCGGCCGCTCGCGGCCGCTGTCCAAGGCGTCGCTGACGCGCGGGTTCGAGCCGTTCGAGGAGCTCATCGCCAAGCTGCAGCCGGAGGAAGGGCAGCCGCGGCTCGACAAGTACGACTGGTGGGTCGCGCTCACGGTCGTCGCGCCGCTGATGCTGCTGGCCGTGCCGGCCATCGCGTTCGCCTGCTGGTACGGCGTCGGCTTCAAGCCGTACGTCGCCGCGCTGCTGGCCGTGCCCTCGGGCGTGGCCGCGTTCCTGGTCATGGGCGTCGTCGGCGACGCGCTGCGCCATCGCGCCCCCGGCCTGGCGCTCGGCGGCGCCGTGGTCGGCTTCGTCCTGTGCTTCTTCTACTACCCGGCCCTGGCCAACCAGCTGTCGCCCAAGGAGGTGTTCGAGAGCTACCGCCACCTCTGCCCGAACGCGCCGCTGGCGCTCCTCGGCGTGGGCGGGCGCACCTCGGCCTACTACGCCGGGGGGCAGCCGCAGACGCTCGGCGACGCGACGAGCGCGTACCGGTGGCTGATGGCCGGCGGCGGGGAGCAGCGCTGCCTGGCGCTCAAGTCCGAGGAGCTGCCCAAGCTCAACCAGCTCTGGCGCGAGGGCGCCGAGCCGCGCACGAACCTCCCGGTGCTCGACGCGCGATCGAGCCAGATCCTGCTCGCGGCGTCGTCGCTGCGCAGCGGCCAGAAGAACGCGAACCCGCTCTCGGGCATCGTGCTGAGCGAGGCGCCCAAGCCGCAGCGCCGCATCGAGGCGAACCTCGACGACAAGCTGGAGGTGCTCGGCATCGACATCCTCGACGACCGCGGGCGGCGGGTCGAGGCGATCGCCCCCGGGCGCACCTACCACCTGAAGACGTACTACCGCGTGCTGGCGCCCATCACGACCGAGTGGGAGGCGTTCATCCACATCGACGGCTACCACCGGCGCCACAACGGCGACCACAAGCCGATGGAAGGCAAGTACCCGATGTCGCTGTGGCTCCCGGGCGACCTGCTGATGGACGACTACGAATTCAAGCTCGAGCCGAACTTCACGCCGGGCACGTACACCGTTTACTTTGGCTTGTTCGTGGGCGATACGCGCCTCAAGGTAAAGAGCGGACCGAACGACGGGGACAATCGCATCAACGGCGGCCCGCTCCGCGTGCAGTAGCGCGGGGCGTTCGCCGTCGGAGCCGGGGAGATCGGGAGGGCGACGATGGCCAGCACCACGAAGAAGCAGGGGGCGCTCGCGCCGGCGGTCCTCGAGCCGGATCCCAGGCCCTGGCGCGACGAGGCGGCGCCGAGCGGGCGCTCGAACCGCCGCAGCCACGACCGGTTCGACGTCGAGTGGGCCGTCGACTGCATCGCCGACGACACGTTCCTCTACGCGTCGATCGCGAACATCAGCGCGATGGGCATCTTCGTGAAGACGATCGAGCCGCTCGCCATCGGCACGCGTCTGATGCTCACGTTCGAGCCGCCCGGCTACGAGCCGTTCAAGCTGCAGGGCGAGGTCGCCTGGATCAACGCCTTGCGCGAGGACGGCGACAACCCGAACCCCGGCATGGGCGTGCGGTTCGTCGACCTTCGCCCCGAGGATCGCGAGCGGCTCGTCGAGGTGATCCGGACGATCGCCTACGTGCGCGAGCCGGCGTAGTCGCTAGGCTCGCCGGGCGGCGCGGCGGCGGCGCCGGACGGCGGAGAAGGGGAGCGAGTCGCTCGAAATCGATGGCGAGGCGCCTGGCGACGACGTCGAGGCGACTCGGAACGACCTCGAGGCGCCTGGCGACGATTTCGAGGCGCCTCGCAACGACCTCGAGGCGCCTCGCAACGACCTCGATGCGCCTGGCGACGACCTCGAGGCGCCTGGCGACGACCTCGAGGCGCCTCGCGACGACCTCGAGCCGCCTCGCAACGACCTCGAGCCGCCCCGGAACGATTCCGAGCCGCCCCGCAACGACTTCGAGTCGCCTCGGACCCGCCCCGGGGGCCCGTCTCCTCGATGGCTCGTCATCCGGCTCGAGACGTCACGGCGGAAGCGGGAAGCGCCGGCCGTAGATGCCCGGGTCCCCGGTCGTCGTGTCCGCCCAGCCGATGGCGATGAACGGCCCCGACCCGCCGATGGCGACGCTCGGGCTGACGCGCGTGCGGCCGTCGGCGACGCTGGCCTGAAACTCGTCGTTCTGGCCGTCGACGTTGTTGAAGTCGAAGCCCGACGAGGCGTCGAGCAGGCGCGCGCGCACGTGGCCCGAGGGCGTGTCGATCCACGCCACGGCGAAGAAGGCGTTCGTGGCGCTGCCCGCGATGGCGGGTGTCACCTGATCGCCGTCGGCCACCAGGTCGTTGATGGGCGTCGTCGAGTCGCCGGGCACCGGGGCGCCGGTCGCGTCGTAGCGCTGCACGACGATGTCGGCCCCGTTCTGCCCGTGGTCGGCCCACGCGACCGCGAAGCGCGCGTCGCCGCCGCCCAGCGACGCGACGGCGGGGTGGTCCTGCACGCCGTTGTGCCCCGCGCTGACGACGCTCGCCGCGGCGGTCGGCGCGCCGTTCGGGCCGACGGTGCGCATCACGACGTCCGATCCGCTCTGCCACACGACGACCCACCCCGTGGGCAGCGCGGCGACCGACGGGCTCTCGTTGGCGCTGCCGCTGCTCAGCACCACCTGCGCCCCGTACGTCTGCGTGGCCAGATTGTACGTGCGCCCCACGATCTGCCCGGGGCCGACCTGCGGCGCGCTCTGCCAGGCGACGTAGGCGACGTCGTTCGCCCCGAGCGCGAGCGCCGGGTTGGTCTGGACGCCGGCCTCGCCGCCGCCTTGCGTGCCGTTGATGCCGATCGGGGCGCTCTGCTCGGCGTCGAAGTTGGCGTCGAGCGTGCGCAGGTACACGTCGTCGCTGCCGCCCGAGTCGTCGGCGAAGGCGACGAAGTAGCGCTTGGCGTCCGCGGCGTACGCGGCCGACGGCAGCACCTGGTTCTCCGCGTCGGGGTTGGAGGGGAAGGTGTTGGGCGCGCTCGTCAGCCACACGCTTCCGCCCGCGAGCGCCGGCGCGTCCTTCGAGGGCAGCGCGTCGAGATCGTCGCCCAGCACGCGCAGGCCGACGTGCCGGTTGGGCGGCTGCGTCTTGTCGTCCCAGAAGGCGACGAAGCGTCCGGCGGGCCAGGCGCCGCTCGGCCAGAGCAGGAACGGATCGGCGCGATCGCCGACGTTGGCCTTGCCCGGGCCGGGCACGCCGGAGGTGGCGTTGACCTCCGAGAAGAGCTCCTCTTTCGTCTGGCAGTCGGCGCCGCACGTCAGGTCCGCGGCGGCGCCGGGCGGATCGCACTGCTCGGTCGGCTGCAGCACGCCGTCGCCGCACTGCGCCTGCGGGATGGGGCGCTTCATCAGGATGGTGATGGGCTGCGTCTGCTGGTCGACGGTCGCCTGCACGCACCCGAGCGCGACGACGTTCTTGCTGCCGTCCTGCGCCTGGGCCGAGAAGATGCGCGGCGCGCCGGAGGTCGTCACCTGCATCGATCCGCACCACACGGCGCCTCCGGTGCAACCGCTCTGCGAGAGCGTCGTGCTCGCGTCGGGCGACGGCGCGTTCGACACGACGCCGCTCGACGCATCGCAGCTCGCCGGGCCGGCGAAGTACTCCGCGATCGACACCGAGGCGACCGACTGCAACAGGCCCCGCGGCATGACGATGCCCGGCGCGACGTTCGCGCGCGCGGGGCCGTCGTCGCGTGTGCACGCCCCGGCGAGCACGGCGAGGGTCGAGGCGGCGAGGGCCCACGAGGCGCGCATGTCGTCTAGTCTAAGTCAGGGTTCGCGTTCTTCGAACACGAACCCCGATCAGCCGCGGACCTCGATGCCGACGAGGCCCAGCGCCTCGAGCAGCGCGGCGCGGGCACGCTCCCCCCCGGAGACGACGGCGCGCCGGATGCCCTGCAGAGCGGCGGCCTTCGCGACGCGGCCGGCCCAGGCGGCGAGGACCTCGTCGTCATCGGACGGGTGGCCGGCGGCGATGGCCAGCGCCGCCTCGCCGAGCGGCACGGCGCAGGCCGGGTATTCCCAGGCAGCCATCGCCTCGCGCCGCGCCTGCTCGACCAGCTGCGCGGCGAAGCCCTCGGCCAGCGCCGCGCGCGACGGCACCAGCCACGCCGCGTCCAGGTTTCGACCACGCCCCGGCAGAGCCGGGGACGTGCCGTCGCGCGCGTCGAGCGCCTCGGCGGCGTGGTCGAGCGTCACCGACGCGAGCGTCGGCGAGCCGCCGCGCTGGGCCAGCATGCGCCCGAGCATCGCGCACGCGTCGTAAAGCTCGTCGGCCGGGCCGGCGGCGAGCACCAGGTCGACGATGAGCGAGCGGAGCGACGCCGACGCGTCGATGATCTCGCGGTCGGCGGGCAGCACCGCGCGCGTGCGGTCGCGGGCGGACCAGGTGGCGACGGCGGCGTTGGGTTCGACTGGCGGCATGGCTCCCTAGTAGGACTGCTGCGAGTCCACGGCGGAGGGTGGCGGCGCGGGCCGGGCCGCGGCCTTGGTGGCGGAGCGAACGGCGGGCGCGGAGGCCGCCTGCATGCGATCGAGGCGATCGAGCTCGGCCTGCGCCCGGTCCTTGTAGGCGTCCACCTGCAGCAGGCGCGTGAGGCGGATGCGCGCGTCGCCGAAGTCCCCGATGGCGCGGTAGCAGAGCGCCCCCTCGAGCAGCCCGTCCCAGCCCGGCGCGGTGCCGGACGCGTGCTGCGCGAGGCGGTCGAAGCGCGCCAGGGCGGCGCGGCACCCCTTGCCCTCGCGCACCGAGCGGGCCGCCCACAGCTCCGCGCCGGCGTTCGAGGCCGCGAGCGCGTCGAAGGCGCGCGCCGCGTCGTCGAACCGGCCGTTCTGGTAGAGCTGCAGGGCCGCGTCGAACGGCGACGATGCTCCGCCGGCCTTCTTGTCGTAGCCGGGCGAGGACGCCGATCGGCTCGAGCCACTTCCCCATTCTCCGGCAGCGCCGCCGACCGCCGCTGGCGCCGCCGCCGGCGCCGGGGGCGCGGCGGCGTGGGGTGCTGCGAAGCCCGCACCCGTCGCGTTCTTCTCCTGGAGCGCCAGCATGCCGTCGTCCTTGCTCGGGGCAAGAGCCCTGGCGCGTTCGTGCGCCTCGGGGGCCGGAAGGTCGGCGCTGGCCGTCGAGAGCGTGGCCGCGGGCTTCGCCTCCTGCGCGTAGACGGTCGTGGTCGCGGGGCCCGCCGGCGCGAGCGCCGCCTGCTCGGGCGCCGCCGACGCCTCCGGCGCCGGCGAGCCCTTCTCGGTGACGGTGACCATCGCGCTCTCGGGTGCGCGCGCGGACTTGCCGCGCAAGAGCAGCACGCTGGTGCCGATCATCACCAGGAAGACCGCCGCCATCGCGGTCTGCGGTCGCATCGCCCAGCTGCCGGCCAGCGAGATGGCCTGCGCCACGCGGCGGCGCAGCGGCACGACCGGGTGCACCTCGCGGGTGGCCGAGAGGATGCGCTGCTCGAGGTCGACGGGAGGCTCGAGCAGCGGGACCGACGCCACGCGTCGCGTGGCGCGCAGCCCCCCGAGCAGGGCCGCGCAGCGCGCGCAGCCCGCGACGTGGCGCTTCGCGGCGGCGCTCGTCAGCTCATCGAGCTCGCCGTAAAGCTCATCCATCATCGCGGATTCGAACTTCTCGCAGTCCATGGCTCGTCTTGGCGTTCGCGTCAGCGCAGGGCTCGTGCATACTCCTCGAACTCGCTGAGCGCAGCCTGCAAGCGCTCGAGCGCGTAACGCATCCGGCTCTTCACCGTGTTCTCCGGCACGCCGACGATCTCGGCGATCTCCTTGAAGGGCAAGCTCGCCACCTCCCGCATCAGGAACACCTCGCGCTGCTCCTCGGGCAACTCGTCGATGGCGGCCAGCACGCGCTCGCGGATCTCGCCCGCGACCGTGGCGCGCTCGACGTCGGCGCGGCCGTCGGCGGTCTGCTCACCGAGCGTCGGCCCCTCGCCTTCCTCCGCGCGTTTCGGCTCGTCGAGCGACGGGTGCCGGCGCAGCGCGTGCTTGCGTAGCTGGTCGATGCAGAGGTTGCGCGCGATGGTGTAGAGCCAGGTGGAGAAGCGCGCCTCGTGCTTGAAGTCGGCGGCGTTCTGCACGACGCGCACGAACGCGTCCTGCACGATCTCTTCGGCCCCGGGCGCGCTGCGCAGCTGCCGGAGCGCGAAGTTGTAGAGCGGCCGCTGGTGCCGGCGGACGAGCAGCGCGAAGGCCGACCGATCGCCGCTCTGAAAGCGGATCATCAGCGCTTCGTCGGTCGCGTCGGTACGTGAGGATGACACCCGGTCTCCCGCTTCGTCCACATCGTGCGCATCGTGCGCATCGTGCCAAGGTCGCCGTGGCCCGTGGGCCGGGGCGTCGCGCGGGAAGGGTCGTGGCCATCGGTGCTGCTCCGAAATCCTCGGGTGGATCGGACGCGCGAGCCCGTGTTTCGATCTTCGCTCATTTTCGCCGGGGATTTCCAGTCGCCGGTGCTCCCGGCGCGCGAGCCGCCTTCCCGGCGGCCCCGAGCGCGAGGGGGATGGAATGCTGAGCCAGGCGCGTGAAAGTGCAAGTGGTTTCGCCATGTAGCAGCCGGTTTCCGAGCTCCAGCGCGCAGTTGCAAACGCGACACCCACGAACGTACACTTCTCCGCGCCGCACCCAGGGGGTGCCGACGCACGTGGACGTGGGACCCTGCGGATCGGGCGGGCTTCGACAGAAGGGAAATGGCGCATGCGACGTCGAGTGATGATGGTGCTCTCGCTGGTGCTCCCGGTCGCTGCGTACTCGCTGGTGGCGTACGCCGCGCCCAAGGCGGGCAAGTCCGCCGCGAAGGCCGCCCCGAGTTCGTCCGTCGCGGCCCCGGCCGCTCCGGGTTCGTCGGTTGCGGCCACGCCCGCTGCAGCGTCGTCCGTTGGGGCCCCGGCCGCTCCAGGTTCGTCCGTTGGGGCCCCGACCCCAACGGGGTCCCCTTCCGCAGCGAGCGCCACGGCGGCGCCTGCGGCCAGCGGCGACATGAACGGGGCGACCTACGCGGTGCGCCTGCGCGACCTGGAGCAGCGTGTCGACGAGCTGAAGGACCAGATCCGCCGCAGCCACACGCGCCTCGCGCTGCTCAGCGACACCATTCTCGGCGGCGGCGCCGCGGGCTCCCGGTCCGAGGTCGACTTCAAGAACGAGATGTCGAGCGCGTTCGTGCTCACGCGCGCGCTCTTCGTCATCGACGGGCAGGTCCAGTACAACCGGCAGGACGACACGGGCGCCCTCGCGGACCAGAAGGACATCCCCATCTTCAGCGGCTCGATCCCGCCCGGCGATCACACCATTCAGGTGGCGCTCACGTTCCAGGGGAACGGCTACGGCGTGTTCTCCTACTTGCGCGGCTACAAGTTCGAGGTGAAGTCGAGCCACGCCTTCACCGCCGTCGAGGGCAAGACGATGAGCGTGACGGCGACGTCCTACGAGAAGGGCGGGGTGACGACGCCGCTCGAGCAGCGGCCGACCATCCAGTGGGAGGAGAAGATCCAGCCGCTCGGCGGCGGGGGCGTGGTCGCGGCGTCGCCGGCGCCCGGCGCTCCGGGCGCGCCGGGGGGCGCGTCGGTGTCCGGTGGCATCTCGGTCGGGGGAGGACAGAAGTGAGACTTCGGGCGCTCGGCGCGGTCGCGTCCTGCGCCGCGCTCGTGTGGGGCTTCGCGCGCGAAGCGCGGGCCGATGACACGCTGACGTCGGCGCAGACCGAGCTCACCAACGTGAGCCGGGAGATGCCCAACGTGCAGTCGGCCGTCCAGAAGGCCAAGGGCGAGAAGCTCACGGCCGAGCAGAAGCTGGCCAACGGCGAGCTCCTGTACCGGATGAACGACTACAACCGAGCCGAGGTGGTGCTCAGCGAGATCCTCGAGGAGTTCCCCGACACGCCGAGCTACCCCGACGCGCTCTGGCTTCGCGGCGAAACGTACTACGCCGCGCACGACTACCTGTCGGCGCGGCGCGACTACAAGGCACTCATCGATCGCGCCAAGGAGCCGCTCTTCCAGGCGTACTTCGGCAGGGCGCTGGCGCGGCTGGTCGACGTGTCGCTGCGGCTCGACGACCCGCCCGAGACGCTGGCGCCCATCTTCGCGAAGTTCAACCAGGTGCCGCCCGCGCAGGTGGACGCCGGCCTGCTCTACGCCAAGGGCAAGGCCTACTACAGCGAGAAGGCGTGGAACGACGCCTCGCAGGCGTTCTCGCAAGTGCCGAACGGCACGACCTACACGCACCAGGCGCGCTATTTCCTGGGCGTCATCGCGATGAAGGTCGCGCAGGCGGCCGCCGGCCCGGCCTCCGGCGATCCGACGAAGAAGGCCAGGAGCGCCGACTACAAGCAGGCGATCGAGACGTTCCGGGCCGTCACCGACTTGCCGCCCGACACGCCCGAGCACCGCCACGTCATCGACCTCGCGTGGATGGCCATCGGCCGCCTCTTCTACGAGATGGAGCAGTATCAGCAGGCGGCCGAGGCGTACTCGAAGGTCGGCCGCGAGAGCCCCGAGTTCGATACGACGCTCTACGAGCTGGCGTGGGTCTACGTGCGCATGGGCGACGTCGAGCGCGCCGAGCGGGCGCTCGAAGTGCTGATGGTCAGCGATCCGAACAGCCCGTACATCGGCGACGGGACGCTGCTGCGGGCGGACCTGCTGCTGCGCGCCGGCGCGTTCGACCGCGCGCTGCAGCTCTACCAGACGGTGCTCGCGCAGTACGACCCGATGCGGGCCAAGGTCGAGAGCTTCCTCGGCTCCACCAAGGACGTGAGCGTCTACTACGACAAGCTCGCCCAGCAGCAGCTCGATCTGCTCGATCAGAGCGAGCAGCTGCCGCCGATCGCCATCCGCTGGGCGCGCGAGGCGGAGGACGGGCCGCTCGCGTTCGCCGTCATCGACGACGTCAACGAGTGCAAGACGCTCATCCGCCAGAGCAATCAGCTCATCGACAAGCTGACGGCGCTGACCGGCGCGTCCAACCGCGTGCATGCCTTCCCCGAGCTCGAGGCTGGCGAGGAGACGGCGCTCGGTCTGCTCAACCGCATCTCGCGCGCCCGTCTGACCGTCGCGAGGGCGCTCGACGACGCGGAGCCGGGCGACCTGGGTGGAGAGATCGGCCAGGTGCGCCAGCAGCGGCGCGCGCTGATGGCCGCGATCGAGGGCCTGCCGGTCGACTCGGCGGACTTCAATCTCCGCCAGCAGCAGGGCCTCGCGCAGTGGAACGTGCTGTCGCAGAAGCTGACGCGCCGGTCGATGGAGGTCGACTCGCTGCAGGCGAGCATCAACGGCCTGCGCCGCGTGCTCAGCGACGGCCCGGCGCAGGGCGTCGCGCGCGACCCGGCCTCGGTGCAGCGCTTCCAGGCCGAGCTCGACGCGAACGAGCACGACTTGAAGAGCTACCGCGACGAGATCGGCGAGCTGCGGCGCCAGATCGACATGGGGCGCGCCCAGATCGGCCTGGGTGACTCGCGGTACCAGAACGACGCGGCGGCGCGCGATCAGTTCCGCGATCTGCTGGAGCGCGAAGTCCAGCTCGCCGCCGGCGGCGCGGCCAACGGCAGCGCGCAGCGCTTCGCCGGCCAGGCCTCGCCGGTGCTCGCCGAGGCGCGCCAGTACGAGTCGCAGCTGGTCTCCGAGCTCCAGCAGCTCGATTCGCAGGTCGCGCAGCGCGCCGGGGAGCTGCAGGCGAAGATCGAGGCCGAGCGCGTCAACGTCGCGAAATACCAGCAGCAGCTCGACGGCCTCGACGACGAGGCGCGCGATCTGGTCGGCCACGTCGCCGAGCGCAACTTCGGACTCGTTCGCGACAAGCTGCGCAACATCGTCCTGCGGGCGGACGTCGGCATCACCGAGCAGGCCTGGGAGGTGCGCGAGGAGGAGCTCGATCGCGTGCAGAGCCTGGAGACCGAGCGCGCGCGCCAGGAGCATCTGCTCGACGAGGAGCTGAAGGAAGTCCGGGACGACGGCGTCGAGCCGGCGACTTCGAAGTGACGGCCGAACTCCGACCGAGGAAGACGATGGCGAGCCGAGCTAGGGTGATGGATCGTTCGCGAGGTCGCGCGAGGTGGGGCGGCGCCGGAGGCATCTGGACGTGGCCGCGCGCGATCGGCGGCGCCGTGACGGCGCTCTCGGTGGTCTTCGCGCTCAGCGTGGCCGCCCAGCCGCGCCACGGCGGACCGACGGCCGCCAAGGGGGCCGACGCCGGCGCGAGCCGAACGACCGCCGCAGGCAGCGCGAGCGCCGCGGCGGCGACCCCGCCGTCCGTCGCGTCCGACGCCGGTGCGCCGAGCGCCTCTGGCAGCGCCGACGCAGCCGCGAGTCTCACCGCGCCGCCCGCGTCCGCGACGGCGCCGTCGACGCCCCTGCCGACCTACCATCCGCACGAGGTCACGCCGCTGCCGCCGCCGACGCCCGAGCAGGTCTCGGCCTATCAGGCGATGAGCGAAGAGGCGGACGCCTTCCAGAAGGGCGCGCACGACTACAAGGACACGATCACGACGATCATCACGCTGCACTACCAGGAGAAGAAGAAGGCGATCCTGGGCGGCCTCGATCGCGAGATCGGCATCGAGAAGGACGAGCTGAAGAAGGCGCGCGAGACGGCGATCAAGCGCCTCGAGGACTTCGTCGCCAAGTACAGCGGCCCGAACGCGCAGCCGGAGGAGACGCCGGACGCGATGTTCCGGCTCGCCGCGCTCTACGAGGAGCGCGCCCGCAGCGACGACGACCCGAACGCGAACCTCGGGCTCGAGCTCGAGCCGGCCATCGCGCTCTACAAGCGCGTCGTCCACGAGTTCCCGAAGTACGCGCGCCTCGCCGGCATCTACTACTACCTCGGGCACGCGCTCAACGACGCGAACCGGAGCAACGAGGCGCAGCAGGTGTGGCGCTCGCTCGTGTGCCACAACCACTACCCGTACCCGGTCGCGACCGATCCCAAGAACCCGGACGTCGACACGATCGGGCCGATGCCCCAGGACCACGACGAGGCGTACTGGAAGGCGTGGCGCATGAAGTATTACCGCCCCGAGGCGCTCAAGAAGGGCCCCAAGGCGGACACGACGTTCGACGATCCGTACCCGTCCGACTGCGCGTCGATCTCGCAGCCCGACGTCCTGCCCGGCGAGAAGCCGAAGTACGTCGCCGAGATCTGGTGGCGCATCGGCGACTGGGAGTTCGACCAGGACGACATGGGCGGCGGCGTCGTCACCGACGAGCCGTCGGCGGTGTGGGACTACAACCGCGCGGCGAGCGCCTACCAGCACGCGATGAAGATCGACCGGAAGTCGGTCATCTACGGCGTCGCGCTCTACAAGTACGCCTGGACGCTGTTCAAGCAGCAGCGCTACGAGCAGGCGGTGCACGAGTTCGTGCACCTGCTCAACTACACCGACGAGCGGCAGAAGGAGACGGGCGATCCGGGCGCCGACTTCCGCTCCGAGGCGTACACGTACATCGCCGGCTCGCTCGACAACTACGACTTCACCGGCCCCGGTCCCGACGATCCGTTCATCGCCCGTCCGGACATCCTCGACACGGCCAAGAGCCCGGCCGAGGCGGAGCAGAAGCTCCACGTCGCCATCGACCGCGTGCAGGACCCGCGGCTCATCCCGCAGGACAAGCCCTGGACGATCGAGATCTACAGGGCGCTCGCGCTCGAGTTCCGCGCCATCAACCAGTACAAGAACGCGCTCGCCGTCTACCAGCTGACGCTCGACAAGTGGCCGATGGATCCGTCGGCGCCCGAGACGCAGAACGCGATCGCCGAGGTGTACGAGCTCCTCGTGCGCCAGACGAAGATCGGCGACGAGCGCCGCCAGTACGAGGCCAAGGTCCTCGACGCGCAGACGGCGCTGGCCAAGTACATCGGCGACACGCCGTGGGTGGACGCCAACAAGGACGACCCCGAGGCGCTGCAGAAAGCCGAGGAGCTCGTGCGCACCGGCCTGAAAGGGGCCGCGATCACGCACACCAAGAACGCGCAGGCGGCGGTCGAGGCGGAGGGGCAGACGAGCGACGGGAAAGAGCAGCTGCGCCTGACCAACTACGCGCTGCAGGAGTACAAGCTCGCGGCCATCGGCTGGCTCGGCTACCTCAAGCAGGACGAGAACGCGCCCGACGCGTACAAGAGCCGCTACTTCTACGCCGACGCCCTGCACAGCCAGGTGCGCCTCGAGGTGGTGCTGCACAAGGTCGACGCGCAGCAGTACCCGCCGCCGAGCTCGGACGAGATCGCGAAGGCGATGCAGGCGGCGGTCGACGTGCGCGACTCCGACGAGGACGACGCGTTCATCGAGAACGCGGGCAACTTCGTCGTCGACCTGGCCGACGTCGACCGCGATCTGGCGTTCCAGCAGTACAAGGACACGGGCGGCACGCAGGGCATCGAGGAGCGCACGCAGCCCAAGCTCGAAGGTCCGGACGGCAGCAAGACGGTCGTCGCCGAGGACATCCCGCCGGTCATCCAGAAGTCGATGCAGGCGCGCGACGAGTACATCGAGCGCGTGCCGCCCGAGCGCGACACCGAGCACAACGCGAACGACTACGCGTTCTACACGGCGGACCAGTACTTCCTGTACGGCCACTTCAAGCAAGCGCAGGACCGCATGCAGGCCATCTACGAGCAGCACTGCGGCAAGGACCCGACCGGCTACGAGGCCTGGAAGGTGCTCATCACGATGAGCAACCTCCAGAACGACGCCGCGCGGTCGCGCCAGCTGGCCGAGGCCGAGCAGAAGCACTCGTGCGCCGTCACCGCGAATCAGCAGACCGAGGAGAAGTCGGGCGTCCTCACCACGGCCGTCCTCCAGAACGCCGCCTTCGAGGACGCCAACAAGGTCTTCGACGAGGCCCAGAAGCGCGCGTGCATCAACCAGGACCCGTCGTGCAAGCCGCAGCCGGGGCCGGAGCTCGACGCGCTCTGGAAGAAGTGCGGCTCGATGTACGAGACCGCTCTTCGCGCCGCGCCCGGGCACAAGGACGCGCCGGCGGCCGCCATCGACTCGGCGTTCTGTTACAAGCAGATCGGCCAGTTCGACAAGGCCATCGAGCTCTACAACCTGTTCATCAGCAACTACGGGAGCGAGCAGAACCTCGACCGGCTGCAGCACGGCGGCACCGACCCGCAGACGAAGGCCAAGGTCGGGCCCGACCCGGCCCAGTACAAGGAGCGCATCAAGTACCTGGGCATGGCGTACGACGCGCTGTCGACCACGTACTACGGCTTCTTCGCCTACCAGCGCGCCGCCGAGTCGTTCGGCAAGATCGCCAGCAACCCGCGCTTCGACGACCAGCGGCGCGCGAACGCGGCGCGCATCGCCATGGTGCTCTACTCGAACCTCGGCGACCGCTCGAACATGAACAAGATGTACGGGATCATGGTCGATCCCAGCACGCACCTGCCGGCGGACAAGCGCGCGGAGGCCGACTACCTGCGGGCGAGCTTCGACTACGGGCAGTGGAACCCGAACGGCGGCGAGTCGGCGGGCAACGCGGCCGCGCGGCGCCAGGCCGTCGCGGCGCTCTCGAGCTTCCACCAGGCTAACCGAAACCGCGCGGAGTCGGCGCGCTACGAGCTCGAGGCGGCGTACCGCGTCGCCAAGATGATGGAGGCGGCCAACGATCCCGCGTACCGCACCTGGCTCAAGACGACGATCGCCGACTGGGAGTACTTCAGCTCGCACCCGCTGACGACCACCGGGCCGGACGGCAAGAACGTGAGCATCCAGGCCACCGACGCGCCCTACTCCGACTACGGCGGCGAGGCGGCCTTCACGCTCGTCGACGAGCAGGTCCACGAGAAGTTCGACTACTCGACGGGCCACCACCACTACCAGGGCAACGTCAAGGACGTCATCGCCGCGGTCGACAAGGACCTCGGCGAGGCCGAGAAGACCTGGCGCCCCCAGCTCGACGAGATCGCGCAGAAGTACAAATCGTTCGAGTGGGCCGCCGCGTCGATCGCGCGCGCCGGGACGCTCTACGACTCCATTCGCACCGGTCTCGATCTGGTGATCCCCAAGTACTTCACTCCGCAGCAGCAGGCGCTCCTCAACAAGCTGCAGAAGATCGCCGATCAGCTGAACGCCGCGGGGCAGGCCGACAAGGCCGACCAGGTGCAGCAGCAGATCGACGCCACGCAGGACGCGGTCCGGAGCAAGTGGCGCGAGACGAAGGACAAGTACCTCGAGGTCTGCAACCAGAAGATGGTCAGCCGGTACGTGACCTCGGCGCTCGAAGCCCGCAAGTACAACGTCAAGGACGCCACGGTGCAGGGCGCGGTGGCGCGCCTCGCCTTCTTCACCGACTACCTCGGGAACGACAAGATGAAGGCGTACGTCGAGCAGACGCCGGACCCGCTGAATCCCGGCAGCAATCTCACCTACGTGGACGGCGAGTTCCTGCAGTGGCGTTCGGGGGTCGACGAGGCGCCGCCGCCGAGCGGCGAGCCCGACCCCTTGCCGGCGGCACCGTGAAAGGAGAGGGTGAGGGCATCATGCGACGAGCATCCTCGATGGCCCAGCGGACCGGAGCCGTGCTGTCCGCCGCCGGCCTCGGTCTCGTGCTCGCCACCGGCGCGTGCGGCGGCAGCAGCCCGCACGCGAAGATGGCGAAGGGCGGCGGGAGCGCCAGCGCCGGCGTCGTGGGCACGCCCGTGTCCAACGACCAGGGCCAGCAACTCGGCATTTCGGCCGGCCCGGCCGCCGACGAGGAGCTGAGCGGCGCCGCGAAGGACGCCTACGATCGAGGCTTCCAGGCGTGGGCCTCGGGCGATCTGGCCGGAGCGAAGGCGGCGTTCATGGACGCCGCCAGCCGCGCGCCCAAGGCGGGCAGCCCGCGCTATTCGCTCGGGTGCGTGCTCGAGCGACTCGGCGACACGCAGGGCGCGCTCGACGCGTACAAGGCCGCGTACACCGCCAATCCCAAGTACGAGGTCGCCGTGGGCGCGTACGCGCTGCTGCTGGCGAGCACGGGGCATGGCTCCGACGCCGAGCAGTTCCTCTCCGGCAAGCGCGCGCAGAGCGACTCGGTGGGGCTGATGGTCTACCTCGCCGAGGTGAAGTCGATCGAGGGCGACAGCCCGGGGTGCCAGCAGCTCGCGCAGCAGGCGCTCGCCAAGCAGCCGGACGACAAGCACGCGATGATCGTCATCGCGCGCGACTACTACCGGAACCACAAGTGGGATCTCGCGCGCTACGCGCTGCAGGCCATCCTCGACGGAGCCGACGACGGGTCGATCCCTCCGCGCGACAAGGGAAACCCGGACGCGCTGCTGCTGCGCGGGCTCATCGAGCGCGAGTCGGGGCAGCGCAAGCAGGCGCTGGCCGACTTCGGTCGGGCCGTGAGCAAGCGACCCGACCTGGTCGAGGCCCTGATCAACCTGGGCGAGATGAAGCTCGAGGCGGGCAACGCCACCGAGGCCCAGGCGCCGCTCGAGAAGGCCGTGCGCTTCGCGCCGAACAGCGCGGTCGCGCACCTGGACCTCGGCGACTGCTACCGCCTGCTCGGCCGGCCCGGCGACGCCAAGGCGCAGCTCGACAAGGCCCTCGCGCTCGACTCGACGCTGGCCGGGGTCCACTACGACCTCGGCCTCCTGTACCTGTTCTCCCCGAACGTGCCCGGAGTCTCGAGCCAGGACGATCAGCTGGCGAAGGCGATCCAGGAGCTCGACACGTACAAGTCGATGCGCAGCGCCAAGAGCTCGAAGGGCCCCGGCTCCGACGTCGACGACCTTCTGAGCACGGCGAAGCGCAAACGCGCCGAGCTTCAGATGAAGCAGCAGGCGGCCGCCGCGGCGTCTGCCGCGCCCGCCGGCTCGTCGGCCCCGGCGCCCGCGGCGTCGGCGGCGCCGGCCAACGGCGGTGCCAAGACGCCGGCTCCGGCGTCGTCCGGTGGCACCATCGTGCGGGAGCTGCCGAAGTGAGTCAGACTGGAGGTCGGGCGATCATGAAGCGAATCACCGTCGTGGCCGCGATGCTCGCTGTCCTCGTGCCCTGCGCCGGAGCCTGGGCGCAGGACAAGCGTCCGTCCAAGCAGTCGCAGGGCGTGCTGCAGATCGGCGAGATCACGATCGTCGGCCGCGTGCAGAAGCCGATCGCCGCCGTCGACGTCGCCAAGATCCAGCCCAAGCTGACGCTCGCGGAGCTCCGGCAGCCGTTCCTCGATCGCATCGAGGAGGCGGTGAAGAAGGACCCGTTCTAGCGGGAGGGCGCGCGGCGAGCCATGCTCACGGTGCTGTCCGCCGTCGTGGCGGTCGCGTGCATCCTGGCCACCGCGAGGCGCCTCGCGTGGGCCGTGGCCCCGACGGCGCTCGACGCCGGCGTGCTGAGCGAGCAGCTGCGCGCGCGCGGCGATGGAACGGCGAACGCGCTGCGCGCCGCGGCGCTCGCGCGTCCCGAGCTGGGATGGGAGCGCGACCTCTTCGAGGCGCTCGGCGCCACCGATGCCGCCGCGCGCGACGCGCTCGTCGACGAGCAGCTGCTCGAGCTCGACTGGCGCGTCCGGCGGTGGTCGCGCGTGCCTCGCGTGTGCGCCAGCATCGCGACGAGCGCGGGCTTCCTCTTCGCGTCGCTCGCGCTGCTGCGCGGGCTGGCGAGTCCGGATGCGGACGTGAATGCCTCGCTGTTCTCGGCGCTGAACGCCCTCGCCGTCGGCATGGCGGCGACGTCCTTCTGCGCGGCGGTGCACCTGCGAACGCGGCGGCTTCCGGCCGAACGGTTCGCCGATGCCGAGCGTCTGATCGAGAGCCTCCGAGTTGGAGTCGGGGGCGCCGCTCGACAGGGCGATGGCGGCGTCCCTCCGTAGGCCTTCGTTTCTGCCTGCGCGGCTGGTCTCTTGCGTCGGAAGGGCGCCGCCGGTCTCCGTCGAAATGTCCCGGTGATCGAGATCACCTGCCGGCCTCTCGACCCCTCCCGCCCGTTGGTACGCAAGACTCGGAAATCGCCGTCACGATTTCCTCGTGCGTCCGGACGATTCTTGCGTCCGTCGTCACGCGGTCTTCTGGAGCACTGCGGCCGTTGCTGTGCGGCAGCGGCCGATTAACGCGTCTCGCTCGTCGGGGGCGCCGGCGGATCCATCGATGGCCGGGTCGCCGGCTGCTCCGAGTCGGCGGTCGCCGTTTGCGACTGGCACGCCGCGAGATCACGCAACGGCGTTTCGAGCATCGCGTTTGCGGCGAGAGTGAGGCCACCGCGCTCACGAGAGGGGAGTGCGATGCGCGCAGTCGACTCGTGGCGATCGAGGACACGCAGGATGGAAGACGGCTCGAGGTCGCCGGCCAGGAAACGCTCTCCGTTGACGCTGACTAGCAAGCGGATGCCCGATGGACAGCGAAGCTCCTCGAGCGCGAGCGCGGTCTCGCGCACCGACCTGTCGTGCGTCTGGGGACGTCCTCCCGCGCGGTGCCCCTCGGCGCCGACGAACGGCGGCCCGCTTCCTTCGGTCACCAATGGGGGAACGGGTTTGAGGTGCTCGAGTACGTCGACCTGCTTACGCAGCCTGCGTTCCTCCTGCGGCATCCTCTGGACGTTCGAGGCGGGGGTCCATCCGACGACGATCGCATCGCGCAGGTCGCTCTTCACTCGCGCGTAGCCCCCCGTCCGGTCGAGGAGGTCGATGTCACGCGCGAAGGCGAAAGGCGGTCCGCCCGGAGTCGCCGAAAGAAGCGCGCCCATGTCCCGCAGCACCCAACGGCCGGCCATCTTCGACGCCGGAAAGGAGGCCGCCGTGTCGAAGTGCGCAGGGGCGAGCGCCAAGTCCGCACAGCTCACGACCGCCGTGAGCGCGGGATACGTTCCCGGCGCATAGCTCGCGACGATCTTGTCCCCCGAAACGGACGCGACCCCTATCAAAGCGGAAGGTTTGACCGCGGCGACGCCGCCGAAGACGATGGAACGGGCGGCGTAGAGGGGTGGCTCGTTTGATGGAAGGTAGCCGCGCAAGCGTGCCGAGCCCGTCTCGATATCCGCAAAGAGGGCGCCATCCGTCCCGATCGTCACGCGTACCGCGTGCGCTCGGACGGCGGCGAAGGGCACGCCGTCGGGGCGCGCTGCCAGCAGGAAAGCGTCCTGCGGCTCGGCGGCGTCCAACACGCAGCCGCTCGCGGCGGGTGGGGCGATCGCCGCCACGTTCGCGACGTCGGGCGGCAACGAGGGCGCGCGCTGGTCGGTCGACGAAGACGCGGGCGTGATCGTGCCCGCATCGGCCGCCTGTCGCGAGGGTGAAGGAGCCGCGGTCCGCCGGAGCGGCGGGCTGCCGCACGAGATGAGCAGCGCGGCCAGTAGCAGCCGCACAGCGCCGCCTCCCGCAATCACGCAATCCAAGCCGGTCTGCCGACGAGCAGCGTGCGCGCGGAGCATCTCTCCCAGGGTATCACGAACGCTACGCTCCTCCCGGCGCGGCACACTCGAACCAACCATAGCTGCCGAGAGCTGACGATGCGGTGCCGCTCTCAATGGGGGTGTTGGGAGCCTTCAACGGCTCGCGGTGCGGCCCGCCTGGTTGCAAGCAGATTGCCACCTTGGGAGCCATCGCTGCGACACCTGGTTGGGGATCCGAGCCGGCGTGCGATGAGGGGGACGCGTCGAAGCATGTCGCGCCTGGAGCGAGGACTTCCCCGCGTGCGCACGTCTCACGCCGCACGTGCGCACGGACGAGCGGCCGCGAGCGGGGCAAGGTTTTCTGGGCTCTTGCGCCATGAACAGGTGGGCCGACCTCTTGCTCCAAGGTTCTGCGGTGAGCCGGCCCAGAGTTCGACGGTGTCGTCGCCAGCAGTCTGCCCCGTTGACCAGCGGGCGGCATCCGGAGACAATCTGAGGTTGGGGAATCAGGAGGCGAAGGCGCTTCCCGCTGCTCGTAGTGCCATCGAGCGGCGTGATGACCCGGGAATGCAGCCGATGTCCGATCTCGAGAGCTTTGCCCAATCGCGCGTCGGCACCACGCTCCGGGCCAAGTACCGCCTGGACAAGCTACTGGGCGTCGGCGGCATGGCGGCCGTGTACCAGGCGACGCACCGCGTCGGAAACCACGTCGCGCTCAAGGTGCTGCACCCGCACATGTCGATCAACGCCGACGTCCGCGCGCGCTTCCTGCGCGAGGGATACGTAGCCAACCGAGTGGAGCACCCCGGAGCGGTTCGGGTGCTGGATGACGACATGGCCGATGACGGGTCGGTGTTTCTCGCGATGGAGCTCCTGAAGGGTGAGACGCTAGAGACGCTCTGGGAACGACGCGGACAGAAGTTGCCAGTTCGCGAGGTCGCAGAGCTCGCCCACCAGCTTCTCGACGTGCTCGCCGCAGCGCACGACAAGGGGATCATCCACCGCGACATCAAGCCGGAGAACCTGTTCCTGACCGACGAGGGCGTCCTGAAGGTGCTCGACTTCGGTATTGCGCGGCTCGCAGACGCGACAGCGCCAGGAGGCGCCACCCAAACCGGACGCATGCTGGGCTCGCCGGCGTTCATGCCGCCCGAGCAGGCGCTCGGGCTGCAGCGCAAGATCGACGGTCAGACCGACCTCTGGTCCGCCGGTGCAACGATGTTCACGCTTCTGAGCGGCCACTACGTTCACGACGCCGAGACGGTCGAAATGCTGCTCGTGCGGGCGGGTAGCGAGCCGGCGCGATCGCTGGCGACGGTCGCGCCGGAGCTGCCGCCGCCGATTGTGGCTGTCGTCGACGGCGCCCTGGCGTTCGACAAGAGGCAACGGTGGGCCTCGGCGCGCGCGATGCAGGAGGTGCTGGAGGACGCGTATGCGCGGGTCTTCGGTGCGTCGATCCCGGGGGTCCGCACAAGCAGGCTTTCCGCGCAGCTCGCTCCGGTGCACGATGAGGTGCGAGCGTCGGCCGCGCAGCGCGTGTCGGCGCTGCGTGCGACGGTGGACAACACCGAGTACGGAGTGCCTCCGACGCTGTACGAGGTGCCACCCCAAGCGGTGATGTCGACACAGTCGATGCCGCTGGGTGCATCAACGACGGCGGGCATCGAGCCGAGCGCACGCGAGCCAAATCCGCGGCCGGGCGCTGCGGGTCGAAGACTTCTCGTCGGGCTGAGCTTCGCGGGCGCCGCTGGAGTGATTGCAACAGTAGCCGTCCTTTCAAGCGTGGGAGACTTCGGCCCGCGCCAGCAGGCCTCGGCTTCGGGGGCGGCGCTCATTGAGAGTGTTGTCGACGTACCGCCAGCGCTTCCTGGGCCGGGGCCCGAGGGGGGCGCGGTGGCGCTCGCTACTCTGCCCTCGCCCGACGCGGAGAGCTCCACTCGTGCGATCAATCATCCGCTCGCACCGAAGAGAGTGTTGGAGCAACAACGAAGCGCGCCGGTCGTTCCTGGCTCCGAGCCTTCGCACAAGGACGACTGCGACCCACCGTACACAATCGATCCCGCACAGCCAGACGTCAAACATTGGAAGATGGAGTGCTTCAAACAATGAAGCGTGTCCACGTCGTCGTCGCCGTCACGTGTGCCCTGCCGTTCATCGCACCTGTTGCGAAGGCGGAGGCCCCTACGGTCGAGGAGTGCGCCGCTCTCAGCGAGGCCGGGCAAGAGCTGCAGACGACTCACAAATTGCGTGAAGCCAGATCGAAGCTGGTGCTCTGCACATCGCCGAGCTGCCCGCGACCGATCCGCGATGACTGCGCGCGGAGAGTCGATCAGGTGGAGAAAGACATTCCGACCATTGTGTTCGAGATCACCGATGGCGCGGGCAACGATCTCACGTCAGTGAAGATCACGGTCGACGGCGCATTGAGCGACAAGGGACCTGGCGATCCGATCTCTCTGGATCCGGGCCCGCATACGTTTCGCTTCGCGGTGACCGGCATGCAACCCGTGGAGAAAACGTTCGTGCTCGACGAGGGGGTACCTAGGCACGAGGGCATCGTAATGATGCCTCCTCCGCCACGACCCTCGACTTCACCGGTGATGCCACCGCCGGCCGAATCGGCGACGGCGTCCGGCACTTCTGCCTCACCAGCGCCGAGCGAAGTGACGCCTACGGAAGTGCCGGCCGCTTCGAGCTCAGCGCCCGTGGTGACGGATCGTGCGACTCCGACGCCGGCGACGCCGGATGCCGCCTCCAGCAGCGGACAGCGCACGGTCGGCCTTGTCGTCGGCGCCGCTGGAGTCCTCGGTGTCGGCCTCGGCGCCTACTTCGGCATCGACGCGAGCTCGCACTGGTCCAGCTCGCAGAGCGAGTGCAGCTCGAGCAATTGTCCGCAGCACGCGCAAGCCGTGACGGATCACGACGCGGCCCAGAGCGCCGCGACCGTGTCGACGATCGCGTTCATCGCGGGCGGCGCCGCACTCGCGGCCGGAGCCGTGCTGTGGCTCACCGCTCCGAGCAGACACGGGAGCGCCGGCGGCATGGCTCTGGTTCCGACCGCGACGCCGGGCGGCGGCGGACTGTCGTTGAAAGGAGCCTTCTGATGCGACTGCAGGACGAGCGTTGGGGCCATGCCGGCGCCATCGCGGCTGCGTTCGTGTCGAGCGCGGCAGCCATCGGCGGCTGCTCGGCAGTGCTTGGCATCACGGACGTGCCCAACGCGTCGGATGGTGGCGATGACGTCGTCAACCTCGACTCGACGACCGATTCGGCGGAAGAGGTCGGCACGCCGCCCGGGGACGATAGCTCCGTCGGACAGCCGGAGGCCGGCGACGAGGGCACGACCGACGGTCCATCGGATGCCTACGTGGCTCCGGACGGCACTCCCGACGGCGGTTCGGATGGCGCGGATGGCGCGGATGGCGCGGATGGTGAGGCTGGGTGTGGCGCGAACCAAGTTCCGTGCAATGGGGTGTGCACCGATCTTTCGACGGACCCACACCATTGCGGTAGCTGCGCGATTTCGTGTCCTGTTCCGGCAAACGGTCAGGCGACGTGCTCGGGCGGCACTTGCGGGGTGGCGTGCCCCTCCGGCGAGACGGAGTGCGGCGCTCCTCCCGGAACGTGCATCGACACGACGAAAGACCCACTCAACTGTGGAAGCTGCGGAAACATGTGCTCCGGCGGCGCCGACAGCGGTGTGTGCGTGGCCAGCTCCTGCAGGCCCTGGCCATTCGGATCGGATGGGCCGCTCGTGATTGGCCCTGGTCAAACGGTGACTCTGCCGCAAGGCAGCGTTGCCGATTTCTCTTCCCTCACGATCCAGAACGGCGGCACCTTGCAGGTAGCTCCCGGCAGTGGATGGACGTACATCGGCGTATCCGGTGACCTGGTGAATGATGGAACCATAGTCGCCCGCGACCCCGGCGTCGGGGGGACGTATGCTTCCACCGCGCCCGACAACACCGGTGCGCTTTCCGGAAAGGGGGAGGCGCTGACATACACGATCGCGCAGTCCGCTGGTGGCGCGGGCGGAGGCGGAGGTCAATCGACTTGGCCGGGGAGTTGCGGGGGAGGCGGCGGAGGATGTGGCAATGGACCCTCCGGAGGCGGTCAGGCCGACGGTAACGGCGGCGGTGGCGGAGGCGGCTCCGGCTGCTGGAATGGCCCCGTCGGTTACAATGGATCTGGCGGAGCTACTGCGGTGCTCTCGAGCGGTGGGAACGGCGGTGAAACGAACGGCTCTTGCCTATACCCTGGCGGCGCAGGAGCGACGGCGCAGATGCCAAACGGATCGAATGGCAACGACGCTGCACAGAACCCCGGATCGGGAGGAGGAGGCGGGTTCCGCGGCTACCACGGCCAGGGTCTCTACATCAAGGTATGGGGGTCTCTGTCCGGCTTCGGCGTCATTGACGCTTCGGGTGGACCCGGCGGAACGGGCGGGAGCGGCGCCGCCGGAGGCGCGTGGGGCAATCAGACGTACGGTGGCGGCGGGGGGGGAGGTGGAGGCGCCGGAGGGTCAGGCGGCAAGGTAGTGATCCGGTACGGAGTCAGTGCATCTGGAAGCGCCGCAAAAGTCGGCGGAGGGGCCGGCGGCTCCGGGGGAATCGGGGGGAACAGCGGAGCTACGAACGGCGGCCAAACCGGCAGCGCAGGTCAGAACGGAGCAACCGGTTCGGTCGATGTTCAACAGGTTGCGCCGTGAACGCATCGAGCTCTCCCACTCCGTAGCATCTGGGATGCTCTGACGCGCAACGCTCCGCGCCATCGTCATAGACTTGGTACGAATTCTCGCTCTTCGTCGAACGTGGGGGGCGCCTATTGCGAAGGCGACCGCCCGCAGTGCCCTGCCCGTGGCGCCACTCGGCTAGGCCGCCGCGAGCATCCTCGAGCCGTCGAGGGGCGCGGACGCAGGTGGTGTCCCCGATCGTCGAGAAATGCTTCGGGCTCCGAACTATCTCGCGGTCGGCCCGAGCGACCCCCCGGCCTACGGTGGCCTCCGGGGGCTGGCGCGGCAAGCCCCCAGTAGCAGCGTCTGACTGCCAGGCGCGTTGCGCTGGCCCTTCGTTCCCGGCAGATCAGCACGCTCGCATCAGCGCGGAGGCGCCCTCCTGACCAGCCTCGCTCCGGCTACTCCGACTTTCGCCGAAGAGCCCGAATTCTCGAAGCCCGGCGCTCTCACGGTGGCGATCTGACCGAACACGATCCACACATCCAGCACCTTCTCCTTGTCGCGCCGCCAGAGCAGCATCCGGAGACCTCCATTGGA
>Ga0209012_1000454_pt1 | contig 58553 bp, 54 predicted proteins | sample RS3BMetagenome_FD_184735 | JGI IMG/M metagenome (GOLD analysis project Ga0209012, IMG submission 184735) | Ferric oxide microbial mat and aquatic microbial communities from Rainbow Spring, Yellowstone National Park, USA - RS3B (SPAdes) (version 3) ... | reverse complement strand
GGGCCAGCGGCGGGACGGCCGACCCGGGACGGGCGGGAGACCGGTGGCGGAGCGACCGGCACGATGGGATCCGGGGGCGGCACCGGTGGGAAGGGCGGCGCACCTCCGCGCGCGGCGGGGGCGAGCGGGGGCAGATGTGGGCGGGCGGCGGATCGGGGAACGGCGCCAGGGAAGGCGCAGGGAACCGCGGCCCCCCCGCATGCGTCGCTACCCACGGGGGTGGTTTCGTGGTCGGCCGTCGGGCGGCGGCGCTCGTTCTCGGCCTGGCGCTCGCCGGCTGCGCCCGGGCGGCGACGCGTCCCGCCACTGCAGGGGCTCCGGCCGCCCCATCTGCGGCACCCGCGGCTCCGGCCACCCCGGTGGCGGCGACCACGTCGGCGACGGCCCCGCAGGCGCCGTCCGGCGAGCCCCTCACGACGACATCCACCCCGGTGCGGTTGCACCCTGCGACATCCCCCGGCCCGGCTGCCGTCGCGGTCCGCTTCGTCGACGCGCTCCACGGCTGGGCGCTCGCGGGGTGCACGCCGCCCCAGCCGTGCGACATCCTGGCCACGGCGGACGGCGGGCGCACCTGGACCGTGCAGTTGCAGACGGATGCCCGGCTGACCCACCTGCAGTTTCTGAACGCGCAGGCGGGCTTCGCGACCGGGCCCACCACCGTTCTGGCCACCGGCGACGGCGGCGCCCGCTGGCTCGTTCGCGACACGGGCGCGGCGCGGCTGCAGTCCATTCGATTCGTGACGGCGGACACGGGCTGGGCCGTCTCCGCCGGGGGGCTGGCGCGGTCCACGGACGGTGGCCGGCATTGGACCGAGGTCCTGCGCACGGGCGCCTGTTCGTTCTCCTCGCTCAGCTTCCCGGATGCGGCCGAGGGTTGGGCCGGCGGCCAGGGTCCCGGGGGCCCGTGCCTCTACGATACCGGCGACGGCGGCAAGACCTGGGGCGCTTCGTTCACCGACGCGCAGGGCGCCCCGGTGCGCTCGGCGATCGCGGCGTGGGCGGCGGCGACGTCCCAACCGGCGGCGGCCGTCGCCGCCGACATGCGGGGCGGTTGTCCCGTCGAGGTCGATTTCACCGGCCCGGCCACCGGCTGGCTCTCGCTGCTCTGCTACAACGCGCAGTACACCGGCGGACGGTTGGTGCTGCGCAGCACCGATGCCGGACGCTCCTGGACCTACGCCTGGGGCCTCTCGGACTGCCTCATGGGGTGCGAGGCCGAGTCGGGGGACATGCCCGGGCTCTTCTTCCTCGGTGGCACCACCGCCTGGCGCCTGGGGCCGGGCGGTTCCGGGCGGACAGCCCTGCTGACCATCCAACGCAGCACCGACGGCGGAGGCACCTGGACGCGCGGAGGCGTGGACTGCCGCCCCCTGGGCTTGTGTCAGCACCTGGACTTCATCAGATCTGACCGCGGGTGGATGGCCACACCGGACGGCATCTTCACCACGGGGGACGGCGGGCTGAACTGGCAGCGGCAGTGGCCGGCGGCGTACGGCGGGCCGTTCGCCGCCGTGGACTTCACGAGCGTGGAGCGCGGCTTCGCGGTGCCACTGTACGCGCAGAACACCATCGTGCAAACCGCCGATGGAGGATCGACGTGGTCCCCCCTTGCCGCATTCGGCGCCACGACGCTCCTGACGGGCGTCGACTTCACCGACGCATCGCACGGTTGGGCCTGGACAGCTGCTTTCGGGGCGGCCCCTGCCCTCCTCGCCACCAGCGACGGCGGACGGACGTGGGTCGAGCGGGCTCTGCCCCCGATGGGAAATGTGTCCGCCGTCCACCTGGGCTTCGCCGGCCACGGGAACGGCTGGCTCGTCGACGGCAACGGCGAAGCTTGGAGCACCGCGGACGGCGGGCGGCATTGGAGGGCCCTGCCACTCTCCCCCGCGCGGTCCTGCCCCCTTCTGACCACGGCGGACGGCGGCCGGACGTGGCACGCGGCGGCATGCCCCGCGGACCTGCCCGGCCTCGTCCCCGCCGGGGATTGGGTGGCGGGGGATGGAGGCATCCTCCACACCACAAACGGGGGGCAGGCATGGTCGCTCCGACCCTGGCCCGGCCTTCACCCGGCCTCGCTCCAGTTTGTCGACGCGGCCCACGGCTGGTTGCTCACACGGGGCGGCACCCTGTGGAAGACCACGGATGGCGGCCACGCCTGGGTGGAGGTGGGCTGAGCGGCCACCTCCCCGTCCGCGTAGGCCCGGCTGTTGGTCGAAGGCCGCGCGGCGGCGGCCCTGCAGATCCCTCAGACCGAAGATGAGGTCATCGACGTTTTCGCTCCACCGGTTCCGAAAAGCCCCCTGGAACCCGAGCCGAGGAGGGGCCCCTGCGGCTGGCCGCCAGCATGCAGCGGTCGGGTAAACGATTGTGGAGAGCGTGGAGCGGGGGGCGCGATAATGCCGCAACCCGGCCGGGCCGCTGGTTCTGCTGAAACGCCCGCGTATCGACCGACCGGCAGGCCCAACGCTACGGCCTCGAAGTAGGGCAGGGCAGGCTGTTGGAGCGGCGTGAAGGATGTGGGCCCGGCAGAACTCTGCGTAGTGGGCGGCCACAAGCACGCCCTCGCCCGGCTCCAGGAGATCGAAGAAGGCCACCTTGATTCAGAAGATCCGCCGATGGTCCCCCTGGCTGAGTTCCGCCTGCAGCATCAGGAGGCGGAACCGCTCGCGCCCGGCGGGCGTCAGGCGGTACACGTGCGAGCGGGAGCCGTCGGCGCCCTCCGCCGGGGCCCGGGCGATCAGCCCCCGCCCTCCATCCGGCCCAGGAGTGGGTATAGCCGCCCGTGGCTGATCTTGGCGTGTGGACCGATGATGTCGTCGATGATCCCCGCGATGAGGTAGCCGTGCATGGGCCACCGCATCAACAGACCGAGGATGATGAGTTCGTACACGGGACGAGGCTCCTTCAGAGCGTGACGTAATAGCCCACGGCATAGGAGACGGCGGCGATCAGGAACCCGCAGGCCATGAGGAACGAGCTGAAGTCACGGTTGTAGATCAAAAAGCTCGCCCCGTTGCCCGCGGCGCCGAAGAGGCCGAACAGCCCGAGGGCCGCCGCCCAGATCCACGCCCGCCGCCGCGTGCCGATCGCCAAGACCAGGAGACGATGCCGGCGGCAAAGAGTCCGAGGCCGAGCAGCACGTGCACACGCAGCGGCAACTGCCCGCTCCCGACCGCCCAGGCCACGACCTGCGGCACCCCCGCGAAGTAGCCCACGTCGGCACCCGGGTGTCCCGCGGGAATCTGCACGAACAGGTTGACCAGCATACCGAGCAGGAATTGCACGCCCAATGCGGCCAGCGTCCAGGCCACCAGGGGGCGGAGTCCGCGCGTCTCGGTCCCGGCCACAGGCGCACCCATCGCGATCCCTCCGCAGCGCGTCATGGAAGCCTTCGGCACGGTGCGCGCCGGATGCGCCCGGGCCAGCACTCGACGCCGCCGGAGAACCCCTGGCCTTCGGCGCGCCGTCTTAGGTCATAGTGACAGGCGGGCCGGGCACCCGCTCACTCGCTGCGGAACATCTGCACGGACCACGGCAGGAAGCCGTGCGCCGCATAGAAACGCATGACGGGTTCGATCGCCCTGGTCGCCGAATACACCAGGGAGTGCCGCGCCCCCTCCGCCCGCGCCCCCGCCAGTACGGCGTCCAGGAGGGCGCCCCCGATACCGCCGCCGCGGCGGTCTGGCGTCACGTAGATCTCCTGCAGTTCGAACACCGCGGCGCCCGCGGGGAAGACCGCCAGATCGGCAGCGGCAAGCATGCGTCCGAAGGCGTAGCCCACCACGCCGTCCCCGTCCTCCGCGACCTGGAAGCAGGGGCCAAGCCTCTCCCCCAACAGGGACGCCGGGGTGGACACCATCCCCCACGTGATGCCCTCCTGGGCCCATCGGCGCGAGAGCGCCGCCACATCCGGGAGGTCCTCCGCCGTCGCCCCACGGATCCGCACCGCCTGGCCCCCTTCCGCGCCCGGGCACACCCCTTACGCCGCCCCCCGGATCCAGCCGTCCGGCGCCTGGGAGGGAACCGCGGCGAGGGTGTCCACCCCCGCCATGAGCCGCACATCGCCCGAGAAGCCCAGCGCGCGGAGTTCCCTGCCGCTGCCGCAGTCCCAGAGCAGGTCGGGGAGCCGGGCGCGCAGGGTCTCGAAGGTGGCGGCCGCGGCACGTGCCTCCGGTGACGCCTCCAGCCGCAGGGCGGCGATGATGGCGCCGGCCCCCAGCTCGTCCTCCAGGGAGGGCCGCAGGGACCCCTCCCCCACCCAGCGCTCGCCGCAAGCCACCACGCTGACGGGCCGCCCGAGGTCCCGGTGTGCCTCCGCAGCCGCGGCGGCCACCGCGGCCGCGTTGACCAGGGCGCCGACGAACAGGCGGCCGGCGCCTTCGGCCCGGGCGCAGCAGTGGCCGCCGTTGGGCGAGAAGTAGACGACCCGGGTGCCGGGCGGCAGGGTCTGCAGGGAGGCCGGCGAGTGGCTCCATCCCTCCGCCGTCGGGCGCCTGCGCCCCGGCAGGAGCACCGCGCCCCGGTGCCTGGCCACCCGGTCGCCCGCATCCTGCGGCGACAGTGCCGGCAGCACCTCTCCGCCTCGCGACACGGCGACGCAGACCGTGGTCGAGAACGAGAACACGTCGACCACGACCACGATGTCCCCGCGGTCGCCGGCCAGCCCCGCCCCCTCGGGTCCCCAGAAGAACCTGCAGGGATAGGGCGCCTGTCCGAAGGGGTCCGGCGCAGTCACGACCGGGGCCTCCAGTGGGTGAGTCCGGAGGGCCGCTCGCGGGCCCACCACTGTTCGAAGGCCGCCACCGTGCGCACCCCGCCGTCGAGCACGGCGCGGTAGATATCGATCGAGTGCACGGTCCGGGGCGTGCCGACGGCCTCTAGCGCGGCGAGGTGCTCCTTGATCTCCAGGATGGCCTGCCGTGTCTCCGCGGTGAGTGCCCGCTGCATCGGCCCGGTCAGGGAACTGGAGAGCGGCCCGGGGTGGTCGCGCCGCAGGACCCACGTGTCCGCCTTCCACTCCTCGCCGCGGTCATCGATGCAGCGCACTTGGAAGTACAGGCCCTGGTTGTCACCGGCCAAATCGTTGGTGAAGCGGATCCTCTGCACCCGGGGGTGCACCGCGAACTCGGCCGCGACCGCGAAGCACGCGGCGATGTCCGGCGCGTCCCCGAACACCTCGATGTCGATGTCGCGGGCGACCACCAGTCCGTAGGAGACGGCGCCCACGACGACAGGCGTGCCCACGTGGGACCAGCGCTCCAGCAGGCGCAGGTCGTGCAGGACACGCCGTGCCTGCCGCAGCCGGTCCTCGGCCCGGGAAAGCGCGTCGCCCAAGCCATGCCTACCTCCCATCCGGACAGGCGCTCCGCTGCGTCGGGGCCGCGGCGCGGCGGCGGTCGAAGGGCGGTGCCGCCCGTGCCCGATTCGCGCAAGGCCCACGGTCCATCTCGCGGAAGGCCGCCGTCCCGGCACGCGTCCGCCGCGACCGACGCCCGCGGCTGTTTCGGGGAGTCGGCCGCGGGGCGAGAAGTGGGTGCCGTCCCCCGGCCTCCTCGGCCGAAGCCCGCGCACCGGGCCGCGTGGGTCTGGACCGGCACCCGGCAGGGCCTCGCCGCTGCGGATCGGGCGCGCGTGGGTCGCCCCGTCCGCGCCTCTTCCGCCCCATCGCCCGACCCCAATGGGGGCGGTGCAGACTCCGCGAGAGCGACGACCTGCACCGTCGGCGCGCAGCATGGCGAGCCAGCCGCGATACTCGCCGGAGCGGATCGCGGTCTGGAGGTACGGCACCAGGGCGCCCCCGTCCTCCCCCGGGCGGTTGCGGGCCTCGAGGAAGATACGGGTCCGGTGCGAGGCGATGGTCTCGGCGTCCTCTGGGACCGCGGTCCGGATCACGATGCCGGCGGACACGGCGCCCACCCCCGTACCCATGCTCCAGTCGGCACGCACACCGCTTCTCACCGGTCCCGATTGGTGGAAAGTCCGGGAGGGCCGGGCATCCTGGGGTCGGTCGGCCTCGCTCCCACCCGTTCTGCGTCCGTCGCCCGGCGGGGCCGCACGGACCGACGGACGCCCAAGGGCGCGCGTCCCATCGACGCACCCCACTGGCGCTGACGCATACCCTGCCTGACGTGCCCGGATCCGTCGGTCTGGCCCCCGCACGTCCAACACCATGGTGGCGGGCGCCCCCACCCCGAGCCAGGCATCGTCCGTCCGTCGCCCTTTGGCGTCGGCTGGCCGCACGCCTGCCTGGGACAGATCCGCCGGGCGCAACCCGGCGGCAACTCCAACTTCAAGCAGGTGAATATCAGCCGAAACATAGGGGTATCTTTTCCAGAAAACATCCGATATCCTGGAGGAGGTCGGCCCCGTTGAAGGAGGGTCCGGACATGGTGCCGTTGCCTCAGGCGCTGGACGATCGTTTCGAGATGGAGGATATCGTAGCAGCGTCGGACCTGCAGGGCAAGGCCATGGCCCAGATCCGCCAGCGCCTCAAGCAGCACCACAAACTCCTGATCACCCATTACTCCAGTAAGGTCGGCGTCCTGGTGGACGTTGACGACTACAGGGCCCTGGTCGGATACGTCGCCCACCTGGCGCAGACGGTCGAAGACCTGATGGAGGAGCGCGAGGCCGCCCACGCCCGGGCGCTCATCGATGCGCGGGACGCCACGGGCGTGCCGGAGGACGCCTGGCTATCGGAGAGCCAGATTTGGACATCGTTCAGGAAGCTTCTGGATGAACGATTCGGCTCTGGAGACGGCCGGTGACCGCCGTACCGGACATCCGCTTCCACCCGGATGTGGGCGCCGTCGACCTCCCGGCCCTTGTCCGCGGCTGCACGACGCCAGAGCAGGCCGCGGAGCTTCTGGGACAGGTCCAACGTGCCATCGCGGAGGTGATCGCGGGCCCGGGCCGGCCGATCCACGATGTGCTGCCACCATACAAGGGCTGGCACCGCAAGAAGTTTCATGCCGTGCGCCGACCGGCCGAAGGTGCCCGTGCCGACCTTCGCCTCATCTACCGTTACCAGGCATCACCGCACGGCGCCACGCTGCGCGTCCTGGCGACCGGGCGACGGATCCCCGGCCACCCGGACGACATCTACGCCCTGCACCAGAGCCGCCCGCAGCAGTTCTGACGTAGCCGATATGCGTCAGGGGTGTACCGGTCGGATGGGGAACGCCGGCAACAGGCGGATCCGGTGGGGCCGTGCGTTCCGACTGCGGTGGCGAGATGCCCCGGCCACGCGACGTGAGATCGGCGCACCGATGCCTTGCAACCAAGGGCTCACAACCCCGGGGTTCCGGCCCTCGCCCACTCCGGCGCCAAGACCCGGACCGTGGAACAGGGTCATCCCGAGTGACCGCGGTTCCGCCGGGGCGCAACCCCTCTGCGCCGGGGGCTCCCCGGTCACGGCCGTGGCCGGGCTCGGTTCGTCCGTGCCTGCCCGACCGGGCGCCGCACCCTGTCACGGTGCCCGTGCCGCACGTCAGCCCGGCTCAGGCAGCACCCGCACCAGTGGATGCCGCGCCCCGACGGCGGAGACCAACCGGGCGTCGGCGGTCCAGAGGGGGTACGGCCCGCCGGGAGCCGTTTCGGCCACGGCCAGAAAGGCCGCGTCATAGAGCGAGGGAAGGGCGTACTCCGCCGCCAGGTACCAGGCACGACGGCGTACCACCGCATGGGCCACGAACGTCACGTCGAGATCGAGGAATTCCGCCCATGCCCGTTCCGCCTGCTCGCCGTCCAGGGCGCCCGTCCGCAACTTCTTCCTCAGGGCGCTGCCCACCTCGGCCCATGCAAAGTCCGGGACGAAGATGTCGGAGGCCCCCTCGGCGATGGCCGCGGCCGCCGCGCTCCCGGGCTCCGGCGTCAGCACCTTGATCAGGACGGAACTGTCGAGGCAGACCCCGTCAGTCATCCGCCCGGCCACCCTCCCGCAGGCGCCGGATGTACGGGGTCGAGTCCTCGGCCGCTCCCTTCGTCCGGACAATGTCGGCGCGCTGCGCCGCAAGCCGTGCGAGAAGCCCGGCCCGCCGCCGCCGAGCGAGTTCGGACGCCACGGTCGTCACGATAAGGTCGTTCATGCTCTGTCCTCCGCTGGTCTCCAGTTCGCGCGAGAGATCCGCCCAGACGTCCGCGGGGAACCGCACGGTGATCTGACGGGTACCGGGGTCCGAAGCCTTGGGCGTGGCCGATCCCTCCCCACGCAGAGTGAGGCGGCACGCGATCAGTGCACGGGTGATTCTCTTCGAGAGTCGAATCTGGAGTCAAGGCGCCGGTGGGAGGCGTCTGCACCGAGCGGGGGGTTGCGGCCCGACCCACTGCCGGCAGGGGCACAGGCCCCGCGCCGACGAATGCCACCCCGCACGCATGCCGTCTCGCCGGGGAGGGCCGCTGCATGACCGACCTGCCCCCAGGCCTCACCCTCGGGGCAGCCGAGATCCACGGCGCCGCGGGGCGTGCCTGGCTGGCCGGCCTGCCGGCCCTGCTGTCCGAACTGGCCGCGCGCTGGGCGCTCGACCTTGCCCCGCCGTTCCCGCGCCTGTCCTACAACTACGTCGCGCCGGCGCGCCGCGGCGACGGGACAGTGGTGGTGTTGAAGCTCGGCTTCACCGGGGACCGAGAGTTCGCCACGGAGGCGGAGGCGCTGTGGCTCTTCGCCGGGCGGGGCTGCGTCCGACTGCTCGAGACGGACGTGCCGCGTGGCGCCCTGCTCCTGGAGGTCCTGCGGCCCGGGACGTCGCTGGGCGACGACCCGGCGGACGACGCGGCTGCCACCTCCGTCGTCTGCGCGGCACTCCGCGCGTTGGGGCACGTGGTGCCCGCCCCCGACCACCCCTTCCCCACCACGGCGGACTGGGCGGCGGGCCTGGCGCGCCTGCGGGCACGCTTCGCCGGCGGCACCGGACCGTTGCCGCCGGCGCTGGTGGACCGTGCGGAGCGGCTGTTCGCCGAGTTGCACGCCTCGGCCGCGTCCCCCCGGCTGCTGCATGGCGACCTGCACCACGGCAACGTCCTGGCGGCGCAGCGGCGCCCCTGGCTGGCCATCGACCCCAAGGGTGTGGTCGGGGAAGCGGCGTACGACGCGGGGGCGTTCCTGCGCAATCCCCTTCCCGCGATCCTGCGGACCCCCGCCCCCGGCCGCTTCCTGGCGCGGCGCCTCGACCAGCTGGCCGAGGAACTGGGCCTGCCGCGGCAGCGGCTGCAGGCATGGGGCCTCGCGCAGGCGGTCCTCTCCGCCTGGTGGATGATCGAGGACCACGGGGCCGGCTGGGAACCGGCCGCCGCGCTGGCGGAACGGCTGGCAGCCCTGCCGGGGGTGTAACCACTCGGCAGCCCCTCGGGGGTGCTGAGTCGTTACTGTTTCCGCCCTTGCACCACAGCGGTTCTCGGCTCATGCCCCGGAGTGCCGCATGCCGCGATGCGGGCGGACGGCCCGCGGGCGAACGCCGACACAGGCGGATGTGCTGGTGGCGTCCACCTTCCCCCACCTCGCCACCGGGGCCGTGGCCCGTTCCCGCCAAGGGGTCCGGCCTGAGCCTGGGGGACCGGTCAGATAGCGGTGGGCTGAGCAGCTACCCGGGGGTGTGAGGCCGCGCCGGGGCCGGCCGGCGCCCAGCGGTGCGGGCTGGAATCCCCGCTCAAGAGAGGCGGTGGACTCGGAAGATGGAGGCACTGGCACTCGTCCACGACCCGTCCATGATCCGGGAGGGCCGGACGTACTACGTGTTCTCAACGGGCAACCCCAGGGTCGGCGGGGGCGGGATCCAGATGCGGGCGTCGGAGGACCTGCGGCAGTGGCGGTTCCTCGGAACAGCGCAGCCGGAGATCCCGGACTGGATCCCCGCGCGGCTCCCGGGGGTCAGGAGCCTCTGGGCGCCCGACATCTCCCACTACAACGGCCGGTACCAGATGTATTACGCCGGCTCCCTCTTCGGCAAAAACACGTCGGTCATCGGGCTCTGCACCAACGCGACGCTCGACCCGGCCTCGCCGGACTACCGCTGGATGGATGAGGGCCTGGTGGTGGAGACGACCGGGGAGCAACCCTGGAACGCCATCGACCCGAACTTCGTGCTCGACGCCGACGGCGTGCCCTGGCTGAACTTCGGGTCCTTCTGGACGGGTATCAAGATGGTGCGGCTCGACCCGGCCACGCGCAAGCCCGACGGGACCGAACCGCACGTCCACGCGCTGGCGAGCCGGCCGGCCCCGCCCCACGCCATCGAGGCGCCCTGTATCCTCCACCGGCCGCCGTACTATTACCTGTTCGTGTCCTTCGACGTCTGCTGCCGCGGGGTCAACAGCACGTACAGGATCGCGGTCGGGCGCTCGGCATCGGTCACCGGACCGTATGTGGACGCCGAGGGGACCCCCATGGCCGAGGGAGGCGGTACGATCCTGCTGGAGACGCAGGGGACGGCGATCGGACCCGGCGGCCAGTCCGTCCACCGCGATCCGGACGCGGACTACCTCGTCTACCATTACTACGAGGGCGACAACGAGGGCCGCCCGCGGCTGCAGATCCGCGAACTGCGCTGGGCGGAGGGCGGCTGGCCCCGCCTCGGCCCGCCGATCATCGAACGCCGGACCCCGTAGCCGCCATGGGATGCGGGAGGGAAACATCGGGGATAGGTGACGGCCTGGCACTGCGGAGGAACTGGCCGCTCCGCTCCGGCGGCGGCGCGATCCGGCGGCGTCGGAGCGTGATACGCCGTTGGGCCGGCCGAACGCCGGGACTCCGGCCCGACGCCGTGATCCGGATCCTGGCCCGGTCGCAACCGGTGGATTTCCCGTTCACCCGAGGACGGGTGACCCTGGGCGGGCGTTCCCGAGGGTGCGCCCTCACGCACTTCCCTCCCCGCCGCCGACACCCGTCTCCCCTTACCAGGCGCCCTGATCGGAGGTGACCGGCGCCTTCCGGCCGGACGCCCACACGTTGAGTTCTTGCTCCACCTGCTTCAGGTCCGGGAGCAACTGCTCGGGGTTCTCGGCTCCGGGTTTCGTCAGGACGTCTCCCACCCTGGACCTGCCCGCCGTGGGTAGGAAGAAGCGCTGCCAGATTCCACCCCTGCCGACCACCGCGAAGTCGGCGGTGGCGGAATACCCACCGGTCCAGAAGCGATCCTGCAGTGCCCGGTCGTTGATGACCGGGGGTATACCCGTCGCTGCGAGCACCGCCTGCTGTTCGGGTGCAAGGAGCCAGACGGGCAGTTCGCCGGCAGCCAGGGTTTCGGCACCGGAGCGGTCCACTTTGGCGTGCCGGGGTGGGATGACCATCATCGGCGTGACACCAGCCGCTATCGTGGGTCCCGCCAGCCCGGGCAGAAACGCGATGCCCTTGCCCGCCACGTACGGGGCGGGGAAGACAGACCAGTTGAGTCCACCCAACAACTGGAAGCTGAGCGCCGGTGTCGCTTCCTGCTCCGCCGGCGTCGTCTGCACCGTCGCCTGTGGGCCGAACCGCCACTGCCACTCTGCGATTTTGAGGAATGCGGCGGTCGCGCCCGGGTTGGTGAGGCTGAAGGTACCGTCCCGATAGATCCAGCCGCCCTACCCGAGGACGAAACCGGTCCAGAGATTCGGGTCGTTAAAGGCGCCACGGTACGTCCAATTCCCGAACGTGACGCTGCCAAGCAGCCGCGGCAACACGTGCGCCACGGTGGGCAGGCGACCCGCGCGCAGGAGGGATTGGAGCACCTCGCACTTCGCCTCAAGGCGTCCACCGTCCAGGCGGGATCGGGTACACCCCCCGCCACAGCCAAAGCCGCCCTGTCATACAGGGCGACGTACGGAAACCAGGTGTACGGCAGACCGTATACACGGGTCGGGGTGGCGAAGGCATCGCGGAGTTCGGGCAGGAGCGCGCCCTGGTCGAAGTTGAGTTCCTTGAGCACAGGGCGTAGATCCAGCGCCCAGGAGTTGGGCGCGTACATCCGGGTTTGCCAGGTGTAAGGCGGCACCGTCCTCGGCTCGCTGAACAGGGTGTTTTACCACGCGACACTCACATGGGAGTGTCGCGCCTCGAACCGCTTCGCCAAGATTGGGGCCAGCTTTGCCGGTACGGTGATCTGCACGGCCAACTTGACCGGAACCGCCGCCCCCACCTGGCTGCAGCCACCGCTCCAGAGGAGGATGCCCGCCCCGGCGCCCTGGACGCCCCATCGCAGGACTTGACGGCGAGAGACTCCGACACCACCGGCCGCGGCCCCGGGGAACGTCTCCCGCCAAACGGTTGCGGGGACGGCAGAGGCGCTGTTCACAGGGCACACCCCCCTATAAATGGCGGTTCGACGGTGGACTGGCGTATCCTTCCACATGGCGCGTGCACCGACGCGCCGGGCACGGCCGCGTTCGGATGATGCCCGATGCCGAAGGCCGCACGATGTCCCGGCACCCATCCCAGACACGGGCGCGGAACGCGCCGGGGAACGGCTGATCACAAGTCCGCCAGGGGCCCTGCCGTTCACCCCATGCCCACGCCGGCCCCTGCCCCGTCCGGCGGCGCCGGCGTCCCCCGCATGGCCTACGGGGCCACGATGAGGCCCTCGCGCAACACCTCCGCCCGGTAGTCAGGGGCCGGGGGCTCCCCGACGGTGCCCGCGGGCAGCCCGCCCTCCCGCGCGCCCGCCTCGGCGGCCAACGCGCAGAGCATGGCGTCGACCTGATCGACCGTGGGCCGGACCACGGACGGGCACGTGTAGCCGGCGTCGCGCAGCCGCGCCCACACCGCCTCGACGTAGTCCACCGGAACCCGCCGCTTGGAGGGGATCGGGCGCAGGTCCGGCCACAGGCGCCGCAGCACGTGGCGCGGGTATGTCTCGCAGACGGTGGTGAGCCGGTCCGGCCCGCCCGCGGGCAGCCCCGCGATGCGCACCAGCCCCTGCTCGTACAGTGCCCAGAATACCTCCACCCCCGCCTGCACCAGACCCTTGTAGAGGATGGAAGCGGCCAGTTCCCGGCGGTCCGCCGGCAGGCGGCGGGTGGGTGTCCCGGCCTCCCGGTCGCAGGCCCGGGCGGTCTGGCCTGGGGCAGGCAGGCCCTGGGGGGCGTCCAGGCCGACCCACTCCGGTGCCGGCCAGCCCGGCGGGGGTATGGGTAGGGGGGATTCCGCCGACGGTAGGTGGAGATCGAGGACGAACTCCCCCTGCCGGAGCCAGGCCACGTAGGCGGGGGTGCGCAGCGAGCCGACGTCGATGCCGCAGACGGCGGAGGGCGGGAAGGGGCCACGGCGCGGGCGGACCGGATCGGTATGGGGGGCGGGCGCGACGGCGACGGGGCGCAGGGGCGCCGGGCGGGAGGCGGGGATCGCGGCGGCGGGCATGCGCATTCCTCCGGGGTGCGTATATGGGCCTGGGCAGGCCACGGGACGGGGGCAGGGCACCGGGCGGGGGCAGGGCGCCGGAGCGGGGCCAAGGGGACAGGGTGGAGCCGAAGCCGTGTCGGTCCGGGGCGGCGTCGGATCCGGGCATTCGGGCACCGGCGCTCGCAGCGAAACCTGGGACGGGTGCCTTTGGCGTGGCGCCGAGCCGGGCCCGAGCGGGCGGTCCCCGTGGCGGACGATTCGGCCAGGGGCTGGAAACGGTTCAGGAGGCTTCATCGAATCTCAACAGCGACGCCCTACGCTCGTCGACAGGAAGCGCACCGGCCGAACGGCGCGGCGGGGTGCGGGCGGTGCGTCTCGATCGCACCGGGGAGGCGGCGACCATGGTCCTGCGTCCAGTGGGTCTGGTGATGCTGGCCAACAGCGTGTTCTGGCTCGCCCTGCTCGTCGGTTTCGGTTTCCTGGTCTACGTGGCGCTCCGCAGTTGGTCCGTGCCGGCCGTGCGCGGGCCGCAAGCGGCGGAGGACGCGCTCGCGATCCTGTCGGCGCGGTACGCCCGCGGCGAGGTCGGGAGGGAGGAGTACCTGCAGATGCGCAAGGACCTCACCTCCACTCCGGACGGTGACCCCAAGTGAGCGCGAAGCGGGCGACGCGGACCGGGTTGATCCTCTGTGGCATCGGGGTCCTGGGCCTCCTTCTGACGCGCGTCGCCGTGGTGGTCTGGCTGGGCCGGGTGGCCTACCGCCCGCCGGTCCGGCCGCAACCGCGCTTCTCCGCCCCGCTGCGCCCGGGGCGCAGCGCGGGGTTGTGAGGGGGCGGAATCGGGGCCGGAGCCAGCGCCGCGCTCCGTCACGCCGGGATGCGGCCGGGCGCCGGGGGATCACACCGACGCAGGCCGGGGTGCCTCTGGCGGCCCGCGGCGCCCCCCCCCACTGGCCCTCCCAGAGATGAGGCAGCGGAGGGCGGACCGGGCGAAGGGCCGGGCCTGCCGAGTGCCCGTCCACGCCCCGATCCGCTCGGGGGCCTCACCACGGGCCAGACCGAACTTTGCGGCCCGTGACGGCCGGGCCGGGTGTCGCCGCCGGTGAGCGGCTGGGAGGCATGAACCGGTCGTGCGGGTCATGCCCCACCGTCCCCCGCCCCCCTGAACCATCCCAGGCGTGACGCAGCGGAGTGCAGGACCGGGCGCAAGGCCGGGCCTGCCGAGCCCCCGTCCGCGCCCCGATCCGTCGATGGGCTTACAGGGGCCAGACCGACTGTCGCGGACCGTGACGATCGGGCCCGGGGTCGCCGCCGGCGAGTGGCTGGGAGGCACGAAACGGTCGTGCGGCTCAAGCCCCGGCCTCCCCCTGTCCCGACTGGATCACCGCAGAGATGAGGCAGCGGAGGGTTGCCGCCTCCCACCGCAGGTCGAACTCGGCGGTGCGATCGCCGGCGGAGACGCGGGCATGCGCCAGGTCGGGGCCCGTGTGGGCGAGGCTGACCCGCGCGTTCTCGACGCGGAGCGCGACCGCGGCGTAGAACCCAGCCGAGCCCTCCAGCATCTGTTCACTGAGCGGCCCGAGGCCGACGGAACGGCGGCGCTCGTCCACACCCGCGACATCCTCGATGTCGTGGCAGCTGACGTGCATGTCGCGCTGCTGGTACCGGTATTGGGTGCCGTAGACCTGCGGCTCGCCGCCGAACATCCGGACCCGGTCCAGGAGGTAGGCATAGGAACGGGGAGAGGCCTCCCCCGCATCGACGGCCTGCCGGATCAGGTCGAGGCAGCGCCGATGGAATGCGCGGTCGGGAGCGTGCTGAACCAGGAGCCAGGCCGCGCCGGCGCCGTCCTCGCCGACCAGGGATTTCCCAGGGAAGCCCCGCGCCTCCACGATTTCCTTCAACCGGGCGGTGTTGCGCCGGTCCACCTCCGGGTCGGCCAGGGCGCCATTGTCGGCAAGGCGGCGGCGCATGGCCTGGTCCTCCGAGGCCATCGCGAGGAGTTCGGCGCGCAGGCAATCGTCCATACCGGGACCCTCCTCTGTGCTTCCGATCGGATACGCGCCACTCCGGGAATCGCGGTGACCGGCTGCAGGGCCCAGGGAGCGGTGCGGCGTCGGCCCGAATCCCTCGCTCACGGCGGGGAGGCGGTATTCCGCCTCCGACCCGAAGGGGTGGTTCGCATCGAGGAACGGAGTGGGAAGGAGGTGGCTGAACTCGGTGGGGAGTGGATTGATTTTCTATTCGTGGGCGTCGCCCCTGAACCTCTCGTGCACCTTGAACCTCGCCGAACCGCCGCCCGACTGAGGCCGGCCGAACCCTGCCGGATGAGCGGCCACGGCCCGGGCCCACCGACCCAGGAGTGGCGTGGGCGCGAAGCGGCTGACATCGGCGCGTGGCAGATCGGGCCCGCATTCGCGGGTATCCTCGGCGGTGGAACTCACTGCTCCCCCCCGGCGGGCGGAACATGGGCCCCGCAGCTGAGCCGGGCAGGGGGTGCCCCGACCGGTAGGCCAGCGACCGATCAGGGGCCACTGGCGTACCGCCACCCGATCGGGGCCGCCCCCCCCCACCGGATGCGGCGCCATCGCACTCTCGTCGGGACTCCGGATGGCCCGCCTGTCGGTGGCGGGGCCGGGGCCCGGCCCCGCCACCGAGCCCCTCACGCCCCGGCCAGCAGCCGTAAGGACTCCGCCGTGAACGCCGCCCGATCGACCCCGGCACCCCCGAGCAGGGCAGCGGTTTCCGGCACGGCGAAGAGGCCGAGCAGCAGGTGTTCCGTGCCGGCGTACTGGTGGCCGAGGGCGAGGGCGGCCGCACCGGCGTGGTCGACCACGGCTGCCCTGGCCTCCGTGCCGAAGGGGATGTTTTCGGCGGGCGGGATCGCCGGGGCCGGCGGGGGCAGGGCGTCCTCGGATGCGGCCCGTAGGACCGCGGCGTCGATGCCGAGACGCCCCAGCGCCCCCTGCGCCACCCCGCCGGCGATGCCGGGCGTCTCGGACAGACAGGCCAGTAGGACGTGCGCCGGCCGCACCTCCGCGTGGCCCCGGCGGCGGGCCTCCTCGAACGCTTCGGCCACGGTGCGCTGGGCGCGCTCGCTGTACTTGATCACGACCGGTCCCTCCTCTCAATCGGGGCGAGACGTTCTGGCGAGACGTGCGCGGATCCAGTCCGGCCACTGCCGACGGCGGGACCGGCGGGGCCGCGCCGGGGCACGGCCCCGCCACGGCCTACGCCCCGGCGGCCGGGCCGGCGGAGGCACCGGGTTCGGCCGGACCTGCCGGGGGCTGCAGCCCCGCCATCCGCGCGACCTCCACCCGCACGGCGTCCTCCGGCGCGCCGGCGGCGGTGAGGATGCCCGCCAAGTCGGGCGACTGGTACAGGCCGAGGAGCAGGTGCTGTGTGCCGACCTGCCCGGCCTGGACAGCGCGGGCCGCCGCCGGGGCGTGGCGCGAGACGGCCGCCTGCCCGTCGGTGGTCAGCACCACCGTGCCCCGGCTCCGGCGCGGGGCGCCCGCCGCCGCCGGCAGGGTGCCGGCCACCCGGGAGCGCAGGGCCTCGACATCCACGTCGAGCCGGTCGAGGATGTCGCGCGCACCGCTGCCCCGGATCTCCGGCACATCCGAGACGAGGCCGAGCAGGATGTGGCCGGCGTGCACGGCCGGGATGCCGAGGCGCCGGGCCTCCTCCTCGGCCTGCCGGACCACCGCCTGTGCGGCGGCACCGAGGGCCGGGCCTGGGTCCGCGCCGGGGGCACCCCCCAGCAACTGGAGGATGCGCGCCTCCACCGCCTCCCGCAGGGCGCCCCCGCCCTCCAGCAACTCCGCGTGCTTGCCCTCGGCGTACAGGCCGAGCAGCAGGTGCTCGGTCCCGACGTAGCGGTGCCCAAGGCCTCGGGCGGCCTCGGTCGCGTGTTCCATGATCACCGCCTTGGCCCCGGGAGTGAACCGAAGCTCTTTTCCCGGCGCCTCCCGCGGCGGGGGAAGCGCGACCTCCAGCGCCGCGCGCAGGGCGCCGATGTCCACGGCCAGTTCCTCCAGGGACCGGCGGGCAATGCCGCCCACGGCGTCTGAAAGGAGGGCGAGGAAGAGGTCCTCGCTCGTCACGTGATCCCTGCCGCGCCTCCGGACCTCGTCCTGCGCGACGACGATGGCCTTCTGCGCGCGCTCGCTGTACCGGCCGAACATCGCCTGGCGCTCGTCCGGCTGCGGCGCCCGCGGCGGCAGGAGCCGGCGGAGCCGCGACCGGACCCGGGCGTGGGGGGCACCCGCGCCCTCCAGCAGGTCCGCGAGCTCAGGGATCGAGTACAGCCCGAGCAGCAGGTGCTCGGTCCCGACGTGGTCGTGGTCCAGACCGCGGGCGGCCGCCACGGCGCGTTCCAGCACCACCGCCCGCAGGCCGGCGCCGGGCTCGGGATCGCGCGTCGGCGTTCCCTCGGCATCCTCCGCCGGCGCGGGGAGACGCGCCTGCACGGCCCGGCGCAGCAGGGGCAGGTCGGCGTGGACGTCGTCGAGGACCCGCCGCGCGATGCCCTCGCGCGCCACCGCCTCGTCCGACGTCAGCGCCAGCAGCAGGTGCTCGGGGGTGACGACAGGGGATCGGCCCTGCAGGGCCAGGTCGAGCGCCCGGTGGACGGTGTTGCGGGCGCGCCGGGCGAACGGGGGGGCGGCGGGCGTCCTGGCCAGGTTCGCCGTGAACCGCTGCAGTTCGGCGCGCACCGCGGGCTCCTCGGCCCCGGCGGCCCGCAGGGCCTGCGCAGTCTCAGGCATGCCGTACAGCCCGAGCAGCACGGCGTCCGTGCCGATCCAGCGCCGGCCCAGGGATTCCTGCGCGGCCGGCATGAGCTCTCGTGACAGTTCCTGCAGGGCGGTGCTGTCCTCGTGGCGCGGGACGCCCTCTCCGGGAGGAAGGGCCGGGGGCGGCAGGGCGGCCTCCGCCGCCGCGCGCAGGGCGGGGAGGTCGACGCTCAGGCGCTCCAGGGCCTGCCGCGCGAGGCTGTCCCCGAACCGGCCCTCCCCGCGAAACACCGCGTACCAGCGGCGATAGGGCGCATCGGAGGCCAGCGCCAGCAACACATGGGCGGGGTGCGTCTGCTCCTGTCCCCGCGCCCTGGCCTCCTCAACGGCCTGAGACCAGGCGGCGACCACCACCTCGCCCCAGTCGGAATCCCCGGGCTCGCCGCCCTCGTCGGGCCCGGGCTCGGCGACGGGGGCGGGAGGGGGCGCCGATGCGGTCTCCCGGGGCGCCGCGGCCGGGACCGCCGGCGGCGCCGGGGTCAGGGACAGGGCCTTCAGGCGCAGTTCGCTCACCCGCTGCCGCTCCCGCGCGATCAGGGCCTCCAGGAACCCGCGCACGTCGACGTCGCTCAGCCGGTACTCCCGGCCGATCTTGAGGGCCGCCAGGGCCCCGTCCTGGATGTAGCGGTAGACGGTGCTGCGGTCCACCTCCAGAATGCCGGCGACGTCGTCGACGGTGAGGGAGAACTCCCCCAACAGCTCCTCCTTCAGTTTCTGGGCCCGCGGCGACATCACGGACGACCTGCCGTCCTCGTCCATGCCCATCCCCCTTCACCGGCACCGTTGGTATAGTTCTATTCGGATATTGCAGCCAATGCAACTGAAGCAGCAATCGCCGTCATCGCTGTTTGAACGGTTCCTTGACGCCCTAGGGGGTTATTGCTCGGCGGCGCGGGGCCGGGCAGTTCCGGACGCGCGCGGAACCATCCGGGCGAACCGGCGTCTAGACCGGAGGGGGGAGAGCGGGTATGCGGTCGGCGGCGTACCGGCGCGCGGTCCTGGCGGCGGCATGCGCCTGCGCCACGGGCCTTTTGGCCGCTTGCGGCGCGCGGGCGGCCGAGCCGGTACCGGTGCTTCGATTCCAGGGGACCTCGGTGAAGACGCTGGCCTGGTGGCCGTCGCAGACGGCGGCGGCCGTGGCCGACTACGGCACGGGGGTGCTCCCCCCCGCGCGGGCGGTGCGCCGTGGTACGGGCCTCCGCCTGACGCAGGTCGTCGTGGATGAGAGCGTCACCGGGGGCAAGACCATCAACTGGGTGTTCGGCAGGTACGACGCCACGGATCTCCAGGGCCACCGCTGGGTGACCGTGCAGGAGAGTTCCACGTCGGACTATCCCCCTGGGCCCGCCGCCCAGCCCTCCGGCATGGTACAGGGGAGCCCGGGCTTCGCCTTCGCGGTGGTGGGCGACCTGAACGTCAGCGTGGCGTGCGACGATCGGACGGACGACGCCCTCGGCATCCTGCAGGCCCTCGTGATCCAAGGGGGCTGACGCCGACGGAGGCCGCCACAGGTGTGGCGGCCCAAGCCCCCGCCCCGGCCCGGCTGTACGGCTCGGGCGGCCCCACGCTGTGCCGCGCGCCTCCGCCAGCCCCGTGATCTTCGGGGCGGGGATCGATGGTGCGAAGGCGTATGCCGCATTGCACGCAGCGCTGGCTCAAGAAACCGTCGCCCACCTGGAGAGTAGGCTCACCGGCCGGTAGACGCGGGCCGTCGCCCTGATCAGCGGCAGCATCATGCGTGATGCCGACCGCGTCGGGCAGATGGTGCCGCTCAGGAAGCCCCAGGGCGTTTGGCCCTGACCGGAAGCGCCGCGCTGCCCCTCGTGCCACGACTGCTCCCCCTGTGCCAGAACCGCGATGTCCAGGTCGGAGTACGCTCCGACTGCGCCATTCTGGGCCGACCCGAAGAAGAGCCGTCGACGACGGTCTTGGTCCGCCATCAGTTCGGAGGTCTCGGTGTGCCGTCCGGATTGGAAGCGACTGCGCATCACGGCGTGCTCCACGTTTGCACCCTTGTCGCCGGCCAGACGGCTGCCGCCTCGGCATGCTCCCACCAGTAACTCCGGAAGGCGAGCCGGCCCGCCATGTGGTGCGTCCATGCGTCCCGAAGATCATCGGGTGCGGCGACGACGAACACGTCCGGTGCAATTCCGCCTGGGCTTGGCGGATGTGGTCGTAGCCGCCGATGCACCTCAGGATCCGCCCGCCGGCTACGCTGCTTTCCTCCATCACTTCGCACAGGCAGGCCTGCTCCGGCGATTCCCCGTCCTCGATGCCTCCGGCGGGCACCTGGGGCCACCCCTGCTTCCCCCGCCTCTTGTGCGCGCCCGCCCGGGCCCATCGAAGCGGAGCGTCTCGTAGGCCTGCGGCGAGGACTGGCAGCGTGGTGCGCGGCGGCGGAACCGCACTGCCGAACGACGGCCGGATAAGCACTTGCGGGGATGCCGCCACAGGTGTGGCGGCCCAATGCCGCGGCGAGAGCGCGGCGGGCCAGGGCAAGGGTAGCGGCGGAACCCGCGCGACCCGCGGGCTGGCGGTCCTGACCTGCCAACTCTCTTCGTCACTACTGTGCAGCCCCGGTCTTGGGGGTGCTCAATGGTGGCTATTCCGGTTCATCCATGGCAGCCGTTCTGGGAGTCGTTCCCGCCACTTCGCCATCGGTCGGCGTGACGCCATCATCGGCGCCGCGACCCGCACGGCCGCGCCGGCACACGCACGCGCGAGCCCTTCCGGGATGGGTCGCTTCCATGGGTTGGGGTACGTCCTCTGTTCCGCCAGCCGCCGGTGTTCCCGACCAGGCCTACTCCCGGCCGTCCGGCCCTACTTCTCAGCGGTGCTGGTAGTCACCTCTTCTTCATACCGCCAGGTGTCTTGTGGTATTCTGCCATCTATGGTGAAGAAGGTCGCGATCAGTATTCCAGAGGACGTTCTGGCGCGTGTGGAGCGTGAACGTCGGCGTCAGGGCGAGAGTCGGAGCGCCTTTTTCCTCCGCGCCGCCGAGGCGCTGATGGCCCGCGAAGCGGAGCAGGAGGCGTTGCACCGGTACATTCGCGGTTACCGCGAGCATCCAGAGGATGCCGCCGAGGCGGCCCAGGCCGAGCGTCTGTCCGACACCGCCTGGCGTGAGGCTCCCTGGGAATGAGACGAGGCGAAGTATGGTGGGCGGACCTACCCCCGCCGACCGGTCGCCGGCCGGTCGTCCTGCTGTCGCGCGACGAAGCCTACGACGTGCGCGCACTGGTCACCGTCGCTCCGGTGACCACCCGCATCCGGGGCATCCCCACGGAGGTGCCTCTCGGACCCGAGGACGGACTGCCCAGGGCCTGCGTGGCCAACCTGGACACCATCACCACCATCGCGAAGGCGACGCTCCAAGAACGGATCGCGCCGCTCGCGCCCGATCGGCTCCTTGCCGTAGAAGCCGCCCTGCGCTTTGCGCTGGGATTGGTGGGCACCGTTCCGCGCCGACCGCCGAGGCGCACGGGCAGGAACCCGGACACGGAAGGGGACGAGTAGGGTCCGGCCGCAAGCCGGGAAGGGATCCCACCGGAAGGCGGAGGGCACGGATCCCGTGAGCCCTCCATGCCGGGTCGGCACCGCGCGGCATGAACACCGTGGCGGCGCCCCGGCGTCGGTCGTGTGCCGGGACGCATTTCGTCGGACTCCCCCATACCGGCGGGCCGGCGCCAAGGGCATGAAAAAGCGGCCGGACGGCGCCCCGCGGGCCCTACCGGCGCCTTGGGTCTGTCGCAGCCGCTCCGTTTTCCGGCTTACTGCCGGGCGCCGGGCTCAGGGTTGCGCGATGCCACGCGGCTGCTTCTGGCGGGCGATGGCCGCACGGGCGGCGGCCACCAGGCGGTCGACGAGCCAGGGCGGGGCGACGACGGCCTCGCGGTCACAAAACGTCAGCACGTCGCCACCAGGCGTCACGGCCGCCGCCCGGACGTCCAGGGCGATGCAGCCCTCCCCCTCCACCCGCGGATTCCACTCTCGGAAGCGCGGCTGCTGCTGGTACCAGAGCGCGTTGGTCTGGCCTTTGGGAGACGCGGACCGGAGTCTGGCCGCTGAGGACGATCGACCCGGCCGGGAGCGCCGGAGACATGGGCGTACGGGCACCGCAGGGGCGAAAGCCTTGGGGTGCGCTGTATCCTCGCGCACCGGGAGGAAGGACTGTGGGATCACGCCGGCGGCCATTGACGATGCCGGTAGGAGACCGCCACATGTGTGGCGGCTCAAGATCCGTTGTGCAGCCCCGGCGAGCGAAGCGGTGGCCCGCCATGCCTCAGTCGAAGACGTGCGGCCAGGCCATCCACGGCTCGACATCCACCGCGCCCTGGATTTCGAGCAGGCGGGCCAGGAAGCGGTAGGGGAGGCGCACCGCGGTGATGCCGGGCAGCGGGGCGATCGCTGCGTAGGCTCGCGCGAAGGTTGCGGCGCCACGCGCGTCCAGGACGTATTCCAGCGCAACCAGGTCCCACTCCGGCGGTCCTGCGGCGTAGGCCTCGGTATCGATGATGGCCGTGAGGCGGCCGCCCTCCGCCAGAAACTGCGTCGGGTCCATGTCCAGCATGACGAGTGCGGCTCCAGTCGGCGGTCGCAGGCGGCCGGCCGCGACGATCGCGGCGTCCGCCCACGACCGCATCCGGGCGTCGCCGGACGAGAACCGCTCGATCATCTCGCGCATGGTGGCGGCAAGCCGCGCCGGGAATTCCTCGCGCGGGTAGCGCAGCGCCCGGCCGGGGCTGCCGCAGTGGCCGAGGCGGCCGGCGTGGATGTGGGCAAGGGCGGTCCCGAGGTCGGCGAGGAGCACCTGCGGCGCGCCGGTGAACGAGTCCACGGGACGGCCGGGCATGTACTCGACGACGGCGCAGGGCCTGCCCCCCACAACCCCGTGGCGCAGGACCCGTGGCGCGGGCACCGTGCTCAGGGCGCGGAGCGCCGCGTTGACGGGCTCCAGGTCGGCCAGGCGCCCGGGGTCGATGCCGAACAGGCGGCGGCAGCCCCACCAGAACGGCCCGTACCGGCCGTCGTCGCCGGTGTCCGTGCTCGCCCGGCTGGCGCGCACCACGACGCGCTCTGTGGCGGTGGTGACCAACCACACGTCGCTGGCATGGCCCGAGTATCCCGGCGTGAGGACACGCACCGAAGCGATGGGGTCGGGGAACACCGCCTGGAGATCGGGGGGCGGTGGGCCTCCGGATGCGCGCACGCCGATCACCTCGCTGCGGATTTCGGTCATGTCGGCCATTATGCGGATCTCGTCATAACGGCCGACATGCTCCGAATCCATCAACCTCGCCCCATGGCCGGTCGCCCCCGGCGGTCCGGCCCTCTCGCATCCAGGTGGCCCGGCACCGAGGTCCAAGGGCCTCCGCCGCTTGGTCGGAACACCCGCCCCGTGCCGCTTCCTGCCGCGGGTCGCCCGGGGACGAACCCCCCGCCCCAGATCGCGGCGGAGCGGCGTGACCTGCGCCCAGGCACTGTCATTGTGCTGGCGGCCGGGTGGCGCAGGAGGCGCCTGGGATGCACCGGCCACGGATGCCTGTCGCCCTGCCCTAACCATTGGCGGACGCGGGTCCGGAGCCCGCAAACACCGACGTTCCCGGCAGCCGGGAGCGCCGGTGGCATGGCCCTTACGGGGACCGGGGGGGGCGCCAGCGATGCGCTGCGTCCCAGGACGGCCATGCGCGAGGACGGCGAGCATGAGTCGCGCCCGCGGCGGGTATGCCGCAACGCCTCCCCCCCCTCCGTCTCGGGGATGGGATCGCCTCAGCGCGGGACCGAGGGGCACGCGATCTCCGCCGCCGCCGCCCGCAACTCCGCATCCCCCATCGTGGTGGTGCGGCCCTCGTCGTAACGCGCCTGCACCCAGGCGGCCAGCGCGCGTACGCGGGGGTCGTCCTTGGCGGCCGCCTCGCCGAACGCGGACTGCCACCACGCGGCGATGCCGGCCGCACCGGAGCGGTCGGTGATGGTGATGCCCGGTTTCAGTCCGAGCAGGCGCTCGGGGTCGAAGGGGAGGTAGACGGCGGGGTCCTTGAGGAGCCCGTCGGCGTGGATGCCCGCCGCGGTGCTGAAGGCCTGCGGCCCCGCGAGGGGCGTCATCGGCGGTACGGTGTAGCCGCACTCCTCCTGCAGGTAGCGGACGGCATCGCCGATGGCGGTGGTGTCCGGCGTGGTGTCGCCGGTCAGGCCGATCCAGTGCATGACCAGGGCCTCGACCGCGGGGTTGCCGGTACGCTCGCCGAAGCCGAGCAGGGTGCCGTTGGCGGCGGCGCAGCCGGCCAGCCAGGCGGCGAGGGCGTTGGCGACGGCCAGGTGGAGGTCGTTGTGCCCGTGCCACTCCAGTTGCTCGGGTTTTACGCCGCGCCCGCGCAGGGCGGCGACGAGCGCAGGGACCGAGCGGGGGAGGGGCGCGTCGGCGAAGGGCAGGCCAAGGCCGAGGGTGTCGCAAAGCCGGAGCTTGAAGCCGTGCGGGCCGCAGACGCGCGAGAGTTCGCCGGCCAGGGGGAGCACGAAGCCCTCGACGTCCGCGCGCGTGACGTCCTCGAGGTGGCACCGCGGCAGGATACCGGCGTCGATGGCGAGACCCGCCATGCGCGTGTACTCCTGCAGGGCGCGCGCGCGGTCCCAGCGGAGCTTGCGGTAGATGTGGTGGTCAGAGCAGGACATGAGCATGCCGGTCTCGCGGAGCCCGGCGGCGCGCACCAGCGGCAGATCCTCGGGGCGCGCGCGGATCCAGCCGGTCACCTCCGGCTGCGCGTGGCCACGGGCGAGACAGCGGTCGACGGCCTCGCGGTCGTGGCGGCTGTACAGGAAGAACTCGCACTGGCGCACGGCGCCGTGGGGACCGCCCAGGCGGTGCAGCAGGTCGTAGAGGTGGACGACCTGGTCGGGGGTGTACGGGGCGCGGGCCTGCTGCCCGTCGCGGAAGGTGGTGTCGGTGACGAAGGTCGTGGGCGCCGTTTCGGCGCCCACGCTGCCCGAGTCTCCGGCCGGGAGGGCGGAGGGAAGGGGTCCGGGCCACGCCGGCGGCGCGGTGAACGGAAAGATGTCCTCGTAGTAGCGGGGGGCATCGGCCACGGCGGCCACCTCCGGAGGGTTTCCCCCTCTACCGTAGCGGCGCAGCGGTGCGGCGGGAAGTGAATGGTGAGGCCGTTAGCGTTCATATCCCGTGAATGCGACTGGCCACGGGGCGCGTGACGGGGGCGGTGCTGGACCGACCGGGAGCCCAGGCCAAGCAGTTCCTCTACCTCCATTTCTCAACCGGTCTCCTCCGCCACCTCGCGGACGACGGCGTCGTACGGATCCTCGCCGTGGTCGACCTTCGGCCCCCTGCGGCGTGGCCGCCGGCGTCGTTGGTGCGCTTGAGGTCATCCAGGTCGATGAAGAGCACGGAGAGCGGGAAGCCGGCCCGCGCGGACGCCGTCACCTGCGACCGCGGCAGGGCCTCCCCCGCGGCGCCGACCAGGGCCCCGGTGAACGGGTCCGCCGCGGACGTGACCGCCGCGTGGCCGGGGGGTGGGGGCGCCTCCTCTACCGGGACCCCGAGCAGGGCGCACATCTCGGCCAGCGTCACGGAGTCCGCGGTGTCGTACGCAGCCACCCACACCCGCACCTCGGCCGCGCCGCAGGCCCGCAGCGTGCTCAATAGGCGTTGCGCCGCGAACAGCGCCGCCGCGTCCTGCCGGGTCACCACCGCGACGGCCGCCGCCTGCTCCGCCGCCAGCCGCACCAGCGGGTGGACCGCATCCGCGGGGTGAGCGGCGGCGGGCTGCCGAGGTCCAGGGCCACGGAGCCCGATCCGCCCTCGCGCAGCGACCGGCAGGCGGCGGCCAGTAGTCCGGCGGCGGCCGCCGCGTCGTCCTCCAGCCGGCCCGGTCCGAGAAGGGACGCGCCGCAGGGCGCCGAGGCGGCGTCGGCCGGGGCCACACCGGTCCGCCAACCGCGGATCCCCGGCTGCGTGCCGAGGCAAGGAATAGGCCCCCAGGGCGGTCCAGGTTGGCGTCGATCAGGAGCCACTGCCCGGCGTCCCCTCGCTTGGCCGCCCATCCCAGCAGGGCCGACGTCGCCCCGACGCGCGGCAGGGCGCCGATGACCGCCAGCCCCACGTCCCAGGTGCGCCCTGCGTCCGCCGCCATCGCCTCCAGGTCAGGCCAGGCCGCGGCTTCGCCGTCCGGCTCCACGGCGATGGGGTGCGGGGTGACGACGGTCGCGGCACGGCCGAGGCGAGGCAACGGCAGCCCTTGGATATGGATGGATGGAAGGCGCGGGATGGTGAGGGCCGGCCGCCGGGCAGGCCTCAGAGGATCGGCCGTGGTAGGCGCCGGCAGCGGGCTGGGAGTTGGTGTGGTGGACGCCGGGACCGGGGCGGGTGGAGTGGTGGCGCCGCCCACCGGCGCCGCGTCCTCGGCGGGCGCTCCCGCGGGCTCCATCGATGCCTCCGCCGCGCCGGCAGGCTCCTCCACCGTGGCGGCCTCCTCCACCGCGGGGGCACCGACACCGCCTCGGCTACCTTCCTGCGCGTCGGCGATGGCCCGCGGGAGCCCGAGGTCCACGGGCACCGCCAGCACGCCGACGCTCTGCAACTCCCCGGCGATGCCGTTGGTCAGCCGGTCGAGGTACAGCTCCGGCTGGAGCCCGGCGGTGCGGGGCCGCCCGGCCACCCGCAACAGCACCTGGGGCCGCATCGCCCGGCCCCCCGCGACCAGGGCCTCGAAGTGTGCCCGGCGCAGGGCGGCGAAGCGGGCCGCCCCGGGTGGCAGGGGCAGGTCCCCCGGCACCTCCCAGCCCGGCTGCGGCGGCTCGTCGGGCACCATCTCCATGGCGAACGCGGCCTGCGCCCGCGCCGCCTTGAGTCGACGCCCGACCCGCACCCACGCCGCCCGCTCCATCTCCAGGGAGTCCCCGCCGCGGCCCGTCCATCCCGGCGGCAGGATGGACAGCGCCACCCCGAGCAGGCCGTCAGCGAACCGCGCCCGCACGTTGCCGGGGGTGGACTGCGCCTGGTACCGCGCCGGGGTGTCCCGCACGAAACGGCGCCAGCGGGCCGCCTTCGCCGGGACGTCGGTGGCGACGGCGGCCAGTACCCCGAGTGGGAGGAGGAAGCCGAGCGGGAGTTTGGCCGCCAGCGGCAGCGGAGGATCATCGCCACGGCCATGGTCAGACCGGCGCCGAACAGCACCGGCAGCGACGCAGGCCTGAAGAAGAAGAGGATGCGCACGTCGCGGGATGTGTTCGCGGGGATCGGGAACAAACGAAGGCCGTCGCCGTCGGAGGCCATGGAGGCCACCCTCTATGGGGAGGGTTTTCCCGCCGCTGGCCTGGGCGTCTTCCACCGCTGGTTGAGGGGTCCTCACCAATCACGTACAGGTCGTCGTCGCGTCGGCGGCAGCGAAGCCGATGCCCGTGAGCCAAAGGCAACGATCACCACAGGGGGTTGCTGCGGCCATGACCCATTCGAGCGTGTCCACCCCGGTCGGTGGGCGGAGACGCCGGATAGAACCGCAAAAGCTGAGGCATGCCGGTGCCCCGCCGGGGCGCGACGGCCGTTAAAGCGAGCAGCCCGGGACCTACAACCCTGGCAACCTCCGCGGTTGCGGCAGGGGATCAGCGCGACTCCCCCGGCCCGGGACGGCAACCGGCGAAGTGCGGTCGAGCGCCGTGCGGACTATCGATGTGCGTGGTCGCGGATCGCCACCCTGCCGCTCTCGACTGAGGTCACAAAGCGGCGTCCCTGGAGTCCGTCGGCCGATCGTAAGTCGGTCGGGCTACCGCTTCCAGCCCTGGTGCCCCGATCACTTTCCTCGCTCGCACCAACAGTTCGCCCTGCTCGGGGATCTATTACCTGTCGAGGCGGGGGGGATGCAGGTGGAGGTTGCAGAGGACGTGGTGGCGGCGGCCCGTGCCGGTGATCGGGACGCCATGTGGACGCTCCTGGAACGCGTCTGGCCTGACGCCTATCGCGTGGCATTGTCCGTGACGCGGGATCGGTCCAGTGCCGAGGATGCGGCACAGGACGCCTGCGCGAGAGTACTCACCTCGCTCGGCACCCTGCGCGCCCCGGGCGCCTTCCCCTCTTGGTTCTACCGCCTGGTGGTGAATGCCGCCCGCCGGCGGATGCGGCACGGGAGGTGGCGATGGACCCGTCGGAACGGAGGACCGAGGAGACGGACATCGAGGTGCTGGACCTGCGGAGGGCGATCCTCTCTCTTCCGCTCGCTTTCCGTCTCCCGCTGGTGCTGCATTACCACTTGGGCCTGACAACCGCGGAGATCGGCCGGGCCTTGGGGATCCCAGCGGGCACAGTCCGCTTTCGGCTCTCACGCGCCCGGCGGCGGCTTCGCGCCGATCTGGAGGATCCATCGCCAGGCCGCACTGGCCCTCGGGGTCTGAGTCTTGTGTCTGGCAGCCAGGACGTACCGCCTCCAGCAGGCGCTTCCGCTACGAGCAGGGGGGTGCGTTAGGTGAAAGACATCCGCGTGGTCGTGCAGCAGGCGATGGAGGCCGTACCGACACCTGCGTTCGATAAGGAGGCCGTGCAGGCCCGCGTGGTTCCGGGCATGGAGATGCAGCGATTGCGCAGCAAGGGATGGGGGTGGGCGGTGGTCGGCGCGCTGGTGGTGGGCTTGCCGCTCACCATGGCGGCTGCCGCCACCCCGCTGCATCAAGCGGCGCTTCAGTTGCAGCAGGCAGTGCTACGGGTGTTGGGCTCTCCCCGCAATTCGGGACTGCAGGCGCTGGAAACGGGGAGCGACTGGCACCCTGTGGACTTGGTGAGCGCCGCCAACGGATACGCGTTGAAGTGCAGCGGCTACTACTTCGATGGTTACGAGACCGCGATCCTCTGCGGCTGGACCGTGCCGGCCGCGGTGACGCAGGCCTACGCCGCGCTGGCCCAGCGGTACGGTGCCCCGGGCGCGTATGGGCCCTTGCTGCCGGGCCTGCTGTTGACCGACGCCAGCGGCGATACGCTCCGCGGCCAAGTGAATGGCGGGGTCAATGTGGGTCCTCGGCACCAGGAACTGTTCTACTTCTACGGCAGCATGCAGCCGGGTGAGGCAACCGTGCGAGCGGTGGGGGTGCCCGTCATGCCGGCGCTAAGCACCGCGCCAACGTGGCCGTACGCGGTGAACTACTACAACGCAAGGAGTGGCCGGCACATCCTGCTGCCTCAGGTGACCAGCGATGCGTCCCCAGGGTGGATGCCTACCATGCGGTTCAACCTGCAGGAGACCACGCCCACGGGGGCGGTGGCGGCGCAGAGTGTTGGTGCGGTCACCCTGCACGGGATCCGGGTCAGCGTCTCCGAGTTCCTTGCCAGTCCTGGGACAACCCATCTGATCCTTCACGTCGACAGGCCGGGGGTCACGAGCGGGTCTTACCTGGAGATTCCACTTGGTCGGGGCTCGGGGGTGGAACTGTGGGCGTATGGCCAGCACGGCCTTCGCACCCAGGTCACGTCCGGTGAAATGTCCAGCGGGCCGGGCACCACCACAGCAAACTTCGTTGGGGCGTCGGGCGCTCATCGCTTCACCGTGGAGGTGCCGCGGGTCGACTCATACCTCGACAGCGGTGGGGCGCACCAGACGCCACAGGTGATCCAGGGACCATGGATCATCCCGGTGCAGATCCCCGGTTGAGGGGCGGCCGCAACGCGCGGGGCTGGCGGGAGCACACCGCCCGCCGGCCCCCTACCGCGCATTCCGCAGGTGGACGGCAGGGTTTGAATTTCGGACGCACCGACCAGGGAGAGACGGGCCGGACGGCAGACTCGGCGCGCAGGGCGCCCTCCTCGCCAGCGGACGGGGGGGGCCGGGCGCGACGGGCTTTCCCCTTCCCCCAGCCACGGATTGCGGACGGACAACCCCCGCCGCGCGCACCCGCACCGTGCGGTGCGCGCGGCGGGAGGTGGGCCCGCTCAACCGTCGGTAGCGGGGAGAGGCCGCAGGGACGAGACGGCGCGCGTAGCGCCGGGTGTCCGATCCGCCGCCCGAGTTCCCAGGTGCCCCGGTCGGAGGGGGGCGGCCGCCGCTCGCGAATCCAGCCCCCAGTGACCGGGATCGCGAAGGAGGTCGGAGACGCTGCCTGGCAGGCGCTTGCGCACGCGGCTCATCCCGGTGGCCGAGGTCTTCGCAGCCAATCAGGTCAACGCGGTCATCGGCCGGCAGAGCGCCCTGGTCTCGTGGGCGGGCCGGCAGTACACCGCCTTTTACGACCCGGCGGGGGAGGTCGTCGTGGCCTGCCGGGATCGCGACGGCGGCCCCTGGACCTTCCGGCCCCTCGGGTACCGCGGCGCCATGCGCGACGCACACAACTCCATCAACCTCGGCGTGTCGGCCGACGGGCTGTTGCACATCTCCTACGACCACCACGGGGCGCCGCTGCGCTACCGGCGTGGGGTCGCCCCGGGCGAGCTGCGCTTCGGGCCGGAGGTGGCCATGACGGGGCTGCGCGAGGGTCGGGTGACGTATCCCCAGTTCGTGGGCAGTCCCGACGGGCGCTTCTACTTCCTCTACCGGGACGGGGGTTCCGGCAACGGGGACCTGTGCCTGAACCTCTACGACTCCGACGCGGACGGGCAGGCCACGTGGCGCCCGCTGCACCACCCGCTCATCTCGGGCGAGGGGCGGTCCAACCCGTACTGGTGGCGCCCGGCGGTCGGGCAGGACGGGTCGCTGCATCTGGCGTGGTGCTGGCGCCGCACCGGCGACGGCGGCACCAACCGTGACGTCTGCTACGCGGTCAGCCGCGACGGCGGCCGGACGTGGTGCCGCACGGACGGATCGGTCTATGATCTTCCGATCACCGCGGCCCAGGCCGAGGTCGCCGACCCGGCGCCGGAGGGGTCCAACCTCATCAACAGTTGCGGCGCGTGCGTCGACGCGGAGGGGCGGCCCCACCTCGCGCACTATCGCAACGACGAAGGCGGAATCCCGCAGATGTACCACGTCCGCTTCGACGGCAAGGGGTGGAGGGCGACGGCCGTGACCGAGCGGACCCAGGCGTTCCGGCTGTCCGGCGGCGGCACGCTCCGCCCTCCGCTGAGCCGGCCGGACGTCGTCGTCTCGGCGTCGGGCACCGCGCACGTGGTCTACCGCGACGACACGGCGGGCGGACGCGTCCGGGTGAGCTCGGCGGAGGGGCCGGACTACTGGCCCTGGACCCACCAGGACGTGACGGACTTCGGGGTGGGGGCGTGGGAGCCGAACTTCGACCCGGAGGCGTGGCGCCAGGAGGAGCGGCTGGAGTTGTGGGTGCACCGGTGCGAGCAGGGCGACCACGAGCGGACGACCGACATGCCGCCGCAGCAGGCCCACGTCTTGGTCGTCGGGGGCGAAGAGGGGGAGGCGGCTGGGGGGTAGTGGGCGGGAGGCGTCCGGTCGCCACGTGGCTCGCCCCTCCGCCCCGTCAGGCCGCGCTCGGCGCCATCGGCTTCCCGCACGTCCTGACGGAGTGGTGGCCGGGGCCAGGTGGCGTTGTTGACGTTGCTTCTGCCGCCGAGGTCCTCTGCGTTGATGAACTGCACGGGACGCGGTGCATTCCAGGGCTGCTCGCGACTCTCGCGACGCAGCCCACTCGGATACGGGGCCTTGGGGTTGGACTTGGCGGCGGGGCAGAGCGGGGAGCTCTGGGCCTGGGCCGATGGTCAGGCGGACCAGCCGCCGCTCTTGGCCCAGCCATCCGGTGGCGGTCGCGGCAGCCTGGAGATGCTCGGACTAAAGGGATCCGTCCGCGGTGCAGGGTGGTTTTGCGTTCGACGGCACGCGTGAGGACTGGGACGGCACGTGGGCGTCGCGCAACCTCGGCATGGGTCGCAGTTTCGCCATGCGGCGTACCGCGTTGACGGCGGGAAGCCGAGTACTGGCCGTGTGCGGCAATGCCCACGCCCGCCCCCCGCCCCAACCAAAGTTTCCAGCGGAATCATGGTCGTCCTGCGCCACCAACCTAGCCGCAGGGATCGGTGCGGAGCGCTTCCGCGCCCGTGAGCGCCCGCTTTCACGGGGGGACGTTCTTCAATCTCAACCGCGTCCGCAAGGAAGGATCCACCCCATGGCCTTGGGAGGACGAGACGGACGCAGATCCACGGGAGCGGCGTGCGGCTGCGAGCGTGCTGCCCTTGGGCCTCAGCCGGGAGCCTCGCCCTTCCCCGCGATCACCCGTCCGCTGCCGCGGCACGATACCACTGCGCCTGCGCTTGCCAGAGCCGGGCGTACGCGCCGCCCTTGGCGAGCAACACCTCATGCGGGCCGTCCTCCACGATGCGGCCGCCCTCCATCACCAGAACACGGTCGGCGACGCGCGCGGCCGCGAGGCGGTGGGAGATCATCACGGCGGTCCGTCGCTCCGCGAGCTCGGCGAAACGTTCGAACAGTGCCAGTTCCGCCAATGGGTCAAGGGCGGCCGTCGGTTCGTCCAGCAGCAAGAGGTCGGCGTCACGCAGGAAGGCGCGGGCCAGGGCGAGCCGTTGCCACTGACCGCCGGAGAGATCGGTCTCGCCGAACTGGCGCCCCAGGTACGTGTCGAGTCCGATCGGCAGGCCTTCAGCGAACGTGTCGAGTTCGGCGCGGCGCAACGCCTCGCGCAGGGCGCCATCGGCCCCCATTTGCGCGAGGTTGCCGACCGCGACGTTCTCGCGCAACGTCAGCTCGTACCGGACGAAGTCCTGGAACACGGCGGCGGTTCGGTACCGGCAGGTGGCGGCCGGCACCCCGTCCACCTGCACGCTGCCCCGATCCGGTGCGTAGAGGCCCACCACCAGCTTGGCCAGCGTAGTCTTACCGGCCCCGTTCTCCCCGACGACGGCGACGTGCTCGCCCGGGGCGATGCGCAGGCTGATGTCGCGCACCGCCGGGCGGCCCGGAGCGGACGGGTAGGCGAAGGTCACGCCTTCGGCCACCACTTCGACCCCGCATCCGCTCGGACCGGCGGTTGGCGCAGCACCGTGGTGTTTGAAGGCCGCTGGGTCCTCCGGTTGCGCCTGGCGAAGGAAGGCGAAAAGGTCTCCCAGAAACAGCGCGTGCTCGTCCAGCCCCGCGAAACTGCTGAGGAAGGCACCCAAAACCTGCTCGAAGAACAGCGCGCCCATCGCGACCGTCACGTAGTCGCCGAGGTCGAGGTGCCCGTGCAGGATGAGCAGGGACACGAGCACGAGCGCCGCGGCGTAACCGCCGCCCGAGAGCAGGCTGCCCGAGGTCGCGAACACGGTGCGCCGACCCTCCGCGGCGAGCATGTCGCGCGAGCGGGCCTGGCGCAGCGCGTGCCAGCGGCCGATCAGGTAGCCCGCCGATCCGAAGAGGCGGACCTCGGGAGCCGCTTCGCGGCCGGTCAACAGACCCTGCAGTTGCCCGCGGACACGGTCGCCACCGGTGTGGGCCCGCGACACCTGGTAGCCCGCCATCGCCACGCGCGACTGGAGCCAGACGGCTGGCAGCCCGCCGGCCACCAGCAGGAGCACGATGACGGGCCGGATAAGCGCCAGAACCGCGACCACGGAGCCCACCATCACCAGCACCTGGATCTGGTCCGCGACAGTTTGCACGAGCTGGTTCAACCGACCGGGAAGGTCGTTCGCCGCTCGGTTCAGCCGGTCGAAGAAGGCATCGTCCTCGTAACGGGCAAGCGGGACGGTGCCGGCGCGCCCCAGCACCTGACGCTGTAAACGATAGAGCCCCGCGTCCCTCACGAGGCCGATCACCAGGTTCTTGGCGTTCCAGTAGAAGTTCTCGACGGCCGAGGCCACGGCGTACACGGCCAGCCAGAACCCGGGGCCGTGCCCAGTGCGGTGGCCCGACGCGCGGGTCACCGCCGCCTCGACGAAGCCGCCGGTGGCGGCGGCCGTCACGCCCAGCGTCGAACCGCCCACCACCAGCACGCCGACCAGGACGAGGACGGCCCAGGGACTGGCCGCGACAAGCTGCCACAGGAGCCGCGCCATGTCGGCGCGCCTGCGCCATCGGTCTCGCGTCGCCTCTCGGGCCATCATCGCCTCGGTCACACGTACCACCTCGCCTGTGCGGAAAAGAGCGCCGCGTATTCGCCGCCCGCCGCTGTGGGGCCCCCGCCTGCCGCCGCCGCTCTCCCTGACCCTGCGCCGCGTCGGCCGCCTGCCCGGGCAGTTCGCCCCGGTGCTGCTGCTCCTCTGCTTCACCGCCGGCCTCGGCACCTACAGCGCCGCGGCCGCGCGCACCCACGACCAGAACCTCGCGGCCACGGTCCGCTACCAGGTGGGCGCCCCCGTGCGCCTCGTCGAGTCCTCCCCCTGCAGCGTCGCGTCGGTGGCGCCGCCGATGTGCACCGCCGATGGTGTGGGCGGCCCCGCCCCCCGGGCGCTCCCGCCGTTCCGGCTCAACCTTCGGGCACCCGGGGTGCGTTCCGCGACAGAGCTCGTCGAACAGCCGAAGTCCGTCGCTCCAGGCGCGGGCGGCGCGTCCACCGTCGGCTACGCCTCCGCCAACGTCTCGGCCACCCTGGTCCTGGTCGACACCGGCACGTTCGCGGCCACGGCCTGGTGGCCGGCCGGCATCGACCCCCTCCCCGAGTCGCGCTACCTCCAACTCCTCCACTCCCGGCCCGACGCCGTGCTGGTGTCCCCGGGGCTGCCCGGGACGCGCGGCCGGGCGCGGGGCCGCCACCCCGGCCCGATCCCGTGTCGGCCCGACCCCGGCCCGGCCCGACCCCGGCGGCCGCCGCCCGACCCCGGCGGTCGCCACCCCGGCCCGACCCCGGCGGCGGCGCGGGAGTGCGGCGCCTCCCTGGCGGCGCCGAGATCAGGCCGCCGGATCCCCAGCGCGCCGGCACCGGGCGGATGCCTCCGCCTCCGTCCGGCGGTGCGGATGGCGGCGCGCCGCGCCGCGCCGGCTCGGCGCCGATGCCCTCGCCAACGGCGCTCCTTTGGCGCAGGAGAACGACAGCGCGGAGGGCAACCCGGTCACCCGAGGGTGCCCTTACCCGGATCCGTGCCCGCGTCCCGCACCGCGGCGGGGAGGTTCGTCCCGCGGAGGCATGGGTCCGTCTCCGGCACGGCCCGGCATATGGCGGGGCGGAGGGGTCTTCCGTTCCGCGACCATGCCGGCTGCGCCCATCAGCCGGCCCGACCCGGGTCGGCGAGACGGTCCCGACGGACCGATCAAGGGGGGCCGGAACGCATGGCGGAACCGGTGCGCATCGGCGTGGTGGGGGCGGGCAGCATCGCCCTGCGGGGGATCCTGCCGCACCTCACCCAGACGGATGTCCGCGACCGCGTGAGGGTGCAGGCGGTGTGCGACCCCGTGCCCGGGCGGGCCCAGGCGGCGGCGGAGCGATTCGGCATCCCGCACGCCTTCGACCGGTTCGAGGACCTCCTGGCCCGCGGCGAGGTGGACGCGGTGACCCTGGCCTCCCCCATCGGCCTGCACTTCCAGCAGGGCCGCGCCGCCCTCGCCGCCGGGAAGCACGTCCACTTCAACAAGACGATGACGACGACGGTCGCCGAGGCGACGGAATTGATCGACCTGGCGCATGCCCGGGGCCTCCGCCTCGTCGCCTCGCCAGGCCAGGTGCTGCGGCCCCAGGTGCGGGCCATCCGCGCCCTGATCGCGGACGGGGCGATCGGCACCGCCTGCTGGGCGGTGACCGGGGCCGCGTTCGGCACCTATCACGAACGGGAGGGGGTCCGCCAGGGCGACGACGTGCTCTCCAACGTCGATCCGTCCTGGTACTTCCGGCGCCCGGGCGGGGGCCCCCTCTACGACATGACGGTGTACGGCCTGCACGACCTGACCTCGGTGCTGGGACCGGCCAGGCGGGTGACCGCGATGTCCGGGGTGCGGATCCACGAGCGGGAGTTCCGCGGACGCATGGTGCCGTGCGACGCCGACGACAACACCCTGATGCTGCTCGATTACGGCGACGGCCTCTTCGCCTTCGTGTACGGCACGGCGGCGGGCGGCGTGGGCCCGACGAGCTTCTTCGGCACGAAGGGCAACATCTCGGGCACGCGCCTCAACGGCGGGCCCATCGACTACCCGGGGCGCGAGGTCGTGGAGGGCGCCCCCGACGGCCGCGGGGCGTCCTGGACGCTGCCGCACGTGGTCGGGCCGCACCGGGGCATGGAGGAGGCGCATGTCTTCGAAGACATCATGCAGTTGGTGGACTGGATCGCGGACGGCACGCCCACGCCCGTGACGGCGGAACACGCCCGGCACGTGGTCGACATCATCGAGTCCGCCTTCCGGTCCGCGGCGACGGGCACGGCGCAGGAGTTGCGCACGACCTTCTGAGGGCGGGGGCGCGGAGGCCCGACTCCGGAGGCCCCCGCGCGGACCCCCCGGGTGGGGACGCACGCTGGCCGCGCGCGGCGGCAGGGGCGGCAGCCCCGGCGGCCAACGCTCCGAGGCACGGGGCCACGGGCCGGCAGCCGCGCCCCGTCGAACGCGAGGCCTCAGAGATCGGGGGACGAGCCCATGTTGCGCGTCGGGGTGATCGGGGTCGGCGGTTGGACGCAGACGTGCCACATCCCGGGGGTGCAGGCCCACCCGGAGGCCCATGTCGTCGCCCTGTGCGGGCGCTCGCCCGAGCGCCGGCAGGCCCAGGCCGAACGTTTCGGCGTGCCGCAGACGTTCGCGGACTACGAGGAGCTGATCCACAGCGCGGGGGTCGACGCGGTCACCATCTCCACCCCCAACCGCTGGCACTTCCCCATCGCGCGCGCCGCGCTCCTCGCCGGCAAACACGTCTTCTGCGAAAAGCCCCTCACCATGGACGCGGGCGAGAGCGCCGAGTTGCTGGCCCTCGCCGGCCGGGGCGGCCTCGTGCACCACGTGGCCTTCACCTTCCGCTTCCTGTATTCGGCGCACGAGGCCCAGCGGCTGGTGCGCGAGGGTGCCATCGGGCGCCTGCGCCACGTCCTGGCCGCCACCGAGGGCAGCGGCGGGCTGCGCCGGGAGGCGCCCGCGCGGTGGCGCAGCGACGCGGCCCTCTCGGGCTACGGCCTGCTCGGCGACATGGGTTCGCACCTGGTGGATCTCGCGCGCTTCGTCACGGGCGGCGAGGTCCGCGCCGTGCGCGGCGCCCACTGGCGCATCGGGCAGGCCGAGCGGCCGGACGGGGAGCGGCCGGGACAGATGCGGACCGTGACGGCCGACGACGAGACGCAGGCGCTGGGCGACCTCTCCGGCCCGGGCTTTGACGCCACCTTCGCCCTGCGCGTGAGCAGCCTCACGCCCCCACCGCACCGCAACTGTCTCGAGTTCGTCGGCGATGGCGGCTACCTCCGCCTGTCGTACTCGCGCGGCGACACCGACACGCTGGCGCTCGGCCGGAACGGCGGGCCGTTCGAAGCGCTGCCCCTGCCCGAGGGGGCGGCCCCCGCCCCCAACCACTGCCTGTTCAAGATGATGGGCGCCTTCGTGGAGGCGTGTCTCGGTCGGCCCTCCCCGGCCCCGGCCGACCAGCCCGCCACGTTCGCGGACGGGCACGCGGCTCAACGGGTCCTGGATGCGGTCGCCGCGGCGGCGCGCACCGGCGCGCCGGTGAACCTGTAGGGCTGGAGGGCCCGCCCGGCCCCGCGGCGGCCCGACGCGGAGCATCCGGAGCGGGCGGCCTTGGCGCGGTCCCACGCCATCCTCAAGGAGGCGAACGGGGGTGACCACCGACCTCGTCCGCAAGCTCGGATATCGGGGTGGGCCGGCCGTGGTGGTCGACGCCCCGTCCGGCTACGACCTGGGCATCGAGACGGCAGCCGACCAGGGCGCGCCGCTGGCCTTCGTGCAGGTGTTCGTGACGGGCGCCGACGGGCTGAGAAGCGCGGTGCCGCGACTGCTCGCGCGAACCATCCCCGACCCCGTCTTCTGGGTGACCTACCCGAAGCAGGGTGCGGGCGTGCCCAGCGACCTGAACCGCGACGTCATCGCCCGCATCGTCGGCGAGGAGACCGAATTCCGGGTCGTGAGCAACGTGGCGATCGACGCCACGTGGAGCGCCCTGCGCCTCCGGAGGAAGACCCTGGTGAAGGCGCGCACCTGAGACGGGAGGGCCGGGGGGTGTGAAGGCCGCCCTGACACCGCGACCCCCTGGACGCCGGGCCTCCACGGCCGGCGACGGGAGGGGGCGCCGTCCGCCACCGCTGGCCGATGGGCCTCGCCCGCCCCTGCCCCTCCCAACGGAGCGGCTACTGCGGGCAGGCGCGTTGCCCCGCTGGCAGTGGGAGTGAAATCGGGAGGGATGCGCGTGGCCGGCCCCGCTGATGGCGTCGCTCTGAGCAACGGCGTGCGGATGCCCTGGCTCGGGTTCGGGGTGTGGCAGATCCCCGACGGCGAGCCGGTGGTCTCGGCCGTGGGGACGGCGGTCGGATGCGATCCGAATCTCCGCGTCGTTCCGCGCCTCGTCGCGCAGGGCCCCGCCCCATTGGGCCTCGCGCATCAGCCGCCGATGACCAGCGGATCCGCGAGCATCTGCAGCCCCTGAACGACCTCGCCCTCCGGCACGCCCGCGCCGAGGGTGAGGTCGTCCCCGCGCACGTGCAGGATGCTGCCGTTCTCGGTGAGCAGGGTGGCGGAGCGCAGGGGATTTTGCCCGTCCCGCGCCCACCCCACCGAGAGGAAGTCCTCATCACCCTCCCACTCGTCGGCCCGCTCGTCGGCCCGCAAGAGCAAGCCCGCGAGGGCGGCGCTGAGCCGCCGTGGACGGTCCCCCGCAGGCATACCGTTCAACCGCTCACGCAGTCCCCGCACCAGCGCGTTGAAGCCCTGGTTCTGCCCGGTCCCGAGCAGCGCGTCCGCCGCGAGACCTCCAATGCGGAGCACACGTCCGGCAGCAGCGCCAGCTCGGGGCAGGACTCGCCGTTCTCCCATTTGGAGACCGCCTGGGCCGAGACGCCCACCCGAAGGCCGAGCTGCTCCTGCGTGAGACCCTGGGACTTCCGCGCCGCCTGGATCGCCTGCCCGAATGCCCTGCCATCCCACATGCGGTCGACATCCTCCCTTTCGCAACGCCTTCACCTTAGAGACTGCAAGGGGTTGACGGTAGGGAGGCGCAGATGACGGGCTCAACCTGCAGTTGAGGGCGACCATGTTGCAGGGGCGCGATGGCGATCGCGCCCGGGGAGTCACCGACCGGATGGCCATGCTCCGTGTGTAGGGCCGAATGCCGGACGATCTAGAACCATCGCACATATGGGGAGTGGAGGAGGCGAGCGCGGCGTTTCCGCCCGACGCGTCGGCGCAGTCGACGTTCACCCAACGGGTCCGGGCGTCGGTATACGTGCGCCACCGTGGTGGTCTCACCTATCATGTGGCTCATGGACGTCGAACTGCTGCGCACCTTCCTGGCGGCCGCCCGCTTGGGGAGCCTGCGGCGCGCCGCGGACGAACTGTTCCTCGCGCCGCCCACGGTGACGGTGCACATCCGGCGGCTGGAGCGGGCGACTGGGTGCCGGCTGTTCGAACGCGGGGGGCGCGGCGTACGGCTGACCCCTGCCGGCTGGTGGCTCCTGCCGCGGGCGCAGGCGGCGGTGCGGGAACTGGATGCGGCCGCCGAGGGGCTGGCGGCCTTTCGCCAGGGAGCCGGGGAGCGCGTCACGCTGGCGGTGTCGCCGTTCGTGGCCCGGACGGTGCTGCCGGCCGCCCTGGCCGGCCTGCGCGCGGAGCGCCCGGACCTAGACTTCGCGGTGGACGTCCTGCTGTCGGTGGAGATCGCCGCCGCGGTGGCGCAGGGGCGGGCGGACCTGGGGCTGTCGCTTCTGCCTGCGCCCCGCGGCGGCGCGGTGCGGTCGGATCGCCTGTGGGCGGAACCGGTGGCCCTGGTCGTGCCGTCGGCGGGTGCCGGCGCGGAGCCGGGCGGGCGGGACTGGCGCGCGGTGGTGCGCGGTAACCGCCTGCTGACGGGAAGCCACCCGGCGTTTTGGGAGGACCTGCTGGGGGCGCTGCGGCGTATGGGGGTCCTCGGACGGACCATGCCGGTCACCGACATGGACATTACGCGGCGGTTCATCGCCGAGGGTCTCGGGGTGTCGTTCCTACCCCCGTCGGTGGTACGGGAGGAGGTGGCGAGCGGACGGATGGCGACGGTGCCGACGGACGGGCTGGCACCGCCGGTGTCGGAGGTGTTCGCGGTTTGGGCCTGGAGCGGTGGGCGGCCACGGGGGGCCGGTGCGGGGGGTGGCGACGGTCCACCGCCGGCGGGCGGCGGGACGGACGGCGCGCGGGTGTTGGTGGCGGCGCTGCGGCGGATCCGGGGCGTGTGAGGGACACGGGGGCGGCCGGATGGGCGTCGCTTCGGGGACAGTGCTTTGCGACGGGCCCGCGGTCGGGGAGCCCCGGACGGGCAGGCGCGCCCCGCCGCCGCCTCCGAAAGACGGGTGGCGATGGGACAGGGGACCCTGGGGGTGGGCGCTTTGGCCGATGTGCCGCCGGAACCGATCACCGTCGCGCCGCCGCTATCGGCCGCGGACCACCGCTGGCTGGCGGAGTTGTGGTGTGCCGAATGGGGCGGCCTGGTGATGGCGACCCGTGGCGTCGCGCACCGCCTGGAGGCGGCGGACGCGCTCATCGCCCGCCGTGGCGGGGTGTATGCGGGCGCGGCCGCGTTCCTCACCGATCCCGGGGACGGCGGCTGCGAGCTCCTCTCCCTGAACGCCGTGGCGCCGGGATTGGGCGCCGGCACCGCCCTCCTCTCGGCCGTGGAGGCGGCCGCCCGGGACCGGGGGTGCCGGCGCGTCTGGCTGGTCACCGGCAACGACAACGTGGACGCCCTCCGCTTCTATCAACGGCGGGGCTACCGGCTGGTGGCCGTGCATCCGGGCGCGATCGACGCCGCGCGGCGCCTGAAGTCGACCATCCCGCTGGTCGGGCAGCACGGGATCCCGCTGCACGACGAGGTCGAACTGGCCAAGGGGCTGTGACGGTGGGGCGCGAGGGCCCCGGGGCGCCGGGCTCGTCGCCGTACGCGGCATAGCGCGCCACCCCCCGCCGCCAGAGCAGGCGCGCGGCCACCGCCAACAGCAGGGCCCACACGGCCTGCGCGAGGATGACACGTCCGGCCTGGGCCGCGTGTATGCGGCCCAAAAAGATCCCCGCCGGGTAGTCGACCGTGTACGGGACGGGCAGCCAGCGGACCGCCGCCCCGGCCCAGGCGGGTAGCAGGTCGAGCGGGAACGCGCTGCCGTTCAGCAGGGCGAGGGCTCAGCCGGCGATGCCGAAGAGGGCGCTCTCCCCCACCCAGAAGGCCGTCAGGCGGAGCAGCAGCAGGATCTGCAGGTCGAGCGCGACGGCGAGGCCGAGACTGACCGTGAACAGGGCCGCGCCGGCCGGCGCGGGGGGGACGAGGTCCCGATGCAGGATGAGCGCGAGGGCGGCGAGGCCCGGCGCGACCTGCCCCATCGCCGCCAGCCGGGCACCGGCGGCCAGCGCCAGCCGCAGGGCGCCGAAGTCGAGGGGCTGCACCAAGTGGCAATTGACGCCGCGCTGCAGGATCTCGCCCGCGATGCGGCGGTCCTCGCCGCGGCCGCGCCCGATGAGGGCGGTCAGGGCGAAGTAGGTGACGAGCGCGGTTCGCGCCCAGCACCTGCCGCTGCACCTCCGCCGCCCAACCCTCGTCCTCCCCGAGGAGCGGGCCGCGGAAGACCGCGCAGGCCAGGTCCCGATGGCGCGCCAGCCGCGCGGCGTCTTCGAGGTCGCACCAGACGAAGCCGGCGCCGTTCCACAGCAGGTTACCGGGGTGGGCGTCGCCGTGGGCGGGGGTCAGTTGCGAGGGCGGCAGGGCGGTCAAGCGCCGATGCAGCGCGTCCCGTGTGCGCTCCAGCCAGGCCGCCCTTTGGGCCGCGCCGGAGGAGGCCGGACCGGCGTTCCGCCGACCGTCAGGCCGAGGGGCGCCGTCGGACCGGCCGGGCATGTGCCGATGCCCCATGACATGCGATCTCGCCATGCCCCATGACTTGACCTCCTCCCCGCGGCTAAAGCCGGGGGATTCCCGATGATCGCTCATCGGGGCTTCCTGCTTCGCCGGGGTCCGCCTGCTCATCGGGCTTGCGCCCTCGCAGGTCTTACGTCCCCTCCACAGGCAGACACCGCAGGCCCTGCGGCCAGGGGCTTGGCGCCGCGTGGTTTGTGCGGCGCAGTGCCTCGAACGTTTTACGCGCCCGAGGACTCCCTGGCACAACGCCATACGCTCGGTTGCCAGGGTGCTGTCCACAGGGTTTGCGCCGCGCCTCCTCTGATCAACCCCGCCCAGCGCCGGTGCCCTGCCCGGCATCCGCGTCGGCGCTGGGCAGGGCCCTCCGCGCCTTGGTACGGCCTGCACCGCTCGCTCCCGTGGCCCGGCCCCGACCGCCCCCGGAGGTACCCGGCTTGGCCGCGGGCTCCCCGGGCCCCGGACGGGGCTGATCGAAGATGAAGGACACCCGGCCGGTCTCCCGGTCAAGGCGCAACCGGGATTCGAACTTCTCCCCCGCTCGGGAAACGAAGCCCTTGGCGGCGCGCTTAGTCTCGCCCGCGGCGAGGAGTTCGCCCACCTGACCCGCCGTCAGCTCCTTGCCGGCGATCCGCTTCCAGACGATGAAGCGGCAGGCGCCGGCCTCGGGGCGCCAGTTGGCGCAGCCGAAGCCCGTCCGGCCCTCGACCACATGGCCGCCGCAGCGCGGGCAGACGCCGACGACGTCCTTGGCCGCCGGCACGGGCGCCGCCCGCTGCTGGCCGGCCACGTCCGCCACGATGCGCCGGGTCAGGTCCGCAAGCCCCGCCAGGAACTCCCCGGCGTCCGCGCGCCCGCCCTCGATGTCCCCCAGCCGCTTCTCCCACTCCCCCGTGGTCTCCGGCTGGCGGAGTTCGACGGGCGCCAGCGCGACCAGCTTCTCGCCGCGGGGGGTGGGGACCAGGGCCTTCTTCTCCCGCTCCACATACTCGCGCTTGATCAGGGTCTCGATGATCGCCGCCCGCGTGGCGGGGGTGCCGAGCCCGCGTTCCCGCATGGCCTCCGCCAATTCTTCGTCGAGGACGAGCCGGCCGGCGTGCTCCATGGCCCGCAGCAGCGTCGCCTCGCTGTAGCGGGCCGGGGGCTTGGTCTGCCGCGCCTCGGCCTTGGCGGAGACGCAGCGGCTGGGCATGCCCTCCCGCAGGGCCCAGAGGTCCCCCGCGTTTTCGTCCTGGTCCGCTGCCTGTCCCTCGGCGTCCCCCTCCGCATCGCCGGCCGCCCCCGCCCCCTTCCGGCCCCGGGGTTTAGTGCCCTTGGCCGCCGCCGGGGGCTCGACCTCGCGCCATCCAGGGACGGCGAGGTGGCGCGCGCGGCTCTTGAAGGTCTCCCCCGCGACCCCCGTGACCGCCTCGGCGTCGTCGTAGACGGCCGGAGGGAGTAGTGCGGCGAGGAAGCGGCGGACGACCAGTTCGTAGACGTTCGCTTCGTCCGGCGAGAGTTTCGCCGGGTCCGCGGGCTGCGCGGTGGGAAGCAGGGCATGGTGGTCGGAGACCTTGGTGTCGTCGACGACGCGCTTGCCCGGGTGGGGCAGTTCGGCCGCCAGCCGGGCGGCCGCCGGCGCCAGCGGCCCTCCTCGTATGGCACGCAGCCGCGCGGGGAAGGTGGCGAAGGTCTCGGCCGAGACGTTCCGGCTGTCCGTGCGCGGGTAGGTGAGGACCTTGTGCCGCTCATACAGGGCCTGCGCCGCCTGCAGCGTGGCCGCGGCAGTGATGCCGTACCGCGCGTTGGCCGCGCGCTGCAGGTCGGTGAGGTTGAACAGGCGGGGCGGCGCCTCCTCCGTCCGCTTCCGCTCGACGGACGCTACGCGGCCGGTCCGGCCCTTCACCGCGGCGGCGATGCGTTCGGCGTCCGCCTTGGACCGCAGGCGGTCCTCTTTGTCCCGAAACCAGCGACCGGTGTAGCGGGCGCCCCCCTCGGCCTCGAACTCCGCCAGAACGGCGAAGAAGTCGTCGGGCTTGAAGGCCCGGATCTCCGCCTCACGGGCGCAGAGGAGGGCCAGGGTGGGGGTCTGCACCCGGCCGGCGGACCAGAGACCCCCGTGGCGGGCGGACAGGGCCATGGTGGCGTTCATGCCCACCACCCAGTCCGCCTGCGCGCGGGCGCGGGCCGCTTGGGCGAGCTTGGTCATGGGACCGCGCAGGGCGGCGAAGGCGGCCTTGATGGCCGCGGGGGTGCTCTCGCTGAGCCACAGCCGCTGCGTGGGGCCGCTCCAGCCGCAGAGCTCGGCGATATACTCCCAGATGAGTTCCCCCTCGCGGCCGGCGTCGGTCGCGACCACGACATCCTCGGCCTGCCCCAGGAGCCCGCGGATGATCTCCAGTTGGTCGGTGCGCTCCCCTCGCGGCCGCAGCCCGAAGCGATCCGGCAGCACCGGCAGGAGGTCCAGGCGCCACCGGCCCTGCAGTTCCGGGCGGTAGGCCTCCGGCGGCAGCAGTTCGACCAGGTGCCCGAGGGCCCAGGTCCATGTGGCGTAGCGGCCCACGATCTGTCCCCCGGCGCGCTTGGCCCCGGGGTCCATCACCCGCGCCAGGTCCGCCGCGACGGAAGGCTTTTCACTGAGCACAAGGCGCACGCGGACACCCCCCAACCGACGCATGGGACAAGCCGCGACGACGTCGCGGCACGAAGATGCCTCCCGCGGGCGGAAGCGGGCGCGTATCCCCGGCCGCCCGGGGGCGCGGCCCGCGGTGGAAGGCCTATCATACCAAGAAAAGGCACGAGGGGATGGGGGATGGCGCCCTGCGGGCGGTCGGGACGCCCTGACCCGCCCGTGCCTGCCCCAGACGCCGTCCGCAGGGGGCCGGTCACGCCGCCCGCCTACCCCGTTTCCATGCGAACGCCGCGCCCCTCGTCGCCGTCGGCTGTGGCCGGGCCGACGAGGGGCGACAGCACGGGGTCGACACCGGCGGTCGCGGCCGCGAGGCCGGGGGCGGGGACAGCGGCGAGACGGCGGGCGGTGGGGTTGGCGCCGGGACCCCAAACGACGGGCTGGGTCGCGTGCGGCATGTTTTCCCATGGATGCCACTACGGGTCAGGGTTGAAATGGGAGGATCGATGCGTATGCGCGCGGATGCCCGGGGGGCGCTGGCAGTTTTGCCGGCGTCTCGCTCTTGTGTCGGCTGCGCGTTGCGATTGGGCTCAGATGGGGTGCCCAGCGCCTGGCTACGCTCCACCAGCGAAAGGCTATGACTCGCCCTTCCTGGCGAGGTGAATGGTCCCGCCCCTGGATCCGGCCGCGAGCGTCGCGGCATTTTCCGGCAGGTAGATGGGCGTATTGTTCTCTGCCAGCACGCACTTGTCGTCGGTATTGCGGCACCGAAGGATCGGGATTCGCACGCCCGAAATCTCCTTGCTACCGTCGAATCCGATTGCGCCCTTGCAGGACGGGCACAGCCACTCGCTCATAGCGACACCTCCGCGCTAGTCGTCGGTTCCGCATTCACCGCCGCGGCTACCACTCCCTCCCCTGGGGTAGGGATTGGGTCAACGGACAGCGCCCACTGGCTGCGACACAGGACCGGATGGCGTCGGCGTCGGAAGGGACCGGTATGCGTCGGGCACCTTCCACCGCCGTCGGAAGGGCATTTGAGCCTACCATGGATTATGCATTCTGTAACAGGAGTAGCATCCCAGTGGGCCAGGTGAGTGGGGCCTTGCTGGGCGTGGCTTCCAGCAGGGCTTCGGTCGCCAAGGGGTCTCAGCCGCGGCGGCGCCCTCGGGAGTGGGTGTGTCGCAGCCGAGGGCGGCGGCGGATGGCACTTTCGGCCAACGGCTCACGCCGGTCCCTCAGGTCCCGGACGTAGTCGAAGGCCTCGGCGTGGTCAAACGCCTCCGGCTGGTCTCGAAAGGGCCGGCCCCCGTCCGTGGGCCCTTCCAGGGCCACTTCACGCTCTCCTTCCTGCAGTGTGAGCACGTTGCCCTCGATGGCGCTCGAAGCGTAGGCGTGCCCCGTGCGCAGCGATGCGCAGAGACTGTCCACGGTGGCCGGCGGCAAGGGCCGGTGCACGTCGAGCATGCCCTCGCGCCGGTCCAGGTCCGCGAGAGCCTGTGCGGTCGGCACGGCCGATCAGGCCCACAACGACGGAGAGGAGTACGGCGCATTCCGGGAGAAGGTGCCGGGCGCGATGGAGTGGCCGCGACGGGTCCAGCCGCATGTGAAGGCGGCGGAGGCGCATGTGAAGGCGGCGGAGGCGCAAGAGCCCTTCTCTCGCCCTTCTCCCTGGGTTCGGCAGAGAGTACGGCCGGGTGGGCGATTCTGGTAACCGGCACAGGTCGCGACAGACGGTGCTGCGGCGGGGGGGGCCGAACGATGCCTCGGAATCCGCGCGAGGAGGCACCGCCTCGAGGGGTGATGGTGTCCTTCGGGGAGCTCTGTCCGGAGGTCGCCAACGAGCAATTGCTGCAGCTACATATCCCGCATGAACCGGTCCCGCATGAACCGGCACCGGGTCGTTCCCTCCCGGACGGCCACTACGCGTTTCTGGAGTTCTATTGCCCCCATCCGGACTGCGACTGTCAGATGGTGTTGTGGAGGGTGCACCTCCGGTTGCCCGACGAACCAAACTTCCCCGCGTCCCGCCCTGCCGTCGCCACATTTGCCTGGTGCTGGGATGGGGATCATCCCGGGGGACCGCACGAGGAACCCGGGCCGACGAGCCGACTTTCTCCCTTGCTCTTGACGGCGCTGAAGCGCGCCGTACGTTTTCAGGGGTACGGCAAAGTCGTGAAGGGGCATTACCAACTGGTACGCACCGAAGCGCTGCGGCCGGGCTCGGCCGCTTACGGGCTGCTGCATCCTGAGCAACGGCCACGGGAGACGCGGCTGGACCCGTAAGCCGTCCTTGCGGAGAACGCGCCACGGCTTATTCCACGCGCCGCCGGCCGGCCCGTGCGGCCACCGGATTGCGGCCACCGGATTGTGGTGGGGGCGTTTACAACGAGCACGACAAGGTCGGCACGATTCGCCCCAGGGTGGGCGACGCGGCGGCCAGACACTTGGTGGGCCTGGCCCGGTTTCGCCCTGCGGTGCCTCGCGCTCCTGGTGTTCGTCGGCCTGTGGTGGGCCGTCGCCATGCCCGTACTGTTCGTTCGGGCCGTACTTCTCGCCCGGCATGACCGTCGGACGGATGTAGCCATGGACCACCGCGGCAGGGCAGGCGGCGGGACAGGTACGGCGTTGCACCGGCGCGGCAGATCGGCCCGTAGGCGTTCGATCTCGCGCCCGTAGTCCACCGAGAGTTCGACGCCTCTCGTCCGCGAACGTGCTGTCGGTTATGCACGCCCGTCCCTGGATTGCCGCGCCGACCACGATATGTGGTGCTGGTGCTGTACCGGGGCATGGCCCCCCGCAGGTGGAGAGCAGGCCGGACTGTGTGCACGCCGTTGCGGTCGGTGGACAGTGCTCTGGAGGTCGGGGACGAGGCGGTGGAGGCGCTGTGGCGCCTGACCCGGGGACGGCCGTGACGGCGGTGTTGGGCCTCACACGATGCGGGAGCGACCTGAGCGGCGCGAGGCCCCGGGGGGTCGATCGGACGCGCGGTCGCAGGCCCCCGTGGCCGGACGGAACGCCGGATAGACCGAAAGGCCGGCGACGGACTCCGGCCAGAGGCGCCGCGCGCGGTCGACGCACCGCTCCGCGGTGAGGCCCATCGCCGGCAGGTGGGGCGCCGCGAGGCGCGCGAACAGGTCGAGCCGGGTGACGACGCGCTGGCGCCACGTGGCGAAGCCCCAGGTGGCGTCGCCGGCCACGGCCTCGCCGAGCAGCCAGTTGCCGTTGCTCATCAGCCAATAGGCACAGACGCGCGCCATCTCGCGCCCGAAGCGGGCGTCGTCCGCGGCCGCCGGGCAGGCGGGGGCGAACCCGGCCCGGTAGGCGGCCGACATGGCGGCGATGACTTCGTCGGGGATGCGCAACGCGTGCCCGCAGGAGGGGAAGCACAGCGGGGCGCAGGCGGCGTCGATGAGGGCGTGGTGGTAGCCGGCCCGCTCGAAGTCGAGCAGCAGCGGCACGCCGCCCTCGACACGGCAGTTGTCGGGGCAGGCGTCGCACTGCGTCAGCGCAGCGAAGGGGCCGGGGGCGCGCACGGCCGCCAGCGCCTCGGCGTACTCGTCCTCAAAGCCGGGGGCCGCCTCCACCCCGACCGCGGCCAGGCCGGCGCGCAGTTCCGGCAACAGGTCTTCGCACAGCCCGCGCCAGGCCTGGGCGTCGCCCTGCAGGGCTTCCGGGCCGAGCCGGCGGCGGAGGCGGGCGTAGTCGGCCTCCCGCCCGGAGGTGGCCGCGTGCACCCGGGCGAGGGCGGCGGCGTACGCGACCAAGGCCTCCCGGGCGGCCTGCTCGCCGCCGTTCATCAGCACCTCGGTCAGGCGCGGGCCGGGGCCGTGGTCCTCCAGCACGACGACACCCGCGACGCGGTCGCCGCCGTAGAAGCGGGGGGCCAGGCCCGGCCAGGTGGAGAGGAACTCCAGGGCGGCCCACTCGCCGAAGAAGCGGCGGGCGGGGTTGGGTCCTGGGGCGTCGGGGTCGTAGGCGACGCCGCTCTGCTCCCGCCGCGCGATCTTGACGATGACGGACGCGGCCGGCGGCTGGGGACCGGGGCGGTGCGGCGGGTCGGCGGCGGGATGTGGGCCGGCGGCTTGCTGCGGGCCGGCGGCTTGCGGGCCAGATGTCGGGATCTGCGAGCCGGCGGGTTCGCAGCAGCAGCGATAGACCTTGCCCGCGTTGAGCGGCTCCCACCCGCGGAGGTGGACCGGGCGGCCCCAGGCGCCCGCGAGCAGGCCCTCTGCGGCCGGGGGCACTTCGGGCGGCAGACGATCGGGCATGGGGCCTCCTCGGCGCCAGAGTCGGGCGGAGACGATTCGGGATGCGGCGCACCGCGGGGATGGGGGAAAGCCGGTGCCGCCACACGGTGCCCGAGCGAGGGCCCTCGGGCCACCTGCATCTGTTCCCCGCCTCGGCAGCGGTTCCCCCCAAACCGATGGCCAGTTGTGGGAGGACGCGGGCGGGACGGGGCATCAGCGCGCGCGGGGCGCGGCGGGGGCAGCGGGAGGTGCGGGGATTGGAGAGGTTGAAGCAGGTACCCAAAACCCTAAACAATGCGCGCTGAGAGAGTTAGAGATGAATGCGTTTACTGGATTGCCCGACTACTGCAACCACCCGAGGCGGCCCAGGTGTCGAGGAACCATGTGGAGACTCCGCGACGGTGGGACCAAGGGGGCAGGTCGGTCTCAGCGCGTCACCCGCTCATGCCGCGCCACCGACGCCACCACGCCACCAGCTGATATGAGGCCGGATTCGTGGACGCACCGATTGCCGCCTGCCGCGAGGTTTGGCAGATACCGGAGGCGGCGGGGCGGAGGCCCGCTCGGTCACACCCGTGTTGACGACGATCGGCCTCGGGGCGTTCCCCTCATCCACTGAAGCCGCGCGAGATGTTCCGGCACCCCCACCGCAGGGCTCCACCCCTGCGGCACCCGCGTTCGCCCATGCCCGCTCAACAACAGCTCGTTGGCCCGCGGGAATCCCCGGCTGCAGCTGAACGCGGCCCCTGACGCCGCCGGACCGAGACCGTGGGCGACAGAACCGGCTGCGTCGCCCGTTGATTAACAGATGCGCGGTTCATATCGTGCATGAGGGTGGATGCGTTGCTGTCGCGGCGTCCATCCGGGGTGAGGCGGGGCGAGCGTCCGATGGCCGGCTGTCCCGCACCCCTCGGCCCGCCTCACCCTCCTTGGCGATCTCGGCCAGATGGTCCCAGGCCGGGGATCGCGCGCCCGCGAACGTGGCGGCCAGGCGAGCGAAGGTCGGGGCGGGGACCGACCGCGTACCTCCGGGAGACCCGCCGGACCGTTTCGCCATCCACCGTCGGGTGCGGTCGGCCAGCGCGCCGAGCCGTGCATCGTCCGCCGGCCAGTCGAAAGCCGCGTCGTGCTCGAGGTAGATGGCCCGGAACTCCGGGTCGCCGATGGCGTCACGCTTGTCGGCGATCCACGTCGCCGCCTCCCTGGGCCAGACCGCATGGACGAGGATCCAGACGTCGCGCTCCAGTTGCACCGCCCGTTGGCTCACCCCGATCTCGCGCAACCGGTCGAGGTAGTCCGCGACCTCGGGCGAGACGAACAGCCGGTCGCCCGCGGAGAGTTGTGCGATCCTCTCCCTGGCGCGCACGAGGTGCTCGATCCGCTCCTGAAGCTGGCGATCGATCGCGGCGACCGCGGCCCCGAAGCTGTCGCGGTCGGCGGTCAGCAGCTCCTTGACGCGGCCGAGCGGAACGCCGGCGGCGGCGAGGGTCCGGATCTTGACCAGGTCGATGGCGTGCTGGGCGCCGTACCGGCGGTAGCCGGAGGAGTCGCGCGGTGGCTCTTGAAGCAGGCCGCGGCGGTGGTAGTGGCGCACCGCCTTTACCGTGACGCCCGCGTAGTTGGCCAGTTGGCCGATGGTGAGCATTGCGGTTCGGCCTCCCCTGACTCGTTGCGGCTAGGTCCGCGGGCGCGCGCCCGCCCTTGTCCGGCCCCGGGTCCCAGCTGGTTCCGGGGCCGGCGTGCCGGCGGGGGGGCTCCGGCGCGCCGCCTCGGACACCGCGGAGTCAGGGCCAGCGTCGCGTCATCCGGCCAGCGGCGCAACGGTACTGGGCGCGTCCGTCACGCACACCGTGGTAGGAGACGAGAAGCGCGCGCATGTATCCGCTGAGTGCCTGCAGGGGCATGCTGGCCGGTGCGAAGAGGCCCTTGCGCACTGGTGCAAAGCGCCTTGGCGGGGCCGTTACCAAGCCGCCGCAGAATCCGGAGAAGATCCGGGCCTGCACGTCGTCCGCCGGTTCGTACGTTACCGTTTCCTCGAGCCGCCCGTCCACGACCGCCACGTCGACGCGTAGCTGGTTGGAGCGGTACGTGCCCGCGTAGGGAGCGAGATCGCCCACGGGCGCCGCCTCGGACCGCAGGTCCGGGAGATCGAGGCCGAGGTGTTCCGCCAGCAGCCCCAGCAGCACCTGGTCGTGGAGTGGCAGCGCGCCTGGGGCATTGCCAAACGCCGCAAAGACGAGGTCGTGCTCCGGCACCACGGCGAGCACGGCGACCCCTCCGGGGGACGCCCCGGAGATCGAAAGCACCCTCGTGCTCCCGAACGGCATGAGGGGCCATCCCAGCCCCATCGGGCGCACGTTCGGCGTCCCCATGTCGTGCGAGACGGTCTGCATGCGCGCGACGGATTCACCCGACAGCACGCGCCTCCCCGCGGGGGACAGGCCGTTGGCGAGATGGGTCCGTCCGAAGGCGAGCAGGTCGCGGATCGTTCCGATCGGCGTGGCGCCGGCGGGCGCCCAGGAATCGGGCAGCTTGAACATGCCGGTGCGGCGGGCGCCCCCGCCCGCCGGGTCCGGGAAGTGGCCGACGGCCGTGCTCCGCAGGATCGCCTCGGCGGCGGAGGTGCACGACGCATCCATCCCGACGGGCCCGTAGATGCCCTGCGGGAGGAGGTCGTGGTACGGCGTCCCGGTCGTGACCTCCAGGAGCCGCCCGGCGACGATCATCCCGCCGTTCGAGTAGCTGATGTATTCGCCGGGGGCGAACAGGGCGCCGCAGTGCTGTCCCAACCCTTCGACGAAGACCTGCAGGGCGCCCCGCCCCGCGGCGTCCGGAAAGAACAGATCGGCGTCGATCCCGTTGGTGTGGTTCAGGAGGTGGCGCACGAGGATCTGCTCGAGGGAAGACGTCCCCGCCAGTTTGAATTCCGGCAGGTACCGCACGATGGGTTCGTCGATGTCGATGACGCCGCGTTCCACCTGCTGGAGCACCAGCGTCGCTGTCAGCACCTTGGTGATGGACCCAAACAGAAAGCCGGTCTCCTCGAGCATCGGCGCCCCGGTGGCGACGTTCGCGACCCCGTGGGCCACGATCGTCTGCTCCCCGTCGTGGTACACGCCGGCCAGATACCCGGGGATCCGGCTCGCCTCGCAGTCAGCCGCAGCCTGTTCGCGAATGCGCCCCGCCACCTCGGAAAGCCTCCGCCGCGCCATGGCAACTCCTCCCCATCGCATCCCCGCCCAGCCCGGGCGGTGCCGGTGCCTGGATCGCGCGCCGCCGAGGGTCCACGCGTTCACGCCGCGCATTCTCCAACCCTGACCCAGGGTCAATGTCAAGGCGCCGGCACACCGGTTTGTTGAGCGGGGGCATGGAGCGGCTCATCGGGCACTCCTGGCCTGCTCCCCTCGCCCCGCGAGCGGTGTGTCGTAAGGCCAAGTCCCTGCGCCAGCGCAGTCCGGGAATTGCGCGGGGCGATGTCATGGCATGCGCCCCCGGTTCGGCGCCGTCCGGTAGCCGATCACCCGTCCAGTCGTGCAGGATCGGCCCGACCTCGCCGCGCTCGGCCATCTTCTGCAGCTTCCACCACGGCATCGCGCGTGGCTTGTGCGGGTCACGCGAGGGGCGCATCTCCAAGCGCGGGTCCCAGGGGCAGGGCACCCAGCCCTCGCCGCCCCTGCCCGAGACGCCGACCGGGCGTGCGACGGACTGATTGAGGGATGTGGGTCGGTTATACCGATGTCGGCGTGGGGGCGCGGCCCACCGACCCGGCCCGACACCCGCCAATGGACGAGAAAGGAAAAGCCTCGGCGGTGAGACGCCGAGGCCGAAGGGAAGGAACCCATGCAAGCCACATTCTCGCCCGACACCGAGGCCCTGCGCAACCTGCCCGACGCCGACCTGCAGCACATCCACGCCGCCTGCGAGCGCGCCCGGGACCGCCTCCTGGCCGTGTCGCCTCGTGCCATTTGGCCCCAGCTCGCCCGTGCCATCGGGGCCGAGGCGCTGGAACTGGCCGGCGTGCGGATCGGCACGGACCTGCATGGCGCTGACCTGGCCCTTGGCGTTTGCTCGGCGTAGGGCGCCGACAACAGGAACGCCGGGACCAGCGGCACCACGATGCTCCCCGTGAAAGCCCCCCGGCCGCGCGCCCGAACCTGGACATGCATGCCGGCGCCCCCGTCTCCAGCTAGTGCAAGCGGCCAGCCCCACGACGGGACCGGCCGCTTGCACGCTCTTGGCACCGATCCCCCGACGCGCGCATATGACACATCGGGTATAATAGCCGCATGTGGCAGGTAGAACTACTAGGGCGGGCGGTGCGCTGGCGGGAGGAGGAATGCTGCAAGCAGGCCACCGACCGGAAGGCGGTCAAGGCGCGCTTTGACCGCATCTTCGCATTGTTGGCGGAGTTCGGCCCGGCCCTGTCGGAGCCACACGTCAAGCATTTGGGTGACGGCTTGTGGGAGGCCCGCCATCACGCCTACCGGATGTTCTACTGCTGCTGCGGCCCCGTCTATCTGGTGGTAGGTGGGGTGGTCAAGAAGAAGCGCCGCCTGCACCCGGACGAACTGGCTACTGCCCGGCGCTGGTGCGCTGAGGCGCTGGCGGAGCGGGAAGGAGGTGGTCCTAATGGACCTGCGTGAAGCGCACGACGCTTCGATGAGCGACCCGGAGTACCGGCGGGAGTGGGAACGCCTGGAGCCACAGTTCCAGGTGAGCCGGGCCTTTGTGCGACTGCGGGCACAGCGCGGCTGGACACAGGCGGAGTTTGCGCAGCGACTGGGCGTGTCTCAGTCCTACGTCGCCAAGCTGGAGGCGGGGCGCAATATCACCCTCCGCCAACTCTGGCGCGTGGCGCGCGCGCTGGACTGCACGCTGGAGTTGCTGTTTCGCGAGCGGGATGAGGAGATGGTACCGGGTGTGGCGGTGCGCCTCCAGAGTTTCCCCGTGCAGATATGCCTGGGTTTCCCCGCGCGGGTGCGTCTGAGTTTCCCCGTAAGAGAGGAGGTGGCCTGATTGGTGGACGCCAAGACCCCGGCGCCGGGCAAGCCGACGACGGGCGAAGCGTGCCGCATCCGCTTCACGCCGGACGGTGGCGTTGAAGTGCAGTGCGACACCCCGGATGCCACCCGGAAGTTCGTCGACGCGGCATTGGCAGGCAACGTGACGGTCAAGTTCATCCCGAAGGTCATGCCCACCGCGCCGGCTCCGGCCCCCACGAAGACTCCGTGACGCTTACAGGCGTAGCGCCTCCGTCCTACTGTCGTATGAGCAAGCGGCCGGCCCCACGACGGGACCGGCCGCTTGCTTGCCAGGGATGACCTGACCGGGCTCACTGCCGGCACGCCGCGCCTGCCGGGTGTAGGCTGACAGCGAGCCCCAGCCGGTCACTGCCACTTGCGTCTCTCGTGCAACACCGCGGCGCCGCCTCCGAGCACCACCAAGCCGCCCCCGACCAACGCCGCAATCTCCCAGGCCGGCAGCGGCTGGTTGGGGAGCGTCGGCGGTCCCGACGCCTGCAGCGGCACCGTGGCCGTGGCCGTGAGTACGCCACCGCTGAAGCCGAGCGGCTGCCCAATCAGCACCCCGGTGAACAGGATCGCCGGCCCCACCACCACCGTGATGTTCTGTCAGGCCAGGGAGAGCGGGACATCGCCGAGGGTGAAGAGCGAGAGCGACAGGCTTTTGCCCCATTGCGATGGTCACCGTGTCTGGGCCCATCTTGAGCAGCACCAAGCCGCTGGGGTCGAGCACGACGCCCGTAAAGGACTCCTTGTCGCCGGCCCAGGGGTCGAAAGCGTAACGATGGCTAACGGTGAAATCGCACACTGCGGGCTGGCCGGGGTTGAGGCGGCCGATGGACAGGCCGCTGTAGGTCATGTGTGTATCGGTGGGGTCGACCACCGCGATGAAGGCCGCACGCCCCCGGGTGCGCACCTGGACCGCCGCCACGATAAGTCCCCCTTCTCGGCCTCCACCGTGCGAAGCGGCCGGCCACCGGGCACCGGCCGCTTCGCCTCCCGCGAAAACCCCCAGATGCAGCACGGAGTATAAACCAGCGTCCCCACCGCCTTTCGGCTTTGGGGTTGTCGGGCTGTGGTGTGGTCGTACGCACGGCTTACGGCGCGCGGTCTTCGCACTCGCCCACCTGGCCAACCCGCTGAGCGGCCTACCGCCGCCCATACGGAACGACCTTCGGCTCGGGACGGCGGTGCAGTATGCCGCCCAAGGGATGCAGGACCTGAGCGCCGCTCTGGGGGACCAGGGCATCGCGGTCCTCTGAAGTGCGCTCCGTCATCTGGGGAGACTTCCCGGTGTACGGAGGAGTCCCACGCGTGCGCGGCGACTGGCACCTTCAGCCGTTCATCTGTACTAACGACGGCACGTGCGCTCCCCGCCGCGGATGGGGGTTGCCGCGGGCCGAACCGCCGTCCTATACTCGCGCCGTGACCTTATGCAGGAGCAGTTCTGTATGCATGCCGAGCCGGTCCTGGTCGCTGCCCCGCAGCCAGGCCCGGCGCCCACAGGCGGGGCGACGCCCTCGGGTCTCGGGCGAGGGACCGCGTGGCTCTGTTGCGCCCATGGTGCCGATGCCGTGAGCGCCTGAAGTTCACCGCGTTATCCCCATCCCGCGCCTGAACCCCCTCGGCCCGGCGGCGCCTGCCGCCGCACCGGGCAGGTTGTGGTGTCGCCTCTCCCCCTCCCTCGGCTGTGCCGGCTCGACCAGCGACCGCAACCGCGTGATCTGCACGCGGTTTTTTTGCTGCCGTCCAGCCTGTCGCCGAAGGGGGACCCGTCCGTGCCACCGCTTCCCCGCCGTGCCCTCGGCCTCGTCCGCGAGGTCTTTGCCGCCGCCCCCCTGCCGGCCGTGGCGCTGGGCCTCTGCCTCGTGCTCCAGGGCCTGCTGCCAGGGGCGCAGGTGCTCCTGTTGCAGCGCCTCTTCGCCCGCCTGCTCACCCCCGGCGCGCCGCGCGCGGGGGGGTCCGCGTGGGGCCCGTTCGCGCTCTACGCCAGCGCCGCGCTGCTGCTCAGCGCGGCGGGCACCATCGAACTGATCGCCTTCGGCCGGCTCGCGGCCACCGTCGTGCCCCGCACTCGGGAGGCCTTCCTCGCCGCGCTGCGCCGGATCCCCCTTCTGGAGTTGGAGCAGCCGGCGGGGGCCGACCGCATCTCGATGGCCAACGACGGCTCGGAGCACACGACCCGCGCCGTTCACGGCGTCCTGCGCGCGGTCGGGGCCCTGGTCCAGTCGGTGGGCCTGCTCGCCGCCCTGGTGCGCTTCTCCCCCCTGTTGGCGGCCCTCATCTTCGCGGCGGCGGCCCCGCAGCTCTGGATCCGCCGCCGCCGTCTCCGGGAGGACCGCGACCTTCAGCGGGCGCTGGAGCAGGATCGGCGCTACGCCGGTTACCTCTCGGGCCTGTTCGCCGATGCCGGCGCCGCCCGCGACATCCGCCTCCACCGCCTGACCGAGCCGCTCCTGGCGCGCTGGCGCGCTTTGACGCTCCGCAGCCACCGGGCGGAACGGGCCCTCGCCGCCCGCCTCGCCCCCGGCGAGGCCGCCGTCGACCTGGGGTACGGGGCCGTGCTGGCGCTCGCCTTCTGCGCCTCGCTGCTCCTGGTGCGGGACCGGGCCCTGACGTTGGCGGCCTGGATGGCCGCGGTGGGCGCCGCGCAGGCCGCCGGCGACGGACTGCTCTCGACGGTGGGCCGTTGGAGCGGGATCGCCGGCGACTTCAATTTGATCGGGGACTACGAGGCCGTGGCGCGCGACGCCCGCCCCGAACCGGCGCGCCGGGCCCTGGGGCCGGACTTCCGCCTCGACGTGCGGGGGGTGTCGTTCCGGTACCCCGGGGCGACGGGCGCCGCGCTGGCGGATGTCCGGCTGCGCCTGGACCGCGGGGAGCACGTGGCGCTGGTCGGCGCCAACGGGTCGGGCAAGACGACGCTGACCAAGGTGGTGCTCGGTCTCTACGCACCGGAGACGGGCACGGTGTCCGTGGACGGGGCGGCCCAGCCGCCGGGGGCGCTGCTCTCCGGCGCGCCGGCGGTGTTTCAGGACTTCGGGCGCTACGCCTTCACGGTCCGCGACAACGTGGCGGTCGGGGACGTCGCCTCGCCGCCGGACGACGAACGGCTGTGGGCGGCCCTGCGCGTCGCCGACGCCGAGGCGCTGGTGCGCGGACTGCCCTCGGGGCCGGAGACGGTGCTCGGGACGGTGTTCCCCGAGGGGGTCGACCTCTCCGGGGGGCAGTGGCAGCGGCTGGCCATCGCCCGCGCGGCGGTGGGCCTCGGGCCGCTCCTGGTCCTGGACGAGCCGACGGCCGCGCTCGACCCCCTGGCGGAGGCCGGCGTCTACGCGGCGTTGGTGCGCGCCCGGGCCGGTCGTGGCGCCCTGCTCATCTCGCACCGCATGGGGTTCGCCCGGCGGGCGGATCTCATCGTCGTGCTGCAGGCCGGCCGCGTGGTGGAGCAGGGCACGCACGAGGCGCTGCTGGCCGACGGCGGCGTGTATGCCCGGATGTACGAGACGCAGGCGGGGTGGTACCGATGAACACGCACGCAGAGCCCCCCGGGCGCGGGGACGGCCCCGAAGCGGCGCACTGCGCCGCCCAAATGCCTCCGCAGCGGGGGTGGCGGCTTTGAGTGCCGCGCAGGCCGCCCCATCATCGTTCCGGGACCACCTCGCCGTCCTGCGGGGGGCGCTGCGCCACGGCCCCGCCGCCATCGTCTGGGCCGCGCGCCGCGCCCCCCTCGCCACCGCCCTCAGCCTGGCGGGATCGGCCGCCGGCGGTGCGGTTTCCGGGATCGCCGTGCTGCTGCTCACCGCGGGCACGACGGCCGCCAGCCGCGGCCTGTGGACGGCGGCGGCACGCGACCTGATCGGCTACGCCCTGGCCGCGCCGGTGACCGCCCAGACGATCGGCCGCGCCAGGGGCTGGGTGGAGCAGCGGCTGCGTCTGGCCGTCCGCCTCGCCTCTGAGGAGGAGCTCGCACGCGCCCTCGCCGCCCTGCCGTACGCGGCGTTCGAGGGGGGGCCCCTGCAGGCGCGCATCGCCCTCGCCCGTGGCGGTCTCGGCGCGCTGCAGGGCGCCGTCGATCTGGGAGTGGGGTTGGCGTCCTCGGTGGCTTCCGCCGCCTCGGTGGCCGCGGTGCTCGGGCACCTGAGCCCCGCCCTGGCCATGGCGGCCTGCGTGCCGCCGCTGGTAGCGATGGCCGACCGCTATCACCGGTTCGCGGTGTCTGAGGCGCTCTACCGCGGGTGGCTGGAGCGGCAACGCGGCGAGGCCTACCACGCGGAGCTCTTACAGGGCGCGGGGACCGTCAAGGAACTGCGCGCCTTCGGGGCGGAGCCGTGGGTCCTCGCGCGGTGGCGCGCGGGGTACACGGGCTGGCAGCGCGAGGAGACGGCGCTCGACGAGCGGGGGCGCGTCCAGTCCGGGGCGGTGGGTCTGGTGCAGGTCGGCATCCGCTTGGCGGCTTTCGGCGCCGCGGCGGCCGCCGTGCTCGCCGGCCGGCTGCCGGCGGGGGCGCTGACGGGGACGCTCGACGGCATGGGACGCGTGCAGGGGGCCATGGACGGCGTGATGGGCGGCGTGATCTCGATGATCGCCGACGGGGCGCGGGCCGGTGACCTGTTCGAATTCTTACGGAAGGCGGCGGGGATGGGGGGTTGCGGCGGATCGGTACGGGACGGGGGCGGG
>Ga0209012_1000453_pt1 | contig 58591 bp, 51 predicted proteins | sample RS3BMetagenome_FD_184735 | JGI IMG/M metagenome (GOLD analysis project Ga0209012, IMG submission 184735) | Ferric oxide microbial mat and aquatic microbial communities from Rainbow Spring, Yellowstone National Park, USA - RS3B (SPAdes) (version 3) ... | reverse complement strand
GCCCGGTCCGGGGGCTTCAGCCCCACTGGGCCTACGCCCGCCTTTCAAGGCGGCGGTGGTCACAACCATTCATCACCACCGGCTTGACGAAGCACTAGACCTCTTCCCAGATGCGCCGGATAAGTTCGGCCGAATCGGCGAGTGCCTTCCCTTTATCCGGCCCCATGATACGGCACTCCAGGGTCAGCCAGCCAGCGTAACCGATCCGCTTGAGCGCGGCGAGGCCGGGGCGAAAGTCCAGGTGGCCGGCGCCGGGCTGGTAGCGGTTGCTGTCGGCCAAGTGGACATAACCGAGGCAATCGGTCGCCTCTTCAATGGCTTTCCCCGTGTCCGCCGGCAAGCCGATTGACGGCCGCCTGGCGTGCCGACGGGTCCGGAACGATCAGGTCGCCACCACCCCCGGCGATGCAGACCTGAATCGTACTCTTGGCAAGGGCTTCCCGAATCCTCGGCCAACCCAGTTCCAGGCTCGGCCGGCCAAACTGGATCCCCTGGTACCCCCACTTTTCGAGGTTTGCCAGCCGCTCGTCTAAGGTGTCCCCGGGTACGATCGGTTCGCCATCGAACCAGAAATCGTAGGTTCCTAACTTAATCATCGATGCTCCAATCTGCCAGGCCGAGTGGCAGGGCGGCCGGACGGGGGCAGGTGCTTTGCAGGGTGACGTACCGCCCGCTGTCTGACGCCTCGTGGAGGGCATTGACGATGTCCACGACGTGATAGGCCATCTCGCCGCTCGCCCGGTGCGGCCGGCCATTCCGAATGGCCGTGACCATATCGGCGACGCCCACCCCGCGGCTGTTCTGATTGTAGCCGTACCGCGTTTCGACCGGAATTAGCTCTTCGCTCTCCGACGTGCGCAGGTAGAGTTGTCCGCCGAAGTTGTTCGGGTCGATGCAGCGCAGCGAACCCTCGCTACCGTAGATCTCGATGTGTGGGAGGCCAGTCGCGTATACATCGGCGCTCATCAGCATTGTGCAAACCGCGCCGTTCGCGAAGTCGAGCACGCCGGCTACGTGGGTGGGAACGTTCACCGGGAAGGTCTTGCCGGCCCGCTCGCGTTCCGACCAGGTAGCCCGTGCCGAACCGCAGACCCGGCGGACCGGCCCGAGCAGGTTGATCAGCGCGTGCAGGTAATAGGGCCCGCGATCGAAGGTCCAGCCGCCGCCGTACTCGAAGAAGCTGGTCAGGTAGAAGCTAGTGTAACCGCCGCTTTGCGGGCGGCCCTGCTGTGGTCCGCGCTGGCCGCCGACCCGAGCGTGGAGATTCGCAAAAGCCGCCACCGGCTCGCCAATCGCGCCCTCGTCGATCAGCTTGCGCGCGGTCTGCCAGGCACCGCCAAAGAAGGTGTCCGGAGCGCCGCCGACCCGTAGACCCTTGATTGCCGCCAACTCCAGCATGCGTTGGCCTTCTTCGCGGTAGACCGTGAGCGGCTTCTCGACGTAGACGTGCTTGCCGGCCGCGAGCGCGGCCAGGCCAACCTGACCGTGGACGAAGTGAGGCGTCAGATTGACGACGACCTCCACCTCGGGGTCGGCAAGGATCTGCTCGACGCTATAGGCGCGGCCGATGTCGTACTCCTGGGCTCGGGCTTGCGCCGCTTCCAATCGACTATCGGCCACCGCGACGACGTCGAACGCCTCGAAGAGTTTCGAATTCTTCAAATAGGTCGCGCTGATCGTCCCGCAGCCGATCACGCCGACCTTCGTTGGTGTTGAAGGCATGATGTTTCCTCGCTCTGCCGGGAAATTCTTCTGGCGCGCTGCCAAGGGCCAGATCAGACCAGTTCACGACCGCCCCGGACGCTCGTCGTTCTGGGACAAGGATAGCGCAGGCAGATGGTGCTGACTACCGGAGCCTTGTTCCGCCAGGCCGATTGGCCGTATACTGCTCGTACTCGCCGTTACTTGACCCCGTGGAGGGTTGTCCCATGCCCATGCTGGTGGTTGGGGAAAGAGCCCCGGATTTTACGTTGCCGGACGCGAACGGAACTCCCCACGCCTTGAGCGAGGCCTTGCGAAAGGGTCCGGTGCTGCTCGTCTTCTGGAAGGCGAGTTGCCAGACCTCGCGAATGATCTTTCCCTATCTCGAACGCCTCCGCGCGTCCTATCCCTCGGAGAACTGGCAACTCTGGGGCATTTCCCAGGAGCCGACGGACGTCGTCGAGACGTTTCTGCAGCGGGTTGGCCCGGCTAATTTCCCTCAGTTGATCGACTACCCGACCTACGACGTCTCAAATCGCTACGACCCGATTGGGACGCCCAGCCTCTTCTACGTCCAGCCGGATGAGACCCTCGGCGAAGCTTCCTCCGGCTTCAGCAAAGCGGTACTCAATGCTCTCAGCGGCAACGTCGGCGAGTACCTGGAGATGACCCCGGTCGAAATCGCTCCGCTCGACGATGGCAATCCCCCGACCCGTCCTGGCTGAACCTCCAAACACTTAGAGGTCTAGTTCAGACCTCAAGGACAGGATCCTCGAGGAGGGTAGGTGATCGCGATTGCCCTGGCGGCGGGCTGGGTCGTTGGCCTGCTCGTCGCCGCCGCCGGCATTCCGATCAGCTGGACGGTCGGACTTTTCCTCCTCGTCGCAGTGTTCGCCTGGCGCTGGCGATTCGCCACTCCCTGGACGTTTCTGCTCCTCGGTTTACTCGCGGTTCCCCTGGCTATGCTCCGCTTCAATGGCTACGCCAAGCAACAACGCGACCAGGACCTGGCCGGGTTCGTTTTGCGCAGCACGGTGCGCATGCAAGGGACCGTGCTCGACAATTCCATCCCTTACGGCACCGGGGCCGAGTTTCCTTTCGAGGTGCACCAGCGCGAGCGCGGCGGGAGTTGGTTGCCGACCGACGGAACAGTGATGGTGCGAACCGTCGGGAGCGTCTCTTATCAGCCGGGGGACGAGCTGGAAGTGGACGGGGTTCTGATGCCGCCCGACCCCCAGCTTCCTCCGTACCTTTCGCCGCTGCGCCAGGAGCAATTTCTGGCGGTCGTCAACCGCCCCCAGATCTTGCCGCTGCCCGGTGGTGACCGCAGCCTTTCCACTGTCCTCGCCCGGCTGCGAGGGAACGCCGCGCTCGTCCTCGACCGGGCGATTCCGGAACCGGCGGCCGGTCTCGCCCGCGGCATCACCCTGGGCGAACGCCGAACCCTGGATCCAACCCTCACCGACGATTTCAACCGCACCAACACCAGCCACATCCTCGCGGTCGACGGCTACAAGATCGGACTCGTCTCCACGTTCGTCGAGCGCGCCCTCTTGCTGGTTTTCCCCCGCCTGGTCAGCGCGTTCGGTACGGTTGGCGGAATCGCCCTTTATACTCTCTTCGTCGGCGCGTCTCCCTCGGCGGTCCGCGCCGCGATCATGGGAGGAATCTACACCTTTGGGCGTTTTCTGGGGCGCCCGCGCGACACCCTCAACGGCCTCGCCATCGCCGCGCTGCTGATGACGTTCGGGAATCCGTACCTCTTGTGGAACCTCGCCTTCCAGCTCTCCTTCGTCACGACCCTGGGCATGGCCGCGCTCGCGCCGCTGACCGAATCCTGGCTTCCCCATCGCCTTGGCGTGCTCCGCGAAGCGGTGGGCACGACCATCGCCGCCGAGATCGCCAGCGCGCCGCTGGTGATCGTCGCCTTCGATCAGGTCTCGCTCGTGTCGTTGCCGGTCCACGCCCTGGTGATGCCGCTGCTCCCGCTGGCGATTGGCCTCTCCGGACTGACCGCCCTTGTCGGGCTGATCGTGCCCGCCGCTGCCGCGCCGATTGGCCTGCTCGCCTGGGTTCCTCTCAGTGCCATCATCTCCACCGTCGCGTTTGCCAGTCGGCTTCCGGTGGCCGCGCTGCCGCTGCCTTCACTGGGCCTCGGCGCGGTGCTTACGACGTATGCCGCGCTGGGTTTGGCCATTCTCGCCCGGAACAATCCGTTTTTTGGCCCGGGTCTCCCGCTCGCCGCGGCGTGGCGGTCTCTGACCGCCCGCGTGCCGGCTCGAATTCTCGTTCCGGGGGTGGCGCTGCCGGCGATTGTCCTGGTGGCCTTGCTCGTCCCACGGCCCACGGCGGTCGACCGGGTGCGCTTTCTCAACCTGACCGGCGACGCCGCGCTGGTTCAAACCGCGACCGGTGGCCGGGTGTACCTTCACGGCAGCGCCGCGTCGACCACCGCGGTCCGGGCGCTCGATCCCAATTTCCCCTTGAACGATCGCTCGCTGGATCTCGCGGTGCTCGCCTCCGCCGACGATCAGGCGCTCACCGACTTTGGACAACTCGCCGATCGGATCACCTTTCGTCAGGTGTTGCGCCCGGCGAGTGGCTTCTCGACCGACGCCGAGGCCCGCTGGGCGGAGTTGGCTCGGAGCCGCGGCATTCCGACCGCCGACGTGGACCTCAACGCGTGGCCGGGGCCGCGGGTCGCCCTGGGAAACGGCCGCGAGTTGACGGTCTATCCCCTCGCGCCATTCGCGCGCTCGGCGCGGGCGAAGCCCGGAGAAGGCACGCTGGCGGTCCGCCTGACCCTCGGGCGAGGCACGGTTCTCTGGGTCAGCGCGCTGCCGGAAGACCAGGCGCGTCTGGTCGGTCGCGGCGTTCCTCTGTCCGCCGCGGTGCTCAAACTCTCTGGCCAGTCGTCACGCTGGGGGCTGGACCCCGGCTTCTTCGCTCGGGTCAACCCGAGCGTCGTCATCCTCCCCTCGGCGGTCAGCGGCCGTTTCGCTCGTCCGACCGCCGGTACGATGAACCTCCTCAACGGCCGCCAGGTCTACCGCACCGACCTGGACGGCGAAGTGGTGGTGACGTTTGGGGAGAATGGGATGCAGGTAAAGACGGTAAGGTGAATTGTGTCCGCTTGCTGACACAGATGTGGATAACTGCACGGTTATAGTAAATTGCCGCTGGCCGCAACTTCTGCCTGCGGTCGACCGCGACTGGATAACCGTTCCGGTGGGAATCGAACATCAGCGCAGCCATCCACGGGGCGAAGGCTTTTATTTCGGGGCTACCCGAGAGTAGTGCCGTACCCGATCCGGTCGTGGCTACCTATAGAACTGATTCGTTATTTTGACCACTGACGTTAGTTGGTTGCGTAGGCCGGGATGGGGAAGCACCTCTCCGCTTCTTCTCCTACATCGTTGATGTCTGTTGCCTACTGCGCCAGCCTAGGCGGTCTCGAGGCCCGTCTACTTGGGTGGAGTTGACGCAGTGCTTAGCGGGAGAGGGAATGGAATCGTCCTGTTTTTTGCCACCTTGCCTGATTTACGCTATAATGCAGATGCATCTGCATCAATCGAATACTCGCCTGTAAGTTAGACTGATTACGCCATAACGCTGCGTCTGACATCGTCGCAGGCTGCACGGAAGGGAATCGTGGACCTGAAGCTCAGCACGCGAGTTGGGAGATCGTTCCTGACCACCTAGGATCCACGCGTCGTTCGTACCATCGTCGGTCTGTTGTGTAGTACCAGGCGGATGCTGGCCCGACCGACTGCGCCTTGGTCGTGGATGGGTTGATCACCCGCCATGTCGAGGCCTTCTGCATATTGGCTGACTTAGAAGGATTTGACAAGAAGTTGTTGGCGCTAGTCTACGAAAAGTGACAGTGTCTGGCGCTGTGCCGAAAGAGATTTCTAGGGAGGCTGTGGGAAATTCGATGGCCGAGCAGAGGATCTACCTCGAAGGTGCTCTCGGCACTCAGTCGCTAGATCGGACACTCCTCGCCCAGTTCGCGGAAGTATCTACTAACTCAGTCAGTCGCGATTGCCTTGTGATTGATATGAAACGTGTCGACTGGATGGATTTGTTTCCCTTAGCAGAGTTGGTATTGCTGGTTTATGAAGCGGCCAGTAAGTGGAGCCGTGTCTTTGTACAGCTTCCGGCGACATCGGCGATTCTTCCCGAGGAGAGGGCTCCCTCAGTGCTAAGCGAGGGGGAATTGCAGAACTACGTGAAGCGGCGACGTGTGCGTGCTTTCCTTGAGCGCTGGGGTTTCGAACACTTAATTGCTACTGACCCCATGCTTGCGACCGTCTCCAAAGAGGACGGCAAACGAGATTACGAACCGTGGCAGCGAGCCAACGATAACCCGCTGAGCGATGTCCTAGAGCTTACCCCCTGCCTAGACCATGCTGGCTTACGGAAAATCGAAGGAACACTCGATCGACAGGAGTCCGTTGCGAAGGTATTTGAACAGTGGGCGGGACTTGATATCGTCAGCAGCCATGACCTCGCGAGAGTAATCGTCCGAGAACTTGGACAGAACGTGATCGAGCACGCCAGTCTTGACCACATCTCGCCAGAGCGCATCAGGTCATTCATGGCACTTCGACTAGTAAAGCCGATCGATAGTGTCGTCATGTCTCATACGGCAGCGAGCCAGCTCCTCACCAAGCGCATCGAACAAGCTCTAGATTGTGAGCGCCGATACCTGTCTCAAGGACCAGCACGAGAAGGATACTTAGAGGTTGTCGTGGTAGACAACGGGTCAGGTGTGGCAAACACTCTTCGCCCTGCCTTCAGCAATGAATTCGGGCGAGAACCTGCATCTGATAGCGAGGTGCTACGCTGGGCGTTTTACGAGCACTCAAGCCGAACCCCAGAGAAGAGACTCGCGCAGGAGAGCCCGACGGGCCTACACTGGGTGGCCGAAAGGGTAGTGAGAAATAGGGGTTTCATTCGTCTGCGCTCAGGAGCATCCGATATTTCCTTTGCAGGAAACGGCGCTCTTGCGGCTGAAGGTGTCACACGCGACAATCTAGCCTCTATTTCCGGATCTCAGTTTCATATTATTCTCCCTCTCTCGGATTCCGCCCCCAAGCCGCACCGGACCTTGTGGTTTCCAGAGCCCCAGGCAAAGGAGCGCCTGAGGCGTTCTGAACGAGCCGAAGTCCTATCTCTCGGGCCACAGCTTAATCGGCTTCGCCGTCAGTCGAGGGACGATGACTTGGCGCTGACGGAGCTAAGTAGGTCGGTGGACGCGGCCGCGAATCGCCTACATGCGCAAGCGCCACTCTGCCTCGCCCTAGATTTTCGTGGCCCTCCTTGGACAAAGGAGGAGATGGAGCAGATTCTGCGACCCATCGTTCGCCGCCGCTGGTTAATCGCCGCACCTGTGGTTGGCGTGAACTTTGATCCTGGAGACCTAACGGTCCTATCTACAACGCGTGCGTTTGCCATGCTTTGCGAGGACGACATCGCCTTTCCACTTGCACTCAAAGACTCGACGATTACGTGGCCAGGAATCACCGAGCAGTCCGTGCTTGTTGGTCTTGACATGCTCTTCAAAGAAGTGGAAATTAGGATCGATGACCTCGAACGCTCAATCGCCTCCCAGGGAGGCGACCCGGCTAAGTTCCACGACATGGCAGCTAAGAATCCCCAGTTGATCCGCTATGATCACGAAGGCCACACCATTCGCATCGGTGTAAACCGGCACACGTTGTCGCTGACGTCCAATCTTGCCGACGAGCAGTGGTGGAGGAACCAGACAGAAGTCTTAGCTGTCATTGCCGGGCGGTTCGAATATCCTGCCTCGGGCTACTTCTCTGATAGGTTTGTTGAAGGGAAGCGATTACTTCACGACCCTGACAGCCGAGCGGAAATTGCTGATGCCCTTCGATCGTGGACCTCGAGGTTTGGTTCGCTAGACTGCTTCATAACCTGCACGGATACCGGTGTCGAGATTGCAAATCTCGCACAAGACGTTATAGGTATTAGGTACACGTACTTCCGAAATCCCCGACATGGAGCCGACGAGCGCCCGTCGCGGCCAGTCATTCCAGGTGCAGGTTATGCAATTGTCACGGATGTAATCGGTAACGGCACGACTGCTAGCCTGCTTGTTGAATATCTGAAGCGGAACCAGGCAACACCACTCGGAATCTTCGCGCTGGTGGACACAGCCCCAACCGGAACTGAGCAGATATTAGGCGTTCCTATCACGTCCATTGTCCATTATCCGACTCGCAAATTGAAGCGTAGGCCAGCCGAATGGGGCTCAGGTCCTACTCAAGTTATCGATGAGAGTGGGTCCCTGCGTGCAAGTGAGACCTCGGTGCGCATTGAGCAGGTAGTCCCTGAGGCTAGCGTCGATCGATTCTGGGTGCATGTAAGACGGACCGGGGCCGTCCTAGCGGGGCATTGGGCCCATGGTCCACTGCACCATGTATTCTATATCCGTGCTGATCGGTTTCTTATGGATGACCAATTCACCCGGCAGTTGTTCACGGCTTTGGTTTTGAAGCTTGGGGAAGATCCGGACCTCATAATGATGCCGCGACACCCGGAAACGCTTGCCATCGAGCACATCATACGCGACAACTTCAATCAAGTCCTAATAATGGTGCCCCGCTCCGAAAGCGAATTTGGCCTTACACGCTACAATCTGTCGGGTACATACGGGCAAACCAAGTCCGGTGGACAGGGAGACATTCAGGGCAAACACGTCCTAATCATTGACAGCGGCACGATTACGGGCTCCACCTTGGCCCAGTTACGGAATATCGCCATTAGATATGGGGCACGCAGGGTGTCTATGTTCGTCCTGTTCCAGCGGCTATCTCCGGCTGATGTCTCAACACTCATTTACTCAGCCGGGGACCCAGCCCCGGAGTTGGTTCTATATTGCGCTCAACAGCTTACATCTCACCCCTTTGGACCTCTTCAGTGTCCAGCGTGCCGTCGCCTGCGCCAGATCAAGGAGGTGAAGGGCCACGCCCGATCGCCCGAGGGTCTCGCTGGGCTGGAAGAACTGGAGTCTCGATACAAGGAAAGGAGCACCTCCGCGCTACTTTCAGTCAACGCGCGAAAAATCACTCGACGACATCATGACGTGATTCAAACGTCGATGTTCGAACTTCTTCCCGAGACAACAGTTTCTGAGTTTGACGCCCTAATATCCGCCTGCATTGAGCAGGTATCTCAAGTGGGCCTCGATCGCTTTATTAGCGATGTTATGGCCGCCGCGGAGCCCCAGACCGCCTATGCTTGCCTCAACGCAATTAAGTGGCAAAAGACGTCGACCATACGATCGATGTCACGGGATCGAATATCCGTCGTTGTAGACACGTGTAGGGCGCTCATCGAGTCCTCAGAGGACGTAGGGATTTCAGACCTTGACTCAGTTTGTGATGCTTGGTCCCGCAGCGATCCAAGGTCATTCATCGAAAGTATCCCAAGCCTTCTTTGGCGGATGCACGTTCTACCGGAGATCTTCGCACCGCTCTTGATCGCAATTTGGTCGGTAGTCGAGGAGGATCCGGATCAAGCGCCCCTTGTGGCACATCGGTTCGCAACGGTCTTGGAAGCTATCGACAGTGACATAGCCGTGCAATCCGCAAGTAAGCTTTGGCCAGTGAAGCATCTTGTCTGGGAGCTGCGTCAAGATCTCTGGCACATTGTTCCGCCATCTGAGGACGAGCTTCCAGTTGCTACTCTCAGGCCTCTGTACCAAATGCTCCTTTCCTTTCCGTCTCCGGTGCATCTTCCCCTCCCAAACGCCATAAACGAGTTGCGTCACGCACTCCAGAATATCCTGACCTCCGTGCAGGACAACAGAGCACCCTCGCCGGAGATTCAAGCAATGGTTATAGATGCCATTGATCAGTGGACCAGATTTAACTCCCCACTCTGGGATCAACTCAGTAAGTTGCAGGTGCTTGCGTCAAAGCTATTCCAGTTTGGCGACCGAGAGCCGGTCAGCTACTTTGCTAACCCAGGGGCAGATGAGGCATTCTACCAGGACATCCTATCGTTCAGAGCCGGTCTGATGACCATTTACGCCCCCTCGGTACGAGAATGGCGACCCGACGCCCTTCACAATGTTCTGGGTATACTCGATCGAATCTGGTCGCGGGCGTTCGCGCCGGACTCGACGCTGGTTCAAGCACTCATGCATTACTACCCGAATCTTAGTGCGGCGGTTGAGCAGGACGTCAACCGGGCGAGACATAGCCTTGCTGAATATGGTGTTACGCTCGACGTCACTCTTCCCGCCGATCCTATGATCGTGCTTGTCGACGATGGTGACTTATCAGGTCTCCTGGGTAACATCGTAGACAATGTCAAGAAGCATGTATGTCATTATTCTCCAGCGCCAGGAAAAACCGTGGGGATCGAGGTTCGAGAGGCTCCGGCTGGCGAAGGCCTTGTCGAACTACTGTATACAGACGACGGCGATCGTACAGTGCCTCCGGCAACGAAGGACCAGCTATTCGTTCGCGGCCATAAGTGGCATGAGGTTAGCACCCGACTCCGCAGATATGGAGCGGTGGTTGAACCGATCGCGCGCAGTGCGGGTTTTGCAGTTCGAGTAATCTTTCGTGGCCCAGGAGAATAAAGTGGAACGGACGAGCCAGCTAAAGGTTGTTATTCTCGATGACAACCGTAATCACCTGATAATCTATAGGGACAGTCTGAGGTCCCGCTTCCTCGTTAGCGACATTCTTCTGCACGGTCAAAGTGTTAGTGAAATTCTCAACGAGGTTGAGCAGCATCATCCGGATGCAGTGGTATTGGATGTTTTCCGGAATCGCGTCAACGGTGACTGGCAAGAGCGGACTTTCATTTCACTACTGGCGAGTCTCCGTGAGCGGTTCCGGGGGCGGATCCCGCTCATCGCTCTGACAGGGAGGCCGAAGGACACGCACGTTGATTTGGTTCTAGAATGGTTTCGTCACGGAATTGCGGACTGGGTATGGAAGGATGAGCGTAATGCTGCCACCTTAGTCAATAATGTCCAACTCGCGATTGAACGGTTCCGATCATTACGTCATCGTCCAATTAAGTCTCGTGTATTTGTAGTTCATGGTGGACAGTCTCCGGAAGACCTGCTTGCGCTTTCGAAGATTGGCAAGCACCTGGCCGCTTGCGGCGTTGACTCTGTAATTGCGGAAAATGCGGCAACGAAGGGACTTGTGTCGGTGAATGAGCACGTACTTGGTCAGATCAGCGGATGTGATTGCGCGATTGTGCTAGCAACAAAAGACCGCCTTGGGCCAGATCCAACGAAGCCACGGGGAAACATTCTCCACGAATTTGGAGTTTGTCAGGCTGAACTTGGCCGCCGCGTCATCCTGCTCTTAGAAGATGGCTGCGAACTGCCGTCAAACGTTCGAGAGTTCGTACGAGGGCGATTTTCTCCGGCATGTATGGAGGACGCCTTTAGCGACGTCACGAGGGAACTCCTTGCTTTGGATCTTCTGTAGAAAAGTGGAGCAAACATAGTCGCGATGGAGAAGTTCGAATTCCAGAGTGGATGGTGTAGAAAGTCAATTAGAATTGCCGCCGACGTCAATTAGAATTGCCGCTTGAGGCCCCGTTGGATAGATCGAGTAATACCAATTCGGTGTGATTACGCCGCATAATCAAGGGTCGGTTGTTCGAGAGCCTCGTTGATCCAGTCCCAGCCGGCGAGGGAGCGGACCAGGTCGGGATTGGTATCGAGACGGCGCAATTCCCGGGTGACCGCATCAACCTTGTCATCGAGAGAGGCATAGACGACGCCTTCGACGGCACGTCGCGGCTCCTCGAAGATGCGCTCGGCGGGATTCAACTTCGGGCTGTAGGGCGGCAAGGAGATCAGCGGCATCCCGAGTTTCGGGACCGAGTGATCGGTATGAGCAGGGGCACGATCCCAGACCAATCCCGCCAGATCGCTCGTCTTTTGGAGCCCCCGAATCACCCCATCAAGTATCTGGTACTCCCAACTCGCCCAGGATCCCAGCCACTTACCATCCTCTATTCAGATCAGGGTCAGTCAGGGCCTGGAGCAGGACCGCGACGACTGCCTCATCACGAGGTGCGTGCCGGGAAGATTGTCAAAGAGGGGAACTTATCCGCCCGGTGTCGACGAGAAAAGCTCGACGAACTCCTTCGGGCTGACGATTTTGGCTCCCGCGTATTCTCTGAGCCGCAAAAGTCCTCGATCGCCGGTGACGAGATACTCGGCCTCGCCCACTCGCACGGTGGCCAACACGTAATCATCCTCCGGATCGCCGGTGAGCGCGAGACACTCCGATGGGGGAACCAGGACTAACTGAGCCTGGGTCTGGAGCAACTGAAGGATCCAATGGCGATTCTCATCGGGGTTGGGCAGCCACTTCCGAATGCGGGGAAGTCGCAGCTTGTCATCTAGCTCCGCTAGTATCCCTTCGGAAGTGAGGAGGGTGATTTTCTCCTCTTGCCACGTGGTAAAGATTTGGCGCGGGAATCCCAACGAACCGATCAAGGCGGAAACCAGGACGTTGACGTCAAGTACCACCATCATGTGCGCGCGGTGGGCCGTTTTCCAGCCTTGCGCTCCTGGTCGAACTGCTCTAACTCCTCCAGTACGTCATCCGAGTTGAGCAACGGATTTTGAGGAGCGATGCTCATCACGTGTTCAAAGAGGGCCTTACGCACTTGCGGTCGGTTGCTATGAGCCAGCAGGAATGCCTCGACATCCTCTTTGGGGATGCGATAGGTGCGACCAATCTGGCTCGCCGCCAGTTTGTTCTGGCGGATCAAGCGATAAACGGTATCGGTGTTGAGCTGCAAGTACTCCGCGACTTGCTCCGGGGTCATAATCTCCCGCATATCTGCTCACCTCCTTCCCCAAGATTAAGCCACCCTCCAGTTGTGCTGTCAAGACTCTAGGGTTGTTTAGTAGACTGAAGTTACATGAGGTTAAGGAGTCCCGTCGCCTCTGGTCGAATTGATGAGATCAAACCATCGGTTGGACAACCTGCCGGTCGATAAAACCGCTCTCTAGTTCTTATGATCACCAAAAGAAGGACCGGAACCACTCTTGCATGCTCGTTAACGCACGCCGTGCTATACTGTGCGAAGGGGGTGCGGACTATGTGGTTGAACACGGCGGCTTTCGAGCGGATTGGCATTCACGTCGAGTCGGCGGAACTGGAAGCCTTGATCGAAGAAGCTCTGATTCAGATTGTCCCGGCCCGTCGGGTGGCTCAGCCATCGCGCGAATTAACGCCCGAGGAATCGGCGGCGTTGCTTCGCGGTGGGGTGAATCCCGACTGGCGACGTGACAGCGCGGAAAACCCAATTGTCCGAACCGCGGCTACCTATGCCGCCGTTCTCGCGTCCAGTTTAACCGTTGCTCAGGCGGCCAGTCTCCTGGGTATCGATGCCAGCCGAGTCCGTCACCGCCTTGCCGAGCGCACCCTCTACGGTATCCGAGAGAAGTCCGGCTGGCGAATTCCCGCCTTCCAGTTCTCCCCGAGCGGCCTGGTTCCCGGGATCGATCAGGTTATTCCCCGCCTCCCGTCCACCCTGCATCCCCTGGCGGTGATCGGCTGGTTTACCCGCCCCAACCCGGATCTGCACGACGACGCGGACCAGATGCCTATTTCGCCACTCGATTGGCTTCAAACCGGGCGGGATCCCGAGCCGGTTGCGCGGTTGGCCCGGAGTGTCGGCCAGGGTGGCTAGACTGCCCCGTCCTCCTTCGGCCGACCAACTTGCGCGGATACCGGGCGACTGGGTGACCCTCTCAGCCGGAGCCGAACTCTGGCGCGTCTATCCGCGAGGCGGAGAATTTCCGACCACCTGGCAGGCATTCCGCGCGTACGGCCCGCTTGCCGTGCGCTTCGATCACCACGATCCGTCACCCCGCGAGCAAGCGCGGAAGATCTACTACGTTGCCGAATCCATCCTGACGTGCGTTGCCGAGGTCTTTCAGGATACCGGCTTCATCGACCCGTCGGAGAACGAGCGTTGGCTCGTCGGAGTCCGCCTCGCTCGACCGGTGCGCCTGCTCAGTCTGCGTGGCCTCTGGCCGACGCGGGCCGGGGCGTCGATGGCTCTCAATACTGGCGACCGCGCGATTGCCCGGGCGTGGTCACGAGCGATCTACGAGGCCTTCTCAGAAGTCGAGGGTCTCTATTACGCCTCGGCGATGAACGCCCACGAGCCCGCGGTCGTTCTCTACGAACGCGCCGAGGATGCCCTGACTCCTGCCCCTTTCTTCCACCGGGCGCTCGCCGACCCGACGCTCCGGGGTGTCCTGGAGCAGGCCGCGGCTACCCTTGGCTATGGGATCGGGCCTTAGCAAAACCGGAACGGCGACGTGGAACGTGCTTTGCGGGCTGACCCATGTGGTTGGACTCTCGATCGCTCCTATTATGATACATTAGGAGGCGGAGGAACCCGTGACGATCAGTTCGGCGGCTCTCGAGCGCGCGGGGATTCACCTTAGCCCGGAAGAGTTCGAGCAACTGGTTCTCGTCGCGGTCGAGCAAATCGCTCCGCCTCGTGAGAGTAATCCAGCAAGAGATCTCACTGCCGAGCAGGTCGCGGTGATTCGGCGTGGTGGGATCGATCCCTTCGAGATACAACCGGACAGCGTTCGGCGAGCTGGTCCCGCGGCGAGTGGCGCTTCACTGTACGCGGCGATACTTGCGACGAGTTTGAGCGTTCCAGAAGTTGCTCGCGAGTTGGGTGTGGATGAAAGCCGGGTGCGTCAGCGGATTCACGCGCGGACCCTCTATGCCCTGAAGCCTGGCTCAACTTGGCGTCTCCCAATCTTCCAGTTCGATGACCACCGGCTTGTCCCCGGGATTGATCGGGTGCTGCCCCACCTCGAACCAGATCTGTCGCCGCTCACCGTCGTTTCGTGGTTCGAGCACGCTAGTCCGAATCTGGTGAATGAAGACGGCGTCGCCTATAGCCCGCTCGATTGGCTGCGGGAGGGGCGGCAAATCGAGCGAGTGATCGAGGCAGCGGAAGACCTCGCCCGGCATGATTGAACGAGCCTGCCCTCTGCCTCTTTGAACGGGCCTCGCCTTTACTCTCGCCGCGCGTCAAGTTCAATATGTCTCTCGCCGACCCCGCGCTGTACCTCACCGTCCTGACAACGGCAGAAGCAGTCGGCTATTCGCTGGGCTAGAAAGGGCCCTCGCTCGGAAAAATCTCCCGGAGCGCGGCGTCGAGGTCGGCGAGATCTGCAAGGAGGGCGTCCGGTTGGTGGCGGGCGAGTTCGTCCGCGGAGTACTGGCCGGTGGCGACCGAGAGGACGCGTGCGCCTGCCGCCCGGGCGCAGGCGATGTCGCGAGGGGTGTCGCCGATCACCAGAACCTGATCGGGAGCGAGCGTCACACCGTGGATTTCCTGGAGTTTGGCCAGCGCGATCGGAACGAAGCGGTTGCGGTCGTGGTGGTCGCTGCCGAACGCGCCGATCCGAAAGTCGAAGTGATGGTCCAGTCCGACCGTCGCGAGTTTGATTCGGGCAATCTCTTCGAAGTTGCCGGTGAGAAGGGTCTGTCGGGCGCCCAGCGTAGAAAGCCGTTCCAAAATTCGTGGGACGCCGGGCAGCACGATCAAGTCTCGAGCGAGGTGGTCTCGCTGGCGCTCGACTTCCGCGAGGTAGGCGGCCCGAAAGCTAGGGAGGAGGCGTCGGATGTCCTCCTCGACCCAGCGATGGAGCGCGAGCGTTTCCAGCGCGATTTGCTGATCGGTCTTGCCGGCCGCGTCGACTCGGGCGAGTTCATCCTCGATCTGATAGACCGCCCGGAGCGCGCGGTTATACGCCTCGACGACCAGCCGCCCTCGGGTGAGGGTGCCGTCGATGTCCCAGAGAATCATTCCGCTCAGATCTCTCAGAATACAATAACTCCCCGCGCGTTGTCGCCGCGTTCCAGGGCAGCGAAGGCGTCGTTGATCTCGTCCAGCGCGTACTGCCGAGTGACCAGCTCATCGAGTTTTAAGCGGCCCTGGAGATAGAGGTCGACCAGGCGGGGAAAGTCGGTTGACGGGCGCGTCGAGCCGTAAAAACAGCCCTTGACCGTTTTGGCATCGCCGGCGACCGTTCCTGGTAGAGTGATCTCCGCGCCGGTCGGCGCCATTCCGACGATAAGGGTGGTTCCCCCGCGCCGCGTCGCGTCATACGCCTGGCGGCTCACCGTCGGCAGGCCAACCGCGTCGAAAGCGTAGTCGGCCCCACCCTCGGTGATCTCCCGAATCGTCTGGATTGGGTCAGCCTTGCCACTGTTGATCGTGTGCGTGGCACCCATGACCCGGGCGAGTTCGAGTTTGTGGTCGAGCAGGTCAACCGCGACGATCGTCGCGGCGTTGACCAGGGCCGCGCCCTGAATCACGCTCAGCCCGACCCCTCCGGTCCCGAAGACCGCCACCGTCGCGCCCGGTTCGACTTTCGCGGTATTGAGCACCGCGCCAACGCCGGTCATCGTGGCGCAGCCAATCAACGCGGCGCGGTCGAAAGGCATCTCCGGGCGCATCCGAATTGCCTGGGACTCGTGGACGACGACCTCTTCGGCGAAGCCGCCCATGCGCCCGAAGATGTTGATCTCCTGGGGCCCCTTACGGACTCGCCGCGTCCCATCCGGCATCGTGCCGACTGGACTATCCAGACCGTTACAAAGGTTCGCCTCGCCATTCACACAATAGCGGCAGCGGCCGCAACTGACGGTGAAAGCGAGAATCACGTGATCGCCCGGCTGGACCAGGGACACGTCGGCGCCAATCGCTTCGACGATGCCGGCGGCCTCGTGCCCCAGGACCATGGGAAGGGGGAAGTCTTTGCCGTGCCAGGAACCGTCGACGACGTGGTAATCGCTGTGGCAAACTCCGGCCGCCCGAAGTCTCACCCGCACCTCGTGGCGCCGCGGGTCTTCGAGCGTCAGTTCTTCCACGACGAGCGGTTTTTTCGCCGCGTAAATGACCGCCGCGCGCATCGCTTCTCGCCTCCTGTCGGTCTAACTACCTCCCAAAGTGCAAAGTCAAAGCCAGAAGAAGAACTACTTGAGAAGACCTACTTGACCAGAGCCATCGCCGTGCGAACGTAGCCAACCATCGTATTGCTCCAGGCGTGGCTGAGAGTATCCGGGTCAATCGTGCGGTAGGCTCCGTTTTGTGAGGCCGGGTCGTCGTAAATGATGTTTCCCTGGCCGTCGTAGCCCAGCGCCACGATGTAGTGATCGCCGCTATAACTGCTCGCGGTGTGGTCGGGCAGGCTCCAGTAGCGCACGAGCAGAAGCACCGGATGGCCTCCGCTCAATTCGGCTTTCAAGTCGCCAATCGACCACACGCGATAGGAGTTGCCGTTATAAAGTCCCTCGGTCGAGACGCCGCTCTGCCGTGCCGCGTAGGCCAGCGCCTCCCAGGTCGTTCCGCTATTCGGGTCGGAGAACCCCATTTGTTGATCCGCCAGTTTGCGCAAACTAATCTGATCGGCTTGAACTCCCAGCGCGCCGAGGCCCATCGCCAGAGAGGTTGGGCCGCAGTTCGACGCGGCCCAGATCGTTCCGTCGAACTGACTGAAATACGGCGCCCGGAGCAGGGGCGCCGGTGATGCCCCCGGACTGCTAACCATCGCCGCGGCGAGAGGAACCGTTCCCCCGGCTTGCGCCGCGTACGTGGTGAGTTGGTAGGACGTCGGGGTCTGGCTCGCTGGGGCGAGCGGGCTATCGGCGAGCGGCAAGCCGATGAGCAAAATCTGACCGACCGCCAGGTTGTTGGGATCGTTCAGGCCGTTCACCGAGGCGATGCTGTCCTGGCTGACGCCGAAGCGGTCAGCCAAACTAGAAATCGTGTCGCCGGGCTTAACTTGATAGGGGACGAGTTGGTTCGCGAGGGCGGGAAGGGTGCCGCTGCCGAGTAAAGCGAGGGCCACCGTCGTGGCCAGCAGTGCGCGTTTGACGCGTTTGATCCCCGAGGTCACCAGAGCCTCCTCTCGGTGCGCGAGAATGTGGGGCGCCAGACCTCGGCAGGCAATGAACCGCGTCAGGGGATGCGCGGCCACCGGGCAAACCAGCCACCCGATCGGCCGAGGTGGGCCGATTATAGGAGGGCTCGAACGCTTGAGTCAATAGCCCGAAACAATTATTGAGTAATTCTATCGACTACGTTATAATCCCTCACGGACTCGCTTGTCTGATACCTCCTTGCCAGGTGACGCGTCGTGGCAACTATTGCCGTTCCCCAGCGGTCAACCCTGTCGGGTACCGGGCTCACCCGGGCGATTGTGATCGCCCTCGTCCTCGCGATCCTCGTCGCCGCGAGTATGGCCAGTGGTAGCCTAGCCGTCTACTGGCTCTTTGGCATCACCTTTGGCTTTATCTTGCAGCGCAGCCGGCTGTGTTTCGCCTCCGGGTTCCGCGACCTGTTTTTACTGCGCGATGGGGGGAATCTTCGCGGCATCCTCGTTGGCCTGGCCGTCGCCAGCCTGGGATTCGCGTTGATCGAAGCCCGCGCCGTGCCGACGCCCGGCAACGGGGCTCTCCCAGACGGCGCGCACCTGATGCCGGTCAGTCTGCAGTTCGCGGCTGGCGGCCTCTTTTTTGGCGTGGGGATGGTTCTCGCGGGCGGTTGCGTCTCCGGTACCCTTTACCGCATCGGCGAGGGCTACGTCGGCTCCTGGGTAGCCATGCTCGGCATCATCGGCGGCCTGGCGCTCTCTACCCACCAGTGGAACTGGTGGTGGGACAACTTCAGCGCGAAGGCGCCGACGGTTTGGTTGCCGGACGTCTTTGGCTACGGCGGTGCGATTCTGGTGACGCTGGGGACCATCGCGGTTTTGTACCTCGGCACGCTCTGGTGGGAGATGCGCTCCGGACCGCGTCCCGCCTTTGGTCTCAAGCGCGCCGTCGAGACCCCGGCTCTGACCCTGCGGGACTGGTTCCTCCAGCGCTACCGAGCGATTTTTGGCCGTGGGTGGCCGATTGTCTACGGCGCGATTGCCCTGGCGATCCTTAACACCTACGTGTACCTTTTCGATCAGCCCCTGGGCGTGACCGGCGAACTCTCGAACTGGGGAAACCGCGCGGTTGGCCTCGCCGGAGTCACGACACCGGTGATGCACGGCGCGAGCACCCTGGCGGGCTGCTTACTCACGCTCGACCCGAACGCTAGTGTGATCGGCGTTGGGACGATGCTTGACGGCGGAGTGATTCTCGGCGCGTTACTCGCCGCGCTCCTCGCCAATGAGTTCAAAATTCGCTTTCCTCGCCAGCGCGTGCGTTACGCGCAATCGCTTGGCGGCGGACTCTTCATGGGCTACGGCGCCGGCATCGGCGCGGGCTGTACCATCGGCGCGTTCTTCTCGGCGATTCCCTCGCTCGGCCTGAATGGCTGGGTTTTCGGGGTTTCGCTACTGGCGGGCGCGTTCGTTGGGGTCCAGGTCATCAAGCGGCTGTGACTGGCCACATCCTGGCAAGAACAAGGGAGGACTTTTCAATGAAGCAACTTGACGTTCGGGGCGAGATTTGCCCCTATCCTATGATGCGCGCGGTGGAGGCGCTGAAGAAGCTGTCGCCGGGCGAAGGCCTCGAGGTCATCACCGATCATCCTCCGGCCCTCTCGACGATTCCCTGGGAAGCCGCAAAGCTTGGTTTTGAGGCGACCCTGGCTGAAACCGGCCGTGCCGAGTGGACGGTCATCTTGCAGCCGGCGGCGGGACCGACGAAGAAGCCGAACGAGGTTCTCGAAACTCTCAATCGCCAGCTCGCCGCGCTGTCTCTACCCGAGTAATTGCGACTTCCACTCTGACATTCGAGATCCTCGGAGGAATCGTGGACTCACCTAGCTCCTGGCCGCGGCAGACCCCTTTCTGAACGCCGACGATGACGGCGGACGGTCAGCCCGCCTGTACTCCGGCCCCCACTCTCGATCCCGCGAACGATCGTCTCGATAGCTCAGTCGCTCAAGCGCTTACCCTGCTTCTGGGCCGTCGCAATCTTCTCAAAGCCGCCGCCGGCGGGTTGGCGACCCTGATGCTCGCGGCCTGCCAGGCCCAGCCAGCGGCCGCACCGACGCCGACAGTCGCGTCGAGCGGCCGCACCAGCGCGCCAACCGCGGCCGCGCCGGCCAGTGGCACCGCGACCACCGCGTCGGCCAAGGCGCCCTGGGTCTACGTTTTTAACGTCGGCTCCAAGGACGTGACGATCATCGACACCGCGACCGATAAGGTCGTCGCCACGCGCCCGCTGGGCGCCTCGGTTCGCTGGCTCTCCAACGAGCAGACCTATTGGGACGGTACGAACATCTGGACCTACGACTTTCCCAATAACAAACTCCAAGCGCTGGCGATCGATCCGAAGAGCGTCACGGTTGTCCACACCATTGAAACCGGGTCCACCGGGCCGGCTCACAGCCTGATGCTGACCCCGGATCACAAAACCGCGATTGTCAACGCCGCGGGGAGCAACACCGTCGACTTTATCGACGTCGCGGCCGCGGAAGTGACCGACCGCCTGGACACCGGGAAGTTCCCTTGAGACCTTCACCTTTCGCCGGACGGTCAGTTCGGCTTCACTCCAGAGCGCGACCAGGACTCGGTCGCGAAGTTTGACGTGCAGTCCCGCAAGGTCGTTGGGCGGGTCGATTTTCCCAAGGGCAGCAAGCCGTACATGCTGCGCGTCTCGCCCAGCGGCAAAGAGTTGTGGGTCCAGGCCGCCGGTAACAACACCAACAACATTCTCGATCCGCAGACTCTCCAGATCAAAGAGTCGCAGCCGGCCGGCAAGGGACCGGTGACGAACGCCTGGTCGCCGGACGGCAAATACGTTCTGCTGACCCACGAAGGCGATACCTTCGTCACGGTCATGGACGCGACGACGCACAAGGAGGTCAAACGGATCGAGGTGGGCCAGAACAACTCGAACATCGGCTTCACGCCGGACAGCAAAACTGCCTACGTCGCGGTCACCGGGGCCAACTCGGTCGCGGTGATCGACCTGGCCTCCCTCGCGCTCAAGACCCACATCAACGCTGGCAAACAGCCTCAGGGCCTGATCGTGATGGCCCCACCGGCGTGACGAGGGGATAGGGGGTTAGGGACCGGGGGTCGGGGAAGGAAGAAAGATTGTCACTTTCTCTTGGTTCCCCAATCCCTGATCCCCTACCCCTGACCCCCCTACCCCGACGTTCCGATTCGCTCCTTCCCCATGGTTGCCTGAAGGGCCTTCGGCACGAGGACCGAGCCGTCGGGTTGCTGATAGTTGTCGATGATGGTGATCAGCAGGCGGCCGAGAGCGCAGCCGGTGTCGTTGACGGTGTGACAGAACCGGAGCGGCCCCTCGGTTGATCGGTAGCGAATGTTGAGCCGCCGCGCCTGGTAATCGGTGGTGTTCGTGTCGGTCATCACTTCCATGAACTCGCCAATCCCGGCGAGCCAGGCCTCCACGTCGCGCTGACGGTGCGCGGCGAGGTAGCCAGCGTCGCGCCCACACTTATCGACGATGCGGTACGGCAGTTCCAGCGTCTGCAGCAGCCACTCGTTGATCGCCCGGAACTCCTCGTAGAGCGCCTCCGATTGGTCCGGCCGACACACCGCGTTCATCTCGATCTTGTCGAACTGGTGCACCCGCTTGATCCCGCGAACGTCCTTGCCCCAGGAGCCGGCTTCGGAACGGAAGCAGGGGGTCGAGGCGAAGATTTTGATCGGCAACTCCGCTTCTGGAAGGATCCGATCCATGAAGTAGCTGAAGTTGGACGGTTCGGAGGAGCCGACGAGAAAAAGCGCCTGCTGATCCTCGACGTTTTCGGTCTTGATCTCATAGACCTGATCGCGCCCTTCCGGAAAGTGGGAGGTGCCGTACAGCGAGCGCTCGCGCACGAGCAGCGGCGGAATGATTGGCTGAAAACCCTCGGCGAGCAACTTGCCGACGAGTAGTTGCTGAATCGCCCACTGGAGCCGAGCGACGTCACCCAGGATGTAGGCGAAGCGAGAGCCCGCCACCTTTGCACCCTGACCGGTGTCGATGCCGAGCTTTTCGCCGAGATCGGCGTAGTGGACGGGCCGAAAGTCCGCCCCCGCGGCATGAAGTGGTCGCGCGGGCATCGCCCGCGCGCTCGTCGTGCCCCGACCGAGGTCCGCGGCGGGAACATAGCCGCTGCCGGGTACCCAGGCGCCCTCCTCGACGTTGTCGGCCTCACCAGCGCCGCGCGGCATGCTCGGGTGCGGCCAGTTCGGGAACCAGTCGAGGATGCTCTGCCACTCCGCGCTTACCGTGGCAAGCCGCTCTTCCAATTCGCGACCCTGCTGCCGGAGCTCCTGACCGCGTGCCCGCGCGGCCTCTGGATCGGTCCGCCCCAGGCTCGCTAACTTCTTCTTCTCGGCGTTGCAGGTATCTAGCGCTGCCTGAAGGCGACGCCTCTCGTCGTCAAGCGCCAGCCAGCGATCGAGATCCGCCTTCTCCGGATTGACCCCGCGCAGCGCGATGGCTTCGCGCATGCGCTCCGGGTTGGCGCGTACTTCCTTGGCTTCGATCATGGGGGAAAAGTCCTCTGTAATGTCCTCGGTAAAAGTCTTCGTCGCGGAATGCTCTTCGAATACAGACTCTAACACGGGAGACGTGAGACAGCCAGCGCGACCGAACGCGCGACGATTGCCGCTCACCCAAACGACGTGCTAAGCTGCCGTAGCACATGAGGAGGAGCAAGATGGACGTTTCTCAGCCGGGGTTTGCCGGAAAGGTGGCCTGGGTCACTGGATCCTCGCGGGGGATTGGCCGGGTCATCGCCGATCATCTGGCCAGCCAGGGCGCCGCGGTCGTCGTGCACGGCACCTCGCCAACCTCGACCCGCGCTTTTGCTGAAGCCGATTCCCTGGAGTCGGTTGCGCGAAGCATCGGCGCCGAGCGGCAGACCGAGGTGCTGGCGGTTCACGGCGACCTGGGAGATCCGGCGGCTGTCGAGCGTATCGTCGGCGAGATTCGGACCCGCTTCGGCCGGATCGACGTGCTGGTGAACTGCGCCGGCGGAGACATTGGCGCGCGGGGCACCGGCGGGCCGAATGGCGGCAAGCCGGAACCGAACGACGCCGTCTTTATCCCAATCGAAGACGTGCGGGCCGTGCTCGACCGGAATCTCCTCTCCTGCATCTACGTCTGCAAAGCGGTGGCCCCGGAGATGATGGAGCGCCGCTCCGGACGGATCGTCAACATTAGCAGCATCGGTGGGCTCCAGGGCTCCGCCAACGGAGCGATCTACGGTACCGCCAAGGCCGCGGTCGTCGAGTACTCGCGCTGCCTGGCGGTTCAACTGCGCCCCTACGACGTCGCGGTCAACGTCGTCGCGCCCGGTCCCATTGTCACGCCGCGCTTCCTCGCCAGTCGCTCGACCAAGCCAGAGCTGATGGTCGAGGAAGGAACGCTGGTTCGTTACGGTCGACCAATCGAGATTGCCCGCGCCGTTGCCTTTCTCGCCTCCGCCGATGCCTCCTACGTCAGCGGTCAGGTCTTGCGGGTCGACGGCGGCATCCAGTGCTGGCCAGCCTAAAGGAAGAGAGATGCGATTAGCGGTTTCCGGGGACCTGTATCCCCATCACGTCGCCGAGTTCACCGAGGCCATGGCCCAACGTACCCGCGAGCTTGGCTTTACCGGCGTCTTTACCCGGTTCGACCACGATGATCCTTTTGCCACGACCCCGGCCCAGTGCCATCGCGTCCGGAGTATCCTGGCCGATCACGGTTTGACCATGGTTCAGGCCATCGGCCACCGCCCGCCACTGATCCATCCCGACGAAGCGATTCGCCGCGAAGCCGTCCGCACCCTTTCGGCGGCGATCCGCATCGCCAGGGAACTGGGAAGCCTGAGTTGTCACTCCGGCCCGGGCAGCCTCGCGCAAATTGGCGCGAAGAGCTCGGACTGGGGCGGAGCCTGGGATCCCCACGGCGGCAACTGGGATCCGATCTGCCGAGCGCAACTCGTCAAGAGCCTCAAAGAAGTCGCCCCGGTCGCCGAGGACGCCGGAATCGTCCTCGGGATGGAAGGGCACGTGCTGGTGACCCTCAACACGCCGGAGATCATGCGCGACGTTCTCGACGAGGTAGCCTCCCCGGCGATCAAGTGCGACCTGGACCCGGTCAACTGGCTGACCCTGGAGACCGTCTTCCGCAGCGGCAACGCGATCGATCACATGGTGGGCATCCTCGGCCCGCGAATCTTCAACGCTCACGCCAAGGACGTCGTGGTGGAGAAGAAACTCGCCGTCCACATCGACGAGCGGCCGGCCGGCCAGGGAATTCTGGATTGGGACCGCTTCCTACCGCACCTGGAGGCGCTGGGGCCGGAGCGATTCCTGGTCGTCGAGCACGCCGCGGTCGCGGACATTCCGGCGGTCAAAGTCTTCCTGGACCGCAAGATTGCCGAACTGGGGATTCGAGTGTTTTAACGCGAAATCTAGAATTCTGAATCCAGGAGCCGGAAGAGGAACTGTTGCCGAGCAAAGGGGGCGGCCATCGGCGACCAGGCCAGTGACGGTGAGTCTGAGCACCGTCGTCGTCAGGTCCGGTGGGTTCTTCATTAGAAGACACTCGTTCCCTTGTCACCTCCCTCAAACGGCAGTAGGATAACCCGTGGTAGGGGACACCGACCTGACCAATTCTCGTCCACGCGCTACCTGATCCTCGTGAAGCAAGGCCAGAGTATGGAAGCAATTTACAAGATTCCGCTTGTCCTGACTCATCAGCCAGAGGGAGGGTACACCGTCACGAGTCCCGCCCTTCCGGAGTTGGTGACCGAGGGCGACACCGTCGCCGAGGCGCTTGACAACGTTCAGGATGCCCTGCAAGCGGTGATGGAGATTTATCAAGATCAGAACAAACCGCTCCCGACCAATCTCCAACCGGTAGATCAATCCCACGTCATTTCGTTTGACTATCTACTGGCGAGTGCATGAACTACCGGCAAGTCGCGCGCAAGCTTCGGGCATTGGGGTGCGAAGAGCTACGGCGACACTCCGGTGGATCACATCGGAAGTGGTTGAATCCGGCGACCGATCGTGCCACGGTTGTACCAGACTGGGGTTCGAAGGATCTCAAGCCAGGAACGTTGCGAGTGGCAATTCGGCAGCTCGGTTTTGAATGGCGGGAATTCGAAGAAGCGTGAGTCAATGCCCTTTGGCAACGACAAAAAGTAAGGAGGATCCCGTGTTCCAACCGGTCAGCGTCACCATTCAGTATTGCACCGAATGAGAGTATGAGCCGCAGGCCGTGAGCCTGACCGAGCATCTCATGACGAAGTATCAGCTCAAGATCAAAGAACTGCGCCTGATGCCGCATTATGGCGGGGTTTTCGAGGTCTGGCTCGACGGCGACCAGATCTGGTCCAAGCGCCAAACCGGGCGTTTTCCCAAGGACGAACAGATCGACGAAGCGATCGACAAGCGTCTCGCCGGAAGTTCATGACAAAGGGCCCTCTGCTTCGCGATTCGCGAAGCAGAGGGCCCTTTGCTTAATCCCCTTTAGTACGGCGGCGCGGCAGGCGCCGGGGGCGCCTCCTTCTCGGGAATCTCGGTGATCAGCGCCTCGGTCGTCAGGATCATACTGGCGATCGACGACGCGTTCTCGAGAGCCGAGCGGGTCACCTTGGCCGGGTCGATGACGCCAGCCTGGAGCATATCGGCGTACTCGTTGGTGACGACGTTATAGCCCCAGTTGTTGCTGCCCTTTTCCTTCTGGGTTCGGCGAATCGCCTGGACCATCACCCCGCCATCCAGCCCGGCGTTGGCCATGATCTGGCGGAGCGGCTCCTCCAAGGCGCGGCGCACGATCTGAATGCCGAGCGCCTCGTCGCCTTCCAGGTGAACGCCTTCGAGCGCGCTGGAGGCGTTAATCAGGGCGACGCCACCACCGGGAACGATGCCTTCGTCAATCGCGGCGCGAGTTGCCGAGAGGGCATCTTCCACGCGGTGCTTGCGCTCCTTGAGTTCGACCTCGGTCGCGGCGCCAACCTTGATGACGGCGACGCCACCGGACAGCTTGGCGAGGCGCTCCTGGAGCTTCTCCCGGTCGTAGTCCGAGGTGGTGTCCTCCACCTGCGCCTTGATCGCCTTGATCCGCGACTGGATCTCGGCTTCGTTTCCGTAGCCCTCGACGACAGTCGTCTCGTCCTTGTTGGAGGTGACCCGGCGGGCACGGCCCAGGTCCGAGACCTGCGTCGAATCCAGCTTGCGGCCGGTCTCCTCGGAGATTACCTCGCCCCCGGTCAAGACCGCGATGTCCTTGAGCATTTCCTTGCGACGGTCGCCAAAGCCGGGCGCCTTCAAGGCGAGCACGTTGAGCGTGCCCCGCAGCTTGTTCACCACCAGGGTTGCCAGGGCTTCCCCGTCGACGTCCTCGGCGATGATCACGAAGTCGCGTCGCCCCTGCTGCAGCACCCGCTCCAGCACCGGCACGATGTCGGCTACTGCCGAGATCTTCCGATCGGTGATCAGGATGTAGGGCTCTTCGAGGACGGCTTCCATGCGATCCGAGTTGGTGATGAAGTAAGGCGAGATGTAACCGCGATCGAAGTTCATGCCTTCGACGTACTCGGTCTCGAAGCGCAGACCCTTCGATTCTTCGACGGTGATCACGCCGTCCTTGCCGACCTTGTCCATCACTTCGGCGATCAGGTTGCCAATCTCCACGTCGGCGGCGGAGATGGTGGCGATGTGGGCGATGTCTTCCTTGCCGTTCACCGGGGTTGCCATCTCGCGAACCCTGGCCACCACGGCGTTGGTTGCCTTATCCAGTCCGCGCTTCAGTAGCATGGCGTTCGCGCCAGCCGCCACGTTGCGCATGCCCTCGGTCACGATCGACTGAGCGAGAACGGTCGCGGTGGTGGTGCCGTCGCCGGCGATGTCGTTGGTCTTGGTCGCGGCTTCCTTCAGAAGCTGCGCACCCATGTTCTCAAAGGGATCTTCGAGTTCCAGTTCCTTGGCAACGGTCACGCCGTCGTGGGTCACCGTCGGCGCGCCCCACTTCTTCCCAATCGCGACGTTGCGACCCTTCGGGCCGAGCGTCGTCTTGACGGCCTCGGCGAGAAGGTCGACGCCTTTCTTGAGCGAGCGCCGCGCGTTTTCGTCGAAGATTACCTGCTTCGCGGGCATTCCTTGCTTCCTCCCCGGTGATTATCCAACGATTGCGAGAACGTCTGATTCCCGGAGAATCAGGACTTCCTCGTTATCAACTTTGTACTCCGTTCCGGCGTACTTGGCGTACAGAACGGTGTCCCCCACCTTGATGTCGAGCGGTACACGGGTGCCGTCCTCCAGAACGCGACCCGGGCCGGCGGCCACGATGGTGCCTTCCTGCGGCTTCTCTTTCGCGGTATCCGGTAGGACGATGCCGGAGCGGGTGGTCTCCTCGCGCGGCTTTGGCTTGATGACAACTCGGTCGGCCAGTGGCTTAAGTTCCATCTCCTCTTTCAACCCTCATGCGGTCCGTGGACCGGATAATTCACACATCAGCGGGGCGTGGCCATCGGCTCACTCTCGGCCTCGCCTTCGCAATTTAGAATCGTACCGGCCGAGAGTAAGACCGACGATAGAAGAATGTTAGAGGAAAGTTAGAAGACGTGGTTCAGTCTGGCCCCGGGCCGGCCACGACGACCGCGATACGATCGGTGCTGAAGTAGCGTGCCGCCGCTTCGCGAACTCTCTCCTTGCTCAGCGAGTTAATGATTCCGGGATAGCGGTCCAAATAGTCGATTCCGAGGTCAAAGGTCTCGATGGTCTGGAGAATGCGGGCGACGCCGTCGATCGTTTCCAGTGAGAGGGGCAGGACGCCGGTCAGGTAAGACTTCCCGTCCTGCAACTCCTCATCGGTGACCGGCTCGTTGCGCACGCGGTCCACCTCTTTCAGGGTCAACTCGATCGCCCGCGCGACGTTCGCCGGGTTGACGCCGGCCCGAATCTCCCAGGGTGCTGGCCCAATCGCCGCTCCGATGCTGCTGTACACGGTGTAGGCAAGCCCGGCTTCGTCGCGGACAACCTCGCCTAACCGTCCGGAAAGCCCCAGTCCACCAAGGATGAGGTCGGCCATGCTGAGGGCGTAGAAGTCCGGGTTGTTCCGCCGAATCGTCGGGCAACCCAGGGCGAACTCGCTTTGCAGCTTCCCGGGCATGGCAATGTCCCGGCGAATCACCTCGTTGAGTGGTGGCGCGTCCGGGATGCTGAAGGGCGCCGACGGGCCAGTGACCGTCCAGGTGCTGAGCGCCTTCGTCACCTTCTGGAGAAACTCGTCGAAGCCAATTCCGCCGGCAAAGGTGACCATCGTGCGGTTTGGCTGGACGTAACGGTGGTGAAACGCGATCAGATCGTCGCGGGTCAGACTGGCGATCGAAGCTTCGTCGCCGTAGGGCCAGCGATGGTACGGGTGATCGGCCGGATAGGCCAGCTCGCGGAAGACTTTCTCCGACCTGTAGCCCGGGTCGTCGTTCTGCTCGCGTAGATTGGTGAGCAATTGCCCGCGATACTTCTCGATCTCCGTCGCCGGGAAAATCGGCTCGCGAAGAATCTCCACCATCAACCCGATCAGCAGGTCCAGATTGTCCTTCAGGCAGCGCCCGCTGACCTGCAGGGTGTGCTCTTGCCCGCTGGTATTCAGCGATGCCCCCACCCGGTCGGTCATCTCGCTAATCTGCTGAAAGGTGTGTCGACTGGTACCCCGCTGCATGACCCGCGAGGTGACGTGGGCGAGACCCTCTTTGCCGGGCGGATCGTACATGGCTCCCGCCTCGACACTCATCTGCACGACAACCGCCGGGGTGATCGCTCGCTCGTGACCCAGGATGACGACGCCGTTGTTCAGTTTCTGCCGCTTCACCTCGAGGGTTGGCGTGCTGGGCCGCGGTTGACTGTACCACCAGCGGCGAAACGCCTGCATCGGGGCGCGCGGTGCCTCGACCGCGCCGGAGGGCGCGGTCGGCTCGAACCAGCCAACCGTGCGGTTGGAGCGTCCGAGATAGCTCCGGGCGACCCGCTGCACGTCCGCGGGAGTGACCGCGGCGATGCGCTCGACAAAATCGTCGAGCATCTGGTAACTGCTGACGGTTTCCAGGTCGCCGAGCCAGTAGGCCTGATTCGTCACCCCTTCCGAGGCGTAAACGAATTGGGCGCGAACCTGGCTAACGGCTTTCTCGACCTCGTCCGGCTGGACGCCGCTGTTCTGAAGTCGTTCGATCTCGTCGAAGACGATGCGTTCAACCTCCGGTAGCCCGACCTCTGGCCGCAAACTGGCCGAGATGCCAAAAAGGTAGGGATCTTTGGTCAGGCCGAAAGACGATCCGGCGCCGGTGCACAAACCGGTGTCCACCAATCGGCGGTAGAGCCGGGAACTCCGTCCCATGGTCGTATCCTGTCCACCATAGAGTCCCATCGGCTTGGCGCCGGAGAGGATGGCATCCAGAACGAACAGGGGAAAGACGTCCGGGTTATCGGCGGCCGGGGCGTGGTAGACCACCATGAAATATTCCGCCGGCCCCGGGCGGCGCACGATGACCTTCCGCTCCCCCTCCTGTTTGGGTTCCTCGGGGCGAACCGGTTTCCCCTCCGGCCCCCGTGGGATGTCGCCGAACTGCTCGTCGATTTTCTTCAGCAGCGCGTCGGTCTTGAAATCGCCCACCGCCACGACAATCGCGTTGTTCGGAACGTAGTGGGAACGGTAGTACTCGTAGAGATCCTGACGCGTCATCGCCCGGAGATCGGACTTCCAGCCGATGACCGGGTGGCCGTAGGGGTGCGCCTTGAACGCCGCCGCGGTTACCTCTTCGTCGAGGTGGGAGGTGGGGAAGTTCTCGTCCCCCTCGCGTTCGGAGATGATCACCGTCCGCTCGCTCTCCACCTCTTCGGGATTGAAAGCGGAGTTGCTCATCCGGTCGGCTTCGATGTGAATTGCCAGGTCCAAACGGTTACTGGGGAGGGTTTCAAAATAGGCGGTATAGTCGATCCAGGTGAAGCCATTGAGGGTGCCGCCGTTCTTGGAGACTGAACGAAAGATTTCACCCTTGCCGAGATTTTGCGTCCCCTTGAACATCATGTGCTCGACCCAGTGGGAGATTCCGGTGGTCCCGGGAACCTCGTTTCGGGAGCCGACCCGGTACCAGGTCCAGAACGTTGCCACCGGGGCGTCGTGCACTTCGCGGGTGATCACCGTGAGGCCATTGCCGAGCGTTCGGGTCTGGACAGGAGTTGCCACGTTGCGATCCTCCAACTCTCGCCGTGTTGTCCGGTCACTCCAGCGGCGGCCAGACGTTCCGCCCGGCGCTAGGGTGTCTAGGTGATTATAAAAGAGGAGGCAGGAGAAAGGAGATAGGAGTCAGGAGAGTAGGAGACATGAGGCACCGGCTTGCTCCCTCTCCCCCTGGGAGAGGGTTGGGGTGAGGGCTCCTGACTCCTATCTCCTGACTTCTATCTCCTTTCTCCTATCTCCTTTCTCCTATCTCCTTCGCCTACATCGTCCGTCGCTGCTTTTGCTGTTGATCGTGGAGTTTCTGAAGCGTCTCCTGGGCACCTTCGACCGGCTTCTCGTCTTCCATGATCTGGAGGAGTTGTAGGTAAAGTCGCGGCGGGCACTCGCTCCGGTAGACGTAGACGTTCTGCAGCGAGTGCGCGGCCGCGCTGGTGCCGCCGCCCATGTCGAGTGAGGTGACGCCCAGGCCGGTGTTCCCGAAGTTGGCGAGGTTGAGATACTCATCCTCCGGACCGGTGGTGGCGTGCGAGGTAGCCTGATAGTGAATCGGCATCGAGCGGAGTTCGTCGTCACTCCAGCCGAGCATGCGAACCCACTGGTGATCCTGGGCGTAATCGTGAAGGGTCCGTCCGTGTTTCGCCATTCCGCCTCTCCTGACCGCGAGTCTCGGCCCCTGTCGCCGCGGCGCGGCCGTGCCGGAGTTTCCGGCAGAACCCATGCCAAGAAGAGGAGACCTGGTATCCCGTCCGGGCGGGGGTTTGGGGGTGTCCCCCAAGAATAATCTTACCCGGGGTGGGGTGGTGGTGGGGCACCAGTCACGGGTGTGGCGTTGGAGTAACCGCGGAGCGAATGAGGGCCGTGGCCTGGGCGGCGGAGGTATTCCAGGCGGTTTCGGGAGTCGCGAGCCCCTGGAGAGCAATGCCGAGGTAGGCTCGGAAGATTTGCTCGACTTCAGCCTGGTGAGCGCGCGGCCGCGGGAGGGCGTGGACGTCATCCTCGCGGAGGATGCGCAGAAATTGGGCGAGGATGGGGTTGTGGCTAAACACCGGAGAAGCGTCGGCAGCGCCGGAGTTTGCTGGCAACAGCGGAATGGTCGCCAAGCCGGTGACCTGGGCGTCTTTACCAGCCAGGTAGCGTGACAAATCTAGCCCCCAATCCTTGTGGCGCGACTGCGCGAAAACGCCAATCGCCCCGGCGCTGGTCGCCAGAGAAGATGCCTGACCCTGAATGTAGGCCGGCACCGACTGCGCGACGTAGCTGAGCCCGCGCCGGTCGGCGTCGATGGTTAGCTCCGGTCCAGCGAGGATGGTCGCGGTTTGGCCGGAGAGCCAGTTTCCCTGGAGGGCGCTGTCGTCGGCGGTCGCGGCGCCGGGCGAGGCGTAGTTCTGGCTCAGGCGCGCGAGGAAGATCAGCGCCTCCTGCCCGGGTTGCTCGTTCCAGGTTGCCTGATCGCCGGTGCCATTGAAAAAGTTTCCTCCGGCGGTCCAAAGGAACGGACCGTAACGCATCTCGCCGGAGAGTGGCGAACCGCTCCCGAAGACGTCGAATCCGTACTGCTTCTTCGCGCGGTTGGTTAGCTTTTGCACCCCCGTCTCAAAGCTGGCCCAATCGCGGAGCGGCTGAGCCGGATCCAGACTCGCGGCGGTGAGCCGGCCCTTGTTCGCGTACAGCCCGAGGATAGAGAGGAAAATCGGGAAGGCATAGACTTGAATACCGCTGCTCTGCGCCTCCAGCGCGACCGGTACGATCTCCCGGCCGAGCGCGCCCAGGTCCAGCGGATCGATCACTCCGGCCTGCCCGAGTTGATAACCGACGTCGGTATAGGCCAGATCGATCGGCGTATCGCTCCCGGCGAGCGCGAGTTGTTGCTGGGTGAGATCGCTTGGCGCGACCACCTGATGGATGATGGTGATGTCCGGGTGCTGCGTCTGCCAGGGTCCGAGCATGCGCGCCCAGCCAATCGCCAGACTATCCGCGAAGCTGGTGATTTCCTTGCGCGCTTCCACGGGAGTGAGCTGGGGAATGGGGGTGACCCAGCGCAATACCTTTGGCGGCGGCGCTGCTCCAGTCGCTTGCTGCGCCTGGCCCATGAAGCCACGGACCAGCGCGGACGGATTGGGCACTCCACAACCACTGGTCGCCGCGGCCAGCCCAAAGAGACCCAGGCCGCTCAGGCGTGACAACAACCGGCGCCGCGAAAGACGCTCCGGGGCTGCTCGAGGGGGGATCATCGCTCGCTCGGAAGTCAGATGCTGGCGGTAGTATAGCATGGTCGGGCCGAACGGACGGAGAGGAACCGGTGTTCACGAGCAGACATAATCGAAGCAGATGAGGCAGACATAGACAGTAAGAGCTATCGTCATCTCATTTGAAGGAGGCGTTCCTCCTCTCGGTACATCTTATCGAAGGAATCCACGTGCCGCGCGGCCTGGAAGTCAAAATGGGAGGCAAGTGCTGGCTGGTCGAGCGTCTCGGAGTAGGCAAGTCTGGAAGGCATTTGCTTGCTCAGCCACTCCTTTGCCCCCTGAATATCCTCTATGTTCGCGGGCGGCGCAAGGTCTTCCGCCAGGTTGCGAAGCCCGCGTAGCGACTCCGCGGCCGCGATGAACCAGGATTCGAACTCCCACTTTGCCAGCACGACTGATATTGGGATGTCGGAACGTGCGGTTGTCGCCCGCTGAAGAAGCTGTGGACCAAGGTGAGCGGGGCAATCGGAATCACTATCGAGTAAGATCAAGATTCCACCCCGGTTCCCAGCCTTCTGCGCAGCGAGTTCCACTGCTCGCTCGAGTTCGCCGGATCGGAGTAGTTTACTCTTTGGTACTCGAATTGGAGACGGAATCTGAACGAAGGATCCTGGATCAATCAATTGGCTGATCCGTCGAATAATGATCGGGGTTGCCTCGACTTCTCCGTGCCCTTCGACGATGCAAACGACCCGCGAGACCGTCACGCGCTACTCTCGTCGAGAAGGCTTAGCTGCATCGAGGCAGCGCGCTGCAACGCGTCCGGGTCCGGCTCGAGTTGGGAGAGACGCAATAACTCACCGGCTGTGTATAAATGGCTATGGAGAGCGTTTCGCCCAACCTGGTCGAGTGGCCCTACCTTGGTTGTTCCATGGTCGGCGATGACCACGAGAATTGAATTGCTGTCGAGGCTCTCGTCGTCAAGGAGGTCTGGACTGTGACTGGTGACAACGATCTGACGGACCTGACTCGCATCTCGCAGGCTATCTCGTAACACGCCCGCGGCACCTGGATGAAGGGCAACCTCGGGTTCTTCAATTCCGACCAGAGGAATCCAGGCATGGTTGCCATTTGGCGACTGAAGCAAGGCAACCAGGATGCCGAGTGCCCTCAGTGTCCCATCGGACATATTCGCGGCAAGGAAACGCCAAGGATGGTCGGATCCCTTGACTGCCTGGCGAAACTCAAGCGTATCCTTTGAACCAAGCGCCTTCACGTCGATGCCCTGGATACCCGGAGCAACTTTTGCCAGGTACTCTTCGATGCGCTTCTTCATAGTCGGGTTGTGGAGATCCATCTGACTGAGCACGCTCGCGATATTGCTGCCGTCGCGGGCGAGTAACTCACCGGGATCCGAGGGTTGAAGGTCACGGATGCTCTCAGGGTTCAAGTTGTAGAATCCCATCCGAGAAAATGCCTCATAGACCGGACGAAACTCCGGAAGGCCCGACGCATTTACCAGATATAGTCGATCCCCTGAGGCCGCCGGAGCCGCTTGAACGCTGGACTGAACTGTACCGCGCCGAACCTGGAAGTATTCCGGTCGACCGCGTGGCCCTTTAGTAACCTGGCATTCCTCGGTCTGAACCTCATAGCCACCGTTGGGCAGGGCGCCTACTTCGAACGCATAGCTGCCAGTTGTGCCGTCTCGAAGGGTGAACTCAAGTCGGATACCAAAATGAGTAGGGTGGCCACTTGATCGACGGCGAACCTCCTTTATTCCACCGCGATCACGCAAGGCATGATCCAACGTCGTCCTTAATGCGTCGGAAACAAAACGAAGCGCATCAAGAAAGTTACTCTTGCCGGCGCCATTTGCCCCGACGAGAAAGGTGAGCGGCTGGAGTTGGACGTCGCACGCGGCGATACTCTTGTAGTTTTTCAGGACAACCCGGTGAAGAAACTGCGCTTTCTGCACGGTCCAACCCCCGCGTCGGATGGGCCAAACGTTGAGAAGTCAATACTGTGTTCACGCTGATTGTAACATCGTCCTGCCCGTGCATTGCGAATGGGGCGACGGAGATTGGCCATGGTAGAAGGCCCGATCAATCAGCTTCGACTGATTGATCGGGCCTTCTTTGCGGTAGCGGGAGTTGGATTCGAACCAACGGCCTTCGGGTTATGAGCCCGACGAGCTGCCACTGCTCCATCCCGCGTTGAGAAAGAGGAGAAAAACAAAAAGCCTCCTGGCGGAGACCTATTTTCCCGTGGGGGTAGCCCCAAAGTATCGTCGGCGCTGCGGCTTTTCACGACCGTGTTCGGGATGGGAACGGGTGGGTCAACCGCGCTTCATAAACCAAGAAGCTCAATGTGCCTAGATCATACCAGGAACGGGGATAGAAAGCAAGGGGGAACGCTCAAAATTCCAAAATTGTCTATCGAGCGCGCGAGCCAGTGACCCGGTCATCCGTGGTAACATAACAGCAACTCTCGCGTGATGCGAAGGAGGAGCCTGGTGGAGGATTCGGCCGCGCTGACTGCCCTGGCGGTCGCGACTGAGATTCCGAGTGATCAGCCGTCCGATCACTTTCCCCTCCAGGCCCGGCGTGAGCTGCGTGAGTCCTTCGCCTATTTGCAGGCGCGCGAACGCGCCGACTATTATCAAGCAATCATTCGGATTTTCCTGCGTAACGCCCGCCGCTTTTACCGGATTTACCTCACCGCCGAACAGATCGTCGCCGATCTGATGCCCCTGGACGCCGATTACACCGTCGAGAAGGCCCGAACCGACCTCGACCAGTTAAGCGTCTGGGGAAACGTCGTCAAGACCTTCGATACCACCCAGCGCCATACGACGATCGAGAGCTTCCTGCATCCCACCGTTCTCTACCGTGCGACCCCAACGACTCTGGAGATCGAAGAGACCTTTCTTCGCCTGGAGGGACAGACCGAGGCGGTCGGCGAGTTGCGCAAAGGCGACCTGGCGCATCTGGTGGACCTCTGCGGGGAGATCGATCGACTGCTGCGCCCGGGCGAAAGTGGGGACGACGACGCGCGCGATCCGGCCGCCCGCGCTCGACTTCTTGCCGAGACCTGGCGGCGGCTTGCCGACCACGCCCGCACCGTCCTCGACAACACGTCAAAGTATATCCACACCCTGGCGGTGGCCCGCCAGGAGGCCGCCGCGTCGGATATCCAGGGCTACGTGCGTTACAAAGCCCAGGTGGTCGAGTACGTTCAAAGCTTTGCCCTGACCCTGGAGCGGGTCAGTTTGCAGCTCCGCCAGCTCTTTCGTCGCTGGGAAGAGAACGGCGGCTGGGACCGCCTGCTCGCCGCGCTGGCCCAGCACTCCCCGGCTCCGCGCCTCGCCGAGGCCGGGCCGGAGGAGAGCCTGCGCGACGCGGAGAGCCAGTTGGGCGCGGTGACCGACTGGTTCCGCGGACCGGAGTGGGCCGAATACTTCGGTCGGGCCGCTCGGTTCGAGGTGAACGCGGTGCTTCAGCGGGCACAGCTTCTTGCGGCTACGGCTCACCTCTCGGCAAGCTACCTGAACGATCTCGAAGCCCTCGCCCAGCGTTTGCTCAGAGCGGAGAGCGGCGAGGCCGCGGCGCAAACCTTCGCCGTTGCCTTCGCCCACGCGACGCCACGCCTCTTGCCAGAGCACCTGACGGTGTCCGCGGGTGACGCGGTGGATCCCTGGCAGGACTATCCGACGGTCGCCCTCGGCCTCCAGCCAATCAGCCGGCGTGCCAGCCGCGGCGCGCCAAGCACCCAGCCGATCCGAGACCTGGATGATCTGGCCGAGCTGCGGGCAGCCGAGCGTTCCCGGCGCCTCGATCGCTTGGAGCGTCTGGAACGCCTTCTGGGCCGCGACGAGCGCTCGGTAGACGAGCTTGTGCTGACCGACGACGCCGACGTTCTGCTGGTTCTCGGCATCCTCCGCCACTGTTTGGAAGATAGCGGTCGGCGCTGGCGCGCCGAGGACGGATCGACGGTGGCGCTGCTCAATCCCGACGAGCGGGCTCTGGCGGTGCTCCGCTCCCCCCGGGGACGCTACCTCGTTCCCCGCTATCGCCTCAAGCGGTCGCCGGCCGGCGCGCGGTCGCGGGTGAACGGCCATGTTTGACCAGATCAGCCTTGAGCAGCGGGAAGCGCCGAGCGCTCAACGGGCGACCAACCCGGAGGCTCTCCGCCACGCCCACCGCCTTCTCCTGGAGCGGACGGTGCTGACCCGGACCCGAAACGCCGAAGAGTATCGCCTGGTCGCCCGTCAGGTCGACGCGCTGGCGTACTGGCACCAGGAGCATACCGGCTGGCCGATCTACGCGAACGAGCACGCCGGAGTGATCCGCTTGCGTCGTCGCTTCGGGGTGGTTCCCAGCGGCGCCTGGGAACCCTGGAGATCCGAGGTCGAGTTCTCCTCGCCGCGGGATTACGCCTGTCTGGTCTATCTGCTCTGGTACGCCCGCGGTCCCCTCGTCCTGGCGCGCGGCACGGTCCGCCAGGCGTTGCTCAGCGAGCTCCAAAACCATCTGGCTCAGCGCTCCCAACTGGCGAGTGAGGCCAACGCGGGGCTGGAGTTGATTGGCGAGCCGTTCGATTTCGTCCGTCGCCGTTCCGACTACTACAGCCTGCGTCGGGCCATCAAAGCGCTTCAGCAGCTTGGCGCGGCCAATATCCTCGACGAAGTGACGCTCCCCGGCACGACCGAGGGCGAGGGTGTCGAGGCGCTGATCGAGTTTACCGACGTCGTCGAGGCACTGATCGTCGAATTGAATCCTCGTCTCGTTCAACTTGCCGCCGAACGGCGTCCGGATGCCTTCAGTTTGGACGCGCCGGCCGTCGCCGAGGAAAACTTGACGCCCCTCACCCGGGCCTGGCGGGCTCTCCTCCTCGGTCCGCTTCTCCTGCCGCGCGACGACCCGGCGGCCTACGCGGCGCTCGTTCGGCACCAGCACCTGGTCGAGCCGGAAATCGAGCGTAGCTTCGGCTACGCCATGGATCTGACTCCCCATTACGCTCGGCTGGTCCGCCCCGGTGGCACCGCGCTCGACCACACCCCGGCCCTCCTGAATCATCAGCAGCGAGGAATCGTTCAAGCTGCTCTGCTGCTCTGCGCCGAGCTCCGCCAGCGGGTTGCCGCGGCGGAGCTTTCCCGGCCGGAATCCGATGGTTGCTTGTTCCTCACCCGGGAAGACCTCCTGAAGGTGTTTCGCGACGTCTGCGCCGTTCACCAGCCGGCCTGGGGGAGCGACCTGGCCGGACGTAAACCGGAGAACATCCTCGATCACGTCTGCGACGTCTTACGGGTTGCCGGCTTCCTGCGCGGACCGAACGCCAGCAACGCGCTGCTCGTTCTGCCGACCGCCGCGCTGTACCGAGTCGAATACCCGGAAGCGCCGCGAAAGCCCGAGGCGGCCGAATCCGCTCAATTCGACTTGTTTGGTGCGACGGCCACGCTGGGCCAAACGACTGACCCGGGAGTAGCCAATCATGTCTGATCGCCGGTGGACGGAAACGCCGAACGACCATGAACCTCTCTTCCGTCTGGACGACAGTTCGATCCTGGCGGGCAGCCTGGATTCGGTCGTCGAGCGGCTGCAGCGCGGCACGCGCGATACCGCCGGTTACGTCCTCCATCGCCTGCTTCTCGTCAATTACTGGCACTTCGACTATCAGGAAATTCTCGTTCCGCATGGGCGGCTTTTCCTGCTCGGCGAGAACGGTTCCGGAAAATCGACCATCCTTGGCGCGACGATTCCGGTCATTCTCGACGGCGCCATTCGTCCGGAGCGCCTGGACACCTTCGGGAGCACCCAGCGAAAGATCGATCACTACGTCCTGGGAGCGGCCGGCTCGCCGCAACGCCGAACTTCCTACGTTGCTTTAGAGTTCGCCTGGCACGGGGAAGCGGCGAATGGCGCAAGTGAAGCGACTCAACCAGCGTTTCTTACGGTGGGGATTTGTTTCGTGGGAAATGCCGACGCTCAGGAATCGGTTCGTGCCTATCGGTTCGTCATTACCAGCGGTAAGCGGCTGGGAATCGACATCCCGCTCAAGAGCAGCGAGGGCCGGGTGCACGACGGGACGTACTTCCGGGGACTCATCCGCGATCAGGGAATCGTCACCGAGCGCCAGGCCGAGTACCGCGATCTCGTCGCGCGGTACCTCTTCGGGTACGCCGAACCTCAACTCATGGAGCACCTGATCGACGTCCTCCTCCTCTTGCGTCACCCGGGACTGGCCGGCCGTCTGGAAACCTTCAACGACGTTTACGACCGCCTCAAGCGCGCCCTCCCGCCTCTGCCGGCCGAAATTACCGTGCAGACCACCGAGGCGTTCGACCGCATCGACGACCTCCGCCGGCACGGCCAGCGCCTCCAGCGGCAGGCCGCCGCGGCCGAGGGAATCTACGAGGCGGATCTCGAACTCGGGCGCGCTCGCCTGCGCCTGCTGGCCGCGCCAGTCGTCGAGGCCGAGCGGATCCTCCGTCGCCGGGCGGAAGAGCTGGCGTCGCGTCGCCAAGCCTGGGTCGCGAGCATCCGCTCGGTCGAAGAAGCCGAAGCGCGGGCCGAGGGAGCCGAACGGGAACTGGGAAATGCCCGCCAACTCCTCGCCAACCTCCGGGCAAGCCCCTGGGCGCGCGAGGTCGACGGCCTTGCCCAGGAACTGGCTCGCGCCGAAGAACTGGCCACGCTCACCGCGCGAGTTAGGGAAGACGCCGAGCGAACCCGCGACGGTCGGCGGCGCGAGGTGGCGGATCTGCGTGGACACCTGGGCGAGCAGATCGAAAGCTGGCGTCGCCAGCGTGCCAATTATCAGGTTCGCCTGACCGCTGTCGCCGCGGCGGCCGCCGAGGCCCGCTGGCCGGCCGGCCTGGAGGTCGCGACGAACGCGCTCGCCGAATGCTCGACGGAGCGGCCAGACGACGCCGAAACTCCCCGGGAACTATCTCCACTCAGTCTGCCTCTCCCGTCGCTTGAGGCCCATCGCCAGTATCTCGACGACCTCGACCGGGCCCACCACGAATACGCCGCTTTGCTCACCCGCGAGCAGGCCGCGGTCGAAGCTTTGGACCAGGCCACCGAGCGGGTGCGGCAGGCCGAGGCCGCGCTGGCCGAGACCGAGCGGGCTCTTGGCGCCGCCTGGGCGGGAATAGGCTCGCGGCTCCTCGAAATGACCCTGGGCCCGGTGTTCGACGTGGGTATCCGGGAGCGCTTGCTGGCTGCCGCTGCCGAGCGTGACACCCCGGCGCTGGAGGGGGCGCTCGCGGCCTTCGCGGAGGCGGCACGCGAAGCCGAGGTGGGACTCGCCGAGGAAACCGAGCAGCTCAACCAGCAGCTTGGCGAGTTGCGCGGGCGGAGTGCCGAGCTCGACGAGCAAATCGCTCGCTTGCGTGAGGCTGTCGACCTGCTACCCGCGCGCGACCCGAGTCGCGAGCGCGCCCGGCTGGCCCTTCGGGAAGCCGGCATCGACGCGCGTCCGCTGTATTCCCTGATCGACTTCGCTCCGGGACTGCCCGAGGAGCGGCGTGGACCAATCGAGCGAGCGCTTCTGGACGCCGGCTTGCTCGATTCCCTGGTCCTGCCGGACGCGGACGCTGCCGACGCCGACGCGCTCCTCCGCGCCCGGAACCTTGGCGACTACCGCCTCGACCTCCGGGGCTCTACGCCGCCTCGGGTGACGTCGCTCGTCGTCGATCCGGAATTGCTGGATCCGCGGTGGCGTGAGGTAGCGGCCCGGTCGCTGGGATCTATCGCCGAATCGCTCGACCTTGCCGAACGACCGCTCCTTGCCCTCGCTCCGGACGGCTCGTGGCAGCACGGCGCGCTCGTGGGCTACTCCGGGGACGCCGAGCCGCTCGGCTTTATCGGCGCGGCGAGCCGCCGCGTCCGCCGACAGCGCGCGCTCGAGGCGGCGCTGGCCCAGCGGCAAGCGATGCAGTCCCAGCGCGACGCGCTGGAAACGGCCCGCGTGAATCTCGCCGCGCGCCGGGAATCTCTCCGAGCGACCGAGCGCGCGGTCCAGCACGCCGCCGACCGACGCGAGGTGGCCGGACGGAGCGCGGAGTTGCGCGAGCGCGCGAATGGGCTGGCGGCGGCGCGGGCAACCGCCGCGCTTGCCACGGACGAACGCGCGAGCCGGGAAAGTGCCCGCGCCGCGAGCGAGCGAAGCCTCGGCGCGGCGATGACCGCCCTCGGAGAAAGCGCGCCGAATCACGACCGGGTTCGCCAGGTTCTCGCCGTCGTCCGCCGCCTGCCGGATCTCGCCTACGCCGCTCAGCGCGAGGCTGACCGGCTCGGCCAGACGGCCGGTCAGTTTGCTCGTGACCGCGTCCGGCTAGTCGAACTTGAAGAACGATTGGCGGAGGACGAGCGCCGCTGCCGCGAGGCGCGGGAGCAACACGACGTCGCGGAAACCGCGGCGAAAGAATTGCGCGAGCGGCTGAGCGCGCCGGACCTCCGCGACTTTCAGGCGCGGCTGGACGCGGCAATCGCGGCGGAAGCCCGGTTGACCGACCTGGCGAGGCAAGCAGCCGAACGGCGCGGGGAAGCCCGAGCGGCTCGACTTGCCGCCGAGCAGCAATTGCGCGACGCCGAGGAGCGGCAGGCCGAGGCGCTCGCGGACCGCGACGTCGCGGTGACCGCCTTTGCGGATTTGCCGCGACAGCAGCCGGATCTCGTCGAAGATCCGGTCGTGGCCGAGGCTCTCGTTTCCGACGAAGCGGCTACCGCCGATGGGGTCTCAGACCTCGTCACCTACGCGGCGCAACTCGTTTCGTCGGATACCGCTCCCGAATCGTTGACGCGGGCCGCGGACCAGGCGCGAAACCGCCGGCAAGCCCGCTACGACGAGGAGCGCGCCCACCTCGTGGGCTACGACCTGTTCATCTCGGAAGACCGCGACCGGGTTCTCATCCAGCGCGCCGAGCAGAATATCCAGCCGCTCACCGAACTCCTCCGGATGATCGGCGAGCAAATTCGCGAGAATCAGCTCCTCCTCAACGCCGAGGAAGAGCGTCTCTTCAAGGACTACCTCTGTGGGGCTGGTTTGACGGCGATCCACCGCAGCGTTCAGGCGGCGGAATCGTTGGTTGGGCGGATCAACGACATCCTCAGTCGAACGCCCCTGGGGCGTGAGCGCTACGAACTGGTGATCGACCGCCGCGCCGACCGCGTCGACGACGCTCCTCCCCTGGCTCGCCACTACGCGCTGCTCCGCAAAGATCCCCTGGTCATCTCAGACGAGGAGCGGCGGGTGCTTTTCGAAGCGGTGCGCGCCTCGGTGGACGACGCGCGCCGCCGGGCCGAGGAGGGCGAGGGCGCGTTCGCGGAGGTCCTGGCCGCCGCGTTCGATTACCGCGAGTGGTTCTCGCTCGCCCTCTACGTCACCCACGCTACGGGCGAGCGCCAGCGGATCAGTAGTCGGACCGCCCGTCAGCGCAGCGGCGCTCAGCAGCTCTTCGCGCTCTACGTTCCCCTCTTCGCCGCGCTGGCCGCGCTGTACGAGAGCGCGGCACCCTGGGCGCCCCGGCTCTTCGCCATGGACGAGGCTTTCGACAAGGTCAGCGAGGACAACGTCACGATCCTCCTGCGCTTTCTGGTCGACCTCGACTTTCAGTGGATCGTCGCGAGCCCGCGTCTCAGCGGCGCCGGCCGGGAAGTCCTCCCAGCTTGCGCCGACTGGCAACTCTTCCACGACCCGCTCGAAGGTCTTGCCCAGGCGATTCCCATGCTCTACTGGCACGGCGAGCTGTACGATCCGGAAGCCGTCGGGTGAGCGATGCCGCCGCCGCGGCGCGATTTCTTCGCGAGCGTGGCCTGGACCGCGTCGCCGCGCGGGCCCGCGAGAAGATCTTTCAGAACGGTCGGTCGGCCGGGCAGATTATCCTTCTCGACGCCGGACCGGAAGAGCACGCCGGGATCGCCGCCCTGGCCGGCCGGCGAATCGGCCAGGGCGAGTTGCGGGTACGGCTCGGCGACCTCGACGCCTGGCTGCGCCAGAGTCGCTTCGCCTGCTCGCTCGAAGAAGCGCTCGCGAGCTATTTCGGCGAGCCGATCGGCAGCCGCCCGGCGCTCCGCGCGGATGCCCGGGCCACCGCGGCAGCGGCCCGGGATGACTTTCGCCGGTCCCTGGAAGCCCTGGCCGGATCCTTCCCCGCGACCAGCCTCGCCCGGCGCTGGCTCGCCGAGGGCGAGCACGGCACGGCCGGGCTTGGCCATCGTTGGGGTCGGCTCCCTTCGCCGGAGCGTGAAGAAAAACTCGCGCTCATCGAAAATGTCGCGAAGGCGCTCGCTGCTCTTCCGTTGGACGAGCCGCGTCGGCTGGCCGTCTTTGCTCATGACGGCCTGGGGAATCCCCACGCTCTGGATTCAACCGAGGAGGCCGGTCGTCTCTTCGTTCAGGCGCTGCTCGACCTGACCCCGGAGGAATCGCGCGGGTTGGCCGCGGGCCTTTCGACCGCCGAGCGTGCGCGCTTATACGAGGGCGTTGGCCTCCTCGTCGACACCGTCTCGCCGACGATCGCCGCCTTTCATCTGAGTGAAGCGCTTGGTCGGGACGGTACGTGCGAGATCTTCCCCAGCGGCCTGCTCCAGATTCTGCCGTTGCGCCGTCTCCAGCGCTGGCGGTCCCTCCGAGCGGCCGATCGGCGCGTGTTCGTCGTCGAGAATCCGGTCGTCTTCGAGGAGATTCTCGACGCGCTGGAGCCGCGGGTCGCGCTCGGGAGGGAAGCCCCAACCGTGCTCTGTACGGCGGGCTGGCCGAGCGCGGCCGCGCTCGCGGCGCTCGATCTGCTGGCGGGTAGCGACGCCGCGATTGAGTTCGCCTACAGCGGCGATTTCGACTTTGCCGGCTTGCGCATCGCGGCCAGCCTCTGGCGGCGCTATCCTTCCGCGTTTCGCCCCTGGCGCCTTTCCGCCGACGACTTTCGGGCCGCGGTCCACTCGAGCACTCCGCCGGCACCTCCCGCCGACCTCGACGCCCTGGCCAGTCTCCAGCCCAGTTTCCCCGACCTGATCCCAACCATCCAGCAATTCGGTCGCTGGGCCTACCAGGAAGCGATTGCCCAGCGTTTGATCGAGGATCTTCGCTAAGCTGCTATACTCAACCTCGCCAACCCAGACGTCTTTCGGGAGAGGTGAATCGATGGACCGCTCGTCTGGCCTCTGTCGCGCGGTCGAGACCCGGACCGGGCGCTTGACGCGCACCGTCGTGCTGGAAAACGACCTGCTGCGTTGCAGCGTCCTCGCCGACAAGGGCGCCGATATCTACGAGTTGCGCTACAAGCCGCGTGACCTGGACGTGCTCTGGAAGGCTCCCTGGGGACTCAAGGAACTCGGAAGCTTTGCCCCGAGCGCCGCGGACTCCCAGGTCGCCTGGCTCGACCACTACGAGGGCGGCTGGCAGGAAATCTTTCCTTCCGGCGGCGGACCTTGCACCGTCGACGGAATCGAATACCCCTTCCACGGCGAGGTTTCCACCGTTCCCTGGGATTACGAGATTCTGGAATCCGGCGGCGAGCGGGCGCGGGTGCGCTTTTCGGTCGCGACGACCCGCACGCCCTTTCGGCTGGAGCGGACGATGACCCTGGCGAAGGGTGAGTCCTCGCTTTTCTTTGAAGAGCGCCTGACCAACGACGGCGCGCTGGCGATGGATTACATGTGGGGTCACCATCCGGCGTTTGGCGCGCCGTTCCTCAGCGAGAGTTGCCGTCTGGATGTTCCGGCCCGCCACTTGATTGCCGACGCGACCCAGAGCGATCCGCCGCGGAGTTGGCTACCAAACGGTGGCCAGTTTTCCTGGCCGGAGGTCCCGGGGCGAGACGGCAAATCGCGGGACTTGCGGCAGATTCCCGGACCGACCGAACGGGTCAACAACCTCGCCTATCTCACCGGACTCGACGAGGGCTGGTATGCCCTCACGAATCGCGACCTCGGATTTGGGGTTGGGCTGGTCTGGCAGCCGGAGTTTTTCCCCTGCGTCTGGCTCTGGCAAGAACTGAACGGATCGTTCGGCTACCCCTGGTATGGCCGGGCCTACGTCATGGGTGTGGAGATCTGGACGAGTTGGCCCGGCCACGGGCTGAGCGCGGCTCGCGAGCAGGGGACGGCTCGTCAGATCGCCTCGGGCGCGACCGAGGCGACGAGCTTCCGCGTGGTATTCTATGAGAGCCAGGCCGGCGTTCGGCGGATCGATCCGACCGGACGAGTCGAACTTTAGGGGAGAAAAGATGGATCGGTCCGGCACGCTCCAGATCCTGGGGGTCGACGGCATTGGCGAAGTCAGAACCGGCGACGATATCGCCCGGGCAATTGGCGAAGCGATCGCGACGAGCCCGGCGGGGCTACAAGACGGCGACGTGGTCGTCATCACCCACAAGGTTGTCTCCAAGGCCGAAGGTCGGCTCGTCGACCTGAGCACCGTCGAACCGTCGGCGCTGGCCCGCGCGTTCGCCGCGAGTTGGAACAAGGACGCGCGGCAGGTAGAGGTCGTGCTGCGCGAGAGCAAGCGCCTCGTTCGAATGGATCGCGGCATCATCATCGCCGAGACCCGCCACGGCTTCGTCTGTGCCAACGCCGGAGTCGACGCCTCGAACGTGGATGGTCGCGAAGTCGTTTGCTTGCAGCCGGTCGATCCGGACGCCTCGGCGGAGCAGATTCGCGTGTATTTGAGCGAGCGCTTCGGAGTGGATCTGGGCGTCGTCATCACCGATTCCTTCGGCCGGGCCTGGCGCAACGGGGTGGTGAACGTGGCGATTGGGATCGCCGGCCTCGCTCCCTTCGCCGACTACCGCGGGCACTACGATCCGAATGGCTACGAGTTGCGAGTGAGCGTGCTGGCGGTCGCCGACGAGCTGGCCGCGGCGGCCGAACTGGTGATGGGGAAGCTGGCCCGCCGCCCGGTCGCGATCATCCGCGGCTTCCAATCGGAAGGTCCCCGGGGTACCGCCCGCGACCTGGTTATGGATTCCGCCCGCGATTTGTTTCGCTAGGAGGACTAATGCTAACTGTTGGCTACGCCGCGATGACCGAGCAGTTTCATCCGACGGATCTGGTGCGCTACAGCCAGCTGGCCGAGGCCAATGGCTTTACCAGCGTGATGGTCTCGGATCACTTTCATCCCTGGGTGCCCCAGCAAGGGCAGGCCGCCTTTGTTTGGGCGCTGCTCGGCGCGATTGGTCAGGCAACCCAGCTTCGCTTTGGCACCGGGGTAACGCCTCCGGGCTACCGCTACCATCCGGCGATCCTGGCCCAGGCCGCGGCGACGCTGGAGGCGATGTATCCCGGCCGCTTTTACCTGGGATTGGGGGCCGGCGAGGCGCTCAACGAGCACGTCGTCGGCGGCTACTGGCCGGAGCCGGCCGCTCGGCTGGACCGCTTGATGGAAAGCATCGAGATCATCAAGAAGCTGTTCTCTGGCAAAGTCGTGAAGACGAGCGGGCAGTTCTTTACCGTGGAGAGCGCCAAACTCTACACCATGCCACCCCAACCCCCACCGATGTACGTTGCCACCTCTGGCCCGATCATGGCCCAGCGCACCGGCCGCCTGACCGATGGAATCATCACCGTGGGCGCCGCCGATGAAAAGATCCGGATGCTCCTGGAGCGATTCGATCGGGGGGCGCGCGAGGCCGGGAAAGATCCCGAGAAGATGGCGCGCATTATCCAGCTTCACGTTTCCTTCGCGTCCACCGAGCAGCTTGCCGTCGAGCAGGCGGTGCGGGAGTGGCCGAACGGGGGCATGAACTTCCCGAAGCAGGATATTCGTAACCCGGAGGACTTCGAGGCGATGGCCAAGCTGGTGCGCCCAGAGAACTTCGTCGGGCGGGTCTTCATGTCGCCGGATCCGGAGGCCCACCGCGCGCACATCCAGCACTTCCTCGACCTCGGCTTCAACGAGGTCTACCTGCACAACGTCGGGCGTAACCAGGAAGAGTTCATCCACGCCTTCGGCGAGAAGGTCGTCCCCCACCTCCACGCCGCGACGCCGTCGGGAGTCGCGTAGCGCCGGGGTCAGGGGATGGGGGTTAGGGATTGGGGGACCGGAGCAGGACGCGGGGACTTCGCGACGCGGAGAATCCAACAGCGGTAACCCTGTCCCCCGTCCCCCAATCCCCCACCCCTTCTAGCGATTCCGGTTCTTGCGCCAGACCTCGAAGTTAAGGTACGAGGCGAAAGAGACCCAGGCGAGGTAGGGGAAGATCAGCAGGGTTGTCCAGCGGTTGATTCGGGCGCTCGCGGCCAGCCAGGCGGTGATTGTGCCCCAGAGCGCGGCGATGTCGAGCAGGGCGAAGCGCGGCGAGCGGAGGCCAAAAAAGAGGATGGACCAGAGCAAGTTTAGGCTGAGTTGAACGCCAAAGAGGCGAAGCGCCCGCCGACCTTCCGGCCGGCCCCGGCCACCTCGCCAGTCTAACCAGGCGGCGATGGCCATAAAGACGTAGAGGGTCGTCCACACCGGTCCGAAGACCCAGTTGGGCGGGTTCAGCCTCGCTTTGCGTAGCCCGCGATACCAGGTGTTCAGCGAGTTCTGGGTCACCGCACCCCCGAGCCCGGAGGCGACCACCACCGCGCCCACGATGCCGGCGATGGTGCGCAGTGAACCAGTCGATTGCGTTTCCAATCTGTCCTCTTTCCCCGTTATTTTACCAGGCGGTCGGTGAGTTAGCTGCTGCTTTCCGGAGTTGTCACAACTCGCTACAATGGCCGAGATTGACTCGCACGCTGAGAGAGGTCAGAGAGCCAATGGACTGGTCGGCGCGACTACTCCGCACGCTTCTCTTCGTTCCCGGTGATCAACCCCGCAAGCTGGCCAAAGTCGCCAGTTTTGGTGCCGACGCGGTTATCCTCGATCTGGAGGACGCGGTAGCGGAAAGCCGGAAGGACGACGCGCGCGACCGCGTTCGCGAGGCGCTGCCGACTTACCAGGGTCCGGTCGTCATGGTGCGGGTGAACGCCCTGGCCACCGGCCGATGCCTGGACGACCTTGCCGCGGTCGTCGGTCCCGCTCTCCATGCCGTGATGCTTCCCAAGACCGAAGATCCGGCCACCGTGCGCGAGGTGGACGACCGACTGCGCACTCTCGAGCAAGAGGCGGACCTCTCGATCGGAACCATCCGGCTGATTCCTTTGATCGAAACCGCGCGCGGCGTCGCCCGGTCGGAAGCGATTGCCGAGGCGGCGCCGGCGCGCCTGCTCACCCTGGGGTTTGGTCCGGGCGATCTCACCACGGACCTGGGGATCGATCTGACGCACGACGCGACCGAACTGCTTTACGCGCGCTCGCGTTTGGTCATCGCTTCCCGGGCGGCCGGCCTTGCCCCGCCGATCGACGGCCCCTACTTGCTCGACCTTCAGGACCGTGAGGGGCTGATCGCGGATACCCGGCTCGGCCGGCAGTTGGGCTACGGCGGGCGCGCGGTAATCTACCCGCCCCACGTCGGACCGGTCAACCTGGTGTACTCGGAGATGTCGCCGGACGAATTGGCGCGCGCGCGGGAAATCGTGGAGGGCTTCAAGGCCGCGGAAGCCGCCGGAACCGCCGCGCTGCAGATTGGCGGTCGGCTGATCGATTACCCGATCTATCGTCGCGCTCTCCACAAACTCCACCGCTACCTGGCCGAACATCCTGCCGTCTCCGAGGAAAACAAAAGCAATGGCTGATTCCCCCTCCGGTGCCCCCGAAGGCCCCCTCGCCGGTCTGAAGGTGATTGACGTCGCCACGTTGTTTGCCGGACCGATGATCGCGACCTTTATGGCCGATTTCGGCGCGGATGTGGTCAAGGCCGAGCACCCGCGCGGGGATCCGATTCGCTCTTTTGGCTGGCAAAAGAACGGGATCTCGCTCTGGTGGGCGCTGATGAGCCGCAACAAGCGTTGCGTGACCCTCAACCTCAGCACGCCTCGGGGAGCGGACCTCCTCAAGCAACTCGTTCGGGACGCCGACGTGCTGATCGAGAACTTTCGCCCGGGCACTATGGAACGCTGGGGACTCGGCTACGAGGATCTGCGGGCGATCAATCCGCGCCTGATCATGGTGCGGACGACCGGCTTTGGCCAGACCGGCCCGTATAAAGACCGCCCCGGCTTTGGCACGCTCGCGGAGTCGATGAGCGGCTTCGCGCACATCACCGGGGATCCCGCCGGGCCGCCGACCCTCCCGTCACTTGCCCTGGCCGATAGCGTGTGCGCGCTCTTTGGCGCCTTCGCCACCATGTTCGCGCTCTACCACCGTGATGCCGGTAAAGGAAGCGGCGAAGGTCAGTGCATCGATCTGAGCATCTACGAACCCTTCTTCTGGATCCTCGGTCCCCAGGCGCTCGTCTACGACCAGCTAGGCATCGTGCAAGGGCGAACCGGTAACCGGGCGCCCTTTAGCGCGCCGCGCAACACTTATCAGGCGAAGGATGGGCGCTGGCTGGGTTTGTCCGCCAGCTCGCAATCGATCGCCGAGCGGGTGATGCGCCTCGTCGGCCGGCCCGACCTGATCGACGAGCCCTGGTTCCGCGATCATCCCGGCCGGCTCGCCCACGCCGACGAGCTCGACGAGATCATCGGCGCGTGGATTGGCGAACGCGACAGCGCCGAGGTGGTGCGTGTCTTCGAGGAGTTCGAGGCGGCCATCGCGCCAATCTATTCGATCGCCGACATCTTTCAGGATGCCCAGTACCGGGCCCGCGAGACGATCACTACCGTCGAGGATCCGCGCCTCGGGCCGGTGAAGATCCAAAACGTGGTCCCGCGTCTCTCGAAAACCCCGGGCCAGATTCGCCACCTCGGCCCGGACCTGGGCGCCCACAACGCGGAGATCTTCGTCGACGAACTCGGTCACACGAGTACAGACCTGGCGGAATGGAAAGAACAAGGAGTCTTATAGGGGTTGGGGGTAAGGGGTTGGGGATTGGGGGACCGGACCTAACCCCCTCGCCCCTTCCCGACGCGGGAAGGGGCGAATGAGCGGACGCTGGCTTTGCCGGTGGCAGGCTCATTCCCTCTCCCTTTGGGAGAGGGCGCGGGTGAGGGCCGTTCCTTCCCCAAACCCCATCCCCCAATCCCCAACCCCAACGGAGGAAACATGCATCCCCTTCTTCTCGAAGCCCTGCGGGAACGGCAGGCGTCGGGCAAACCGGCGCGGGTGGCGCTGATTGGCGCGGGCCGCTTTGGGACGACCGTCGCGGCGCAGCTGGGGCAGATGCCAGCCCTGCGGCTGAGCGTCGTCTGTGATCTGCGGGTGGAGAACGCCCGCGGGGCCTGGGAGGCGTACGGCGGTGGTGGCACGGCCGGCCGGGCGTTCGCCGAGCGAGCGATCTCGACTCACGGCCGTCCAGCCGACGATCTGGCGAGCGCGGTCGACGACGGTCGGCCGATCAGCACCGACGACCTCGCCGCGGCGGTCAGCGCGCCGGTCGACGTCGTGGTCGAGGCGACCGGTTTGCCGGAGATCGCGGCGCGCAGCGCGCTGGGAGCGATTCGCGCTCGGCATCACGTCGTCATGGTCACCGTCGAGGCCGACGTCCTGCTCGGGCCGCTCCTCAAGCGCTACGCCGACGCGGCCGGAGTCGTCTACACCCTTGCCGACGGCGACCAGCCGGCGGTGACCAAGCGGCTGTGCGACTGGGCCGAAGCGCTGGGCTATGAAATCGTCGCCGCCGGCCGGGGAACCCGCTTCTATCCGACCGACGCCGCGGGGGTGCCGGAAGAAGCCTTCCAGCGGTACGGCTACAGCGATGATCTGGTGACCCGCCGCCGCTTCAACGCCCAGATGTACAACTCGTTCCGCGACGGCAGCAAGGCGCAGATTGAGATGTGCGCGCTCGCCAACGCGACCGGCCTGGTGCCGGACCGCCGAGGCATGCACGAACCCTCGGTCGGCGTCTCCACGCTCGCGCGCCGCTTCGCGCTTCAGGCGGACGGCGGCCTGCTCAGCCAGAGCGGCGTCGTGGAACTCGCCAACTGCGTTGGGCCGGACGGCCAGGACGTTCCGGACGGAATCGCCAGCGGCGTCTTCGTCGTCCTGCGCACCGGCAACCCGGTCCTTGCCGAGGATCTGCCGTTCTACGGCCTGCTGGGCGTTAACGTCGCTTCCGGAAATGGCGGCTACGCCGCCTTCTGGCGGCCCTTCCACCTCTGCGGGATCGAAACGCCTTTCTCGATCGCCGAGGCGGCGCTGCTCGGGCGGCCAACCGCCGCGCCGGGAGCGCGACCGGTCGCCGACGTCATCGCGGTCGCCAAGCGGGACCTGCGCGCCGGCGACGTGCTCGACGGGAGCGGCGGGCGCAACGTTCGGGGGGTCATCGATCGCGCCGAGGTCGTCCGGGCCGGCGGGTATCTGCCCGAAGGGCTCGCCTACCGGGTTCCCCTGCGCCGCGACGTGGGGGCCGGCGAACCGATTACCTACGCGATGGTCGACCTCTCCGCCGACTCGCTTGCCGTTCAATTGCGCCGCGAGTTGGACGAGGGGTTTCCGACCCCCTGAGTTATCCGCTCGGCGATCACCGCGATCAGAAAGCGCGGCAGGGCCAGTTGGCGACGCCAGCGCCAGGGCTGGAGGACGAGGCGAAAGAGCCAGTCGAATCCCGCCCGGCGCAGCCAGCCCGGCGCGCGGTGAACCTGGCCAGAGAAGAAGTCGAAGGCGCCCCCAACGCCAATCGCGAGCGGAATCCCAAGCGCTGCCTGGTTGCGGGCGAGCCATTCCTCCTGCCGAGGCGCGCCAAAGGCGACGAGCAACACGTCGATGCGATCGGCGGCGCGGAGGCGGGCGCGGGTATCCGGATCGGCGGTCGGCTCGGCGGATCCGGAGTAGGTTCCGGCGACCTCCAGGCCCGGATGGCGCTCGACTAACCGTTTCGCGGCGGTCTCGGCCACCCCCGGGGCTGCCCCGAGCAGGAAGATTCGCCAGCCTTCTCGCGCGCAAAGCCCGGCGATGCGATCGGCGAGATCGGTTCCGGTGACTTGCTCGCGGAGCGGAGTGCCAAGAATCCGACCGGCGAGCAGCAGACCCGCGCCGTCGGGAATCGCCAGGGTCGCGGCGTTGAGGCGCGCGCGAAAGCCCGAATCCCGCCGGGCCGCCATGACGAACTCGGCGTTGGGGGTGACGATCTGGTGCGGCTTTCCCGAAGCGATCGCGGCTCGGCAAATCTCCAGCGCCTCGGCCATGGTCACGTCGTGGACCCGTGTCCCCAGCACGTCGATCGCGCGGACCCGAAAGCCCAACTCTTCTAGCATAGCGCCAGTGTAGCACGGGTGTTGGGGATTGGGTGCTAGGTTTTGGGGGACCGGACCTAACCCCAATACGGTTTAGATAGGCGATTGGCAGAAGCGTCGAGCCGGTAGGGGCGGATCGCGATCCGCCCGAGAAGCCTTCGCCTTGTCTCAACCGTGACGCGGAACGAACTGGGACTCGCGAGCGGAGCCGGTTGGCCTTACGGCATCGGTCCGGTGGCGGGTCGGAGGCGGCGGGCGATTCCCGAATCGCCCCTACCGGCGATACCGCACTGGCCAGCCCCTTAGCTAAACCGTATTAAACCTAACCCCCTCGCCATCTCCCGAAAGGAGATGGCGAGGGGGTTAGGGTCGTTCCTTCCCCAGAACCCAACACCCGCCTCACGCCGCCTTGCGCGGTTCTTGTTCGGATGGCGCCTGGGGCGCGAACTCGCGGGTGAGGATCTTCGGCTTGTGGTAGGCGCCGAAGCTGGCGATCACTCGCTGGTGGAAGGTGACGAATGCCCAGTCTAGCGTGACGAACAGGCGATTGCGGAAGCCCACCAGATTGACCAGGTAGACCGCGCGCCGCAGAACCCAACCAACCGGCCCATCAAAGACTCGGCCGAACACGTCGGCGGCCGCGGCACCTCGGCCCAGGGAGACGAGGTCGCCCTTGGAGGTGTACCGGAACGGCCGCAACGGTCGATTGAGCAGGTGGCGGACCGCGTTCTCGCCGGCCTGGGCCCCTTCGGCCAGGGCTATCGCCGCGGTGGGAGGCAGAGGCCGGGTTTCGTTTGGCAAGCGGACCGCCGCGGCATCGCCGATGACGAAAACTCCCGGATAGTCCGGTAAGTCGAGCGTCTCTTTCACCCGAACTCGTCCGTCGCGCCCGGTTTCGCCGGGGACGGTGCCGACGAGCGACTCGGCGCGCACCCCGGCCGACCAGACGACCGTTGCGCAGGCGATCGCCTCGCCGCTGCCGAAGCTAAGACCATCCGGTCCGACGTGCGCCACCGCGGTATTCAGGCGTAACTCGATTCCGTCGTCGCGCAGGTGCCGCGCCGCGACGTCGCTCATCTCGGGATTCCAGCCGGACAGCAGGCGCCCCTGCGCTTCGATCAAGAGCAGGCGCGGTTCACTTGGATCGATCATCGGGTAATTCTTCAGCAAGGTGCCGTAGATCATATCGCTAATCGAACTCGCCAGTTCGACGCCGGTGGCGCCGCCGCCGACGACCGTGAACGTCAGCAAGGCTTTTCGCCGTCCGGGATCCGTCTCGCGCGCTGCTTGCTCGAAGCATTCGACGATCTGGTTGCGCAGGTCGATGCCATCCGCCAACGACTTGAGGGTCATAGCGTTCTCCTCGGCGTCGCGCATGCCGAAGAAGTTGACCGTGCTGCCCGGCGCCAGGATCAGGGAGTCGTACTCCACCGGACCGGCGTCGGTGACGATCCGTCGGGCAAGGACGTCGACGGCTTGCACCGCGGCTTCCAGGAAGCGGAAGTGATGCTCTCGCGCGATCACGCGGGCCGGATAGGCCAGAACGCCCGGCTCCACGCCGCCGGTCGCCACCTGGTAGAGCAGAGGGTAAAAGAGATGGTAGTTGTGCTGGTCGACGATCAGCACGTCGAAGCGCGGGTCGCCGCCGACCAGATCGCCCAGCCGGTTGATCGCCGCCAGGCCGCCGAAACCGCAGCCGACGACGACGATCCGGTGCGGCCGTTCTCCGCGCACCGACTCGGCGAGCAATTCTTGCCGCCGCGCGTCGCGCTGGAAGTTGCGTACCTCGGCGACCAGGGCAACTCCCCCGGCGGCGAAGAGGGCGCCGGTTATCACGTCGGATAAACGAATTCGCACGTTTCCCCGCTCCCTTCTACGCGCCCGGCCGGCTCGAACCTCTGATTTGATCCACTCCGGACCGACCGCGCGCGTGACCACTCGAAGACTTCCGTCCCTGGCTACAAGAAACCTGCCACTACGGGGGGATTGGGGATTCCCCTCTTATTTGACAGCAAGGGAGGCGGATTATATGCTCTGTATGAAGATTATTCGAAACTCGGAGCGTCACGCGCCGCTGGCTGGCGGCACGCGACGACCCGGGCGCCCGGTCCAGGCACGGCTCGCTCCGGGCCGGGCCGGTGGTTGAATTTTGACACCCAGTGTGATCGAATCTTGCGAGAGATTTGGTCCAGAGGTGAGGACGATGAAGTCGAACGCCTTAAAGACAGCGCTCTTGATGATGGGATTGACCCTCCTCCTACTCGTCGTCGGGCAGATTCTCGGCGGTGCGGGTGGGATGACGATGGCCTTCATCCTCGCGCTAGCGATGAACTTTTTTGCTTATTGGTCCTCGGATAAGATTGCTCTTTCGATGGCGGGCGCCCACGAGGTCACCCCGGCGCAAGAGCCAGAGTTGCACGCCCTCGTCGGGCGGGTGGCCGAGTTGGCCGGCTTGCCCAAGCCGCGGGTCTACATCGTCAACAACGCGTCCCCCAACGCGTTCGCGACCGGCCGCGATCCCAGTCACGCCGCGGTTGCCGTGACGACCGGCATTTTGCACTTGCTGAGTCCGGACGAACTCGAAGGGGTGCTCGCTCACGAGATGACCCACGTGCGCAATCGCGACACCCTGACCATGACGATCGCGGCGACCTTTGCCGGGGCGATTTACTTCCTGGCTCAGATGGGGCAGTTCGCCCTCTACTTCGGTGGGCTGGGCGGCGGACGACGGAATGGTCGTGACAACCAGTTCGCCGGTATAGAGTCGCTGCTGCTGATCTTCCTAGCCCCGATCGCGGCGATGCTGATCCAGCTCGCGATTTCGCGTCAGCGCGAGTACAGCGCGGATGCTGGCGCCGCGAAGCTCACCGGCAATCCGTTGGCCCTGGCCGATGCCCTGGATCGCTTGGAGCACGGCGTCGCGCTCCGCCCGATGGATCAGGTTCCCGCGGTCGCCGCGCCCCTGTTCATCGTCAACCCGCTCAGCCCGGGCATGCTCAGCAAACTCTTCAGCGATCACCCGCCCATCGGCGAGCGCATCGCCCGCCTCCGCAAGATGGCGTTTCTGGAAGTGCGGTAGGGTGGGGTGTTGGGGATTGGGTGTTAGGTGTTGGGGGACCGGGGGTCGGACCTAACCCCCTCGCCCCCTTCCCGACGCGGGAAGGGGGAACCAGGCTCGATTCCCTCTCCCTCTGGGAGAGGGTCAGGGTGAGGGCCGTTCCTTCCCCAAAACCCAACACCCATCACCCAAAACCCCGTCCTATCCCCCAACCCCCTTCTTCTTCGCCTGCCGTTTTGCCTGTTCGGCTTTGACGACGGCGGTCGACTTGCGGGCCGCTTTGCGGAGGAGGAACACCGCCGCGGCAGCCTGGCGGCCAGCCTTGGCCACCGAATCCGGCTCCCAGACCAGGACGTGCCCGCAGAACGGGCATTCTCGGGCGGTCTTGCGGATCTTCTTGTTGCAGTTCGGGCACGTCTGGGCTAAGTGGGCTGGCACGACTTCGTGGACGCGAATGGCCCGATACAGCGCGTAAGGGCCGGTGAGCAGTCCGAAGAAGAACCAGAGCCAGAAGCGGCGATTCTTCTCGCTTGCCGAAACCCCGGCCATGATCGCGCAGAGCACCCAGATCGACCCGAACGTCAGCCAGGTCCGCGTATCAATCAGTTGAAGCATTGCCTACCCTCGGCCCAGGACTACTCTCTAGGGTAAATTGATCGCGATCTGCCAGGGTCCGTCGATAACCTGAGGCGTGCCGTTCGCGGTGATCTGCGCGACGGAAAGGGCGTGTGGGACGGTGACGGTGAGCGTCTTGGCGGCCGGATTCAGCGCCGGGCTAAACGCCAGGTAACCGGTGCTCAAGCCCGGACCGACCGTGGCACTGCTTCCGAGCGTGCTCAACTGGTAAACCGTCCCCTGATCGTCGGTCACCGAGACGCGATCCGGCTGGAGGACCGGCGCTGGTTCGCCGGGCTGGCCGCTGATCATGCTGTAAGTCAGGCTAAAGCCATCGGAATACTCCTCCAGGCTGTTCACCCGGACAACCACGCCGGACTTGTTCGCCTCCTGAGCGATGGGCAGTACCTTCACCAGAGTGCCTCCGCCGAACGCGGTCGGAGCGGTGGTCTTGGTGGTTATGCCCTCGGTTTTGACCTGAGGCAAGAACGCCGGTAAGCCATTCGTCGATCCGTACGCAAACAGCACCACTACTCCGAGAATGACCCCGAGCAGCAGGTAAAAAAGACGTCCGAGCATCGCGCCGAGCATGTGTTCTCCTGATCCGCCACGCCATCCTATTATCCGAGATGATACCACTGTCCGGAGGAGTCGGCACGTTGGGGGAACGGGGCGCCGGCTGGTACGATCCGACGATTGGCTTATGGACGCAGCCGGACAGCGTCGTGCCCAACCTGATGGATCCCCTGTCCCTTAACCGCTACTCCTTCGTCGAAGGCAATCCTCTGAGGTATATGGATCCGTCAGGGCACGCTGGATCGGGGGCTTGGGGCGAAGCCTTGGGGGGTTCGCGATTGGCCTTGATTTACCCCGACCGGAGCCGAGGAAGCAAGCTATACCGCCTCACTGCCACTCCCGCGCCGCTTTCCACACCGTTTCGACCCCTAGTTGGCTCAGTTTGTCGCAGGTCCGGCAGCCCTCGCGGGGGTTGGCGCGGTGGGGGCAGTCGGTACCGGCGTCGAGGATGGTCACTCGGGGACCGATGGGCCGCCAGTAGGCCGGATCGTAGGGACCGAAGAGGGCCAGCGTCGGGGCGCCGGTGAGCGCGGCCAGGTGGGTCACACCGGAGTCGTTGCCGATCACCAGCGACGCGCCGGCTAGCGTCGCGGCCAGGGTTTCCAGCCGCAGACCCTGGAGCACCCGCGGCCCGATGTCCCGGGCGGTTCGCAAAAAGGCGTCGACCGCTTCCTCGTCGGCCGGTCCGGCGGTCACCGCCACGTCCCAGCCCTCCGCCGCGTAGCGCCGGGCGATCTCGGCGTAGCGTTCGGCCGGCCAGCGCTTGTAGCGCGCGCCCGCGCCGGGATGGAAGATGACCAGCGGACCCGGCCCTTCGCCCCTCCGAACGAGCCCCGGCGCGATGCCGGTCGAGATCCTCACCCCCATCCCCTCTCCATCTCGACGCTGGAGAGGGGTGTCGGCCGAGGCCGACGGGGTGAGGCAGCCTGCTCCGGTGACGCCGAGCGGCGCGAGCGAGTCGACGAGGTGATCGGCGAGGTGGCGTCGGCTGCCCGGCGCGGGAAAGCTGAGCGCCGGTAGGGCCGCGCCAACGCCGGAGGCGCGGAGCATGCGCGCCAGGTCGCCGGCCGCTTCGTCGGTGTGCAGCCAAACGATCGCCAGGTCGTAGCGCTCCAGGCGGGTCCGCAGCGCGGCGGTTGGCTCGTCGCCAAAGAGGTCCGCGACCCAGTCCGCGCCGAAGGCGTCGGCCTCGTGAATCAACCCGGCTCCCCGAGCCAGTTCGAGCGCTGGCCGATTCCCCACCACGCTCAAACGCGCTCCGGGAAAGCGTTCCCGCAGCGCCCGGAAGGCCGGAAAGGTCAGCAGGGTGTCGCCAATCGCGCCCGGGCGCAGGATCAAAATCTGTCGCGGATTCGGCCCAGCGGGTTGCTCGGCGGTAAATAGCTCGCGATTATCCATACCAGAAGTGTATAACGCGCTTCCCGCCGCTCGCCACCGACTACTCAAACCAATGCAAGAACGATATACTGCGTTCTGGGCTCGTTGACAAGTGAGCTGGGAAATGGAGGAACGAACTGGTGGATGGGGTGGTCTCTTCTCCGAATGGTGGGGGGCGGCGCGCGGTTGTGGTCGGGGCGGGGATGGCCGGCCTGGTCGCCGCGCGGGTTCTCGCCGATTACGTCGCTCAGGTGATCGTCGTCGATCAGGACGCCTTGCCGACCGAGGCCGAAGCCCGCAATGGGGCGCCTCAGAGTCGGCACGTCCACGTTCTGCTCAATCGGGGGCGAACGATCCTCAATCGCCTCTTCCCGGGTTTGCCGGAAAGCCTCGTCGCGGCCGGCTCTCCGATGGTGGACGGAGTGCGCGACCTGGCCTGGCTCACCCCGGCCGGCTGGGGCGTTCGTTTTCCCTCGAAATACGTCGCTCCCGCGGCGAGGTGGCGACGACGCGACCCCGAACCCGGCTGAAGCGGAGCTTCTGGCGGATCTGATCGTGGACGCGACCGGCCGAGGGTCCCGCGCGAGCCAGTGGCTCGGCGCCCTGGGCTACCCGGATCCGCCACGGACCGAGATCAACGCCTTCCTCGGCTACGCCAGCCGCCTCTATCGTCTCCCGAACGATCCCGACCGCGACTGGCAGGGGCTTTACCTCCAGGCGAAGCTTCCCACGGACCTCCGCAGTGGGGTGCTCTTCCGACTGGAGAACGACCGGTGGATCTGCACCCTGGGCGGTTATGGAAAAGACTATCCCTCGACCGACGAGGAGGGCTTTCTGGCGTTTGCCCGCACTCTTCGCTCTCCCGTGCTCTACGAAGCGATTCAAACTGGTGAGCCGCTCGGCCCGGCGGTCGTCAATCGAACCTCGGCGAACGTCTGGCGCCACTACGAAAAGCTCTCCCGCTGGCCGGAGGGATTCATCGTTCTGGGGGACGCCGCCTGCGCCTTCAATCCGGTGTACGGCCAGGGGATGAGCGTCGCCGCGATCGAAGGGATGATCCTCGACGAGTGCTTACGGAATCAGCGCCGCCGCTACCCGGAGGGCGACCTGACTGGTCTGGCAAGGCCATTCCAGCAGAAACTCGCCCGGGCGATTCAGCCGGTTTGGACCATCGCCACCGGCGAGGACCTGCGGGTGCCCGGAGTGGAAGGGGGCCGACCGGGCCGCTCGGCGCAGTTGCTATACTGGTACATGGGGCGGGTGCTCCAACTGACGACCGAAGACGTTTTCGCTCGGCAGATCCTCCTTGACGTGCTCAATCTGGACCGGCCCACCGCGCTCTTGTTCCACCCGCGACTGGTCGCCAAGGTCATTCTCGGCCCCACCGGTCGCTCCGCTCCCGGACCGAGAGAACGGATCCAAAGCGTGACCGGATAAGGTTTTGGGTGCTGGGTGTTGGGTTCTGGGGGAAGGAACGGCCCTCACCCTCGCCCTCTCCCAGCGGGAGAGGGAATGAGCCCGTTCCCCCTTCCCGCGTCGGGCATAGGGGAAGGCAGAAAACTGTCGTGTTGGGGTGTGGCATAGTAGGAGGCGGGTCACCCGCCCTCCTACAAAATCCTCGGGCGGGGACCCGGAGATCAAGTATGCCATACTCGTCCCGACACGACCAGAGTTCCCCCGAGC